>Ga0082335_1000461_pt1 | contig 103264 bp, 90 predicted proteins | sample Subgrocontami58m_FD_72375 | JGI IMG/M metagenome (GOLD analysis project Ga0082335, IMG submission 72375) | Subsurface groundwater microbial communities from S. Glens Falls, New York, USA - GMW37 contaminated, 5.8 m (SPADES assembly) (version 2) ... | reverse complement strand
GCGGGCGACGAAGTCGGCCCGGTCCCGGTCGTCGCGGAAGATGGTCGTCCGCTCGATCCCCCGCACCATGACGTGGTGCAGGGTGTCAGGAGCATCCAACCGGGCCTGGCGAGGCATTGGACCGGGAGACTAGCACAAGACGACTAAGACTGCAACGTCCCCTATTCGACAGCAAGGACTCGAACTCTTGCTCGGCCAGTTAGCACGCGCTGGAGACGTATCCAGTCTGGAAATTTCCGCTCATTCAGAAAGGCCAGCCGAGCATACCTGAGGGCAAGCCTCACGGATCAGAACCAGGTGATTCTGCCGTCCGGCTCCGGCATTCGACAGCACAGAGATGCGGCCTCCTTGGGGCAGAGGTCCGAGCGGGGTTCTTCCGCGACGCCTCGCCATCCCATCTCTGATCTTCAGGCTGTGACTCCATGCGTCACAATGCGGCGTCTAATGCCATTAAGGGACTGGCTTGGTTCGTGTGCATCAAAAGCTTGGTCAATGCGGAATCGCCAAGCCCTTGTTTGGTGTCTGAAAGGGAGGATCACCGCGCGGGTCCAGGGAGCAACCGCTTGTTACTGACGCCTCCGGCTTCGCAGTGTATGATTCCTGGAAGGGGTAGGGGCTCTCTGGTGTTCGGGCCGTCCTGGTAGAAAGAGGTCGAGAATGACGGAGCGTGAGAGGGACTTGGCGCATCGAATTCCACCGGGCCAGCGCCTGACCGAGAAGTGGCCGGTGTTGACCTACGGGGCGACCCCGCGCATTGATCTTCGGAAGTGGACCTTCCGCTGTTTCGGCCTGGTGGAGCAGGAGTCCACCTGGACCTGGGAGGAATTCTTGAAGCTCCCCCGGGTGGAGATCGCCTCGGATGTCCACTGCGTCACGCACTGGTCCCTGCTGGACAACCGCTGGGAGGGCGTCCACATCCGGGAGATCCTGAAGCACGTGCGCGTCAAACCTGAGGCGATCGCGGTCATGGTCCACGCCGACCCGGATTACACCACCAACCTCGCCCTCGAGGAGCTGGTGGATGACGACGCGCTGCTGGCGCTGAAGCACAACGGCCGGGACCTGGAACCCGACCACGGCGGCCCCTGCCGCCTGGTCGTTCCCAAGCTCTACTTCTGGAAGAGCGCCAAGTGGGTGAGGGCGTTCGAATTCCTCGACGTGAATCCGCCCGGCTTCTGGGAGGAGAACGGGTACCACATGCATGCCGACCCCTGGCAGGAGGAGCGCTTCTCGGGTCAAGAGACCCGCGCCATGCAGCAGATGCGAGCCGAGGCGATTCGCACGCTCCGCCAGCGAGAACGACTTACGTAGCTCTTCCACATGGATTCGGCCGGTCCCGGCAGCTTCGCGCCCAGGCCTGGAGGCCTCCCGGTGTAGGGGTGAGGTGGCTGCGAATCTTGAACGGCACTTGACGGCGTGCAAGCCGTGTGTGGCCTACCTGACTACCTCCCAGAGGATCCGCGTTCTCACCGGCTGGATGGCCTGGGGGGCCAAGCCGGAAGAGCTGAAGGCCTTCCCGCTACATTTCCTGCCGACGCACCCGGCCGGGAGATAACCACGGCGTACCTCCAGTCTCCGTCTGCCTGGACCCGCCTTGCAATACGGTCGAGCCATCCGGGGGACGGCCGGCGTATTCTTGCCAGAGACAGCCCGCCAATGACTCCAAGGTTTCATGGCAACCAGGAGGGGGTCTGATGGCCGACCGACCATTGAGAGGGCAGAAGGCGCTGGTGACGGGGGCCAATTCGGGCATCGGCGAGGGCGTCGCGCTGGCCCTGGGTGCGGCGGGCGCGGACGTGGTGGTCAATTATGTCAGCAACCCCGACGCCGCGCGCGCCGTCGTGGACAAGATCAAGGCGGGCGGCACCGACGCCACGGCCCTCCGGGCGGACATCTCCAAAGAAGACGAGGTCCGGGCCATGTTCCAGGAGATGTTCACGGCCTGGGGGACCATTGATATCCTGATCAATAACGCGGGCCTCCAGCGCGACGCGCCTTTCCCGGACATGACGCTGGAACAGTGGAACACCGTGCTGGGCGTGAACCTGACCGGGATGTTCCTGTGCTCCCGCGAGGCGGCCCGCGAGATGATCCGCCGGGGCATCCGGCCCGAGGTCTCCCGGGCGGCAGGGAAGATCCTCTGCATCTCGTCCGTGCACGAGAAGATCCCGTGGGCCGGCCACGTCAACTACGCGGCATCCAAGGGAGGCGTGAAGCTCTTCATGCAGACCCTGGCCCAGGAGTTGGCACCCCATCGAATTCGCGTCAACTCCATCGCCCCGGGCGCCATCCAGACCCCCATCAACCGGGCGGCCTGGGAGACGCCGGAGGCGCTGAACGCCCTGTTGAAGCTCATTCCGTACGGCCGCATCGGCCTTCCCGAGGACATCGGGAAGGCTGCCGTGTGGCTCGCCTCGGATGACTCCGACTACATTCACGGGCAGACGATCTTCGTAGATGGGGGCATGACGCTGTATCCTGCGTTCGCGCACGGAGGCTGAGGAACGGGGGTTGGGGGGTGGGGACCAGAGGACGGGGGCTGGGGGTCGGGGGTCGGGGAAAGGCGACAGGGATATCCGACAGCGGCAGCCGACGAAGATCCCTGTCGGATTTCGCTGTCGGAAATCGGCGAGGTGCATGAATGAGCGCTGAGGCGAAGCGGCTGGAGGAGGCGCGGGCGCGAACGGGCCACTGGAAGCGGTGGGGGCCGTACCTGGCCGAGCGCCAATGGGGGACGGTCCGCGAGGACTACTCCTCCTCCGGGACCGCCTGGGAATACTTCCCCCACGACCACGCCCGCTCCCGGGCGTACCGCTGGGGGGAGGATGGCCTGCTGGGGATCTCCGACAACCACCAGCGCCTCTGCTTCGCCCTGGCCCTCTGGAACGAGAAGGATCCGATCCTGAAGGAGCGCCTCTTCGGCCTGACCGGCTCCCAGGGGAACCACGGCGAGGACGTGAAGGAATACTACTTCTACCTCGACTCGACGCCGACCCACTCCTACATGAAGGGTCTGTACAAGTACCCCCAGGCCGAATTCCCGTACGCCCGCCTGGTGGAGGAGAACACCCGGCGCGGCCGGGGCGATCCGGAATTCGAGCTCCTGGACACGGGCGTCTTCGACGAGAGCCGCTACTTCGACGTCTTCATCGAGTACGCCAAGGCGACCACCGACGACATCCTCATCCGCATCACGGTGTGGAATCGCGGCCCGGACCCGGCCCCCCTCCACCTCCTGCCCACCCTCTGGTTCCGGAACACGTGGTCATGGGATTACGAGGCCGAGCGCGCCAAGCTGAGCCGGGGGGTCTCGGCCGACGGCGGGGCCGTCGTCCTGGCGGAGCATCCCGGACTGGGGCGAACCTACCGGCTCTACTGCGAGGGACAGCCGGACCTCCTGTTCACCGACAACGAGTCCAACGTCCAGCGTCTGTTCGACAGCCAAAACGGCCCCCCCTTCGCCAAGGACGCCTTCCACGAATACCTGGTGCACGACCGCACGGCCGCGGTGAACCCCGCTCCGGAGGGAACGAAGGTGGCGGCCCACTATTCCCTGCAGGTGGCCCCCGGCCGGAGCGTGGTGGTGCGGCTGCGGCTTCGCGACGGCGACGCCGCAGGGGGCCCCTTCGGCGAAGCCTTCGACCGCCTCTTCACCGAGCGCCAGCGGGAGGCGGACGAGTTCTATGCAACCGTGATCCCCGAGACGCTGAGCGACGACGCCAAGCTCGTCATGCGGCAGGCCCTGACGGGGTTGCTCTGGTCCAAGCAGTGGTACCACTATGACGTCCGGCGCTGGATGAAAGGCGACCCCACCCAGCCCCCACCGCCCCCGGAACGCCCGTACGGCCGGAACCGCGAGTGGACGCACCTGTACAACGAAGACGTCATCTCCATGCCCGACAAGTGGGAGTACCCGTGGTATGCCGCCTGGGACCTGGCCTTCCACACCGTGGCGCTGGCCCTGGTGGATTCGGACTTCGCCAAGGAGCAGTTGATCCTCCTCCTGCGCGAGTGGTATATGCACCCCAACGGCCAGATCCCCGCCTACGAGTGGGCCTTCGGGGACGTGAATCCTCCCGTCCACGCCTGGGCCGCCTGGCGCGTCTACAAGATCGAGAAACGGATCCGCGGCAAAGGCGACCGCCAGTTCCTGGAGCGGGTCTTCCACAAGCTGCTCCTGAACTTCACCTGGTGGGTCAACCGCAAGGATCCCGACGGGCTCAACGTGTTCCAGGGGGGCTTTCTGGGTCTCGACAACATCGGGGTCTTCGACCGGAGCGCCCCCTTGCCCACCGGCGGCCACATCGAGCAGTCCGACGGCACCGCCTGGGTCGGGATGTTCTGCCTCAACATGCTGGCGATCGCCCTGGAACTGGCGTGCAAGAACCCCGCGTACGAGGACGTGGCCTCCAAGTTCTTCGAGCACTTCGTCTACATCGCCCACGCCATCAACAACATCGCCGGCGAGGGGATCGAACTCTGGAACAAGGAGGACGGCTTCTTCTACGACGTCCTGCACCTGCCCGACGGCACGGCCCACCCCCTGAAGGTCCGATCCATGGTCGGGCTCATTCCGCTCTTCGCCGTCGAGACCGTGGAGCCAGAGATCGAATCCTACCTGCCGAAGTTCTGGCGCCGGATGATGTGGTTCCTGGAGAACCGGCCTCGCCTGGCGGATCACGTCGTGCGCCAGGACACCTCCGAGGGGAAGGCCCGCCGGCTGCTCTCCCTGGTCAACGGGGACCGGCTCGCCAGCGTCCTCCGCTACCTGCTGGACGAGAACGAGTTCCTCTCCCCTCACGGGATCCGGGCCCTGTCCCGCCACCACCGAGAGCACCCGTACACCCTCACGGTCAACGGGCACGTCCACATGGTGGACTACGAACCGGCCGAGTCCTCCACCGGGCTCTTCGGGGGCAATTCCAACTGGCGTGGGCCGATCTGGTTCCCGGTGAACTTCCTCCTGATCGAGTCGCTCCAGAAGTTCGACCACTTCTACGGGAAGCAGTTCCAGGTGGAGTATCCCACGGGATCCGGCACGCCGCTCCCGCTCTGGGACGTGGCGGCCGAGCTGTCGCGCCGCCTGACGCGGATCTTCCTCCGCGGCCCCGACGGACGCCGGCCGGTGTTCGGCGGGACGGAGAAGTTCCAGGCCGATCCTCACTGGCGGGACCTGATCCTCTTCCACGAGTACTTTCACGGCGACAACGGGGCCGGGATCGGGGCCAGCCATCAGACCGGCTGGACCGGCCTCGTCGCGAAGCTGCTCCAGCAGAGCGGCGAATACGGGCAGGGGGCTGAGGGGCATGGGAGCAGCGGGGCAGGTCGCTGAGAAGGAGTCCGTGACATGCAACTGGGCATGGTTGGACTGGGCCGGATGGGCGCCAACATGGTTCGGCGCCTGGTGAAAGGCGGGCATGCGTGCATCGTGTACGACCAGAATCCCGAGAGCGTGGACAGATTGGCGGCCGAAGGCGCCATCGGCACGGAGACGCTGGACGACTTCGCGAAGAGGCTGAGCACACCAAGGGCGGCTTGGGTGATGGTCCCGGCCGGCGAGGCCACCGAACAGACCGTCCAGGCCCTGGCAGAGCGGATGGCGCCGGGCGACGTGATCATCGACGGCGGCAACTCCTACTACAAGGACGGCGTGCGCCGCGCCAACCTGTTGAAGGACCGGGGCATTCACTACGTGGACGTGGGAACGAGCGGCGGCGTCTGGGGCGTGGAGCGGGGCTACTGCCTGATGATCGGCGGGGAGGCGGAGGTGGTCTCCCGCCTGGAGCCCATCTTCAGGACGCTGGCGCCCGGCCGCGGCGGGATACCGCGCACCCCGGGGCGCGAGAAGATCCCCGGCACTGCCGAAGGGGGGTACCTCCACTGCGGGCCCCCCGGGGCCGGGCACTTCGTCAAGATGATCCACAACGGCATCGAGTATGGGCTGATGCAGGCCTATGCCGAAGGCTTCGACATCCTGCGGAACGCCAATTCGGCGGAGCTGCCGGAGGGCCACCGGTACGACTTCAACGTGGCCGACATCGCCGAACTCTGGCGGCGCGGGAGCGTCGTCGGATCCTGGCTGCTGGATCTGACGGCCATGGCGCTGGTGGAGGATCCGGCCTTGTCGAACTACACGGGGTTCGTGCAAGATTCCGGAGAGGGGCGCTGGACCATCATGGCCGCAATCGAGGAGGCGGTTCCGGCCGACGTGCTCTCGGCGTCGCTCTACACCCGCTTCCGGTCCCGGCAGATGCACACCTTTGCCGAAAAGCTGCTGTCGGCCATGCGGCAGAAGTTCGGCGGGCACGTCGAGGGCCCGGCCGGCGGGTAACCACGAAGAGCGTTCGGCAGTTCGGGTGTTCGATTGTTCGGGTGTTCGCCGAACCGAAAAGAACGACCGAACTCCCGAACCACCGAACGGTCGAACGCACTTGATCAGCAGGAGTGAGACCCATGACAGCCGACGAGGCGGTGAGCGCGACAGAGGAACATCCCGGGCAACCGGGCGACCCGTGTGTCATGGTGATCTTCGGTGCAGCCGGGGATTTGACGAAGCGGAAGTTGATTCCCGCGCTGTACAACCTGGCCAAGAGCAACCTCCTCTCCAGGGAGTTTGCCCTGGTGGGCCTCGCCCGTGCGGCGATGACAACCGAGGAGTTCCGGCGGAAGCTGAGCCAGGACATGCAGGAGTTCGCCACCGAGCAGGTCGATCCCGGGCTCTGGGAGTGGCTGGTTCAGCGGCTCTACTATCTGCCGGGCAATTTCAGCGATCCCGCGGCGTACCAGGAGCTCCGGACCCTCCTGGACAAGGTGGACACGGACCACGGGACCCGCGGCAACTACTTCTCCTACCTGGCCACCAGCCCTGGCTATTTTGCCGAGATCGTCCGGCACCTCGGGGAGACGGGACTCGCTCGGGAGGAGAACGGGCGGTGGCGACGGGTCATCATCGAGAAACCCTTCGGGCGAGACCTCGACTCGGCCCGCGCGCTCAATCGGGAGATCAGCCAGATCCTCTCCGAGAGCCAGCTCTACCGGATCGATCACTACCTCGGCAAGGAGACGGTGCAGAACATCTTGGTCTTCCGGTTCGCCAACGGGATCTTCGAGCCCATCTGGAACCGCCGCTACGTTGACCACGTCCAGATCACCGTGGCCGAAACCGTCGGGGTGGAGCAGCGCGGCGGCTACTACGAAGAGGCGGGCACGCTCCGCGACATGGTACCGAACCATATCTCCCAGTTGATCACCCTCACGGCCATGGAGCCCCCCATCTCCTTCGAGGCCAACGCCGTGCGGGACGAGCAGGCCAAGATCCTGCGCGCCATTCAACCCCTGACCCCGGAAGAGGTCCTGATTCGCGCGGTGCGCGGGCAGTACGGCGAAGGGATGATCGAGGGCAAGCGGGTACCCGGGTACCGCGCCGAGCCCAAGGTCGCGCCGGATTCCACCACCGAGACCTTCGTGGCGCTGAAGCTGTCCATCGACAACTGGCGCTGGGCCGACGTGCCGTTCTACCTGCGGACCGGGAAGCGCCTGCCGAGCCGGGTCACGGAGATCGCCATCCAGTTCAAGCGCGCCCCCCTCATCCTGTTCCGCAAGACCCCGGTGGATCGGCTGACACCGAACCGCCTGGTCCTCCACATCCAGCCCGATGAGGGCATCTCGCTGCGCTTCGGCGCCAAGGTGCCCGGACCCGTGGTGCGCCTGGGCTCGGTGGACATGGCCTTCCAGTACAAGGACTACTTCGGGAGCAAGCCGAGTACCGGGTACGAGCGGCTGCTCTACGACTGCATGACGGGGGACGCGACGCTGTTCCAGCGCGCCGACATGGTCGAGGCCGGCTGGAGCGTGGTGGCGCCGATCCTGGACGTGTGGAAGGCGTTGCCGCCACGGAGCTTCCCCAACTACGCGGCCGGGAGTTGGGGGCCGAAAGAAGCGGACGAGTTGCTGGAGCGCGACGGCCGGCAGTGGCGGAGGAGCGACAAGTGATCCTGGCGGGCGACGTCGGCGGGACCAACACGCGGCTGGCGTTCGTCGAGGCGACTGGCGACCGCCTGACCCTCATCGTGGAGGAGATCTTCCCCAGCCGGGAACATGCCAACCTCGAGGCGGTCCTGCGGAAATTCATGTCGTCGCACCGCCTCCCCGTCGAGCAGGCCTGCTTCGGCGTCGCGGGACCCGTCAGGCACGGCCGGTGCGACGCGACGAACCTGCCGTGGGTGGTGGATGCACGGCAACTGGCGCGCGAGTTGGGGCTGGAGGCCGTCGGCCTCATCAACGACCTGGAGGCCAACGCCTACGGAATCGCAGCGCTCGAGCCCAAGGATTTCGTCGTCCTGAATGCCGGTGCGCCGGACGCCGAGGGCAATGCGGCCATCATTGCGGCGGGGACCGGGCTGGGCGAGGCCGGGCTCTACTGGAATGGCAGGCAGCATCGGCCTTTCGCCACGGAAGGTGGGCATGCCACCTTTGCGCCCCGCACCCCGGTGGAGATGGACCTGCTGCGCCACCTGCTCACGGAGTTCGAGCACGTCAGCTACGAGCGTGTCGTCTCGGGGCCGGGCCTGCTCAACATCTATCGGTTCCTCCGGGACACGGGTCGCGCCGAGGAACCGGCGTGGCTCGCCGAGCGGATGCGCCAGCAGGAGGCCCCGGCCATCATCGCCCAGGCGGCGCTCGAGGGCACGAGTGCCCTCTGCGTGCAGGCCCTGGACCTCTTCATGTCGCTGTACGGCGCGGAGGCCGGCAACCTGGCCCTGAAGGCCATGGCCACCGGCGGCGTGTTCGTCGGCGGGGGGATCGCCCCCAAGATCATCCAGCAACTCAAGGATTCGACATTCATGGCTGCCTTCACGGCTAAGGGCCGCATGCGGCCATTGCTGGAAGCCATGCCAGTCCGGATCATTCTGAACGAGAAGACCGCTCTGCTCGGCGCCGCCCGCTGTGCCACGCTCTCGGCCACGGTGGCTCCCGCGCGCACGAAGACTTGAGGAGCCCTTGATGGGCATGCCTGGGGTGCATGGTGAAGTGTGATATCCGGATCCTGGCGGACGCCGGGGAATTGAGCCGCGCGGCCGCGGAGGAATTCGTTCGCCAGGCCGAGGAAGCGGTGCGGACGCGCGGGCTCTTCACCGTTGCGCTGTCCGGTGGCTCCACGCCCAAGGCGATGTACCGGCTGCTCGCCAACGATGGCGAGGCATCGTTTCGAGGCCGCGTGCCCTGGGAGAAGATTCACTTCTTCTGGGGCGACGAGCGCCACGTGCCGCCCGACCATCCCGACGGCAATTACCGTACGGCGCACGAGGCGATGCTGTCCAGAGTGCCCATTCCGCCAGAGAACCTCCATCGCATCAAGGCAGAAGACTCCGACGCCAGGAAAGCCGCGGCGGACTACGACCAGGAGCTTCGCAAATTTTTCTTTCCTCGGCGCATGACGGTAGAAGCCCTCCCGCGATTTGATCTCGTGCTGCTGGGGCTTGGTCCGGATGGGCATACGGCCTCACTCTTCCCGGGGACGGATGCGATCCACGAACAGACACGATTCGTCGCCGCCCCCTGGGTGGAGAAGTTCCATGCCTACCGGATCACCCTGACGTCCCCGGTGCTGAACAACGCCGCCTGCATCATGTTCCTCGTCAGTGGGGAGGCGAAGTCAGAGACGCTACACGCGGTGCTGGAGGGCGAGTATCAGCCCGAGCGTTTTCCGGCCCAGCTCATCCGCCCCACGCTCGGGAGGCTTCTCTGGCTGGTGGATCGCGCGGCGGCCAGGCTCTTGCGGCTTCCTCGGTAAAGAGGGATCACGCCTCGAAGGTGAACGGGGCACTCACCATCATGGTCGACTCCCTCCGAGTGAGGACCGAGCATGGGGCACGCATGAGATGACTGTTGACTTCGGTCGGGAAATCTGTGGCCGCCTCCCGACGGCGGAATCGCGGGAGTGGCTCTGCACGAATGGCCTCGGCGCTTTCGCGTCGGGGACGGTCGCGGGCCTGCTTACGCGGCGCTACCACGGCCTCCTGGTGGCGGCCCTCCAGCCGCCGCTGGGCCGGACCCTCCTCGTGACCAAGCTGGACGACACCGTCGAGTACGACGGTCTCCGGCGCCCCCTCTGCACCAACCGCTGGGCGGACGGAGCGGTGGATCCCCACGGCTACCGCGAGATCGAGCGGTTCCGGTTGGAGGGGACGACACCCGTCTGGATCTATGCCTGCGCGGACATGCGCCTGGAGAAGCGCATCTGGATGGAGCACGGTGCGAACACCACGTACGTCCAGTACCGGCTCCTCCGGGCCAGGGGACCAATCAAGCTGGAGATGAAGGCGCTGGTCAACTACCGCGAGTATCACGCGACGACCCGGGGCGATAGCTGGCAGATGCGGGGAGAGCCGGTTCCGGAGGGGCTCCGCGTGGTGGCCTACGAGGGCGCCCGGCCGTTCGTCCTGCTGGCGGAGGGCGCCGAGGTTGAGCCGGCGCATGACTGGTACTACGGTTTCGACCTGGCTGCCGAGCGGGAGCGCGGACTCGACTCCCGCGAGGACCACTTGCACGCGGGGACCTTCCGGGCGACTCTCTCGCCGGGGTCTGCCCTGACCCTCGTGCTCTCTGCCGAGGCGGCGCCGTCGCTGGACGGAGAGGCCGCCTGGCGACGGCAGCAGCAGTACGAGGAGGCGCTCCTGACTCGCTGGCGACGAACCCATCGGATTGCTCGGCGAGCACCTGCCTGGGTCAGGCATCTCGTGCTGGCCGCGGATCAGTTCGTGGTGCAGCGCCCGCTCCACGACGACCCAGACGGGATGTCGGTGATCGCGGGATACCACTGGTTCGGGGATTGGGGGCGCGACACGATGATCAGCCTGCCCGGCCTCCTCCTCACCACCGGGCGGCCCGAGGTGGCCAAGCGAATTCTCACGACCTTCGCGCGCTTCGTGGATCGCGGCATGCTTCCCAACCGGTTTCCCGACGCGGGCGAGGTGCCGGAGTACAATACCGTGGACGCGGCCCTCTGGTACGTCGAGGCGATCCGGGCCTACCATCAGGCAACAGGCGACGATGCGCTCCTCACGCAGCTCTTCCCGGTGCTGGAGGAGATCGTGCGCTGGCATCGCACGGGCACCCGCTACGGCATCGCGGTGGATCCGGCCGACGGCCTGCTTCGTTCGGGAGAGCCGGGCGTGCAGCTCACCTGGATGGATGCCAAGATCGGCGATTGGGTGGTCACTCCCCGCACGGGGAAGGCGGTGGAGATCAACGCCCTCTGGTACAACGCGCTCTGCGCCATGGTGTCGTTTGCCCGACGCCTGCATCGCCCGGCCGGCGAGTGGGAGGCCCTGGCAGCCCAGGCCCACACCGGGTTCGCACGCTTCTGGAACGAGCGCGCCGGGTACTGCTACGACGTTCTCGACGGCCCCGACGGGAACGATGATGCCCTCCGACCGAATCAGATCCTCGCCGTGTCACTTTCCGAGAGCCCCCTCTCTCCGGAGCAACAGCGGGAGGTGGTGGATGCCTGCGCCCGCTATTTGTTGACATCGTTCGGCCTGCGGAGCCTGGCACCCGGCTATCTTCGTTACCAGGGCCGCTACGTCGGCGGACCCCGCGAGCGCGACGCAGCCTATCACCAGGGGCCCGCGTGGGGATGGCTCTTGGGACCTTTCGTGATGGCGTACCTCCGTGCCTATGGAGATCCCGCGACGGCCCTGGCCTTCCTCGAGCCCATGGCGCACCATCTCGCCGACTACGGCGTGGGGAGCATCGCCGAGATCTTCGACGGGGATCCGCCCTTCACGCCGCGTGGCTGCATCGCCCAGGCCTGGAGCGTCGCCGAGACCCTGCGCGCCTGGATGGAGATCGCCGGCGGTGACGGCCCGACCGATGCGGCGGGGCCGAAGACTCCTCCGCGTGCCCCGCGCAGGCCCCCAACCCGGGGGCGACGGAGCACGCGCTCCTGAGCAACGTTGGGATGCGTTCCGGTCTGCATTCGGCCATCCTTGGACAATCCAAGAGCGCATGATGGCAGAAACGGTTCAATTCCTGCTGCGCCACGAGAACCTCGTTCTCTTTGGCGTCGTCTTCGTCGAGCAGATCGGGGTGCCCCTGCTCGCCATCCCCTTTCTTTTCGCCGCCGGCGCCCTGCGCATGTCCCCGGAGGAGCTCGCCCATCGGCATCCGGAGATCCCGCGCGATCGGGAAATCATCCTCTACTGTTTCTGACCCAACGAGGCCACCAGCGCCCGTGTGGCGCTCCTCCTGCGAAGGAACGGCATCACGAAGGTCCGGCCCCTCGCCGGCGGCATCGAGGCCTGGCGGGAGCGAGGCTTTCCCGTGGAGCCCCTCGATCGAGATCGGGCTGAAGCACACGAGTCCTAACACACTACCGAGAGCCAGGAGAATGCTGCCTTCCCAGAAAGACCCCGGCCCGGTCACCGGCCGGGTGCTGGCCCGACCGTCCACCTCGCTGGCGCCGCGCATCCTGATCCTGGGGGGCGGGTTCGCCGGGGTCACCACCGCGCTGGAACTGGCCAAGCGGTGCGCCGGGGTCCTGCCGGTCCACATCACCCTGGTGAGCGCGCGGAACTTCTTCCTGTTCACCCCGATGCTGGCCGAGGCCGCCACCGGCGCCGTCGAGACCCGGCACGTCCTCTACCCGATCCGGCCCCTGTGCGGCGACCGGGGGGTCGAGTTCGGGGAGATGTTCGTGGAGGCCATTGACCTCGACCGGCGGCGGGTGATCGCGCGCCATCGCCGGTCCGACATCCGCCAGCACGTGCACTACGACAAGCTGGTGCTGGCCCTGGGGGCAACCCCCAACGTGGCCATGGCGCCCGGCGCGACCGAGCACGCCCTGACCTTCAAGGGCGTGGGCGACGCGGTGCGAATTCGCAACCGGGTGATCGACCTGTTCGAGGCGGCCGCCCTGTCCGACGATCCGTGGGTCCGGAAGCGCCTCCTCACCTTCGTCGTGGTGGGCGCGGGCCACGCCGGGACAGAGCTGATGGCCGCACTGGAGGAGCTGGCGCGGGGGATCCTCCTGCGCCACTATCCGTCCATCCCCCGGAATGCGGTCCGCCTCGTCCTCGTCGGCAGCGCCGTGCTCCCCCAGACGGCCACGAACCTCGCCGCCTACGCGCGGGAGCAGCTCCTGGATCGCGGCATTGAGCTGGAGACGGTCCGGGCCGCCGGGGTCTCGGCCGAGGGGCTGACGCTGCAGGACGGACGGGTGATCCCGAGCGAGTGCATCATCTGGACGGCCGGGAACCGGGTGAGTCCGGTGATTGCCGACCTGCCCCTCACCAAGGCGCGGGACGGGCGGCTGCTGGTCAACGAATTCTTCGAGGTCAAGGGTGCCCCCGGCGTCTACGCGCTGGGCGACAACGCGGCCCAGACCGATCCGCACACCGGCGCACCCTACGTCGCCACGGCCCAGGTGGCCATCCGCCAGGCGCGGGCGCTGGCCCGGCAACTGGAGGCGGGGCTCACCGGCCGCGAGCGACGGCCGTTCCGGTTCCGGGTGCTGGGCGAGATGGTGCCCCTCAGCCGGCGGACCGCGGTGGCGGACCTGCGGGGGATCAAGCTGCGGGGGTTCCCCGCCTGGTTCCTCTGGAAGACGGTCTACATGCAGAAGCTGCCGACCCTGGCCGCCCGCGTCCGCGTGGTGCTGGACTGGACGGTCGAGCTGTTCTTCGAACGGGATGTCTCGGAGCTGACGATGGACGAGGAGCAGGGGACATAAGATGAAGGAACCCGTTGGGGGAGTTGCCAGGCACGCTCGCTTGCCGGTCTGGCGCCGGTTGGGCTGGCGCCTGGGCGCCAGCCTCGTCTTGCTGACCGCCCTGGGAATCCTGCTGAGCGGTCTCTTGCAATACCGGGCCCAGGATCGGTTGCTGCGCCAGTCGCTGGGATCGCTCCTCCTGAACATCGCGCGCACCGGCGCGCTCCTGGTGGATGGCGACCTACACCAGGCCGTCGTCGAGGCGGGACGGAACGACACGGCCGATTACGCGAGGATCCGTGCGCAACTGCAGCGGATCCAGGAGACGAACCGGCTGGGGGATCCGGTCTACACGCTGTCCCACGTTGGAGGGGAGAAGGCCCGGTTCGCCGTCATCAGCCAGGGGCAGGAGCCGGTGGGGAAGCAGTACCTGCTGGCGCCGGAGATCCAGCCCGTGCTGGAGCGCGTACTGGCCGAGGGCACCGCGGGCTACACGGACATCTACCGGAACGAGCACGGCACCTGGATCACCGCCTTCGCCCCGATCAAGAGCGCGGCGGGCCAGACGGTCGCGGCCCTGGACGTGGATTTCCGGGCGGACCTCTACCTCGCCGAACTGGCGGCGGTGCGGCGCCGGCTCTACCTCCACTCGCTGGCCGCCGCGGTGCTGGCCCTGGCGGCCGGGATCCTCCTGGCCCGACATATCACGTACCCGGTGGCGCAGCTCGCGGCCCTGGCCCGGCGGGTGGTCGAGGGCGAGCTGAGCACCCGGGTGCGCATCACCGCACGGGACGAGATCGGCATGCTGGGGAACGTGTTCTACCTCATGGTCGAGCGCGTCCAGGTTTCTCACCGCAGCATGACCGACGTCCTGGTCCGGGCGCTCGAGGCGCGCGGCGGCGAGAGCGGGTCGCTCGCGCGGCTGGCGAAGGTCTCGCTGGCCGTGGCGGAGCCCCTGGACATCTCCCCGACCCAGCGGGAGGCCCTGGAACTGGGCTCTCTCCTGCACGATATGGGCGAGATCCGGACCCCCGAGGCGGTCCTGCAGAAGGCCGGGCCCCTGACCGTCGAGGAACGCCGCATCGTTGAGCAGCATCCGGCGTCGGGCGTGGACATCCTGGAGACAGTGCCTCTCCTCACGCCCGCCCTGGACGTCGTGGGGGGACACCACGAGCGCTTCGACGGGGGCGGCTACCCGAGCGGGCTACGCGCGGAGGCGATCCCCCTCACGGCCCGGATCTTCGCCGTGGTGGACGCCCTGGATGCCATGACTCACGACCGGCCCTACCGGTCCGCCCGGCCGCTCCCCGAGGCGCTGGACGAGCTGCGCCGCGAGGCGGGAAAGCAGTTCGACCCGCGGGTCGTGGAGGCTGCGATGGCCATCCCCGAGACGCGGTGGGCAGAACTCTTGGGATGCCCGCAGAGCGATCAGCCGACCCTCGTCGCATGATCCTCCCCTGATTCCGCCATCCATAAGGCCCTTGAGCCTTTCCGGACGGACACCGGTTCGGAAAGGGCTGCTGTGACCCGCCCAGACACCTCTTGCCCACATCCTGCGCTGAGCGTATGCTCTGTGCGCAGTTCCCACGAACTCTCACTGACAAAGATGCGGACCGAGAGATCGTCGCCATGTCTGTCCTCGCCATAGACATCGGTGGCACCAAGCTGGCCGCGGGGATCGTGGACACCGGCGGGGACATCCTGGGGCGGGGCGAGGTCCCGACGCTAGCGGCCGAGGGGCCGGAGCGCGTCCTGGAGCGGATCGTCCGGCTCGCCAAAGACGTGCTGGGCAGGCCCGGGATCCCGGCGGAGACGATTCACCGGATCGGGATCGGTTGCGCCGGCCCGGTGGATCGCCAGGCGGGCTTGATTCTCAATCCACCCAACCTTCCGGGCTGGGTTCGCGTCCCCCTGGTGGAACACATCGAGAAGGCGCTGGGGCGTCCGGCCGTCCTCGAGAACGATGCCAACGCCGCCGCCCTGGGAGAATTCCGGTACGGGGCGGGAAAGGGGGCGAGGAGCCTCGTGTATCTGACGGTGAGTACGGGGATCGGTGGCGGGATCATCCTGGACGGGAAAATCTGGCACGGCCTGAAGGACGGCGCGGGAGAAGTGGGCCACATGACCCTGCTTCCGGACGGCCCAGTCTGCGGCTGCGGGAACCGGGGGTGCCTGGAGGCGCTGGCCTCGGGCCCTTCCATCGCGCGCCGGGCACGCGAGGCCCTGGGGACGGGCCGGCCGAGCCGGCTGCGCGAGATCCGGGACTTCACTGCGACCGACGTGGTCCGGCTCGCACAGGAAGGAGATCCGGTCGCCGCCGACGTGTGGAACGAGACGGTCGGTTATCTCGGACTGGGCGTCGCGGCCGTCATCACGATCCTGGCCCCCGAACGGGTCGTGATCGGAGGTGGCGTGGCCAAGGCGGGCGATCTGCTGTTCGAGTCCTTGCGTCGCGAGGTCCGCCAACGCGTCAAGTTGGTGGCGGTGGAGTCGGTCCCCATCCTTCCCGCCGCCCTGGGCCGGGACGTCGGGATCCTGGGCGCCGCCGCGGTCGCCCTGGAATCCTGAGCCCACGCATTTCACCACCCAATCGCCGAGCCCTGGAAGGGGACCCTGTGTTGAGCCGGGCCACGTAAAGCCACTAAAGACGGAACGTCCCCTCCTACGGTGGACCTGAACCGGCGGTTTCGTATCGGCGAAATTGTGTCCTGAGTCCGCCGACCCCGGGGACACGCGGCGGCCGAGGAGCATGCCGGCGGAAGGTCAACTTGACCAAATCAAAGCACGACCCCGTTTCCGCCGCATACTATTTGACAACGGCTGCTCTCTGGTTGCATAGTCCGTTTGTGGTTGGTTGCCGTATCGAAATCAAACGGCTGCAGACTCCCCTTGGCGGTAGAAATTGCCTTTCGTGTGATAGGCCAGCTAGACTTCGTAACCGATTTGACCAATGATCTACCTCGACTACAACGCGACCACGCCGGTGTTGCCAGAAGTAATGGAAGCGATGCGGCCCTTCTTCACTGAAGATTGGGGCAATCCATCTAGCGCTTACAGGTTTGGCTCGAAGCTAAAGACGGTGATCGAGACGGCACGGGAGCAGGTGGCGGATTTGATCGGCGCGCACCCGCTGGAAGTGATCTTCACTTCGTGCGCCACGGAGAGCAACAACACCGCCATACATGCCGCGTTGAAGGCCAATCCGGGCAGACGGCACATCGTCACGTCGGCCGTCGAACATTCCTCCGTGCTCAACTACTGCATGGCGTTGGAGAAAGAGGGCTATCGGGTTACCTATCTGCCCGTGGACCGGGATGGATTATTGAAGCTGGCCGACTTGGGGAACGCGATCGGAGACGAAACGGCGCTCGTTTCGCTGATGTGGGCGAATAATGAGACAGGCGTCCTGTTCCCTGTGAAGGAGATTGCGGAGAGCTGCCGATCACGTGGGGTACTGTATCACTGCGACGCCGTGCAGGCGGCCGGCAAAATCCCCATCACCGTACACACACTGCCGGTCGATTACCTGTCGCTGACGGGCCACAAGTTTCATGCGTCGAAAGGAATCGGGGCGCTGTACGTCCGCCGCAAGGCACCGTTCTTGCCCTTCGTCCATGGCGGACATCAGGAGCGCAATCGGCGCGGTGGAACGGAAAATGTGGCGTTTGTCGTCGGCATGGGCAAAGCCGCCGAATTGGCCCGCAAACATCTGGCCGACTATGACCAGAAGGTGCGGCCGCTGCGAGACGCTCTCGAGGACGGTATCCTGGGGATGATCGCGGACACTGAACTGAACGGCCACAAGACGCACCGCCTGGCCAACACGACGAACATCACCTTCCAAGGTATCGAATCAGAAGCCGTGCTGCTCCTCCTCGATCGGGAAGGTGTTTGCGTGTCGTCCGGCTCGGCCTGCTTGGCGGACTCCGACGAGCCTTCGCACGTCATCAGGGCGATGAAACCAGACTCGTCGGCCTCGCGGCAGATGATCCGATTCTCGCTGGATAGGAACACACGACAGGCTGACGTGACCGCAACATTGCACGTTGTGCAATGGAGCGTGAGAGCGCTGCGTGGCTGAGTGCACGTTGAGACTGCCCGCGGACACGATCATCGCCATGGACAAGCTCACCCGTTACCTGCTCGTGCCGAAGGCGCGCGGCGACAAGTCGGCTTTCCTTGCACGAGCCGGTTACACGTTGGAAAACGGCGACCAACTGCAGCAAGACTTGCGCATCCAGATTCTGTCTCTGGACGCCCAACCGTTGGAATCAAACAAGTTCGGGCAATATTATGAGATCTGCGGCACCCTTATCGGCCCAAATGGTGTCACACTGGCGGTGCGTACCATCTGGATGACCGAGCACTTGTCAGGGAGCACGAAGTTCGTTACACTGATTCCAGACAAACGGAGGACACGATGAAGTTTGAGCTCTACACTGACGCGGCGCTGGCGTGTGATCTGCCGGAGCATCGTCTCCGTCGCGGCGACATCGTCAAGCTGGTGGACCGCCACCTTGCCCTCGACGGCACAGAGGGGTATTCTATTGAGGTCTTCAACGCCGTTGGCGACACCATTGCCGTCACCGCGGTTCCCGCCTCTGCCCTGGAAACCCTCCGCGAAGACGAAGTGCTCTGCGCTCGTACACTGTGACGGGACGCTACTTCCCGCTATCCTTCCAGAACTGACAGGCCAGGCCAGTAAGGGGTCGGTTCTCGCCGTCGGCCAGCGGGCAGACAAGGGTTCACGTCGAACCACAGATCCGCTTGTATGGGCCAAGAGATCAAGCGCAAGCTGGCTCTTCCCGGTTGCGAGTTGGCGGGAAAGCACCACGGGACCATGCTGCCGTATCCTGTATTGCCCGTTCGATGCGACGATCTTGCGCGCATGGTGAACCTCGGTCGCCGGCAGTGACGGCTTATGGATGCCTGAGCTTTCGCTCGCGATGCCATGCCAAATATCCCTTATCTGGCCAGTAATCGCGATCAGCAGGAAGATGAATGCGTTTCCCGGCAATCCTGCTAAGCAGAAAAGCGTCGTTGCCAGATTCGTGGAAACGGCCCGACGCTACAATCACCCGGTAATCATCGGTAACCGACCAAAGGCCCTGGTCGAAGAGCCAGTGGGCATTCTTGCAGAGGGCGATGCCGTTTTGGGGGTGGTTGTTGCGGCTGTCGGCAAATTGGTGTATGTGCGCGGCATCCACAATGCTGCCGGCATCCACGGTCAGGCATCGGTAGCCGGTCAGCGCGCAGGTGTAGTTGTAGGCGGGGACGACGGTCAGGCGGAAGCGCGCTTCGCGTCCGCGCTCGCGATCGGCTTCGTAAAGCTTGGCATCAGCTCTGACGACATCGTCCGGCGGAACGGGCAGCCGGACCAAGCCATACAGTGCGGCACGCTCGCTGGGATCGTTGAAGTACCGGGCAATGAGGACGCGGCGCAATTGCTTGCGGAATTCTGCATCGTGAAGACAAGCGAGAAAACTCTCGTCGAGTCGGGCGGCCACGGCGCGACGGCGCTCCGGTGCGGGATTACCTCCCTCGTCGAGCGGCAACCAGAAACCGTCGCTGTGTATGTGGTAAAACGGCAGGCGGATGTCTGGCCTCTGCGAGCGGCGTCCGGCCACGACCGTCCAGAAGGCGAGGAAGCGGAAGACAAGCTCGCCGGTGAGTGATAGCTCGGGGCTTGTGAGGGTTCCTTCCTCGGCGAGGTCGGCGATGACCAGCAGCAGGAGTGGTTTGTGAGGGGCGATGGTGTGCTTGCGGTCGACGCGGAGATTGGCAGCGACCTTGAGCCATCGTTGAGAATCAGTTGGGTTGCTCATCGCTGCTTTCGAGGCGGATGACGGTTAAGATAGCGCCGGTGCTTCCTCCCCTGCTAAATCGTCCTTCAAGATATTGAGCAAGTCATCGGGCAGACCGTGGGCGCGGTGGCTCTCGCTGTATTCCTCGACCTTGGCGAGAAGGCGACGCAGGGTGTCGGCGCGGACGGCTTTCTCGACAGCCACCTCTTCCTGTAGTTCGCGCAGACGGTTGGTTTCTTTCCAATCACTCATAACGATTCCCTTCTGGCGGCTGACGATGCGCCCCACGCCCCCGCCATCATCGGGCTTACGCGCAGTCTTCCAGAATTGTTGGATGAGAAATAGTTCATCCTCGCTTATGAGTTTGAGGCCGGTTTCTTCCTGCACTTTGAGCAGGCGGGTCAGCAATTCGCGGCGGGCAGCGATCGTGAGCGGGCCCGGTCCGTCGTTGCCGTTCATCCGTTTCATGTCGCGTTTGCCGTTCGCCGGGTCGCGGTAGTACAGCAGCGTCTCGCGGAATTCGATCAGTTTTTCCATGCGTTCGTCGCCGCTGGCGAGCAGCCCCTCGCTCGCCTTGTCGCGTTCAACGACAGTGCAAGTCCAGCACCCAAACCGGCTGTTGCCGCAGCTTGGTGTGCTGGTATCAATTTGGATCGGACATTCACCGCTGCTTGCACTGGCGTAGAGTTTGTATAGCGAGCGATTGTCGCCGCCCCAAGGATTTCGTCTCTGGAGTAAGTAGGCCCAGACCTCTTCGGTGGTCAGAAACTCAATCGGATTGGATACCCACACGCGGGGCAAGTCAGGATGCCGCCGCAACCCGTTGTGTGCTTCACGACCTGCCATCGTCTGGGCGCGGGTGGAACTTTCCGCACGCCGTGCGCCAAGATGTAGAATCGCCTCTCCCCAATGACCTAGACGCTGCTGAACAAAGAGGTTGACGGGATCAATCTTCATCCGCTGGGTGCACCAACGAAAGGTGCGGTTTGGCGGCGGGTAGCCACGCCCGATGATGTTGACCCAAAACGATTGCTCTGAAGAGGGTTTGAGAAGGTTGACGTCGATGCCAAGCCCATGCTGCTCAGAGCACTTACGCATCTTCTCCAATGTTCCTTCGACCATTTCCACAATGGCAGGAATCTCTACACGGGTATCGGTGCAAACAATGGAGATCGGTTTTACGCGTCCGTCCGCGGGTAGTGAGAGGAGGGTCTCAAACACGAGTGAGGCCAGCATCGTGCTGTCCTTACCGCCACTGAATCCGACCAACCACGGTCGGTCGTCCCCTAAATAGAGCTGGCGAAGAGACTCTTTAATGTCCTGGTAAATGGTAGTGGCCATTCGAGTGAGTAGGGGTGATAGGAATTTGCTTTTGGGCCGGGCCGCCCCGGTGGCCCACATGGGCTCGGCACAGACCGGCGGATCCCGGCGAGGTCCTCCCGAAACGGCTTGAGCATGCCCGAGAGGGCCAGGCGGTGTCAAGCCAAATGCGCTCTTGGGCCGGACTCGGTCGGTGGGCTGCGGGGGGCGGCGGTGTCGCGGACGGGGATGGGGCTTGGCTCGCAGGAAGCGACACACGGGTGCCGCGAGGCTGGGTGGCACTGGGAGGTGGCGAGCTCGCCTCTAGCCGGGCCGCCGGAATGAGCTGCACTCCAAAATCATCCCCTAGGGTGACGATCCCTGCGAGGTCCCCACTGCGTTGCAGGCTCCGGAAGCCGCGCCTCTCAAGCGTGGAACATAAAGCGCAATTCCCCAGTTGTGAATCCCGAGCCCTGAGCCCCCTGCCTGCGTGACCGAAGGTCCGTTTTCTGTTGCGCCGTTTCAGTTGCTCCGGCATACTTTTTAGAAAGACGCCATCAGCCCTCAGCCATCAGCTTTCCAATCACACACCGATGCGCGTCGAGAGTTGGACCCAAGTGGGTATTCGAAAAGGCTCACGAGCGTGCAGCATCCCGGTGGGTCCTGTGGCTGACGGTTGAGAGTCGAGCGGTTCCCCATGCGAGATCTTTTCAACGTCCAAACGCCTTCACGTCGTCCCGACCGCACCCGGCGGCGCCTGCTGTCCCTGGCCGTCATGGCGGCGATGATGGCGGGCCTGTCGCGGACGGCCTGGGCGCAGGAGCCGGGCAAGATCGCGCGGACCCTGCGATCCCTCCGCATCTGGTGGGACAACATCACCCGGGAGCCGGATGCCGGTGATGAAGAGGCCAAGGACACGGAACGCTTCGTGTCGCCGGTCCGGCCCGATCCCCGCGCGTGGTCCGAGGGCGGGATCACCATCGCCTGGATCGGCCACACCACTTTCCTCATCAAGCTGGAGGGCACCACGATCCTGACCGACCCGGTCTTCAGCGACAAGATCGGCTTCAGCCTCCTGGGGCTCTCAACGGTCGGCCTCCGGCGGTTTGTGCCACCGGCATTGACGATTCAGGATCTGCCGCCCCTGGACCTCATCCTGCTCTCCCATGCCCACATGGACCACTACGACATCCCGTCCCTCCGACGCCTCCCCCGAAAGGTCCCCATCATCCTGGCACGGGACACCACCGAGTTCATGGACGGCCTCGGATTCACCCGGACGCAGGAGCTGGACTGGGGGCAGACCGCGGAGGTGGGTGGCGTCCGCATCGAGGCCGTCCCGGCGAAGCACTGGGGCCGGCGGTATCCCTGGGACCGGGACCGGGGGTACAACGGCTTCCTTCTCACCAAGCATAAGCGGAGCATCCTCTTCGGCGGCGATACCGCCTACACCGAACGGCTTCCCGCCGCAATGCACGGCCGCGCGCTGGAGGTGGCGATGCTACCCATCGGGGGCTACAACCCCTACATCGCCAATCACGCCAACCCGGAGCAGGCCTGGGACCTCTGGCGCGAGATGCGGGCCCGTTACCTGATCCCCATGCACTGGCGCACCTTCCGCATGTCCCACGAGCGGCCCTTCGAACCGTACGAACGGCTTTCCACGGCCGTGAACGGATCCACCCGCCGGATCGCTCTCCACACCATCGGCGAGACCTGGCGCTTGCCAGGCTAGTCCCCCGCCCTGCTTCCTGGTTGCCGCGAAGCCGGGGGCTCATCCTTCCCTTGACGGCTCTGGAACCGCCTGCTAGCTTGTGCCCTGCATCCTCGCCAGCGGCAACCCGGTGGTGGCCAGCCTCGGGCGGGGGACGAAGGGTCGGAGGCGCTCCCCCCGTGCCCATGCGAGGCGGATATCGATCTTCTGCGCCGCTGCCGGGCCGGCGCGAGGGCTTTCCCGACGGCGGCAGACAAGACTCTTTCAAAACGCCCCGAACTGTTCTAGAGGATTTCAATCGTCCAACCGGGCTGCCGATCAGCCGATGGCGGCGCCTGAGGAGGGAGCATGGGGCCGCTGAAGGATCCGGACATGGAAACGGCGCTGGTCGTTGACGACGAACGGTTCTTCCTGACCATCCTGGGAGATTTCGTCCGCCAGCGCATGAACATGCGCCCCCTGCTGGCCCAGGACGGCACCACCGCCCTGTCCCTGGTCGACAAGGAATCGGTCGACCTCGTCCTTCTGGATATCGTCATGCCCGGGATGGATGGCCTGGAGGTCCTGCGCGGGATCAAGGACCGGCGCCCCGCTCTCCCGGTCATCATGGTGACGGCCTCCTCGGTGTTGGACCACGCGGTCAGCGCCCTGCGCGAAGGGGCGGACGACTTCGTCCGGAAGCCGGTGGACCTCGACGAGCTGGCCCTCAGTATCACCCGCGCCCTGACCAAGGTGCGGGTGGCCAAGCTCCCGCAGCCGAAGCGCGATTCCGCCAGCGACCGCCGCCGGGCGGGGCGGGTCCGCATGCGAGACCGGGCCCCGGCGCAGCTCCAGCTCCGGGAGGTCACCCTGATCGACATCAGCCTCTCCGGCGCCCTCGTCGAGCACACCGAGCCCGTGCGGCCGGGCGAGATCTACCGCCTCTCCTTCCCGATCGAGGGCCACCAGGTGCAGGTGCTGGCCAGGGCGATCCGCGCCTTTGCCAGCCATCGGGTCACCGTGCCCGGGGGGGAGCGGCAGATCGTGTACCGGACGGGGATGGAGTTCGTCGGGGTCGAGAAGGGCTCCGCCGACCTCATCTCGGCGTACATGGATCGCCTGGTGCAACAAGGCGGGGGCATCCCGTTGACCTGAATCGCTCCTCCGCCTCGACCCGGGATCCGGTTGGCCGCTGCGGACCGGGCAGGTCCGCGCCGCACGGTGTCATGCGTTTTCGCCTTGCCGGGTGCGGCGCACCGTGGTACGGTTTTATCCGTGAAGGGTGCCGGGCGAGGCAGACCCCCCGACCGGCGGGGTGCCTGCCCGCTGCCGCACGGTCAAGTTCGGGTCCCTGTCGCTCGGGTGCGAGGGGGGCGCCTTCAGGCTTTCCGGGTTCCGTATTCTGCACGATTGGATGCCCTGAGGCCACCCGGTCTTGGGGCTTTTCGTTTGGTCGGCGAATGGTCCGACCGAAGGATGCCGGTGCAACCAGGGGAGATGGAGTCCCCGGATCGGATCCCGGCCCCTCTGTGGGAAAAGGTGAATCCCTGATGTTCCGCCTCTTCGGTCTGTTCCAGCGGGCGGGCCACGAGTTGTACCTGGTGGGTGGCGCCGTGCGCGACCACCTGCGCGGTATGACGCTGGAGGAGCTGCCCGACCTGGACTTTGCCACCAGCGCCCTGCCGGAGGAGAGCGCCCGCATCCTGCGAGGGGCGGGGCTCCCGGTCTTCACGGTGGGCAGCCGGTTCGGCACGGTCGGAACAATCCTGGATGGCGAGGGGGTCAGGCGGGAGGTCCAGGTGACGACGTACCGGGGCGAGGTCTACGCCAACGGCAGCCGAAAGCCTCGGGTGACCTTCGGCACGAGTCTGGAGACGGACCTGGCCCGGCGGGACTTCTCGATCAACGCCGTGGCCATGACGGCGGACCGCCGCCTCGTGGACCCCCACGGGGGCGCGCGGGATCTCGAGGAGGGGATCCTCCGGACGGTGGGGGATCCCTGGACGATCTTCCGGGAGGATCCGCTCCGGACGCTGCGCGCCGCGCGCTTCATCGCCACCTTGGAGATGCGGCCGGAGCCCGAGGTGCTCGAGGCCGTGCGGGAACTGGCGGGCCAGATCCTGACGGTCAGCCGCGAACGCTGGCTCCTGGAGATGAACCGGCTCCTGCAGGGAGTGTGGGTGGAGTCGGCCCTCGGGTTCCTGGCGGACACCGGGCTCTTGAAGCACCTGCTTCCCGAGGCGCAGGCCATGGTGGAGTTCCGGGCCGACCAGGGCAAGTACCACCACAAGGCGCTTTGGCCGCACACGCTGGCCGTCGTGGGCCGAACGCCGCCCCGGCTCGCCGTCCGATGGGCCGCCCTGCTTCACGACGCCGGCAAGGTCACGACCCGATCGGTGGACGCCGAGAGCGACGTGCACTTCTACGGGCACGAGTCCGCTGGAGCGGACCTGCTGGACGACGTGGCCCGCCGGTTCCGGTTCAGCAAGGCCCTGTGGCAGAGGGTCCGGTCCCTGGTGCTGATGCACCAGCGGCCGGCACTCTACGAGGACACGTGGACCGACGCGGCCATTCGCCGACTCGTCCGGGATGCCGGGGAGATGCTGGGGGATCTCCTGGACCTGAGCCGGGCGGATGTCACGTCGCACCGGCCGGGCGTGCGCGACGCCGCCCTGGCGCGGCTGGCCGAACTGGAGGCCCGCGCAGCCGAACTGGCCCGGAAAGACGGCCAGGGCCCGCTTCTGCCCAAGGGCATCGGGCGGGCGATCATGGCGCACTTCGGGATCGAGGCCGGCCCGCCGGTGGGCAAGTTGAAGGCTCGCCTGGAGCAGGCGGTCCTGGACGGCCTCCTGCCGCGGAACGGACCGTCGGAGCAATACCTGGAGTACCTGGAGCGCGCCGGGATTGCTCTCCCGGACCCGGTCCGGGTTCCGGCATGACGTCTGCGGAGGGCTGCCGCCCGACCGCCTGGATGTGACATGACGCAGGTGCTCTTGCTCAATGCCACCTACGAGCCGCTGCGGGTCATCACGTGGCAGCGGGCCATCTGCCTGCTCACGCTGGGCAAGGTCGAGGTGGTGGAAGAGACGGATCGGGAGATCCGGAGCGTCAGCTTCGTGATCCGCCTGCCCTCCGTGGTGCGCCTGCTCCGTCTCATCCGGCCCCGGCGGCACGCCGTGAAGTTCTCGCGGCAGAACATCTACCTGCGCGACAACTTCCGATGCCAGTACTGCAGAGTCCGGGTCAGCAGCCAGGAGCTCAACCTCGACCACATCCTCCCGCGGTCCCTGGGCGGGCAGACCACCTGGGAGAACATCGTGACCTGCTGCGTTCCCTGCAATGTGCGGAAGGGGGGGAACACGCCGGAGGCGGTCGGAATGCGGCTGATCAGCCGGCCGGTCAGGCCAGATCGCCTGCCGGGCGTGGCCATCACGGTCAGCCTGCGGAACGCCCCGGATTCCTGGCGGGACTATCTCTACTGGAACGTCGAACTGGAAACATAAGCGTTCGGTGGTTCGACGGTTCGGTAGTTCGGTTGTTCCCGGAACGCCCGAACCATCGAACTACCGAACCACCGAACGCATTTAGATTATGGCGAGCGGCCGCACCGGACTGGCGGTCCCTCCCCGGATCTTCAGCGGGACCATGACCAGCAGGAACTCGAAGGTCCTGGTCCGCGCGAGCTCCTCCAGGTTGACCACCTCCAGCAGGTGCACGCCCTTCTCCACCAGACAGTGAACGTGCACCGGCATCGTGTTTCCCGGTGAGGGCACGACCTCGACGGCGAAGTTGTCGCTCCCCAGGCAGAAGGCGCCCTGGTCCGTGGCCCACCTGGCCGCCTCGAGGTTGAGCCCGGGCTGTCCCGACTGGACGCTGTAATATTTCCGCTGCTCAGGCCAGAGCCGGATCCACCCGGTCCGGACCAGGACCACGTCTCCGGAACGAACTTGGACCTTGGCGGCCCGGGCCGCCGCCTCCATCTCTGCCGGGCTGATGACCTGCTTCGGATCGAGCACCTCGACCCCCTGGGTCCCCGCCACGTCCAGGAGGATTCCCCGGCGGAGGATCGGTGCGACCTCCTGGATGCCGTGCACCCTGAGCCCCTCCGTTTTGCTCTGCCCCGTCTCCACCGAGACGCCCCCGTGCAGGCACAGGTTCTTGGCGAAGTGGCCCAATCCATCCAGGTGGGTCCCGGTGTGGCAACTCATCCCGAAGAGGTCCACGGCCGCTGTCACGCCCTCCCCGTACACCAGATCCCCGTGGGTCCGCAGCATCTGGTACATGAAGGGAGAATGCATCGGGTGGTGCGGCATCCCATGGTACAATTCCATGCCCAGGTCGAAGACCGTTCGTCCCTGCAGCAGTCCGGCCGGCGAATCTGAGGCCATGTGTCCCTCCTGAATGGGTGTGGGGGATCGAAACGCGCGCCCGATTCTATGCGGGGCCCTGGTGAAGTCAAGGGAGAATACCTGGAAGGATCCCACGTGACCATGGCGACCAACTCCGGGCTGCGCCGCGCCTACACTCTCTGGGCGACCTTCTATGATTCCGTGGTGTGGTTTCTCCGCGGGAGCCGTCGCCACTCGCTCGCCCTGTTGGACCCCCGGGCCGGGGAGTCCATCCTATTCGTCGGCTGCGGGACGGGCGCCGACTTCGAATTCCTCCCGGCGGACGTGGAGGTCACGGCGGTGGACCTCACCCCTGCCATGCTCCGCCGGGCGGCGGCCAAGGTCGGGAACCGCCGCATTCGCCTGATGGAGATGGACGCCATGGATCTCCGCTTCCCGGACGGCGCCTTCGACAAGACGGTCTTTCACCTCATCCTGGCCGTCGTGCCGGACCCGGCGCGCACTCTCCGGGAGGCTGAGCGGGTGACGAAGCCGAACGGGCTCTTGGTGGTCCTCGACAAGTTCTGGAACCAGCCCAAGCGTCCTCCCCTGCCCCTCCGGATGGCCAACGCGATCCTGGGCGGGTATGTCACGGCCGTGGACCGGAACTTCTACGCGATCCTGGGAACGACGTCTCTGGAGCTGGTTCGGGAGATCCCACTGGGCTTCGGTGGCCTGTACTTCCTCTACCTCCTGCGCAAGCCCCGCGCAGCGCGGGCGCCTTGACCCGGCCCTCACCGGGTGGTAGATTTTCTATCGGCTGGCGCCATCGCGTGAGCGATCCGGACAGTGTTCGCGGATCCGGCCCTGGCTTGGCCACGAACGATCGAACTGCCGTACAGTCGAACTGCCGAACGTCTTTGAGCCTGGCTCCCATGAAGACCGATCCCTCCACGAAAGAGCCTGACAACCAGGCGGAGTGGCTGCTGACGCCGGAGGAGCTTCGCTCGCTCTGCTCCACCCGGCGGCTCTTCCTCCTGGGTCTCACCATTGCCGGCCTGCTCACCGTGACCGTGGCCGCCTTGACGCTGTGGGTCTCCAGCCGGCGGCCCCTGGCTCCCGTTGCTCTCGGGGCCGGCGCCGTCGGATTCCTGGCACTGGCCGCCCTGGCCGCCTGGTGCGCTCGCCGGGCCCGAATCGTGGGGCAGGATATCACCAACCGGCGCGTGGAGATGCAATGGGGGCGACTCACGCGCATCTTCCGTGGCCTGCGCGTCGCCGAGGTCGAGGGGGCCCTGTTCCCGCTCCAGATGAACGTCGTTCCGGCACTGCGGGCGGGAGAACGGGTGTGGCTCCGTTTTGCCCCGCGATCCCGGATTACCTTCGGGATTCAAACCCTGCGCGAGGTGGTCGCGGCGGAGCGCCTGGCGGGGCGATCCCCGTGTCCCGGCGTCCTGGCTGAGCTTCGGGAACAGCCGTGAGCGAGCTGATTGTGCTTCTTGCGGGCCGGGCCCCGGAGCCGGACCCCCTGGATATGGCGGACCTGTCGTCTTGGCGGTTGAACTGCACTGTTTGGGATTATTGCACGTTCGGCAACGGCAGGCTGTTGTTCTGGAAATACTGCCAGGCTTGCGGCATCCTGGCCTGGAGGTCGGCGATCCGCGTCTCCGGATCCGGATGGGTCGAGAGAAACTCGGGTCCCCTGCCGGACTCCCCGCTCGTCTGACGCATCCGCTGCCACAGCGCAACCGATTCCCGGGGATCGTATCCGGCCTTGGCCATGAGCAGGAGGCCGATGTGATCGGCTTCGCTCTCGTTCGCCCGACTGTAGGGCAGCAGGATCCCCACCTCTGTCCCTAGCCCCAGGAGCGCCATCCACGTATTGCTCACGCCTGCCGCACCGACGATGGCGCCGGCGATGTTGAGTGCCTCGTACTGGGAGATGCGTTCGGCCGTGTGGTGGGCCATCACGTGCCCGACCTCGTGCCCGATGATCGCCGCCAGGCCCGTGTCATCCCGCGCCACCGGCAGGATCCCGGTGTACACGAGGATGCGCCCGCCGGCGATGGCGGCCGCATTCACCGTCTTGGGGGCGTTGATCACCATGTACTCCCAGCGATACTTGGTGCCCAGGCCCGAGGCCCAGATCACCCGCTCCGTCACGCGCTTGATCCAGGCATGGGCGGCCGGGTCATCCCGCTCCGTCAAGAGGCGCCCCCGTTTCATCTCTTGTTGGCGCAACTGCTGGAACGCCTGCACGCCGATCTGCGCCTCTTCCTCCTCGGAGATGAGGCGGAGCTGCGACCGACCCGTGACCGGGACCATCGCGCACGCCTGGAGGACCTGTGCAGCCGGCCAGGCCAGCAGGCCCAGGCCCGCCCGCAGGAGGGACCGCCGCGATACCCGCCAGCGCCCCGGGTGCTCCCGCGCCGCCGCCTCGATCGCGGCGTCGACCTCGCGGCTGTCGGGGCCGCCCGCACCCGATGCACAGCGCCAGCACACGTCAGATCCTCCCCTCGCGATGAATTCCCATAGGTGTAGGACGCTGATCTCTTTGGGTCTATTCTACGGCATTCTACCCCAGAAACGGAGCCCCGGAAAGCCGCGCGGGCCGAAACTTTTCATTGACGCCCCTTCGGCCAGGGGCCTATGATGAGCGTGCATCTCGGCCCCGGAGCGCTGCGCAGAACGGACGGAGATCAGTCCACCGATCCACCGCCTGGCGACGCCCGGGAGCGCAGAAGGCATCCCGGAGCGCCGGAGGCCGCAGGGCTGGGGTGGGGTGCACCGCGGGGAGGGTGGGTCATGGCAGCGGAAGAGACCATCTACGACGAGGATCTGCGCTACGAGGACGAACCGACACCGCACAAGATCCTGGACACGCGCGTCTTCAAGGAGCCGATCAAGATTCTCCATCGCCGTGCGGGCCATGTGGCGATCCCGTTCGGGACGACCATCGGCGAGGCGGTCCGGGTGATGAAGGAGCACCGCATCGGGTGCATCATGGTCGAGGATCGGGGAAAGCTGGTCGGGATCTTCACCGAACGGGACATCCTCACCAAACTCGTGGGAACGGGCTACGACCCGGCCAAGGTCCGGGTGGACGGGGTGATGACCCGGGATCCCGAGACGCTCACCCTGGACGATCCCATCGCCTTTGCCATGCAACTCATGAGCGTCGGCGGCTTCCGGCACGTCCCCCTGGTGGATGCCGACCGGCGCACCGTCGGCATCCTGTCCGTCAAGGACATCGTGGACTATCTCGTGGAGCACTTCCCGCGCGATGTCCTGAATATCCCGCCCGAGCCCGGAAAGCACTCCCGGACTCCCGAAGGCGGTTGAGCCCCCAGCGTTCCGGCGGCCGCGCTCGATCCGGAGAGCCTGCCGTTCCCGCCACGCCCGCAGCCCCGGTCGGCCTGCGACACCTCCCTCCCCCCTCTCGTCTTGTGCGCCCGACCGATCCCCGCATCCGTTGTGGAGACCGGGATGACTGCTGAGCCCAGGAACATTGATTTCCAGGCCGCCGCGCTGGTCACCTTCCTGGCCTTCCTGTGGGCGGGCAATCCCATTGCTATCAAGATCGGGCTGGCAGACGCGCCTCCCATCCGGCAGGCGTGGATGCGGTTCGTCCTGGGCGGCCTGACCGTGTTGGCGTGGGCCCGGCTCACCCGCACGCCCCTGCGCATCTATCGCCACGAGGCCCGGCCGCTCCTGATCCTGGGGGTGATCTTCACCGTCCAGATCGCCCTCCTGAATCTGGGCGTGAAATTCACCTCGGCGGGACACGTCTCGGTCCTGCTCAACGCCTACCCGATCTACACCGTCCTCCTGGCCCACTTCTTCGTCCCGGGGGACCGCCTGTCCGGGGGCCGCGCCGTGGGGGTGATGATCGCCTATGCCGGCGTGGTGCTCCTCTTCTCCCGCGAGTTCAGCTTGCAGTCCGCCTACCTGCTGGGCGATTTCATTACCTCGGGCAGCGCCTTTCTGCTGGGCGTGCGGACGGTGTATCTCAATCGCGCCGTTCAGCGGATTGACCCGGTGAAGCTCCTCCTGGCGCAGGCGGCGTTCGGCGTGCCCTGCTACCTCGTGTGGAGCGCCCTGTTCGAGGCCGCGGACCCCTATCGCTGGACGTGGAGCCTGGCCCTCTCCCTGGGCTTCCAGGGGATCGTCGTCGCCGGGTTCAACTTTATCGTGAGCCTGCTCCTGCTGAAGATCTACAAGCCCAGCGGCTTGGCCGCCTATTTCCTGACGACGCCGCTTTTCGGCGTCTTCCTGAGCTGGATGATCCTGGACGAGGTCATCACGTTCCGCCTCCTGGTCTCCGCAGCCCTCGTGGTGGGTGGAATTGCGCTGGCCAGCCGTTCGTCCGCGGTCCCCCGTCCCCAGCCGCTGGTGGAACCGCAGGCAGGGCAGACGTAGCCTCCCGGAGACAGCTACGGTCCGCTCTCCTTGGGCGGACCGTAGCCAGGACAGTCGCTAGTACTCCGTCGGGACCTGCACCCGCCCCTGGTCGTCGTACACGTACACCGCATCCGCCGCCTCATCCCGGGTTTTCTTGTGCGAGCCGTCGCAGTACGGCTTGTTCTTCGACAAGCCGCAGCCGCAGATCCAGACGGGGAACTTCACCTGCCCCTCCTCGATCTTGTACGGCGCGTTCTTCTCGTGCTTCACCAGCCTGGGCATAGGGTCCTCCTCTCTCTCATCTCCGTTTCACGAATCACGCCTTACGAACGTACGTCCGCCCATCGCCGTCCATTCCCCTGCGTGCATACCATCCGAACACTCGACCGTCAATTCCGGCGTGGCAGGCACTCCGGACAGAGCTCGCCGGCCACGCCCTCGCCGGAAGCGGAGCCAGGCGAGGCCCACTTTCATGAGAGCTTCTCGGGCAATCCTGCCGTCTTCACGTCACGGATCTCCGCCAGCACCTCGAAGGCGTGGCGCACCGATTTGGCCGCCAGCGTGCCGCCCATCAGCAAGCCCACGTCCAGCGTCTCCGCCAGCTCAGCGTCGGTCGCGCCCAGGTCGAGGACCTCCTCGACACGATGGTCAATTCATTCGAAACAATTCTGCGAGACGGCCACCGCCAGCGCCATGAGCTCCTTGTGCTTCCGGCTGATGGCTCCGTCGGTGAAGACCTGCTTCCCCAATTCCTGAAAGCCGGGGAAGACGCGCATCCGGCTCTTCCCGATCTGTCCGTTCAGCCGCTTCTTTCGTTGCACGCGCTCCGACCAGCCACCCATGGGTTGCCTCCTGTCGTCTGCCGCGAGATTTTTTCCGCCCGGCCTGCATTTTTTTCTTGCGTCCCAGGAACGTTGAATGTACGTTGCGCCTACACTAGAAAGGAGGTGATCCAGTGGGCATATTACACTGGACAGGTGAGGTGATTGTAACGTAAGCGTCTCCCCGCAGAGGCGAACGCCCGGGGTTTCGTCTACGGAATCCCAGCAATCGCCGGGCCTCGAAGACTCCGGCCTTGTCCACCGGGGCGGCCAGCATGCCGTGAAACCTTCGAGGCCTTTTTCTTTCTCTCCAGCCCTCAGCCCGCCAGCCGTCAGTCAAAGAACCGACAGGGACAGGCAAGAGCACTCGGCTCTCGGCGCTCGACTCTACCGTTCCACCCTCGTCTCGGCTCTCGGCTCCAGGCTCTCGGCTCTCCGTTTCAGCCATCCCAGCGCCCGACGATGGACCAGCACGCCGAGGCCAAAGCCGATCCAGAGCAGTTCCCGCCCCCGTCGGAGCAGACCGAAGGTCACGGCCAGCGGCGCCCCCAGCCCGAAGGTCACGAAGATCAGCACCTGGCCGCCTTCCTGGACCCCGAGGCTGCCGGGCACGATGACGGCGGCCAGCTTCGCCACGCCCGACAGCGCCTCGATGGCGAAGGCGCTCGGAAAGTCCACCGGTCTTCCCAACAGCCACAGGACCACGTACACCTCCCAGCAGCCTAGCACCCACCCGAGGAAATGGAAGCCGCAGCAGATCAGGAAGTCACGGATCCGGCGGCCGTAGAACTCCCGCAGGCGTTCGTCCAGCGCGCGGATGTCCGCCTCCCACGAGGCCAGCAGCGCCTCCCGGCCGCTCCAGTGCCGCGACAGGCCCAGCAGGAGGCCGAAGAGGCCACGGCGCTGCACGCCGATCAGGACCCCGAAGATCAGGATGCCGAGAAGCAGGCCGATCACGGCCGCCACGGGCAACGGGATGGCCGATCGCCAGTGGTGGAGCGCGACCAAGAGGCCCAGGAAGACGAAGGCGCCCTGGGTGAGCATGAGCGCCGTCTTGGACACCAGGACCGAGGCGAGACAGGGGACGAGGGAGATGCCGTGTCGTTGCAGAAGCCAGGCCTTGAGCGGTTCGCCTCCCAGATAGGCAGTGGGCGTGATGGCGTTGACCGCCTCGCCGGCGGCGCGAATCGCGAAGAGCTGCGGCAGGCGCGGCGCCGGCCCGGGGTTTCCCGCCGACCCATCGAAGTCGCGCCGCAGGATCCACCACCACCCCAGGCTGTCCACGAGGTACGAGGCGAGGTAGGGGATCACGATCAGCGGCGTCAACCAGCCCAGGCGCTTCAGCGCCGCGAGGACCGCCGTGACCCCGACGCCGTAGATCAGGCCCGCAAACAGGAGCAACCCGAGGGCTAGGCAGAGGACCTGCCACGACGCCGTGCGCCGGGCCCCAACTTTTCGTTCCGCCATCACGCGACCCCGATCGCGGGAGCCAGCGAGACGCGCAACCCGGCCTTTCGGCTGGACAGCCCGGCCGGTGCCTTGCTAGAGTAGCCCGGCTTCGTCATCGCATTCCGGGAGGAGATCATGGCCCCCATCTCGACCCATGTGTTGCAGGCGATCAGCCAGGAACTCTCGCGGATCCCGGTGGACCCGGGCGACCTGGCGACCGCGGCGTCTCAGCTCGGCGCCCAACTCGACGGGCTGGCCCGCCTGGACGACCTGGACCTTCTCGCCGTGGAGCCGGCCACCGTGCTGCTGCCCCCGTCGGAGGATCCCCATGGCGCCTGACGAGCTGACCCGACTCAGCATCGCCGAGGCCGGCGAGCAGCTCCGCCGCCGCGCCCTGTCGCCCGTGGAGCTCACGCGCGCCTACCTCGACCGCATTCAGCGATCCGACGGGGATCTCCTGGCGTACATCACGGTCCTGCCGGGGGAGGCGCTGGCCGCCGCGACCGCGGCGGAACGGGAGATCGCCCGCGGAAACTACCGCGGGCCGCTGCACGGGATTCCCATCGCTCTGAAGGATCTGGTGCTGACGCGCGGCATCCGCACGACCTGCGGCTCCCGCATCCTGGCAGACTGGGTGCCCGACACGGACGCGACCGTCACGACGCGCCTGGCCGAGGCGGGCGCCATCCTGCTGGGCAAGCTCAACATGCACGAGTTCGCTTACGGCCCCACGGGGGTGAACCCGCATTACGGCACGTCCAGGAATCCGTGGGACTGCCAGCGCATGCCCGGCGGCAGCAGCAGCGGTTCCGCCGTGGCGGTGGCGGCCGGCCTGTGCGCAGGGGCGCTGGGGACCGACACCGGGGGCTCCGTGCGGATCCCGGCGGCCCTCTGCGGCCTCGTCGGGTTGAAGCCCACCTACGGCCGCGTGAGCCGCGCCGGGGTCATCCCGCTGGCGTGGTCGCTGGACCACGTGGGCCCCATGACCCGCACGGTGACCGACGCGGCCCTCCTGCTTCAGGTGCTGGCCGGGCGCGATCCTGCCGACCCCTCCACCACCGACGTGCCGGTCCCCGACTATCGTCGTGCCATGCAGGGCGAGATTCGTGGCCTCCGCTTGGGCCTGCCCAAGGATCACTTCTTCGAGCGCCTGGATCCCGAGGTGCGGGCCGCCGTCCTAGCGGCGGCGCGGTCGCTGGAAGGCCTGGGCGCCTCCGTCGAGGACATTCCGCTGCCGAACATCCCGCATGCCGGCCCTGCCTCCTTCGCCATCATCGCGTCGGAGGCCATGGCCTATCACGAGCCCTACCTCAAGACCCGCGCCGCCGAGTACGGTGCGGACGTCCGCGCCCGCCTCATGACCGGGCAGTTCGTCCTGGCCAGCCACTACCTCAAGGCGCAGCGGGCCCGCCGGGTCATCCGCGCCGAGGTGGATGCGGCGTTGAGGCGGGTGGACGCCCTCCTGCTCCCCACGACGCCCATCCCCGCCCCGCGCCTGGACGCGCAGGAGGTGACCGTGGACGGGGTCACGGAGGATGCGCGGTGGTGGCTCATCCGCTGCACCCGGCCGATCAACGTGACGGGGCATCCCGCCCTGTCCGTGCCATGCGGCCTCACCGCGGGTGGTCTCCCCGTCGGCCTCCAAATCGTGGGGCGACACTTCGACGAGGCCACCGTGCTGCGCATCGGCCACGCCTTCGAAGCCGTGAGCCCGATGCAGGGCCGCCGACCGCCACGTGAGGCATGACAGCCGAATCGATTCCCCAGCGCGAGGAGGAACATCCGGTCGTCATTCCCATCGAGGACTCGCTGGACCTCCATGCCTTCGCCCCCCAGGATATCCCGGCGATCGTCAATGACTACCTGGAGGAATGCGTCCGGCGCGGCATGCGCGAAGTGCGCCTGATCCACGGCCGCGGCACGGGCACCCAGCGGGCCATCGTCCGCTCGCTCCTGGCACAGCACCCGCTCGCCCTCGACTTCGGCGATGCCCCACCGGATCGCGGTGGCTGGGGCGCCACCATCGTCCACCTGCGCGAGAGCCACTCCGCACCCTGATCAGGGCCGCCCGAGAGGGAGGGCGGGATCCTCCGCCAGGAGCCCGGCCAACCGCACGATCACCTCCTGCACCTCATGCCGGAACAGCCGCGCCTGGTCGAATGCCATGAGGTCCACCGTGTGGACGGCCGGCCTCGGCAACCCGGCCAACGGTCGCCCCGGTCCGTGTTCCAGAATCCGCTCGTAGCGGACGCCGCCTCCGGCAGCCTCGACCAGACGCGCTCGGAGCCGGACGAAGACCCCGACCGTATCCGCCTCGTCCCCCACCGCCAGGCCGAACGCCTCCACCGCAAGGTCCAGCACCCCGTCGGCCCCCTGCCCGCGCGCACCCGCCAGCACATCCGTCCCCGGCGTGTCCGGCCCCCACGTGGAGTACCAGGAAAGAGAGAGCGGTGGGCGGCCCATGCGAGACGCTAGCACCCTCGCCGCTGACTCGCGCAGCAGCCGATCGGGCCGGAGCATGGTGGCAGCCTCGAGGAGCGCCTGCCGATCCCGGGCATCCATCGCGGCGAAGGTCCCGCTGTCCACCTGCCCGCCCAGCGCACCCACCGCCGTCGTGCCTGCCACGATTCCCACGGCGGCCGGCCAGACCAAGAGGAAGACGGGCACTGACTGGACGATCGCCAGCCCGGTGACGAAGCCTGCAAGGCCGCCCGACTGACCCCCCGGTTTCGTCCGATCTCCTCCCGTCCAGGCAGCGTTCCAGGTGGGATCAAGGGCGGGGACGAGCAGCGCCGGGTGCCGGATCTCCGGGCCGGGGACGATCTGCGCAGCGGATGGGGCCACCGGCACGGCTCCCGCCTGGAAGACGGCCTGACCTTCCGGCGGGCGCACCTCTTCCGTCGAGGCGCAGCCCCCCACGAGCAGAGCGGCGAGAGCGGAGGTGAGGACGTCCCTGAACGGTCGGCCCATCCTGTGGCAGTCCTCAACCGCGGGACGTGAGCGTCAGGAAGTCTCGAATGACCTCGGAGGTGCTGGGAAAGGCGAGCTGATCCCAAGGGATCTCGGGTGGGGGAAAGACGCGGGCGTCTAATCCTTCCTCGTCAACCTGGATGGTACCGCCCGTGACCTCGCCCACGTACACGATCAGGATCACGGGATTGCCTGGGGTGGAGTACGCGCCGAGGAGGCGGGTCAGGCGGACATCCAGCCCGCATTCCTCCCTGACCTCCCGGATCGCGGCGGACTCCAGGGGCTCCCCCCGGTCCACGTAGCCCCCGGGGAAGACCCACTTGCCGTAGCTGGGCTCGATGGCGCGCTGGACCAAGAGGACGCCCCCGTTCACGGAGAAGATGGCGCCGGTCGCCACCTTGGGGTCGAGGAAGAAGATGGATCCGCACGCCTGGCAGACCAGGCGCGGCGGCTCGGTGGACCGGAGAGTCCGCTGCTCCAGCGTCCCTCCGCAGCCGGGACAGAATCGATAGGCGGGCTCGCAGCCGCGGATCATTCCTCGTCCTCCTGTCGGGCCCAGTAGCGGGCATATTCATCCATGTAGGTCAGCGTATCGAAGCTCTTCATCCGGTCCAGGAACAGGGTCCCCGTCAGGTGATCATGCTCGTGCTGGATCACTCGGGCGAAGAAATCGCCGGCCGTGAGATGCAGCGGCCTGCCTCGCCGGTCATGCGCCTGAACCTCGATCTCTTTGTAGCGGGGCACCTTCCCACGCAGGTCCGGGATGCTAAGGCAGCCTTCCCAGTCCTCCACCATCTGGTCGGTCACCGGCGTGATGCGTGGATTGATGAGCACGGTGAGGGGCCGCGACACGCTCTTGGAGGAGCGGGCGTCCGCCTCTTCCTCGATCACGGTGATCTGGAGGGACCGGTGGACCTGGGGTGCCGCCAGCCCGATGCCCCGGTACTCGCGCATCGTCTCGATCATGTCGTCAATGAGGCGCTGGATCTCGGGGGCCTGGATATTCTTCACGGGCTCGGTCGCGGCTCGCAGGACGGGGTTGCCGAGGATCGCGACCTTCAGGATAGCCACGGACGTGCGTGTTCCTTTCCGCAGATTGATGTGTTACTCTCAATTATCCGAAGTCCGGGTTTGAAAATTCGAAATTCGACATCCGAAATTCGAAATTCGTAGGAGGCTGCATGATTCACGAGGTGCTGGTCGTCGGGGCCTTGCAGTGCAACTGCTCCATCCTGGGCGACGAGGAGACCCGGGGGGCCATCGTCATTGATCCCGGCGACGAGGTGGAGCGCATCCTGGCCATCCTGAAGCGGCACAACCTGACGGCCAAGTATATCATCAACACGCATGCCCACTTCGATCACGTGGGCAACTGCCGCGAACTCAAAGAGGCGACGGGGGCCGAGATCTGGCTCCACAAGGCTGACCTCCCCATCTATGAATCCGCCCCGCGCCAGGCCGAACTCTTCGCCATGTACGGCGTCAAGCCGATCCGCATGACCGCCGTGGACCAGTTCATCCGGGACGCCGACGGCGTTCAGGTCGGCAAGATCGGCGCCCAAGTCATCCACACCCCGGGGCATACCCCCGGCAGCCTTAGCCTCCACGTCCCCGGCAGCGCCAAGGATGTCCTCTTTGCCGGCGACACCCTGTTCAATGGAAGCATCGGCCGCACCGACCTGCCCGGCGGCGACTTTCATCAGATCCTGAAGTCCATCAAAGAGCGGCTGTTCACCCTCGACGACGACACCGAGGTGTGGCCCGGGCACGGGCCCAAGACCACGATCGGCTGGGAGCGCCGGACGAACCCGTTCCTTCAGGATCTGTGATGGGAACGGGTTCAAATCGTCGGGACTCTAGCACAATAGCGTCTTGACTGACAAGGTGCGGTTGACACCGTTCCGGAGGCACGACTAGAATCCGGCGTCATCATCAATAATCGGGGGCCCTCCGTGAGAAGGGAGTCTTCCCATGCGAAACCTTAAAGCGAACCTCTTGGAGCTGGTCCGGCACACCTCGGCCGAACTGCCCAACGACGTGGTGACCGCCATCACCAGCGCGGGCACGCAGGAACAGGAAGGCAGCAATGCTCAGTACGCCATGAACATCATCACGAGCAACATTGACATGGCCAAGCTGAAGTCCGCGCCGCTCTGCCAGGATACCGGCAGCATCCTGTTCTTCGTCAAGGCCCCCAAGGGGTTCGATCAGCTCGCCTTCGAGAAGGCCGCCAGAGATGCCGTGGCCGAGGCGACGGCCAGGGGCTACCTGCGCCAGAACTCCGTGGATTCTCTCACCGGGAAGAACACCGGGAACAACTTGGGTCCCGGGAGCCCCGCCATCCACTTCCACCAGCACCGGGGCACCCGGGCGGATGTCCGCCTGATCCTGAAGGGGGGCGGATGCGAGAACGTGGGGGCCCAGTATTCACTCCCGGACGTCCGCCTGAACGCCAACCGCGATCTGGACGGCGTCCGGAAGGCTATCCTGGATGCCGTGTTCCAGGCTCAGGGCAAGGGGTGCGGTCCGGGCATCCTGGGCGTCTGCATCGGCGGCGACCGGGCCACGGGCTACGTCCATTCCAAGGAACAGCTCCTTCGCACGATGGACCATCTGAATCCGGAGCCGGCGCTGGCCACCCTGGAGAAGGACATCGTGGTCAGTGCCAACAAGCTGGGCATCGGCCCCATGGGATTCGGCGGGGCCACAACCCTGCTGGGGTGCAAGATCGGCGCCCTGAACCGGCTGCCCGCCAGTTACTTCGTGTCCATTTCCTACATGTGCTGGGCCTACCGGCGACAGGGTTTCATCCTGAACGATAGCGGCAAGATCGTGGAGTGGCTCTACTAGGGGAATTTACGATTGGTGATTGAGGATTTTCGATTGATCCGGTCAATCGGCAATCCGCAATCCAAAATCGAAAATCCAAACGAGGGCGATCATGATCCAGCTCATCGAGCCGTATGCCGAGGACAAGATCCGCGCGTTGAAGATGGGGGACATGGTCCATCTGTCCGGCCTGGTCTACACCGGCCGTGACGCGGTCCACAAGTTCCTCCACGAGGGGGGCAAGCCCCCCGTGGACCTGCAGAACCAGATCATCTACCACTGCGGCCCCGTGGTGATCAAAGAGAAGGGCAGGTGGGTGGTGAAGGCCGCCGGCCCCACGACCTCGGCGCGCGAGGAGCCGTACCAGGGCCACATCATCGAGAAATTCACCATCCGAGCCGTGATCGGCAAGGGCGGGATGGGCCCCAAGACGCTCGAGGCCTGCAAGAAGGTCGGCTGCGTCTACCTGCACGCCATCGGCGGAGCCGCCCAGGTCCTGGCGGAGTGCGTGACCGACGTCCTGGGCGTCTCCCTGGAAGAGTTCGGCAGCCCCGAGGCCATCTGGGCCTTCCGCGTGAAGAACTTTCCCGCGGTGGTCACCATGGATGCCCACGGCAACAGCTTGCACGCCGCGGTGCTGGAGCAGTCCAAGGAACAGTTGAAGCAGCTCGTGTAAATGGGATGATCGCCGCAGCTCTCCTTCGGGGGGCGACACCTTCGCCCCCTGTGTTCATTTCCGGGGTTACCCGGTTCAATGGGCGATGTTCAACGTTGAACCTCGAACCTTGAACGTCGAGTATGGGTCGCTTCTTCCTCTTCGCCCTGCTCACCTGGATCACCGGCAACCCGCTTCTGGCGGTGCTGGTGCTGATCGCCCTATCATTGCCGGGCTGGTGGGCCGGCTCACGCTACGCCTGGAAGATGGGCCGGTGGATGCGCGCCTGGGGCGAGGCAGGACGCCTGCGCCGTGCCCTGGCCGTCAATCCCCACGACGTGAAGGCCCGCACGGATCTCGGGGCCAGCCTGGTGCGCCAGGGCCGCTTCCGCGAGGCGCGCGCCGAGCTGGAACAGGCCATGCCCAGGGCCGACGATCTGCCTGAGGCGAATTACGCCCTCGGCTTATGCCTGTTGCACGACGGCGATGGGGAGAAGGGCCGAGAATTGGTGGAGCGGGCCCTGGCCCTGAATCCGAAGTTCGGCTACGGGGAGCCCTACCTGCGGCTGGGAGATTTTCGGGCGGGTCGCAGCGAGTGGGAGCGAGCGGCAGAGCGCTATCGCCAGGCCACGGGGATCCACAGCTCCAGCGTGGAAGGTTGGTTCAAGCTCGGCCAGGCCCTGGACCACCTCGACCAGCGGGACGACGCGCGAACAGCCCTCCGGGAAGCCATCTCCTCCTACCGCACCGCCCCCTGGTACCAGCGGTCCGAGGGCCGTCCCTGGTACCGCCGCGCCCGCCGCCTCCTCCGCTCTCTCCGCTGAATTTTCTTCGGTCCCCGGCCACCGACCCCTGGCCCCCAACCCCCAGGCTTGACCTGTCCCGCCGCACCCGGCGCCTCTTCCGCTCTCTTCGCCGCTCCCCCCACGAACTGCGCCACTCCTGCCTGATTGTGGGCCGGGATCCATCAGTACTTCAATGGAACGCCCCTCCCACGCCCCCCCAATGGGACTTGACCCTGGGGCCGTGGTATGACATAAGTAACACATGACCCCGATGGGGACAATGCCTTGGGGCGACGATCCCCTTGTCGAGTGGGATGAGGAGAACGAAGAACATGTCTCCAGACACGGCATCGCCTCCTGGGAGGTCGAAGAAATGATCACCCAGGGCGAATGTGAGTGCGTTCGTCACCCGAGGTGGAGGAAGGGCGGCAAATATGCAAACCGATTCCTCCTGCGGGGCCGCACCCTGGGTGGCCGTCCGCTTCTTGTGGTGGTGGACCGTATCGGGCTGGAGCGGCTTCGGCCCGTGACAGCATGGGAGGACCGATAGGAGGTGAAATACGCATGGCAAAGCGGATTGAAGACATGACGCGCGAGGAGATCCTGAAGGAGTTTGAGGGGGGAGCGGTCCTCTTCAGGGTCCCGCGGCAGCCCAGGAAGCTTGTCCCCCTGACGCTTCGGGTCCATCCAGACCTCATCCGGCAACTCGGCGCGGAAGCCAAGCGTCGTGGCGTCCCAGGTCATACGACGATGGCCCGGTTGCTCCTTGAGGCGGCGGTGGCCAAGCCCCAAAAGGTGTTGGCCGAAGAGATCGCCGAGGCGGTTGTTGCAAGGCTCGGACGGCGCCCGCTGAAGGAGGTCCTCAAGTGAGGGGGAAGACGAATCACATCGATGGAGACGTGCTGGCACATCTGGCACGCCTCCGGCGAAGGATGTCTCCGGAGGAGCGGGCCGCCTATGATGAGCGGATTCTCGCGATCCGCACGGTTCTGGAACTGGCCGAACACCGGCGGAAGCGCCGCATTTCGCAGAACACGATTGCCGAGCGCATGGGGGTTACACAGCCCGTCATCGCCCGCCTGGAAAAGCCTTTTGATGCCGCCTGGCGGCAACCTTCTCTCAGCGTGCTTTCCCGCTACGCCGCCGCTCTGGGCCTTGTCCTGGAGGTACGCCTCCGCCGGGCAGCCTGATTCGGTCCTCCAGTTGGTACCGGCGGGCCGAGGGCCGCCCCTGGTACCGCCGCGCCCGCCGCCTGCTCCGCTGCCTGCGTTGATCCCTCCCCGAATCGGAACGCTGACGCAACTGCGTGTTTGGGTTTATCAATACTTCAATGGAACGTCCCTAATCGCGCCAGCCAGGAGACGATCGAGCCGCCACCATCTGCGATGAATGGCAGCCCCCTCGATCACGGCTTTGACGTGCTCCATTACCTCAGAAATACGCGGGGGAGGACCAGGGTGAACCAGGGCACGTAGGTGACCACCAGGAGGCCCAGGGCGAGGATGACGAGGTAGGGGGCCATGTATTTGGCCGACTCCACGATGTTCAGGCGGGCGATGGCGCAGGCGATGAACAGGCCCACACCGATCGGGGGCAGGAAGACGCCGATGCCGATCGAGGCGGAGATCCGTCCGCAAGCCTGGCCCCAGTAGCGTCAGGCGCGGCCGTAGATGGGGATGGCGGCGCCGGAGATCTCGCGGGAGGTCTCGGAGCAGAGGAAGAGCAGGACGCGGGCGATCTCCTCTGGTTTGACCCAGATGGAGGTGTCGGCGCCCGGCATGGCCTTCCGGTTGGCGGGCGTGTCGATCACGCTGGGGAGGATCGCGTTGACCGTGATGTTGTCCTTCAGGACCTCGCTGGCCAACGTCTCGGTGAAGGCGAGTAGGCCTGCCTTCGCAGTCGCGTAGGCGGAGATCCCGGGAAAGACCTTGAGGGCGGCCCGTGACGATACGGTGACGATGCGCCCGCCGCCGCCCCGCTGCATGACCGGGACCGCGTGCTTGCAGCAGAGGAAGGCCGACTTCAGGTTGATATTCACCATGTGATCCCACGTCGCCTCGGGCAGTTCCTTCACGGGCAGATCGCCCACATACCCGCCCACGAGGTTCAGCAGGATATCAACCCGGCCCAGCCGCTCGACCACGGTCTGGACCAGCTTCTTGACCTCGGCCTCCACGGTGACGTCGGCCTTCAGGAAGAGGGGCGCATCCGCCCGAGGACCAAGACACACCTTGCACTCCGGAACCTCTGGGTCAACGACGTAGGTGACGGCCACGGCCGCTCCGGCCTCGACAAAGGCCGCGGTCACCGCCCGTCCCAGGGCGCCGGTCCCGCCGGTGATGAGTGCGACTTTACCCGTGAGGCGCATTCCTTCGCCCCTCCTCATCCCAGAACCTCACCTACTCTGCCGGGGCACTATGACACACAGCGGTCGCAGGGGTTGGGGGTCAGGGGTTGGGGGTCAGGGCCATCCCCGATATTCTGAAAGCCTTTCAGTCCCGAACATCTGCGTAGTCTGCGAAATCTGTGGTTAAAGGGATCCCTTCTTCTCGCTGCCGAGAGCGATCACGCGCTCTCGCAGGCGCATGGCGATCGTCTCGAAATCGTCTGCTCCCCGTGGACCTTCTCCAGAAAGCAACGCCTCCGGGGTCGCCACCGGGCCGAATCGTACGCCGATCCGGTGGATTCTGGGCAGCGACTGGCCGCGGGGCCAGGTCTCGAAGGATCCGGAGATATAGGCGGGCAGCACGGGGACTTTCAACTCCTTGACCAGGATGCCGACCCCCTTCCGGAATGGCCGGACCCGGCCGTCCACCGACCGCTCCCCCTCGGGGAACACGCAGAGGATCCTCCCCTGTTGCAGGACGACGGCCGACGCCTGCAGCGCCCGGACCAGGTAGGTATCCATATCCACCGGGATCACGCGGACACCGCGCCCCCATCTGGCCAGGAGCGGATGGCGGAAAAACCACTCGAATCCCAGGTAGAAGACCTGCTGGGAGGTGCGGTACGGCAGCGCTACGGCCAAAATGAACGCGTCGAAGAAGCTGCAGTGGTTGGCCACGAGAATCAGCGGGCCATGACTTGGAACGTGCTGGAGCCCCTCCACCCGCAGGCGGTAGACGCTCCGGAACAGCGCGGCGCACATCCCGAGCGAGATGGCGGTGATGACGCTGGCCGACGGCCGGCTGCTGGCCTCGACCATGGCCTGCGCCTCGGCCGGCGTCGATCCCGTCAGAATCTCTCCCCAGCCCCGCCGCCGGGATGGGCCCGACGGGCCCACCGGCACGCCCCGGAGCGTCTGCAGGCGCTCGATCACTTCTCGCACCGTGAAACATTCCGCCGCCGCCTCGTCGGGGATCTTCACGTCGAACATCCCTTCAAGCGCGACCAGCATCTCCACGCGCGCCAGGGAGTCCATGCCCAGATCCAGCTCGAGGTTGTCGTCCAGTCGCACGGCCGGCTTCTGCGTTGCCTCCCGGAGATACTCCAGGACTCGGCGACCCGCCTCGTCCCCCAAGAGGGCGGCCTCCGCCTCCGGCGGCGGCGCCTCCGTCGGTCCCGCCTCTCTCGCCCGCTCTGCCTGGAACTGCTGCTGCACCAGGTGCCGCTGGATCTTGCCCAGGCGCGTCCGCGGGAATCCCTCCTTGACGATCACGAGGCCCGTGGGTCGCTTGTACGGGGGGAGGTCCCGCCCCACGTTCTCCATGTCCCAGCGGATGGTCTCGAAGACGTTGGTCATGCCCTGGGCCCGGAAATAGTCGAGGTCCGGCAGCACCAGGGCCAGGAGCCCTTCCACGGCCGCTCCGGCCCGGTCGCTGACCTGGGGGATGAGGCAGATTTCCCCGATGTAGGGACTTTTCAGGTACGGCTCTTCTACCTCTTCCGGGTAGATGTTCTTGCCGGAGCTGAGGACGATGACCTCTTTGGCGCGCCCGGTGATGGTGAGGTAGCCGTCGGCGCTGAGGACCCCCAGATCGCCCGACAGGAACCACCCGTCCCGCATCACCTCGGCCGTGGCCGCGGGGTTCTGATAGTAGCCCTGCATGACGTTCGGTCCCCGGATGGCGATCTCTCCCACGCCCTCGGCATCCGGGGTGACGATCTTCACCTCGACGCCGGGCAGCGGGACCCCGACGGAACCGGGGCGCACCCGGCCCAGCGGGTTGAAGCACACCACCGGCGCGGTCTCGGTGAGGCCGTAGCCCTCGGTCATCGTGAACCCCAGGGCCAGAAAATCCCGGGCGATGACTGGGTCCAGGCGGGCGCCGCCGCTGGCCATGAAGTGGATGCGCCCCCCGAACTTTCGATGGACCGGCGCGAAGACGATCCGGCCCAGGTTGATCCCCAGGGGGCGAAGGGCCCCCGAAAGCCGGAGCAGCCGCTGCATCAGGAACCGAAGGGGAAGCGGCCGCCGGCCGATCTCGTCGAAGATGCCCTTGTGCAGCATGTAGAAGAGCTGCGGCACGCCCACCAGGAGGGTCACGCCCGTCTCTTGCATGCAGGCCAAAAGGTCCGGCGCTTTCAGCGACGCGAGGAACGTCAGGTGGGCCCCCGAGTAGAGGAGGATGAGCTGTACCATGAATGGGAAGGCGTGGTGCAGCGGAAGCAGGGCCAAGAGGTTGTCCTCGGCATTCACCAAGCCGAAGTCCAGGATGCTCCTGGCATTGGCCAGGAAGTTGCTGTGGCTGAGCATCACTCCTTTCGGCGTGCCGGTGGTGCCCGAGGTGTAGAGGATTGATGCCAGGACATCGTCCTTCACGTCCGGGAGAGACGGCGCCGCAAGCTCACCGCTCTCCCGCACGATCGCCTGAAACGAGAGGGTCCGCCCCCCCGACGCCTCGGTATCCAGGTCCACCACGCGGAGTGGCACTGGCCCTCCGGCATCCACGCCGAGCAGGCGAGGCGCCTGCTTCCCCGAGGCGATAGCCATCCGGCATCCCGCGTGCCTGAGGACATTGGCGACCTCGGCATCGCTGAGCTGCACGTCCAGGGGCACAGCGGTGGCACCCGCGGCCGTCACGGCGAAGTAGGCCACCGTCCACTCCGGACGGTTCTCGCTGACCAGGGCGATGCGATCCCCCGGTACCACCCCGGCCCGAAGGAGCGCCGCGGCCAGCGTCCGGGCCTGCCGCGCCGCCACGCCGTAGGTCAGGCGGCGATAGCCCGTGGCCTCCTTGATCTGGAGGGCCAGCCGATCCGGCTGGCGTGCTGCTACCGCCTCGAATGCGGTGAAGACACTCATCGTCGTCCCCTCGGCTCTGTCTGGAGCGGGATCACAGTCACCGCGAATAGTGCGAAGGGTAGCATCGGATCACGGCAGCTCTCAGCCGTTCGCCATCAGCTACTGATGAGGAGGTTGGGGTTGGGGAGGATCGAACCCCGGCCTCCGGCCCCTCACCCCTGACCCCCGCTTTTTCACAGATACCGCCCGATCCAGTTCAGGCTCAGCCGGACCGCCTCGCCCCGGTGGGCCGCGTCCGTGAGCTGGTGGTTCCCCCCGGGAATGATCTCCAGTTGCCTGGGGTTCAGGGCTGCCTCGTACAGGTGCCGGGCGTGTTCCAGGGGAACCAGTTCATCTTGATCCCCGTGGATGATCAGGCAGTACCGCGTCCCCACCGGGGCCCGGAGGTACCGCCCCACTTTCAGTTCGGCGATGAAGGTGTCGCCCAGCCCCTGCGCGCGCACCGCATCCGGCCGCTCGGCCAGATCGTCCAGGTTTGCCGGTGTCGCCCAGGCGGCCACCGCCTTGACCTTGAAATCCTGGTTGGCCACGAAGAGCGCCACGTACCCACCCAGGCTGCTCCCCACGAGGGCCACCCGCCCGCTCAGGGCGGGGTGCGCGCGCATCCGCTCCACCACCGCCCGGAGGTCGGCGACGCGCTGGGCCACTGTCGTCTCCGCCAGGTTTCCCTCGCTCTCCCCGCTGCCCCGGAAGTCGAAGCGACAGACGGCGAATCCCGCCTGGCTGAACTCCTCGCCGATCTGGACGTACTTGTCGCTGTCCTTGGAACTCAAGAGGCCGTGCGCCGCGACCACGCAGGGCCAGGAGCGCCGGCCCCCCTCCGGAAGATGGAGGACCGCCGCGAGGTTCAGCCCACCCACCCGGATCGTCAAGCGCTCCTGTGGCATCCTCCCCTCCCTTCGGATTCTTGACTGCGCCTTCCTCGAAACTCAGAATCCCTCACCCGCCCCCTCTCCCCCACACAGAGGGTACCCAGGCGAGGGTCCGGAAGGCGCCTCCCTCTCCCTGGCGGGAGGGAGAGGGCAGGGGTGAGGGTCACCCGACGACGGCGACGTTGACGAGATTCTCGTGCAAGGTGCTGCACTCGCCCAGGTCGGTCAAGCGCTGCGAGGTGAGCTGGTTGATCCCCTTGCCGCCCGGATGGTGCTTCGCCCACCAGATGGATTCGGCGACCAGGACGCCGGGCGGCACATCTTCTGTCACCTCGGCATAGAGGAGGCAGTCGCCCCGTCTGTTAGAGACCCGCACCAACGCGTCGTGCGCGATCCCCCGCGGCTTCGCATCGGCCGGATTGATCTTGAGCCGCGGCTTTCCCTCGGACCGCACCATCCGCTCCACCGATCCGAAGCTGGTGTTGAGGAAATCCTTGGACGGCGGCGTCATGAGCTGGAGCGGGAACTCCGGTGTCTTCCGCTCGTGCCCCTCGACGGCCGGGACGTAGCTCGGCACGGCGGGCAGACCGCGGGCCACCAGGCGCTGGGAGACGAACTCCAGCTTTCCCGACGGGGTGCCGAATCCGGCGGCGAAGGGATCGCCGACCCGGGGGAAGTTCACCCGGATCGGATCGCCCGAGACCACTCGGTCATAGGTGATGCCGGCGAGATAGGGGTGATCCACCGCCAGGAGGTCCCGGACCAGCTCCTCGGTCGTCCTCTTGAAGATCGGCTCGGTGAATCCCATGCGCTCGGCCAGCGCCTGGAAGAGCTGGAGGTTGGACCGGGCCTCGCCCAGGGGCGGGATGGTGGGATGGGCGAACTGCAGGTGATAGTGGCCGTAGCTCCGGTACAGGTCCGCGTGCTCGAAGCTGGTCGTCGCCGGCAGGACGATATCGGCGTAATCCACCGTGTCCGTGTGGATCTGCTCGTGCACGACGGTGAAGAGATCTTCCCGGTGCAGCCCGGCCACGACCTTGCTCTGGTCCGGCACGTTGGCCGCGGGGTTGGCCTGGTACACGAAGAGGGCCTTGACGGGTGGCCGGTCCAGCGTGAGGAGCGCGTCCCCCAACTGCACCATGTTGACCTCGCGCGTCGGGTGCGGTTGCAGGTCCTCCCCCTCGATGGCCGCGAAGTTCACGGGGAACGCGCCGAAGGTCTCCCAGAGGGCGCCGCCCCCTGGCCGCGCGAAGGCGCCAACCAGACCGGGCAGGCAGATAATGGCGCGAATGGCCTGGCCGCCGTTCGTGTGCCGCTGGAGGCCGTTTCCCACTCGGATGAAGGCCGCCCGGGCCCGGCCGTACTCGCGGGCTAGCGCCCGGATGGCCTCGGGGGGGACGCCGGTGATCTCCCCGGCCCGCTCCGGCGGGTACTGCAGGGCCTCCCGCTTGTAGGCGTCGAATCCGACCGTGTTCGCTTCGATGTAGGACCGGTCGATTCGCTCCTCTTGGATCAGGACGCAGGCGATGCCCAGGGCCAGGGCGGCGTCGGTGCTGGGTCGGGGCATCAGGTGGACGTCCGCCATCCTGGCGGTTCGGTTCCTGTAGGGATCAATGACGACCAGCCGGGCGCCGTTGTGCCGTGCCCGTTTCACGAAGTGCATTCCGTGGATGTTGGTGTGGACGGCGTTGATGCCCCAGAGGATCACGAGGTCGGAGTGCTCGATGCCCTCCATGTCGGTGCCGACGTTCAGCCCATAGGTCGCCAGCCAGGCTTCCTCGGCCGCCGTGTCGCAGATGTTCCGCTTCAGCCGGGAGGCGCCCAGGCGATGGAAGAAGGCGTGGCCGGCCTTCCGCTGGATGAGCCCCAGCGTCCCCCCGTAGGAGAAGGGCAGGACGGACTCGCCCCCGTATTCGGCGGCGATCGCCTGCAGGCGGTCCGCGACCTCCCCCAGGGCCTCGTCCCAGGAGATGCGGGCGAACCGGCCCTCGCCCTTGCCTCCCACTCGCCGCATGGGATGGAGCACCCGCAGTGGCGAGTAGATCCGCTCCGCGTACCGATGCACCTTGTGGCACAGGCCGCCCTGGGTAAAGGAGTGGTCGGGATCCCCGTCACAGATGGTGACCCGCCCGTCCTCGACCGTGGCGAGGATGCTGCACGTGTCGGGGCAATCGTGCGGGCACACGGTCTTGCGGATTTCACGGGTCATCCGGTCTGCCCCTGAACTGACGCCTCAGTTGGAATGCCTTGTGGTTCACGCAAGCGTTCAGCCATCAGCGGTCAGGAACCAGGGACCGGGGTTCGATCCTCCCCAACCCCTAGCCCGCGCTAATTACGAACGAACCCGTGAATTCTCCGGATCAAATGACCAATGATGGTGGGGCACCCATCGCACCTCGCCCGCCCCGGGCGGTGCGATGGGTCCCGCAGCGCGCCGTCAAGGGGCTTCACGAAAATACCATCCGCAATTGGTCATTGGTCATTGGGATTTGGTCATTCTGCAAGCGTGACTCGGAGGTACAGATCGCCCGGCTCGCCCGTCTTGCCGATGATGCCCTTCCCTCGCAGGCGGAGCTGGGTTCCCGGCCGGACGCCCGGAGGGACGGTAACGACAACCTCTTCGATCTCGGTGCCCCGGGTGAAGCGAAACCGCTTCTTGATTCCCTGCCGAGCTTCCTCCGGCGTGATGGGCAGGTCATGGCGAATATCCTCACCCCACTCGCCCGCCCCCAGGGCGAAGCGGGCCACCCGCCCGAGGCCGCTGATCACGCCCTGCAAGGCGCGGCCGAGTCGCGTGAAGAGTCCAGGCCGTTCGCCTTCGCCGGTGCGCCGGAGCCACGGTCCCCAGGGCTCGATCCGCCGGCCGAACCCGGGATACTCGCGGTCCGCCCCCCGGCCCCAGGTAAAGGGTCCGCCGAAGAAGATTCCACCGAACACGATTCCCCCACCCCTGAAGAAGACGTGGCGGACGAACCCGTCGTCGAAGCGGAAGCCCATGCGCTGGAATTCGCGCGTGAGCTCTTCGAAGATCGCGGCGGCGTCCCGGTTGTGGAGGAGATCCCGGAGGATATCTTCCTGGCTGGAATACACCCTCGGCTCGGCTCGACCCCCCGCTGCGGCCCCCACGCCGCCGCGGCGAGACAGGTCGTACATCCGGCGCTTCTCCGGGTCAATCAGGACGGCGTAGGCCTCGCTGATGGCCTTGAAGCGTTCCTCTGCGCCGGCGTCGCCGCGGTTCCGGTCAGGGTGGTAGTGCAGGGCCAGCTTCCGATAGGCCTTCCTGATCTCCTCGGGCGAGGCGTCTTCCTTCAGGCCGAGGATAGCATAGTATTCCTTGGAGGGATCGGCTCGAAACGGCATGGTGCGACCTCGGTGCGCCAGGGAGTAATTTTAGTCTACTGCCCTGGCCCGGGGGCGGCAAGGGCTTTCGGGCAGACTCCGTAGCTAGCGGCGCCGCGCCCTGGAGCCCTTCCTCGGTCGCAGGATGTCCTCCACCCAGGTGAGGACGGCCATGGTCGTCGGGAACCCAAGGGTCGTCACCGCCAGGAGCACCGCGTGCCGGATCTCGTCGGGCGTGGCCCCCATCTCCAGCGCCCGGCGCGTGTGGGCATGCACGGCGCCCTCCATCCTCGCCCCTACGGCCATGCCCAGCTTGACCAGTTCACGGACCTTGGGAGCAAGCGGACCGCTCCGGTGACACGCCGCCCCCAGTTCGTCGTAGGCTTTCCAGACCGCCTTGTGCTTCCTGGCGAACTCCTGGTACGGCGTCGGCAGCTTGCTCATGCGTTCCCCCTTTCACAGGTGGCTCTGTCCGGTGGGCTGACCCCTCGGGCGTGCATCCTATCCTGGGCCGGCCCCGGGAGCAATTGAAATGCCGCTGGTGCGAGAGCCGTCTCGCTTTCCTTGACAAACGGCGTCGCCCTGCGAAATGATATGCGCGGAGCAGCAGACAGGTCGGCCCGAATCCTGACGATCCACTATTCTGCATGGAAACGGGGCGCGCGCGAGTCGTCGTACCACCACATGGGGGGAGGAGGTCAAGCCATGATGCCACGCAGTGTGTTGGGGGCCGCTCTCGCAATCCTGGTGATCGCAGGCTTGGCCTGGGCGCCGACGAGCCTCGCGGCCGGCAGGGTGGTGATCTACAACGCCGACACCGTAGAGTTCGGAGAGGCCTTCGCCAAAGCCTTCAACAGCCAGCACCCGGACATCAAGGTCGAGATCATCTCTGCCGGGGTGGGGCAGCTCTTCACGCGGGTGAAGGCCGAGGCTGCCAGGCCTCAGGGCGACATCATGCTCGCCGCCAGCAAGGAGTCCTTCCTCCAGATGGCCGATCTCTTTCAGCCCTACGTCTCGAAGCTTGATGCGGACTTCCCCGAGCGGATGAAGGACAAGGAGCGACGTTCCTACGGCTTCAGCATGCCGCTGCAAGTACTCATCATTAACACCACGCTCATTCCCGCCGCAGAGGCCCCCCGAGCGTGGAAGGATCTCGGCGATGCCAAATGGAAGGGGAAGATCATCATGGCCAATCCTGCCTTGTCGGGGTCGGCCTACGCCCAACTGGCCCAGATGCTCCAGCTTCACGGCTGGCCCCTGGTCCAGCAGGTGGTGAAGAACGCGACCATCACCTCGTCGTCAAAGCTGGCCTACCAGGGGGTGGGCACGGGCGAGTTCGCCATCGGATTGACGGGCGAAGAGAACGTGTTCAGGCTGAAGAGCGAGGGGCGACCGGTGGAAGCGGTGCATCCCGCCGAGGGGACGGGCCTGCGCTACGACGCCGTGGGCATCATCAGGGGTGGGCCCAACCCGGAGAACGCGAAGCTGTTCCTGGACTTCCTCAACTCGAAAGAGGCGCATACCATCGCCGCGGGCAATCCGTTCTTCCGACGGTCAGCGCGCAAGGACGTGGCGCCGCCCCCGGGACTGAAGCCTACGGGCGAGATCAAGTTCTTCGACTACGACGTCGAGAAGGCCGCGCGAGACAAGGCCGCCAACCTCAAGAAATTCGAAGAGGTGATGGCCTCCAAGTGACCCGGAGCCTCAAGGCTGCCTCGGCTCCTGGCTCCCCTCACCCTGGCCCTCTCCCCCTCAGGGGGCGAGGGGCTCGAAAAAATTTCCCCCTCCCTTCTGAGGGAGGGGGTGCGGGTGAGGGTGCCATGCGAGTACACGAAAAGCGCGGGTTTGGCTCCTGCCCATGCCGGCCAGCCTGATCCTCGAGGGAATCTGCAAGGAGTTCGGCACCGGCCAAGAGCGCGTGGCCGCGGTGCGCGACATCTCCCTTCAGGTGCAGGAGGGGGAACTCTTCACGCTCCTCGGCCCCAGCGGCTGCGGCAAGACCACGACATTACGCCTGATCGCCGGCCTCGAGACCCCCTCGGCCGGGATGATCGTCTTCGACGGCCAGGACTTCACCAGCCTCCCGCCCTTCCGGCGCAACCTGGGCATGGTCTTCCAGAGCTACGCCCTGTATCCCCACATGAGTATCTTCGAGAACGTGGCCTACGGCCTTCGCGTCCGCCGCCTCCCCAAGGAGGAGATCGGGCGCCGGGTCCACGAGGCGCTGGACCTCGTCGGACTGGCGGGCCTGGACGCGCGCCGGCCGGCCCAGCTCTCCGGGGGGCAGCAGCAGCGCATTGCCCTGGCCCGGGCCCTGGTGTACGGGCCGCGCCTGCTCCTCCTGGATGAGCCGCTGTCCAACCTGGACGCCAAGCTTCGCGTCTACATGCGCGAGGAAATCCGGAAAATTCAGCAGCGGGCTCGGATCACCACGATCTACGTCACCCACGACCAAGAGGAGGCGCTCTGCATCTCCGATCGGCTGGCGGTGATGTACGGCGGCCGCGTGGTGCAGGTGGGGACGCCGACCGAGGTGTACGAGGCGCCCGCGTCGGTGGGCGTCGCCGACTTCCTGGGGAAGGCGAACTTCCTGCAGGCCGAGGTGGTCGGTCGCGCGCACGACCGGATCCGTGTGCGCCTGGCCTCGGGGGCGGTCTTCGACGTGGTCCAGGGTGATCCGGCGTGGGATCCGGCGGAGGGGGACGCGGCCACCCTCTTCATCCGGCCCGAGCGCGTGAGGATGGGGGACGATCGCGGGCGCTTCGCCGTGCGGCTGCAGGGGGCGGTGACTCGCCTCGCCTTCCTGGGAGGGATCGTCCGCTACACGCTGGACGTCGGCCAGGACCGGCCGGTCCTGGCCGACGAGCAACGTCTCCTCCCCGGTCTCGAGGCCGGGACGCCGGTAACCCTGCACTTCGATCTCGCAGATCTTCGGGTGTACCCGGGAACGCAGCGACCCTGGGGTGAGGCGCCGTGAGGATGCCCGGGGCCTCCTGGTGGCGACGCGCCGATCTCGTGGCGGCCGTCGTCCTCGGCCTGGCGGCGCTGATCCTGCTGGTCTTCCTCGTCTATCCCATCTCGCGCATCATCCTGAACAGCTTCTTCCGCCTCGACGAGCCGCTGCGCCTGGCCAACCTCACCCTGGAGCATTTCTCCCGGTTCGCCTCGTCCTCGCTGTATCGAAAGGCCTTGCTCCATTCCTTGACGGTGAGCCTGGTCGCCAGCGTGCTGGCGCTGCTCATCGGGCTGCCCATGGCCTTCTTCGTGGCCCGCGTCAAGGTTCCGGGCAAGACGCTCCTTCTGTCGCTGGGCACCCTGCCCCTCGTGGTTCCGCCGTTTCTCGGGGCCTATTCCTGGATCCTGCTCCTCGGAAGAAACGGCATCCTCACCAACCTGCTGAAGCGCACGCTCGGCCTCCAGCTCCCCTCCATCTACGGGGCGCCGGGGATCATCCTGGCCTTCACGCTCGGATATTTCCCGTACGTCTTCCTGCTGGTCTACGGCGCCCTGGCCTCGGCCGACCCCTCGCTGGAGGAGAGCGCGCAAATCATGGGGGCCGGACGCTTCCGCATCACCCGGACGATCACCCTGCCCCTGGTGACGCCGGCGATCGCCGCCGGGATGGTCATCATCTTCATGCAGTCCCTGGGAAGCTTCGGCGTGCCCGCAGTACTGGGCGGGGAGTACTACGTCCTGACGACGCTGATCTACTTCCAGATCGTCGGGTACTTCGACCTGAATGCCGCCGGGGCCATCGCCCTGGTGAGCGTCGCGTTCACGGCGGTCTCCCTCTTCCTCCTGCACCACCTCAGCCAGCGGCGCGGCTACATCACCGTGACGGGCGCCACGCGGGCGGCGCGCGAGCTTCAGGGGCGCGGCATCCGGGTCGTGGCCATGGCCTACTGCGTCCTGATCCTGGCGGTGGCCCTGATCCCGCACCTGGTGATCCTGATGACGTCCTTTGCGGAGACGTGGGGGAGGGGGGCGCTGCCGACGGCGTTTTCCCTCGGGAACTACCGGCGGGTCTTCGCGAATGCCTGGAGCCCGATGCAGAACAGCCTCTTCCTGGCGACGATCGCCACGCTGACCGCGGGGGTCCTCGGAACCCTCATGGCCTACGTGGCGGTCCGCAAGGCCCTGCGCGGCCGGTGGGTCCTGGATCTGACGATCACATTGCCCTTCATCTTCCCGGGCATCGCCGTGGGGGTAGCGATCCTGAGTGGATTCTCCTCGGGCCCGCTGATCCTCAGCGGGACCTGGCTCATCCTGGCGGTGGCCTACGTCATCCGACGCATCCCGTATATCTTCCGCTCGGCCAGCGCGGCCCTGACGCAGATTGACCCGGCCATGGAAGAGGCCTCGGCGACCTGCGGCGCCTCCTGGCTCCGAACCTCGCTCCGGATCACCTTTCCCCTCATGCTTCCTGGCGTCCTGGCCGGGGCCAGCATCACTTTCTCGACGCTCCTGGGCGAGCTGTCCACCACCATCATCCTCTACTCGGCCCAGTGGAAGACGATGACGGTGGCGATCTACGAGTATCTTCTGGCCGACCTCCTCGGCCCGGCCTCCGCCCTGGGGACCCTGCTCACCCTCGCTGTCCTGGCCACCATGCTCCTGGCCAATAAGCTCCTGGGCCGCACCCTCGGCTCGCTGTTTAAGATGGTCTAAGCTATACGGCCGCGGAGTTCCCGCGGGTGACCGCCTCGGGAATTGACGCTTGGATAGAAGAAAGGATAGAGTTATAAGAAAGGTGAGTTATGCAATCAGAACAGCTACGAGAATTGCGGCGGCAGATTTTGGAAGACGCCCGAGCGATCGCCAGGGACTTCCACCAGTATTGGCGTCCCGAAGATGAGCCTATGTGGATGGCGGCAGAAAATGAGGCGCTGAGGCTTGTGGAAGAGAGAGGGTTCGAATACGCTCCGCGTTCGACTGGTCGGCCTTCCGCTGGAGCGACCCGATCCCGTGGTGTGAAGGGGACCCGCCGGGGTATAGGCCGACCTAGTGGTCCAAAGTGACCTCACCAACCGCAACTTCTGGACAATTCCGCCGATATCGGCGCCAGGCTTGCGTAATTGCGTAACCTCTGCCCGACCTTATCTCGGCTCTCGGCGCTCGGCTCTCCGCTCTACACCCGGTATTCCCGCAGTTCCTCCGGAATTTCCACCGGCCCCCCGAAAGAGCGCATCGCCTCCTGGCGCAGCTCGTCCTCGCGCCCGTGCAGGTCAGCGCTGAAGTGGCACAGGAATAGGCGCTTCACCCCGGCCTGCCTCGCGACTTCCCCTGCCTGATAGCCCGTCGTGTGGCCGTCCGCAGCCGCCCGCGCCGCGTCCGAGTGGAGAAACGTCGCCTCGTGGATCAGAACGTCGGCGCCCCGGGCCAGGGCGATCAGGGACGGACAGGGGCTGGTGTCGCTGCTGTAAACGACCACACCCTGCTCGCCTGGCAAGTCGAACTCCACCCGAAGGCCGATGTTCGGCGCGCCGTGCTTGACCGGCGTGGAGAGGATTCTGAGTTCTCTGGCCCGGAGGACCTCGTGTCCCTCCTTTGCCGGGACATCGTGCAGCTCGATCCGGTATGGCATCTTCTCCTCCAGCGGGAACAGGTCCATGAACCCACGGAGGATCTTCATGGTCTCGGCCAGGGCGTACACGTGAAGTGTCGTCCGCCGCCCGGCCAGCCCCATGTTGTGAGCCAGCGAGGGGATGCCGTACACGTGATCCACGTGGCGGTGCGTGACGATCAGCGAGGAGACCCGCATGGGGTCCAGCCCTGCCTTCAGGATCTTCTGGTACGGACTCCCCGAGCAGTCCACGAGCACCACCTCGTCCTTCGAGTAGAAGGCCAGGGCTGTGTTGTCCCGCCCGGGCGATGGGACGGCCCCGGATGTTCCGAAAAATTGGAAGGGCACGGCAGTCTCCTTGTGCTGGAACTCAGGACAGCCTGGCGTCAGCCGGACGGTGACGCGGCCTGATGCTACCAGAGCCTCTTTCCTTGTGTCCATCGGAATGCCACCCGAGCCGAAAGGCGACCTCGTTCCTGAATTGGGGATTTCAGGCTAGACGGAAGGGTTGATTGCCGCTATGTTTGTGAGCATGAAACGGCGAGCGCGGGGTTCGCTGACTACTACGAAAACCGGAAGGCCGTGTGCTGCCCTGGTTTCGCTTGGAGGGGAAACCGATTTGGAGGCCTTCTGATCGCCCATAATCCACGCCTCATGTCCCTCTTGGAACGTGGGATTGCGGAACCCGGCGGCGTCCCCTTTGAGACCGTTGAGCGCGAGGTTGCAAGACGAGCATGGCGACAGCGGCCTCGCCGATAGGTTGTCGCCTCGTCTTCACCTCGTCTCCACTCTTTCAGACCGGAGAGCATCTTCGCTAGTCACCGAAGACCCCCGCCAAAATTCCCTTCGTCAGCGCAGACACTCAAGCGGCGCCGAGGCCGTGACGGACCCGTGAGGGATTTCGGCTTCACCCGCCAGGAGCTCCGCAGCTTGCGCGCGCTACGCTCGCCTGTGGGCATCCAGCGCGCGCTGGACGCGATGCCCTATCACCTTGCGTCCACAGCGTGGTCCCCCCGGCGGGTGCTGCGGGAGCGAACCGCCCACTGCCTCGAGGGCGCCATCTTCACGGCGGCCGCGCTGCGCGTGCTGGGATTCCCGCCGCTCCTCCTGGACCTGGAGGCAGTGCAGGACACGGACTACGTCATCGCCGTGTACCGCCTCAACGGGCACTGGGGGACCATCGCCAAATCCAACTTCTCGGGGCTGCGCTTCCGCGCGCCCGTCTACCGCACCCTGCGCGAACTGGTGATGAGCTACTTCGAGGACTACATCAACCTGCGCGGCGACCGGACGCTGCGCGCCTACTCCCGCCCCGTCAACCTCGCCCGTTTCGACCGGTCACACCCGGGCTGGATGACCTCCGACGAAGATCTCTGGTGGATACCGGAACACCTGGTGGGCGTCCCTCACACGCACCTCCTCGCGCCGGCCACGGAGCGGAGCCTCTCCCGGGCGGACCGACGCTCCCTGGAGGCGGGCCTGGTCGGCTACCGCGCCCCGTGAACGCGCCGGGTCCCCCATGACGTCCCCCATGACGGCTCGTCCCCCATGACGGCTGGTCAACGCCCCAGAGAGACTCCGCAGTCTCCCGCCCGAGTTCCGCGAAATCGCTTGCCAACCCGGAAACCGGACGTTAGCATCACCTCGTCTGGTTCAGGTCGCGCCTGCCGAACGGACCGACCGCGTGCTCCCGAGCCGAAAGCGGGCTCGCCCTCTGGTTGACACGGAAGATTGCGAACCAGTCACCCTCCAAGAGGCCGGACAACGTGGGGACGCACTTCACCGACGCTATCCAGAAGCTTCAGGCCAGCATCGAGCAGGCCCTGGTGGGCAAGCCCGAGGTCGTTCGCCTGGCCATCGTGGCGCTCCTCGCCCGCGGGCACCTGCTGATCGAGGATGTTCCCGGCGTGGGGAAAACCACCCTGGCCCAGGCCTTGGCCAGATCACTGGGCCTCTCCTTCCAGCGCATCCAGTTCACCAGCGACCTCCTGCCTTCCGACATCCTGGGCGTGTCGGTCTTCGACCCGCGGAAATCGGAGTTCGAGTTCAAGCCGGGTCCGATCTTCGCTCACATCATCCTGGCCGACGAGATCAACCGGACCACGCCCAAGACCCAGTCGAGCCTCCTGGAGGCGATGAACGAGACCCAGGTCTCCCTGGACCACCACACCTATCCCCTGCCCCGGCCGTTCATGGTGCTTGCCACCCAGAATCCCCTGGAGTACCAGGGCACCCATCCCCTGCCCGAGTCCCAGATGGATCGCTTCCTCCTCCGCATCCGGATCGGCTACCCCGACGAGACCGACGAGCGGCGCATTCTGCGTGGCGCGGGCGCGGCCATCCTCGATCGCCTGCACCCGGTCCTGAGCGGGGAGGCGGTGCTGGCCCTCCAGGCGCAGGTCGAAGAGGTCAAGGTCGAGGAGAGCCTGCTGGGCTACGTGATGGCTATCGTGCACGCCACGCGCACCCACGGCGCGCTGGCTCTTGGCGTGAGCCCCCGCGGATCGCTGGCCCTGGTGCGAGCCGCGCAGGCCCTGGCCCTGACCGAGAAGCGGCAGTACTGCATTCCCGACGACATCAAGCAGCTCGCCGTTTCTGCCTTCGCCCATCGCGTGATCCTGCGCGCCCGCTGGGACCCCGCCGGGGACCGGTCGGACGATCCCGACACCGTGATACAAGAGATCCTCCAGGAGATCCCGGTACCGCGGTGAGCCGAGAGTCGCGAGCCGAGAGCCGAGAAGATGTCCCGAGATTCAAAGCCTCCTGAGCCCTCTCGCCCCTCTGCGCCCCTGCCCCCCGGCACCTCTGCCCCTTTGCCCCCCCGCAGGGACTACTGGCTCCCCCGCACCATCCGCCCCACGCGCGAGGGGTGGTGGTTCATGGGCGCCTCCTTCGCCGTGGGCCTGGCCGCGACCAACACGGGGAACAACCTGCTCTACCTGATCCTGGCCATGATGCTCTCCTTCATGGCCATCTCGGGCATCCTGTCCGAGCAGACCATGCGGCACCTTCGGCTGCAGCGCGAGCTGCCCCGGCGCCTCTTCGCCGGCGTCCCGGCCTCATTCCGGGTCTGGTTGGTCAATCGAAAGCGCCGGCTGCCCTCCTATGCCCTGCACCTGACCGAGGAGGATCCCGCCGGCGGGCGCATCGCCGGCCACTTCCTGCTCAAGGTCGCGCCGCAGGGCCGCGAGGCCTGGCAATACCCCCTCACCTTTCCCCGCCGCGGCCGGCAGTATCTGCCCGGCCTGCGGATGCTCACGCGGTTCCCCTTCGGGCTCTTCGCCAAGGTGAGTCGCCCCCTCTTGCCCGACCCGGTCCTGGTCTACCCTGCGATCCGCGCCCTGGCACCCGACGAGATCCCGGCCGCCCTGGAGCCCGGCTGGAGGGAGCGGGATCGGCGTGGTCAGGGGGCCGGCCTCCGCAACCTGCGCCCATACCGTCCGGGGGATGACCCCCGACTGCTCCACTGGAAGACCTCGGCGAAGGCCGGCGACCTCATGGTCAAGGAGCTGGAGGACGAGGATTGCCCCCGCATCCGTCTCGTGGTGGAGGATCCGGCGCCGGAGACACCCTCCACCGCGCTCGAGGCGAACCTCACCTATGCCGCCTCGGTCGCCGCCCACGCCATCCGCCTGGGATGCCTGGTCGAGCTGGTGACCGCCGATGGATCAACGGAGTTCGGCCAGGGCGAATCACACCTGGACCGGATCCTGGAACGGTTGGCGCTGTACGAGGCGCCGGCGGCACCACGGCCCCTGGCGATTCCGGCGGAGGCTGGGCGGGTCGTCCACATTCGGCTGGATGCCCGGCGAGGGGCCCCCGGGCAGAAGGCGTAGCCGTGCCGTTTCCCCTCTTCTTCAAGCTGACCCTCTACCTGCTGGTCCTGGACGCCTTCGGCGCCCTCTACCTGACCGGCATCCTGAGCTGGCCGGGGCTCGCGGCCATCCTGCTGGCCATCGCGGGGAGCTGGTGGGCCGACGAGATCCGCGCGCGCATCCCGCACTATCGCCAGCTCTGGAACGTCCTGACCGGCGTCTTCCTTGCCTACGGGGTCTTGGATCTGCTGTTCCTCGCCGAGTCCTTCATGGCCGGCGTGATCCACCTGCTGTTGTTTCTGCTGCTCTACAAGCTGTACAACGCGCGGAGCCACCGCGACCTCCTGGACATCTTCATCCTAACGTTCCTGCAGCTCCTCGCTGCGTCCACCCTCACGGTCAGCTTCGGGTTCCTGCTGGTCTTTTGCCTGTACATGATCCTGGGGGTCTGGGGGCTCATCCTGTTTCACCTGAAGCGGGAGACCGACGTGGCCCTGCCCGAGCAGAGCCGGGAGCTCTTGGCCCGACCGGGCCTCCTCGCGCCCGGGTTTCTGGTCGAGAGCGTGGGTGTGGCCGTGGCCTCCCTCGTCCTCACCCTGGCCATCTTCTTCGCCATTCCCCGGGTCGGCCGGACCTACCTTCCGTTGAAGGCCCAGTTCGGGACGCTGACCACCGGCTTCACCGACCGGGTGGACCTGGGCGCCTACGGCGCGATCCAGAACGATCCCACCATCGTGATGCGCGTCAGCTTTCCCGACAGCCCGGTGAGCCCCGATCGCCTCCCGGACCTCCGCTGGCGCGGTGTGGCCTTCGACACCTTCGACGGCCAGACTTGGTCGCTCCACGATCTCACGCGAACCCCCGTCCGCCAGACCCGGGACGGCTTTTTCCCCGTGGCGCCCCACCGGTGGGGGACGCCGTTCCTCGCGTACGAAATCTTCCTGGAGGCCATCGGGACCGAGGTGATCTTCGGCCTCCCGCGGGTCGTGACGATCCAGGGCCGCTTCGGCGGCCTGGCGGTGGATGCCGGCGATGGCCTGAATCTCGCAGCCCCGCCGACCTCGCGGCTGCGCTACCTGGCGATGTCCCAGCCGGAACGGTTCCGCGAGGAGCAGCTTCGCCGACCGGTGACCCCAGGCGACTACCCGCAGGAGATCCGCGAGGTGTACCTGGAAGTGCCAGACGTGTCGCCGCGTCTCCGGGGACTGGCGCGCGAGCTGGCCGCAGGCGCCGCGACCCCCTACGAGGTGGCCCGTCGCGTGGAGGCGTCCCTCACCGAGAACCTGCGGTACAGCCTGGACCTGCGACGGGAATCCGGCCTCGACCCCCTCGACGAGTTCCTGTTTTCCCGAAAGACGGGAAACTGCGAGTACTTCGCCGCCAGCATGGCGATCCTGCTGCGGGTGGCGGGGATTCCGGCACGGGTGGTGAACGGCTTCCAGCGGGGAGAGTGGAACGAGGTGGGCCAGTACTTCGCCGTCCGCCAGCGCGATGCCCACTCCTGGGTGGAGGTCTATTTCCCGGGAGCGGGATGGGTGACGTTCGATCCCTCGCCGCGGGCGGCGTTCGAGGCGCAGGCCTTCGGCGCGAGCGGCTGGTTCGGGAAGTATTTCGACGCCCTGCGGATGCGGTGGAACCGGGACGTGATTGATTACAACGTGGGCGACCAGGCCCTCCTGGCCATGAACCTGCGCCGCCAGTCCCTGGCCTTCCGGCGGAGCATGAGCCAGGCCTGGGACGCTTGGTCCTTCCAGCTCTGGCGCACGCTGCGCCGCCTCTGGCGGCAGCACGGGTACGCTATCGGCATCCTCCTCGCCCTCCTGGCGGCGAGCCTGGTCCTCTTCCGACGGATCCCTCTGAGCGGCATCGGCAGCGCGTGGTTTCTCCGGCCGCGAGCCCGGCGGGCATCTGTGGCCTTCTACGAGCGGATGATCCGCCTCCTGGCCAGGCGCGGATGCCGGAAGCCTCCCACGGTTACCGCCCGGGAGTTCGCGGCCACACTCGCCAGCCGCCCACAGCTTCACGAGCCCGTCAGGGAGCTGACCGCCCTCTACGAGCGCGTCCGCTTTGGCGACGAGCCTCTCACCCCCTCCGATCAGCAACGCGCCGCCGCGCTACTTCACGTTCTCGCCACGGCGCCTCGCTGACGCCTCGCTTCAACCCAGACATTGCCATTCACCACCAAGTGGTCATGACCGTGTACGGTCACCACAACGCATGAACATCCGCGAGTTACACGGGCATTTTCTTCGCAGGCGCCAAGACACCAAGAAACTTTCTCTGGTGGGATTCTCCCGCGACGGACCCCAGAGTCCTCCGGAAATCTTCTCGATCGTCCCGCTGACTCAGAAATCTTGAAAGGCGGTGGGATCTTCGTGGCCTTGTCCGCCTGAGGCGGATTGGTGGTGAGACTTTCGGGGTCAATCGGGCCGGCCCTCTAGCCTGTGCTTTCTCATCTTGTAGCGTAGGACCCGCTCGCTGATGCCCAGCTCGGCCGCGGCCTGCGTCTGCACACCGCCGTGACGCTCCAGGGCCGCCCGGATGGCCTCGCGCTCGATGCTGGCCAAGAGGTCCGGCAGGCGGCTCGGTTCGGGCCCGGTCGGGCCGCGCTCGCCGGGTCGCAGCGTCACCGGCAGATCCGGAAGGTCGATCACCGGGCCGCGGGCGAGCAGGACTGCCCGCTCCACGAGGTTCTCCAGCTCGCGCACGTTGCCCGGGTAGTCGTAGCGCAAGAGCGCGTCCCGCGCCGCGGCCGTCAGGCCGGTCACTGCGCGGCGGTTCTTCTCCGCGAACTTCCGGAGGAAATGGTCCAGCAGCGGCGGGATGTCCTCCCGCCGTTCCCGCAGGGGCGGGATCTGAATGGTCACCACGTTCAGGCGGTAGTACAGGTCCTCGCGGAACGCCCCGTCCCGCATGGCCTGTTCCAGGTCGCGATGCGTCGCCGCCAGGATCCGCACGTTCACCGCCAGGGTCCGATTCCCGCCCAGCCGTTCGAACTGCCGCTCCTGCAGGACCCGGAGCAACTTCACCTGGAGCGCGGGTGAGAGATCCCCGATCTCGTCCAGGAAGATGGAGCCGCCGTCCGCCTGCTCGAACCGGCCCTTGCGCTGGGCCACGGCGCCGGTGAAGGCCCCCTTCTCGTGGCCGAAGAGCTCGCTCTCCAAAAGATGCTCGGGGAGGGCGGCGCAGTTCAGGGTCACCAGCGGCCCGGCGGCTCGCGGCGAGTTGAAGTGGAGCGCCCGCGCGATCAGCTCCTTGCCGGTGCCGCTCTCGCCCCGGATGAGGACGGTCGCATCCGACGGGGCCACCCGTTTCACCAGCGCCAGGACCTCCTGCATCCGCCCGCTCTCGCCGATGATCCCTTCCAGGCGGTGCCGCTCCACCAGGTGGGCCTGGAGCTCGCGCACCGCGCTCTGCAGGCGGACCTGCTCGCTCACGCGGCCGATCCGGAGCAGGAGTTCCTCCAGATCCAGCGGCTTGGTGAGATAGTCGGCGGCCCCCTCCTTCATGGCCTGGACGGCCGTCTCGACCGTCCCGTAGGCGGTCACCAGGATGAACGGGATCTCGGGATTCACGGCCTTCACCCCGCGCAGCAGCTCGATCCCCGACATGCCCGCCATCTTGAAGTCGCTGAGGACCAGGTCCACCCGCGTCTCCCGGACGCGGGCCAGGGCTTCGGCCCCGCTGCCGGCCAGGAGGACCTCGTGTCCCTGCTTCCGCAGGAAGCCGCCGATCAGCTCGCGCTGCGCGGCCTCGTCATCCACCACCAGGATCCGGAGAGCATCCATAGGCCAAGGATTGCAGATGTGTGATTGCCGATTTTGGATTGAACCGCAGCCGTCGAATCGAGAATTTCCACGGACGCAGGTCGCGCCCCGCCTGTCAATCGGTCATCCAGAAGTCCCCCGGCGCGGTACGCGCGACTCAAGAATGACCAATGACCAATTGGGCGCGAGAATCCGAGGACCCAACCCCCAGTTTCCAATGGCGCTCTTGGCGCACCACCGGCGATGCCGTTGGTACCGGCGGTTCATGTCGTTTCGACGATGGGGAGCGTGACCACGAAGGTCGCCCCCGCCCCCACGCCGCTCTCGACACGGATGCGGCCATGATGATCCTGGATGATCTTGTGGGCCAGGGCCAGCCCTAGGCCAGTCCCGCCCTCCTTGGTGGTGAAGTAGGGCTCGAAGATCCGGTCCAGGTGCTCTGGGGGGATGCCCGGCCCGGTGTCCTCCACCTCAATGACGATTGCGGATTGTGGATTGTGGAATCCGAAATCCGAAATTGCTTTGGCACGGACGGTGAGGGTCCCGCCGTCCGGCATGGCCTGGATCGCGTTGAGGAACACGTTCATGAAGGCGTGGGTGATCTGCTGCCGATCCATGCGGACCTTCGCCTCACCGAGAGCCAGATCCGTCACCACCTGGATCTTTTGTGCGGTGGCCTGCGATGATAGGAGCGCGAGCAGCTCCTCGAGGACGGTCGCCAACGGCTCCTCGGTCAAGGTGAAACGCGAAGGCCGCGCCAGGGCGAGAAATCGGTCTACGATCGTGTTGAGGCGCCCGACCTCTGCCCGCATGATCTCGGTGAAGCGGAGATACTCGTCGCGGGATTCGAACTCCGAGGGGGCAAACTCCTTGCGGAGCCGCTGCAGGCCGATGGAGATGGCATTGAGCGGGTTGCGGATCTCGTGCGCCACGCCCGCCGCCAGGTTGCCCACGGCGGACAGCCGCTGCTCCCGGGCCACGGCCGCCTCCAGTGCCCGGCGCTCCGCCAGATGCCTGGCCTGGATCCAGAAGATCGCCACGGCTCCCCCGATCCCGACGAATAGCAGGCCGAGGCTGTAGAAGAGGATCCCGCGCTGGGCCTGGCGGGACACACCGGTGAGACCCTCCGTGCCGAGGTCAAGACGCACCAGGCCCACCTGCTTCGCGTCCAGGGCGAAAGGCTTCACCACCTCGTACACATCGCGGCCATCGGGCAGGGTTCTTCGCCGGCCCTTCAGCGTCCTCGCCTGCCAAGCCTCGCGCAGGAATGGGTCGTCTTCCCGCCGGCCCACCGCCGCAGCGTCGCTGCTGGCCAGCACCGAGAGGTCCCGATCCAGGAGGGCCACCGCTGCCACACCGGATTGCCGCCCCAGATCCTCGATGAGGCGCTGGACGCCGATCTCCTTTCGGAAGTTCAGCAGGTACTCGGCATCGGCGTGGATCGCGATGATCCCGGTGAAACTCTGCGCGGGAATCGCGACGCCGAAGGCGCTCCCCTCCCAGAACCGTCGGATCCTGGCATGCGTGGGAAGCGAGGGGAACAGCGAAGCCGGATCGCCGCGGTCGGCACCCCACCGGTGCCCCCACATGAACGGCACCCCGGGCGTCCGCCGATCTTCCGGCGCGTGCGGCTCCGATCCCGCCCGCGGGCCCATCATCCATCCCATCATCGTCCTCGGCTGCTGTCCCGGGAAGGGGAAACCCGGCGGCTGCGCCGGCATCTCGGGAGCGCCTGGGCCACGGCGCCCCGGTCCGAGCGACGCTTCCAGGCGAGACGGGGGGATCGGGTGCCCCTCGGGGTCGAGCAGCTCCGCCTTCGCCAGCCGGTTCTCGGTCACGACCCGCCGGATCAACTCCTGTGCCCGGGGGCTCCGCGCGACGAAGAAGTCGATGAACCGCGCGTTGTCGAGCAGTCGCTGGGCCACTGCCTCTTCCAGGAGAGCATTGCTGGCGATGGCGTTCTTGCTGCTGGCCTCCAGGATGTCGATCAGGGCCACCGCCCGATCCTCCAGCTCGCGGCTCAGTTCCCGCTGGAGGCGGCGCGACTCGATCAGGGTGTAGGAGCCGAGGAGGATAATCAGCAAAAGGACGGTGGCCAGGAGGGCCGGCCAGGCGAGGGTGAATCGGGCGGGTCGGTGCTCCGAACTCGGCATACAGATCCCCGAGGAAGAATGGAACTCCTGCACTCCGGGCGTAGCCTACCACATCTCCAGGAAGGCCACCACACGGGGAAATGGGAAGGGCGCACGTCTTGCGGGTGATTTAGGAAGGGTGAAACGCCGGGCCTCCACGGAAGAAAAAACGAGGGGGGCCGGTGATGGACCGGCCCCCCTCGTTCCAACCAGCCCTAGAGGGCGCGACCCGCCCCGAAGGGCATCACAGCACCGAACGGATTGATGTGCAGGTAGCGAACTTCATCCTTCGGTCCCCGCACCTCGACCTGGTACATGGCCCCCCGCGGCCGCTCGAATTTCACGAGCTTCTCGATCGTGTAGCCGGGAAGGTTCTTGGTCACGTACTCCGTCGCGATCTCCTTGGCCTTGGCCTCGTCAATCGCAGTCGCGGTCACGCCCGTGGCCCCTTGGCTCCCGCACGGCGCGGCCCCCGGACCGAACCCTGCGCCAGGACCCATGCCAGTGCCCGGCCCCATCATCGCCCGCTGCGGGCCGAAGCCCATCCCCATTCCCGTCCCTGGGCCGCCCCAACGGGCCATCGCCGCACCGGTGACACCCAGGACCAGCACCGCCACCAACGCCATACCTAGCATCTTCTTCATGGTCGGAACCTCCTCTGTGCAGCAGATGTTGCACTGTTGAGTGATGAACGATCGCTGCCAACAGACAGGGGCAACCCGTGTGCCAAGGAGATACTTCCCGAGAGTCCAGGTCCCACGAATGGCGAAGGTCCAGAGAATCTCCGGGGTTCCGGGCTCTTCCAGAGATCCGAGCGAAAACATCCACCTTAGAAGACTCCTGCTTTCCTCGACAAAAACGCCGAACCGCTCGACGATTGTGTCGAGCGATCGCGGGTGGGGACACGGACCACGGATGGCTTCGCGGCCGGTCCATGTGCGGATGGCTCCCCACCCCTCGAGTCGCGCCTGTCCCGTGGCCCATCCTCCTTCTTCTCCCCTGGACCTCTGGACCGGCCCGCGTCCTGCCTCGGCGCCCGCGCCGCAGGCCACCCATGGAGCGGAGCAGGATGAACACCGAACCGCTCATGATCTCTAGTCCCGATAACTAGACAATCCCTGTGTCCCCAAGAGTTTCCTTTGCATCACGGGGGCCGTACAGGTATCCTTGCGGCGAGGAGGGAGCTGTCCGTGCTGCACGCAAGGGGCCGGGCCACTCGTCCTGCTTCCCACCAGCTTTTCGGGCTTCGCAAGCCACGCACGGGTGTTCTCCTGGGCACCCATATCTCCGCATGAGGTTCGTGACCCACGCAGAAGGAGGGCAGTCATGGCCACCGACAGCCTGACCATCACCGACAACCGTACCGGCAAGACGTACGAGATTCCGATCCTGTACGGGACCTTCCCCACGTACGGGGCGGCCATCCGGAGCGCCGACCTCCGACAGATCAAGGTGTCGGACGACGACTTCGGCCTGATGGGCTATGACCCCGCGTTCATGAACACGGCCTCGTGCAAGAGCGCCATCACCCACATTGACGGAGAGCGCGGGATCCTCCGCTACCGGGGCTATCCCATCGAGCAGCTCGCCGAGCAGAGCAATTACCTGGAGGTGGCATACCTGCTCATCCACGGCGAGCTGCCCAACAAGGCCCAGCACGATGAGTGGGTGCACAACATCACCCACCACACCATGGTCCACGAGAACCTGAAGAAGTTCACGGACGGCTTCCACTACGACGCCCATCCCATGGGCATGATAGTGAGCACCCTGGCCGCCCTGTCCACCTTCTACCCCGCCTCCAAGAAGGTCACGGAGGCGGACAACCGGAAGCTGGAGATCTACCGCCTCATCGGCAAGGCCATCACCCTGGGGGCCATGACGTACCGCCACACCAAGGGGCTCCCCTACGTGTCGCCGGACAACGACCTCAGCTACACCGGCAACTTCATGAACATGCTCTGGAAGATGGCCGAGGTCAAGTACCGGCCGAACCCCATCCTGGAGAAGGCGTTGGACGTCCTGTTCATCCTTCACGCCGACCACGAGCAGAACTGTAGCACCAACGCGATGCGGAGCGTGGGGAGCTCCCAGTCCGATCCCTACTGCGCGGCGGCCGGGGGCACGGCTGCCCTCTACGGCCCGCTGCACGGCGGGGCCAACGAGCAGGTCCTGCGGATGCTGCGGACGATCGGGTCGAAGGACAAGATCCCGCAGTTCATCCAGGACGTGAAGGACCGCAAGGCCCTCCTGATGGGCTTCGGGCACCGAGTGTACAAGAACTACGATCCCCGGGCCCGGATCATCAAGCGGCTGGCCGAGCAGGTCTTCGAGGTCACGGGCAAGAACCCGCTCCTCGAAATGGCGCTGGAGATGGAGCGGATCGCCCTGGAGGACGAGTTCTTCGTCAAGCGGAAGCTGTACCCCAACGTTGACTTCTACTCCGGGATCATCTACGAGGCCATGGGCTTCCCCACCGACTACTTCACGGTGCTGTTCATGATCCCGCGGATGTCCGGGTGGCTGGCCCAGTGGCAGGAGATGATCACGGACGCGGAGCAGAAGATCGCGCGGCCGCGGCAGGTCTACACGGGCGTGGCTATCCGCGACTTCGAGCCCATCGAGAAGCGCAACAAGAAGTAGGGGCAGCCGGGCCGGCCGGTTCCGCACACCCACACGGGGTGAGGGGTTTTCCCCTCGCCCCGTGTTTTTTTCAGGCTCGAGCTGGACCTGCAGGATTACTGGACGAGGGCCTGCGCGGAAGAAGAGGGGCGGGGGGCCGCGCCCGGGGACACGCGCGCCTGGCGAGGGACCGCGTGCTCCAGGAGCTCCGAGACCGTCACCAGGCGGTAGCCCTGGCTCTGGAGGGTCTTCAGGACGGGGGGCAGGCTCTCGTGGGGCCGATCGGTCCGGCGCTGCGTGGACAGATGCATGAGGACGATCCCCCCGTTCAATCCGGCGGGACGGTCCCGCCCGAACTCCAGGATGCGGGCCGCGATCTCCTCGCGGCTGCGGTAGATCCGGGACGAGGTATCGGCCACCCAGTCGCGGGTATCCAGGTCCTCGGCCGTGCCCGCCCCTCGCGTCCAGCCGACGTGGCGGTAGTCGGCCTCCGCCGCCCAGGCGCGCAGCTCGGCGTTGTGCTCGCCATATGGCGCGCGCCAGTACGGCGCCATCGGCCGGCCGGTCAGGGCGCGGAAGCTGGCCTCGACCCGGCGAAGTTCACCGAATAGAAACGCCTGGGTCACCCCGGGAAGCGTCTCGTGGCGGTGATTCCGGGCATAGGTCGTCAGATGAGGATGGGTGTCCAGGTGGCTCCCTATCTCGTGCCCGTCCGCGACCATGCGTCGCACCAGGTCCGGGAAATGGCGGATGAATTGCCCGCCGAGGAACATGGTCGCGTGGACGCCCCGGGCCTGGAGCATGTCCAGGATTTCCTCGGTGACGTTGGACGCGTCGTGGCCGTCGAAGGTGAAGGCGATCTCACGGATTGCCGCGTTCCCGCGGCTGAAATCTTCCGCCACGAGCGGGACGGCGGGCCCCGGGCGCGGCACGGGAATCGCGGCGGAGCGTTCGGCGGGGGGCAGGGACACAAGGGTAGGTGCCACCTCCCGCGGTTCAGGCGGTGGCGCCGGGGGAATCACCCCTATTGACGCAGAGGGCTCCCGGGGCGGGGCGAGAGCGTTCGGGCTGTCGAGCCCGGCCCGGGCGATGGCGGGGAACGGGATCGTGGCCCCCGTCTCGGGAGCCAGCCCACCTGTGGCCCCCCAGACCCCCAGGACGAGGATCAGCCCCGCGAGGACGCGGGGCGGGGACCCAACGATGGCACTGGGGGCCCAGATCCAGGGCTGGAGGTCGGCCCCCGGACCGGCGTCCAGGCGCCGATCCAGTCGCCGCTGGGCCTGCGTGGCGCGCCAGCCGGCCAGCGCCAGGCGAACCCGCCGCCGCAGATCGCGGGGCCCACGAGCCATTTCCAGAGCGGCCCGGTTCCACGCGGTCCGCGAGGTCTCGTCCGCCAGGGCAATGATCGCGCAGGCCTCGCTGCAATAGGCCCGCGCGCCCACCAGGCGGGCGGCCCCCCAGTGAATCGGGTCGCCGCATCGGCGGCACTGTCGGCCGGAGTGTTTCACCCGCATCTCGCCTCGCCGAGTGGCTTTCCCTTTGTTCCCGCCGCAAATGCCCTGATGCATACGGGTAGCAGTTCACCCCGGAATAGTCAAGCCGGGACCGCGCCCCGGCGCGGGCCTTGCCTGGGCCGGAACTCAGGCGTCCCCGGGGCTTTCCACGATGTAGCCGCGGCGAAGCATCCAGGCCGCCTCGGCCACGGAGATCTGCTCGACCACGTCCAAGGAGATGCCGGCCGCCTCCGCAACCCCCTCCACTTCTTGGGATGGATCCAGCCGTGCCGTCGGCGCCTCCGGCGAAGCCCGCTGCCGGTGCTGGTACACCTCGCCCATCACGCGATCCACCGTCGCCCGATCCAGCTCGGTGGCGATGCAGATCTCGTGGTGGAGCTTGTCGATCAGGATGTACAGGTCCGCGATGGAGTGGTGCCGCTCCGCCGCGCAGGCCTGGCAGTACCAGAGGACGGGGTGTCCCACCTCGGGGAGGCCGACCGGGGGAACCGCGTCCGTGTCCCAGACGGCCTCGCTTCCGCAGACCGTGCACTCGAGAAGGAAATCGGGAGACATGGGTCCCGCTCAGGGCGAACTCGCGTGAACCTTGAGCAGTCTATGCAGGTGGTCCATGCGGAGTCAAGGACGCCCGCCGGAACCGCGCAGCAGGATCCACAGGAGGGCCGCCGCAGTCCCCGCCAGGGCCGCCCCCACGCCGAAGGCGACGCCCGGGCCGAAGGCCTGCCAGAGCCATCCCGTCAGCAGGCTGGCGGGCAGCGCCGTGATGCCGATGGCGGTGTGGTAGACGCCGTAGGCGCTGGCGCGCGCCTGCGCGGGGACGAGGTCGGCGACCAGCGCCTTCTCCACGCCCTCGGTGAGGCCGAAGTAGAGGCCATACACGAGGAAGAGCACCCAGGCCTGCCAGGCGCTTGCCGCCACGGCGAACCCGGCGTACACGGCCGCGTACACCATCCACCCGGCAACGATCGCGCCGCGCCGCCCGATGCGATCGGACAGGATGCCGCCGGCCAGCGAGCTCGCCGACTTCACGACGTGGAGGGCCGCCCACAGGAGCGGGAGGGCCACCTCAGTCACGCCCGCCTCGCGTGCCCGCAGGAGCAGGAAGGCGTCGCTGCTGTTCCCGAGGGTGAAGAGCGTCACGATGACGAGCAATCCCTTGAACCGCGCGTCATACGGGCGGAGGGTGAGGAGCGGCAGGCGCTCGGGCGGCCCCTGGGCAGGGACCTCCCGCACGGCGGCCATCAGGACCAGCACGCAGAGCGCTGCGGGGATGCCGGCCAGCCAGAAGATCGCCCGGTAACTCCCGCCCACCAGGGGCAAGAGGAGGAACGCCAGGAGCGGTCCCACCACGGCGCCGAGGTGGTCCATGGCGCGATGAAACCCGAAGGCGGCCCCCCGGACATCCACCGGGGTGGAATCGGCGATAAGCGCATCCCGGGGCGAGGTCCGGACCCCCTTCCCGATCCGATCGAGGAACCGGATCAGGAGGACGTGACCCGGGGTGAGCGCCATGGCCATCAGCGGCCGGGTGAGGGTGGACAGCGTGTACCCACAGGCCACGAGCGCCTTGCGCCGCCGGAGCCGATCCGAGAGCCAGCCCGAGACCAGCTTCAGCAGGCTGGCGGTCGTCTCCGCCACCCCTTCCACGAGACCCACGAAGACGGCACCGGCACCCAGGCTCCGGGTGAGGAACAGTGGGAGGAGCGGGTACACCATCTCCGTGCTGGCATCCGTCAGAAAGGACACGACCCCCAGTGCCCGGACGTTGGGGGTGATGGCCCGCCCGAGTGGGCGCCACCCGATCGCGGCCACCGGCCTCGCCGGATCAGTCATGACATGCCCTCTCGGCTCTCGGCTCTCGGCTCTCGGCTCTCGGCTCTCGGCTCTGAGTGGGAGTCTACTCGACTCCGGGGTTGGGTCAAGCCCTTTCGGCCCGTCCCCTGCAAGCCTGGATCGCGGACCGGGCCGCCGCGAAGGGAGGGGGGAGGCGGATTCGGGGCCTGCGATCTCCGGAATTTCCATTGCAAAGGCGAAGAAAAGTCGTTAGGCTTACGCCGCAGGTCGCTGGTAGACTGGAGGCAGAGCGATGGTGAACGCCGCGCGGGGCATCCCGGCACCCCGCCGATGATCCAGTTCTTCCACGTCTACAAGACCTACGCCAGGGACGTCGAAGCCCTCGTTGACATCAACCTGCACATCCAGAAGGGGGAGTTCATCTTCATCGCCGGTCCTAGCGGGGCCGGGAAGACGACGCTGCTCCGCCTGATCTTCCGCGACGAGCTGCCGACGTCTGGACAGATCCTGGTGAACGGCCGGAACGTCGTGAAGCTGCCGGACCGGGCCATCCCGCAACTGCGGCGGAGCATCGGCGTGATCTTCCAGGACTTCAAGCTCCTGCGGGATCGCTCGATCTTTGACAACCTGGCCTTGGTGTACCGGGTCCTGGGAATCCCCTCGGCCACCGGCAAGCGCAAGGTGGCCAACCTGCTGAAGCTGGTCGGCCTGAGCCACAAGGTGCAGATGACGTCGTACAAGCTGTCGGGGGGCGAGCAGCAACGGGTCGCCATCGCCCGGGCGCTGATGAACGATCCGCTGCTCCTCCTGGCAGACGAGCCCACGGGCGACCTGGATGCGGATCTGTCCATGGACGTGATGCGCCTCCTGGGCGACATCAATGCCCGGGGAACCACAGTCGTAGTAGCCACCCACGACATGGACATGGTGCGAGAGCTGGGTCGGCGCACCATCATCCTGAAGGCCGGGCGCGTCGTCGAAGAGCACCCCTAGCAGGCTGCGGGACGGGCCCGGCTGCGGAGCACCGGACACGATGGAACGCCTCCAATACATTCTCCAGGATGCCCTGGTGAACATCCGGCGGAGCGGGTGGGGAGGCTTGGCCTCCATCGGAACCATCGCCGTCTCCTTCGTCATCGTCGGGATCTTCCTGATCATCACCCGCAACCTGGGGGCCCTGGTGGCCGAGTGGAAGGAACAGTTCCAGGTCACCGTCTTCCTGGAGGACGGGACCACCGCGGAGCAGCTCGCCCTCATCAAGAAGCGCATCCAGAGCGAGCGCGCGGTGAAGGCCATGACCTACACCTCCAAGGAGGAGGCCCTGCAGAGCTTCAAGCGGGAACTCAAGGGCAGGGAGTCGCTCCTGGAGGGCCTGGGGGAGAACCCCATCCCGGCTTCGCTCCAGCTCCGCATCCACGAGGCATACCAGACGCCCGAGGCGCTGCGGCAGTTCGCCGCCTTCCTGACCCGCCTGGAGGGCGTGGAGGACGTCCTGTACGGCCAGGAATGGGTGGACCGCCTGGCATCCGCCGTCCGGATCCTCCGCCTGCTGGGCCTGAGCGTGGGCCTGGCCCTGAGCATGGCCTCGCTCCTGATCGTGAGTAACACGATCCGCCTGGCGGTGTACTCCCGGGCCGAGGAGATCGAGATCATGCGACTGGTGGGCGCCACCAAGATGCACATCCGGGCCCCCTTCCTGCTGGAGGGGATGATCCAGGGAGGCCTGGGCGCGGGCTTGGCCCTCCTGCTCCTGTTCGGCGCCTACCGGGCGACCCTCTGGCAGCTCCAGCTCACGCCGGGACAGGTCTTCGGGGTGGGCGTGGGGAGCTTCCTGGATCCCCGCTGGGCCACCGCCATGCTGCTGGCCGGGGCCAGCGTGGGCGCATTCGGAAGCTTGATCTCAGTGGGCCGCTTCCTGCGCGCCTGAATCGTCGGGGGGATGATCTTGCTGAAAGCAGGCGTTCGGTGGTTCGGTCGTTCGGTGGTTCGGTGGTTCCGCGGGTGAGGTCCGAGACCTTGAGCCTGGTCGTCGTCCTGCTGATGTCCGTCTCGGCGGCCGTCGGACTCGTGGTGGCTGGCCCGGCCCTCGGAGCGAGCGAGGCGAAACCCCCCAAGGCGCAGGAGAGCCGGGAACGACTCAAAGAGGTCCAGCGCGAGCTGGGTCGCGAGCGCGAGAAGGTCCGGGAGTCGGGAAAGAAGGAAGCCTCCCTCGCCCGGGAGTTGGCGCGGCTCGAGCAGGACCTCAAGGAGAAGACCAGGACCCTTCAGGATCTGGAGGCGAAGCTCCGCGGCAGCCAGCAGCGGATCGTCAAGCTCTCGCAGGAGATCGCCTCCACCGAGACGCGCCTGAGTCGCAGCCGCAGCCTGCTCAAGCGGCGGCTCCGCGCCATCTACAAGCAGGGGCGCTTCGGCTACGTGCGCGTGCTCCTGTCGGCCGAGGATTTCTCGGCGGCGGCCCGCCGCCTCAAGTACCTATCGGCCGTGGCCGGACAGGACCAGCGGTTGATGCGGGCCTACAGCGTGACGCTGGCGGACCTCTCCCAGAAACGGACGGAGCTGGAACGGTACAAGGCCGAGGTGGCCGACGCCAAGGAGAAGGCCGCCGCCACCCGAGCCCAGATCGCCGAGGAGCAGCGCAAGCGGCGGGTCCTGCTGGCCAGCGTCCGGGAAGAGAAGGCGGGCCATCTGGCCGCGGTCAAGGAGTTGGAGGCGTCGGCCAAAGATCTGCAGGCCCTCATCGCGCGGCTGCAGAGCGAGGAGGAACGCCAACGGCGCGCGAGTCGCGCCCCGGCGCGACGCGAGGGGTCGCGAGGGGAGGCCCCAGGCGGAAAGGAAGAGGTTCCAGATCTCCGCGATGACGGCCGGTTCGCGCAGCTAAAAGGGAAGCTCCCCTGGCCGACGGCCGGGTCGCTCGCCTCCACCTTCGGACGGCAGGAGCACCCCCGGTTCCGCACCGTGACCTTCAACCGGGGGATCGAGATCACGGCGCGCGAGGGCCGGGACATCGTGGCGGTGGCGGATGGAACGGCCATCTACGCCGACTGGTTCAAGGGGTACGGTCGCCTGATCATCCTGGACCACGGGGGAGGGTACTTCACGCTCTACGCCCATGCCTCCGAGTTCCTGGTTCGGGCGGGAGACAGCGTCTCGCGGGGCCAGGTGATCGCCCGGGTCGGAGATACCGGGTCGCTGGAGGGCCCGCAACTGTACTTCGAATTGCGCCACAAGGGAAAGCCGCAGGACCCGGTGGCCTGGCTGCAACCCCGGTAGAGCCCGGTCCGCTGTCCACGGGTCCCCGCGGGGTCCCTGGGAACGCGACCGGCACAGCATCCACGGATGGCTGCGGGGCGATCCCGTCCCGAGGATGGGACGGGCGCTTCGCCCCCGGCCCCGGTGGTCTTTAAGGGAGTTAGAGGGAGGGATTTCCCATGCGCCCCGTCCGGCACAGCACGTGGTGGAAGGGTCTCATCTTCGCCGGCACCCTGGTGCTCCTCGTCTTCACCGGCGGGGTGCAGCACGGCACCACGGCGATCGAGGACACCTACGAGAAGCTGAAGGTCTTCACCGAGATCCTCTCGCTGGTCCAGTCCAGCTACGTGGACGAGGTGAAGTCCAAGGAGTTGATCTATGGCGCGGTCAAGGGGTTGCTGGAGACGCTGGATCCCCACAGCGCCTTCATGCCGCCCGAGACCTTCCGGGAGATGCAGGTCGAGACCCAGGGGAGCTTCGGCGGCTTGGGCATCGAGATCACGGTGAAGGATCGGGCGCTCACCGTGGTCTCCCCCATCGAGGGGACCCCGGCTGACCACGCCGGCATCCAGCCCGGCGACCGGATCATCAAGATCGAGGGCCAGCCCACCAAGGACCTGACCCTGATGGACGCGGTGCGGAAGCTCCGCGGGCCCAAGGGGTCGAAGGTGACCATCACCATCCTCCGTGAGGGGTCGCTGGAGCCCCTGGATGTCACCCTGGTCCGCGAGGTCATCGAGGTCAAGAGCGTCCGCAGCAAGGACCTGGGGGATGGGATCTACTATGTCCGTCTCAGCTCCTTCCAGGAGCGGACGACCAAGGACCTGGAGCGGGCGCTGGAGCAGGCGCAGAAGGCCGGCAGCACCGCCCTGATCCTGGACCTGCGGAACGACCCGGGCGGCCTGCTGAACCAGGCGGTGGCGGTGAGCGACATGTTCCTGGACAAGGGCCAGCTCATCGTCTACACGCAGGGCCGCGTCAAGAACCAGGACCTGCGGTTCACCGCGGAGCACAGCAACGGGTTCCCCCGGTGGCCAATGGTGGTGCTGGTCAACGGCGGTTCGGCCAGCGCCTCGGAGATCGTGGCCGGCGCCCTGCAGGATTGGAAGCGGGCCGTGATCCTGGGGACCAAGACCTTCGGGAAGGGATCGGTGCAGACGGTGATCCCGCTCTCCGACGGCTCGGGCCTGCGCCTGACCACGGCCAAGTACTTCACACCGCGGGGTCGCTCCATCCACGGGACCGGCATCATGCCGGACATCATCGTCGAGCCGCCCAAGCCCGAGGTCTCGGCGCAGCGCCAGCGGGAGGAGGAGGCGCGCCGCCTCGCCCCCGCTGAGCGCCCGCGCGATCAGCGGATCGGCGACCAGGAGGGCGAGGGGGTGGAGATCGGGCGCCGGGACGTGGTGGATCTCCAGAAGGACGTCCAGCTCCAGCGGGCCATGGAGATCCTGAAGGCCACGCGGATCCTGGAACGCAACGGTGCCGCCCCCCAGGGCGAGGCGAAGCCGGCCGGCTAGCTCAGCAAGCGCAGGCGCACCCAAAGGGTACCCGGCAACTTGGCAATCAGGGATTCCGGGTTGCCGGGTACCCTTTGGGTGCGCCCAGTTGCCCGATTGCCACGTGATTTAGATGACCCTGGTTCTCGGCATCGAGACCTCCTGCGACGAAACGGCGGCGGCAGTTCTCGAGGACGGCCGCCGCATCCGGAGCAACGTGGTCGCCTCGCAGGTGGAGGTGCATGCCCCCTACGGCGGGATCGTCCCGGAGCTCGCCTCCCGCCGCCACCTGGAGGTGATCCACCCGGTCCTGGATCGTGCCCTGGCGGATGCCGGCGTAGGCCTCGAGGAGCTGGCGGCGCTGGCCGTGACGGTGGGGCCGGGGCTGGTGGGCTCGCTCCTGGTCGGCGTGTCGGTGGCGAAGGCGATCGCCTTCGCCCGCCATCTCCCCCTGGTCGGCGTGAACCATCTCGAGGGGCACATCGCCGCCGCCTTCCTGGAATTCCCGGCCCTGACCTATCCCCTTGCCGCCCTGGTCGTCTCGGGAGGCCACACGCACCTGTACCACGTGCCGGCCGAGTGCGAGTACCGCCTCTTGGGCCGGACCCGCGACGATGCGGCCGGCGAGGCCTTCGACAAGGTCGCCAGGCTGCTGGGGCTCGGCTATCCCGGCGGGCCGGTCATCGAGCGGGAGGCGCAGGGCGGCGACCCGCGGGCGATTCCCTTCCCCCGGGCCGCCTTCAGCGACGGCAGCCTGGACTTCAGCTTCAGCGGCCTCAAGACGGCGGTGGTGCACTCCCTCCGGGATCTCGGGCGCGCGGCGCCTTCCGGCGCGCCCCCTCTGAGCCCGCAGCAGGTGCGGGACGTCTGTGCCAGCTTCCAGCAGGCGGCCGTGGACATGCTGGTCGAGCGGGTGATGCGCGCCGCGCGGGACCTGTCGCTCCGCCGCGTCGTGATCGCGGGCGGCGTCGCGTGTAACGGGGTGCTGCGGCAGGTCCTCAAGGCCGAGGCGGAGGCGGAGGGCATCCAGCTCGTCGTGCCCTCCCCCGCGCTCTGCACGGACAACGCGGCCATGATCGCCGCGGCCGGCGCCGTCCGCCTCCGGCGCGGCGAGCGTGCCGGCTGGGACTTGAATGCCGCGGCGAGCCTGCCGCTATGCTGACCGGTCCCCCCATGACCCGCCCCATCCTCACCTACGCTCACCCGATCCTCCGGCAGAGGGCACGGGCCGTGTCCAACATCACCGGGGAGCTGCAGCGCCTCATTGACGACATGGTCGAGACCATGCACGAGGCGCCGGGCGTGGGGCTGGCGGCCAACCAGGTCGGCAGCCTCCGCCGGGTCTTCGTGGCCAACCCGTCTGAGGACCGCGACCCGTCGAAGCTCCTGGTCCTGATCAATCCCGAGCTGGTCGAGGCCGAGGGCGAGAGCGTCGCCGAGGAGGGCTGCCTCTCCATTCCGGATTTCCGGGAGGAGGTCCGGCGCGCTCGCCGCGTCCTGCTTCGCGGCCTGGACCGCCACGAGCGTCCCGTGGAGATCGAGGGCGAGGACCTGTTGGCCCGCGTCCTCCAGCACGAGCTGGATCACCTCAACGGCATCCTCTTCGTGGACCGGCTGAGCCCGGCCAGGCGCGACATCCTCCTCCGGAAACTCAAGAAGGCCTTCCGCATCAAGAGGGCCTGACCCCCCTTTTTGGACCAGTCTGCATTGCCAGATACGTAACTACGCACGCCTGGCCCCGCGTCCCTATTCGGTCAGAAGCCCCGCCGCTTTGAGGCGCTGGAGCAGTGTCGGCTTGCGCATGTGCTCCTGCCGCAGTCGCGCCAGGCGGTCGCGCACTTCGGCCTGTCGCCCGCGCTTCTGTCCAAGATCCGTAAGGTCTTTGAGAAGGCGGACTGCCGCCTCGTAATCGCGGGGGCGTTTCGTCGCAATCAGCGCATCCACTTGCCGCCACGCCTCCGCCTCTCGCTTCGCCAGGCTCGCGAGGTGCCTCTCGCGCGCCGCCTCCGCCGCCTGCTCGCGACGCGTGCGCTCGCGGGCCTCTCGCTCGGCCTCCCTTCGCGTGCGTGCCTCCGCCTGTTGCTGGGTCGCCTCCATGATTTCGGCCACGCTTCGCGACTTGCCGGGCGGCACGCCACCCTGGCCCCGGGACGCTCGGAACGTCTTCAGTAGCTCCGCCCGAACATGGGGCTCCTGTCCGCTAGCCAGCCGGAGGAGCCATGCCGTTTTCTCGGACTCCGGCAGTGCGGCCACCCACCGGGCGACATTCGCATCCGACAGCGCCTCCGCCTGTGCCGGACTGCCGGCGGCCGCCGCTACAATGAGGTCCTGATCGAGACGCAGGAACTCCGCGAACGCCTTGAGCGGCGCCGAGAGCGCGCCGAGTCCAGGCGGCACGGGTGGTTCCGGCGTCTCATCGTCCAGTTCCCCAGCCTGCACACAGAGAAGCCATGCCAAGTAGAGCATGCGGTAGTCGCCGCCCGCCAAGTCGGCACGAAGCGGAATGAGCGAGGAAAGCCATCCGCTCCCATCGTCATCCCCATCGCCACCTTCTTCGTCATCGGACGAGAACTCCAGGATAACGAAGTCTCCCTTGGCGCGCGCTGTTGCCGCTTCTCCGCGGCAATACTGCTTGGCCGCGGCGAGGTCGAGCACCCGGCGGGGCAACCGGAACATCAGTTCGTGCGTGCCCCAGTTGGCGAGGTACAGGAAGGCATCGAAGTACTTCTCCATCCAGACCGCCGGGTTCCCCTTGAAGTTCCCCCACTCGTAGTGGTTCACGAAGCGCGTCGGCGTGATGGTGGCCCGGGTTGAGTATGCCCGCAGCTTGCGCATCTCCTGTTCTGTGAGCGGCCGGTCGATGGTCTGGAACTCGTAGTACTGGTACTCGCTCATCAGTCATTCTCTCCCATGGCGCCTCGCGCCCATCGCCGGTAGGCCTGGATCCACTCCGCGCCCGGGGGCGGCGGATCCGGGAGGGGGAGCGCGAGGATCGGAATCGCCTGCCGCAGCCGCCCACGAGCGCACACGGCGACGATCTGGTCGTCATCCGTGAGGTCAAGACGCTGGACCGTGACCTCCACGCCGAGGAGGTCCGTCTTGAACGGCATCGCGAGGTGATCCTCCAGCATCGTGTAGAACGCTGTCCGCTGTTCCTCCTCGCCGTAGGCATCCACGAGCGCTTCTTCGATGAGTCGGTCAAGCTTCGCCGCTGAAAGACGGCGGTGCCTTGACCCCGCATCTGACCCCTTCCTCTTCTTCCCTTCACTCGCTGTCGGCATCAGACGCCTCACATCGAATCGCGCGAACCGCCGGGTCGCCGGATGGCGAGCCGGCTCATCTCCGCGAACACCGAGGTCCCGAAGCCCGCCACCCGACTTGCCTGTCGTTTGGTCAGCGCCTCCCCCTCTGAACCGCCCATAAGACCCCACCGCCAGACCACACAACCGGCAACGGCGTGGCTGACAGAATACCCAGGCTTGCCCCGCGCAGCCGCTCGGCGAGGAATGGCTGTGCCAACTTCTGGCACCGGGAAGAGAAGCGGCTGATGGGACCTGCGGGCACCATCACCGGCCTCCCCGAATTCTCGCCTCGATCTGTTCGCGGTCGCGCTCGATGAACTCCTGCAACTGCTTCGCCGACGGCAACGCCACCAAGTAGCGCGAGACGAACAGCTTGTTGTCCATGCCGGCCGTGGCGAACTCGACCTTGGTGCGGTCCCGGTCGGTGCAGAGCAGAATGCCGACGGGCAACTGGTCGCCCTTCTCCATGCCGTGCTTCTTCCACCAGTTCAAATAGAAGTTCATCTGGCCGGCGTCCCCATGGGTGAACGGGCGCGTCTTCATCTCAACGAGGACGTGGCAGCGCAGCCGACGGTGGTAAAAGACCAGGTCAATGTAGTCGTGTTCGTTCCCGACGGTGATGCGCTTCTGGCGGGCCTCGAAGCAGAAGCCGGTGCCGAGTTCCAGGAGGAATTGCTGGAGGTGATCGAGCAGCGCTCTCTCCAGGTCGCTCTCGGCGTATTCCGCGCGCTCGGCCAAACCCGTGAATTCGAGCACGGTCGGATCCCGGATGAGGGCAACGACCGGAGCCGGCGATTCTTGTCGGTTCGCCCGGCGGATCACGGCGGCTTTGTCTTTCGACAATCCAGTCCGTTCGAAGAGGAGCGAACCGATTTGCCGCTGAAGCTGCCGTTTGGACCAGTTGCCCTTGAGGCACTCGTTCTCGTAAAACGCGCGCTTGATCGGATCTCCGATGCGGATGAGTTCAAGAAGCTGGGACCACGAGAACCGCAGAATCAGGCCGGGCGAGGCGACCAAGACAGCGGGGGATTTCGACCGAACCGGCTTCGATGTCTTGCCAGCGCTGATTCTGTCACCAGCGGTGGCAGAATCTCCGATGAGGTGAAACGACAAGGGGGGTACGAATTCCGTAGCCAGTGGTTGCGGAATTGGGGAGCCGGTACTTTTCCTCATCGCTGGTGAGGATTTCTTAACGTCACCGGCGGCGGTCAGACGCTTACCGAAGATGATCGGCGCGAACTTCTGCAATTCCGCAACCACTGGTTGCGGAATCCCCGACCCGAACTGGGGATAGGCTCGGTAGAAGTGCCCCATTGGCTGAAGCATCCGTTCGCCGCAACCTTGCGCGCCACGCGCGTGCAGGCCTATGGCAAGCCTCGCGTACAGCCGTTGGCCGTATCTGGCCCGGTCCTCGCCGTGCTGCTCGAACTCCACGATGCAGGCGCCGATCAGCCAGTTCCGGATGACGAGCGCCTGGTTCACCGCAGCGGCCGCGCGGCCCACCAGGTGCTGGCTGGTCGCGTCGATTACCTTGAGGAGCTGCGTGTACTTCATGGCTACACGTTGTCCTGCCGGTTCCGCAGGGCGCCGGCCAGAATCTCGGCCGCCTGGGCATCCTGATGCCAGTGGGGCATGGACCCGTTACGACGCAGGCTGGACATGAATTCGAGGAGCTCGAGGATGCGCGAGCGGTTCGAGGCGTACTCCTTCACCTCGGTCGTGAGCCAGGTGAGGCCGTCCCGGGGGCTCTCTGTCTCCACCGTCTTGCAAGCGGCGAAGAGGGCATCGAGAGGTGACCTCCGGCATCGTGTGGAACCCCATCCGCTGTTCTTCATCGCCATAGGCATCCACGAGCGCTTCTGCGATGAGCCGGTCGAGCTCCGCCTCCCTGCTGAGGTTGGGCTCAGAATACCCAGCAAAGCCCCCGAGAGGCAAGCATTACATGGCGTTCCAGGAGGGTTTAACGGTTGCGTCGGCAGGATCACTCATGATATGAAACGGGAGGCTTGAGCTGGGTGCCCCTGGATTTTCATAGGCAAGTGGCAGGATGGTCTGCGGAGGGCCCGGAATGGACGAAGCGCCGATTCTCACCCGAGAGTCGGCGTTTTCTCTTACAGGCCGCACTAAAGACAGGCTCGACGCTGTCACGGATACCTGTTACGGATAATTGGTTGGTCGGATAGCGAAACCCATTTCTATTACGCTGAGAGGGACTCAATGGGCTATGCCTCCTTCCTCCACCCCCGGCCCGAGACACTTGCGGGCGAGATCGAGGGCATCATTGACCTGGCCAACCGCGACGATCCGGCCACTGACTGAATGGCTCCGCGGCGAGCGATCGCGGGCGCTCTCATCTGGGGAGCAACCGCCCGACCACGCCGACCTCGCCGTCATCCCGCATCGCCGGGTGGCCATGATCCGGGGGCGGGTCCAGACCCACCCGCCCGGCCCGGCCAGCAGCCGCCTGTACAAACACGGGGGTCTCTCACTCATGGAGATGCTGACCCCGTGGATCGTGCTGGATCCAACGCCCACATAGCGCTTTGATCCGGAGGGACGGTGGAGTACAAGGAGATCCGTCAATGCCTGGCCGAGTGCCGCTTCACCGATCATGCCCGGCGGGAAATGGAGCGTGAATCCTTTGGGGTGATCCGGGTCGATGAGGTCTTGCAAGCCTTGGATACGGGTGAGATTATCGAGGAGTACCCCGAGGACAGGCCGTACCCGAGCTGCCTGGTTCTGGGACGGACGGTCGCGGGAAGTCCCATCCATGTGGTGTGCGCTCCCGTTTCAATCCAACGCAGACTTATCATCATCACGACCTATCAGCCAAATCCTACGCGATGGGATCCGGAATTCCGGCGGAGGAGAGAGCTATGAAGTGCGTCATTTGTAAGACCGGCGAGGTTCAGCCTGCCACGGTCCAGGCGGAGATCAAGGCGGGGCTGGATCGCCTCCTCGTTCCGGTCGAAGGCGAAATTTGCCAGGAGTGCGGTGAGGCCTATTACTCCGCCGAGGTGCTGCGTTATTTGGAGCGCGTTCGGGATGAGTTCATCCACAAGGCGATTGCTCCCACCTCCGTCGGAAAGGTCTATCAGGTCTCCTGAGCGCGTGAGGCCATGAAGCGCGCCATCGAGGAAGGGTTCCCCATCGTCGAGATCAACCGGCTGGCCGTGCCGGAGCGGTTGCGTTGGCAGGATCACACATGATATGAAACGGGAGGGGTTGAACAGAGTGCTCTAGCTTCGCAGAGGCAGGTGGCAGGATGATCTGTGGGGAGCCTGGCACGGACGAAGCGCCGATCCTCGGCAATGGGTCGGCGCTTTCTTGTGTTTAGGGGCGCCAGGCGCTGTCCCCACACTTGTTGAGGATCCTGCAGGACTGGGGATGAGTCAACCGGCAGGAAGAGCTGCGCACTTGCGAAGTCAGGTGACCGGCCACCGGTCCCGCCTTCGGGAGCGGTTCCGGAAGGCCGGTCTGTCCGCTCGACAATTCGGCCTAGAGGCGGGCCTTCCCAGCTCGAGGCCGGTCTTGACACTGCCTCCGGGAATGGTATTGTCTGGCCACTTCAAAGGCTTCGCTGGCCCCGGGAGGAGTTCGGGAGACCATGGAAGCCGGTGGACGAAGCAGAGGCTTGCTATCGGGCGGAGTTTGCGGCACAGACCCGGACCGGCCCCATGGGAGTCGCCCGCTCCATGGGGCCGCGTCGTTTCGTGCGGTCAAGGCCGTTCAGGGGCAGGACTGGAAGAGCCAAATGACCTTCCTAGGCCTCCCCGCGTGAGTGCCGAGGAGATGCAATGAAAAGTCTGCAGCAGCTCTGTGCCCCCCGCGAAAGCCTGTTCGATGTCTCCAAGCGGGATACCGTCTTGAGCTTGACGCATCTTGCAGCAGACAAGATCGACGGGGCCGATTTCCTCGAAGAGAACCATGTCACCGATGGCATGCGCACGCTGCTGCTCGAAGCCTTCCGAAGGCTCCAGGGGAAATCCGAACAGGCGGTCTTCAAGCTCACGCAAGCGATGGGCGGTGGCAAGACCCACAACCTCATCACCCTTGGCATGCTCGCGAAGCAACCGAATCTCCGCCCTCAGGCGCTGCCCGGCCTGCCGTCGGCCAAAGAACTCCCGTCAGTTCGCGTCGTGGCCTTCTCGGGAAGAGAAACCGATGTTCCGCACGGCATCTGGGGTGAAATTGCTCGCCAGATTGACAAGTTCGATACGTTCAAGGACTACTACTCTCCCCTCAAGGCGCCGGGGCGCACCGCCTGGATCAACCTCCTGAAGGGTGGACCGACCCTCATCCTGCTCGACGAGCTTCCACCCTATCTCGACAATGCCAAGTCCATCGCCATTGGGAACTCCGATCTCTCGAAAGTCACGGCGACCGCCCTGACGAATCTGTTTGAGGCCGTCGCCGAGAAAGAGCTCGGCCAAGTCTGCGTCGTGATCACCGACCTCGTCGGAACCTACGCCGAAGCCAGCGCCCAGATCCAGGCGGTTCTCCAGCAGCTCCAACAGGAAGCCCAGCGCCATGCGATGAACCTCACACCGGTACAAATCAACACCGACGAGTTCTACCACATCCTCCGGAAGCGCCTTTTCACGTCGCTGCCCAAGGAGAGCGAGATCGACGAGGTGGCCCAAGCCTATGCCAAGGCGGTGCGCGAAGCCAAACAGATGGACATCACGGCGCAGTCGCCGGAGCAGTTCGCCCAACTCGTCAAATCGAGCTACCCTTTCCATCCGGCGATACGCGACCTCTATGCCCGGTTCCGAGAGAACCCGGGATTCCAGCAAACGCGCGCCCTCATCCGCATCATGCGCATCGTCGCGTCGGGCCTGTGGAATTCCGGGGAGGCCAAGACACGATTTCTGATTTCGGTGCACGACATCGACCTGAATGACGCCGAGGCACTCTCCGAGATCCGCCAGATCAACGCCACCCTAGAGAACGCGATTGCCCACGACATCGCCGCGCAGGGCGCCGCGGTCGCCGAAGTGATGGATAACAACCTCGGCGGGTCCGATGCGCGGGATGTCTGCCGCCTGCTCTTCGTCGCGTCGCTGGCGAACGTCCCGAACGCAATTCTCGGCCTGTCCATCCCGGAACTCATCGCTTACCTGTGCGCGCCCGGCCGCAATCTGGCCCGCCTCAAGGGCGATGTCCTGGAAAAGGTCGCAACCGCGGCGTGGTACCTGCATTCGAATCGGGATGGGAAGCTCTTCTTCAAGAACGTCGAGAACCTCAACGCCAAGCTGGAGTCTTTGGCGCGGACCTACGTCAGGGAGCAGTCCCTCAAGGAACTGCGTCAGCGCCTCGCCGAGCTGTTCAAACCGTTGAACAACTGGTGTTACCATGAGGCGCTACCGCTCCCTGCCCTGGATGAGATCACCCTGTCCGCGGATCGGACGTCCCTGGTGATCACCGAGCCTATGTGGCCCAGGGATTGAACCCGCAGCTTCGCCAATTCTGGGAGCAAACCACATTCAAGAACCGGGTGGGGTTCCTCACCGGAGCGCGCAACACCTTCGACAGCCTCATCGAAAGCGCCAAGCGACTCAAGGCTATCCAGCACATCCTGGACGAGATGGAGGCCGACAAGGTCCCGGAAAACGACCCCCAGTCCAAACAGGCAGATGAGCTTCGGGATCGGATCCTTGGCCAGTTCCTCTCGGCGGTGAAGGAGACTTTCACCACGCTCTACTACCCCACCCGGCAGGGGAACCAGGATGTCCTGAGCCCTGCCGACTTCCTCATGACCTTCGAGGGTAACAACTATCGGGGCGAGGACCAAATTCTCCAGGTCCTCAAAGAGAAGCAGAAGTTCACCGACGACGTGTCAAGCGATATCTTCCGCAAGAAGATCGAAGCCCGCCTCTTCACCGTCCCGGTCATGCTCTGGTCAGAGGTGAGAAAGCGCGCGGCGATCAACCCGCAGTGGCAATGGCACCGGCGCGATGCCCTTGACGCCCTCAAAGAGGACCTCGTCCACAAGGAAGTTTGGCGTGAGGACGAATCGGGCTATGTGGACCGCTCCCCCCCGGCACCCAAGACGACCACCGTGCAGACCCAGGAGCGAACTCGGAACGAAGATTCCGGTGTGGTCGAGCTGAGGATCACCCCGGTCTATGGCGACACCGTCTATGCGGAGATCGGCGGCGAGGCAACCACTGCCTCCAAGAAGGTGGACGGCGGGATCTTTGCCACCGATGAGATCGAGGTCTCCTTCCTCGCCGTTGACTCGACCGGCGCCCATGCCAGGGGTCCGGCCGTCCCGTGGAAGAACCGGGTCACGCTGAAGTATCGCCTCTACACGGGCGCCGGCGGCGAGAGGCTGTGCGAGCTGAAGGCGGCACCGAACAAGCACGGACGAACCGTGATCCGTTACACAACGGACGGCTCCGACCCCAAGGTCTCCGGCGGCACATACGAGGGGCCTGTTCGCTTGCAGAGGGGCACGCCGATTGTCCTGGCAGTCGCCGAGTGCGACGGCGTCCAGTCCGAGGTGCTCCAGATCCCTCTGGACTGGAATCGTCCCGATACGGGCCAAGCGATCGACCCTCTCAAGCCGGCCGTGTGGAAGCGCCGCCACGACTACCACACGACCCTTGAGTCCTATGAGTTCATGGAGCGCGTGAAGCGCCACGAGGCCCGGGTGAGCGGGGTGCGAATCAGCGTGACCGGCGACCGCTGGGCCGAGTTGAACATCCATGAATTGGTCGAATTGGACGCGACCCAACTCCGGGAGGCCACCGAGGCCCTTCGCAGGCTCCCCGTAACCGCGAGCGGCCAGGTGGAAGTGACCGTCGCCGCCCTCCACTTTCCTACCGGCCAGCGCCTGCTCGACTGGCTGAACGAGACGAAGGCCGAAGTCAAGCCCGGCGAGGTGAAGCAGTCATGACCTCGCCGGGTGGTAGCCAAGCGCGTGACCTCCTGGCAAACGCCTTCGGCTTCGACCCGGACGGCTCGGCCGCCCATTTTTTTGTCCACATCCCGGCCGGTGCGACCGTGCCCGTGGACATCAGCGAACATCTCACCTGGAACCCGGAGCGCGTGGCGGATTCCGTCCATCTGGGCCTCGAGCAGCAGGATGGCCAGGTTCGCTGTCGGCTCCCGCGGGCTAAGTGGAACGAGATTGCCGAGGTGCTTCGCGCAGAGTTCAACGCCAGGCTCAAGAAGGAGGGCCGGCGCCCCGGCAAGTGGCAAGCCGGCTACAACGCGACATCTCGGTCCCTCGGGAAAGAGCTCACCCTGCTCGCCTGGGCCGTCGAGGATGCCGATCCTGCCCTCATACCCACGGCCATCGCCAACTGGCAGGGGCTTCAGCCCGAGGAGCGGTGGTGGCTCTACACCATGACGGCCGCCGCTACCGGCCACTGCCAGGCGGGGCGCGGGCGCGGCTGGCGCAAGGCCGTCCGTTTCGCCCTCACCGAAAATCCCGTGACGAGCCGGCCGACCACCGAGCCCATTGTGCCCGAGTTCTTCCGGCTCGTCGTGCAAGCGGCCGAAAGGCCGCCCTACTCGGTGGCCGAACAACCCGCACGCGAGCGGGCCTCCGAGACCTTGCGACCCCGAAGGCGCAAGGCCAGCCAGCAATGAATACCACGGGGCTCGAAACATCTCCCCAGATCAAGACCACTGTTGCTGCCCGGCCAATCGGCGACCTCTGCTTCATCGAGACGCAGTTCCCCGTCTCGAAGATGTCCATGGAGAGTTACAAGGAGCGGAAGGCAAACTACAGCCAGACGCTCACCGGCCTCGGAAAATGGTGGGGGCGCAAACCGCTCGTCCTCTGCCGCGCCACCATCCTCGGCTTGCTCCTCCCCTCCACCGACAACCCGCAGATGGACCGCGAGGTTTTCCTGCGACTCATGACCATGGACGAGGAGGGCCTGCTCCGTCGCAAGTCGAAGAACATCTCCGTCACGGAACTCTTCAAGCGCCTGCCACCCGCCGACCGCGCCCGTTATTTTGCGCCGGGCTCGGACGAAGACCGGGCACGATTCAAGAAGGGTCTCTCCAAGGAGGACAAAGAGGAACTCCAGCAGCGTGTCTTCCTGAGTCTCTCCTACGACGAACGCCTCGAATACTGCGACCGGCCAGAGCAAATTGACGGCCCTTGCACCGAATCCTGGCAGGTCATCAACGGCCACCTGGGCACCCAAGCCTCCTCTCTTTCCGATCTGGTGGCCGAGTTGGGCAAACGCCGCTTCGGCCATGTGCCCCGCGTGGGCGACGCCTTTTGCGGCGGAGGCTCCATCCCGTTCGAGGCCGCCCGGCTCGGCTGCGGGGCCTACGGCAGCGACCTCAACCCCGTGGCGGCCCTCCTCACCTGGGCCGCGTTCAATATCGTGGGCGGAGGCCCGCAGGTGGCCGAGGAAGTCCGGCGCGCCCAGCGTGAGATTTACGACGCCGTGGATCGCCAGGTCACCGTCTGGGGCATCGAGCATCGGACCGAGGACGTTGCCGCCGCTGAGTGGAAGAAGATGGTCAAGGCGCTCGAGGACGGCAAACTCACGCCCACCGATGTCTCCCGACGGGTCCCGCGCGCCGACGCCTATCTCTACTGCGTCGAAGCCGTCTGCCCGGAAACCGGCTGGGCGGTGCCGCTGGCACCTTCCTGGGTCATCGGCGAGAAATCTCGCTGCATCGCCCGGCTGGTGCCCGACCGCAAGCGGAAGCGCTACGACATCGAAATCCACTCCGGCGTGAGCGACGAGGAGATGAAGGCTGCCAAGCAAGGCACCGTGCGCGACGGGTATGTGGTGCACCCCATCCTAGAGGAACAGGGCAAGAACCCGGCCGGCATCCAACAAATCCGCATGGCTGGGCGCGGCAAAGACCCCAAAGCTCAATACCACGAAAGCGGCCTCCGCCTCTGGGAGAACGACGACGTTGTGCCCCGTCCCAACGACGTCTTCCAGGAGCGGCTTTACTGCGTCCGGTGGGTGACTGCCTTCCAGCACCCGAACGCCAAGGGCGAACTCGTCTGGGACGAGGAAAAAGAATACCGCTCCCCGACCGCGCATGACCTCCGGCGCGAGGAGATGGCGCTGCGCCTGCTCGGCGAACGCTTCCACGACTGGCAGGCTAAGGGGCACCTCCCCACCATGCGCATCGAGCCAGGCTACAACACGGATCAGCCGATCCGCGAACGCGGCTGGACGCACTGGCATCACCTCTTCAATCCGAGGCAGTTGCTAGGTCACGGCCTTATCGCCCAGAGGCTAAGTGCCTTGTCTGCCCGGCCACGGGTAGCCATCACCCTTTGGCTCGGAATTCTCGCGAATAGAGACAGCCGTATTGTGCGCTGGGTTCCGTCCTATGGCGTAGAAACAACTGCGGACGTGTTCTCGAATCAAGCACTCAACACCATGCTAAACTGGGCGGCTCGGGGTATCACAGGGTATTTGTCAACATTCGCCCTCGGCGTAGGATCTATCCTGCCGTCTGAACGTTGCGTAGCCGAGCCTCACGACGCACGCTCCGTTAGTGCTTCTTGTGATTCCTGGATCACCGATCCTCCTTACGCGGATGCAGTAAATTACCATGAACTGGGAGATTTCTTCCTGAGTTGGTACGAGGGATCGATTAGGAGTTTATTCCCGGAGTGGTACGCTGACTCACGGCCTGCTCTCGCTGTAGTGGGTTCGGACGATGCATTCCGCCGGAGCATGGTCGATTGTTACCGCAACCTTGCTGCTCAAATGCCGGACAATGGCCTGCAGATCGTCATGTTCACTCACCAAAACGTGGGCGTATGGGCGGACCTTTCGCTCATCCTCTGGGCCGCGGGCTTGCGAGTGACGGCCGCCTGGTGCATAGCGACGGAAACCGATTCAGCGCTGAAAGAAGGCAACTACGTCCAGGGAACGGTCTTGTTGGTGCTCCGCAAGCAGACGAGCCAAGAGACTGCGTTTCTCGACGAGGTGTACCAGGAGGTGGAAGCGGAGGTCCGCCGGCAGCTCGACACCATGCGCGATATGGACAACGCGAAAGACCCGAATTTCGGCGACACGGATTACCAGCTCGCCGCCTACGCCGCCGCCTTGCGTGTGCTCACCTCACAGAAGATCGAGGAGATTGATGTTGCTTACGAACTGACCAAGACGCGCACGAGGGGTGAGAAGTCGCCCGTGGAAGAACTGATCGAGCGGGCGGTAAAGATCGCCTGCGACCACCTCGTCCCGCGCGGCGTTGACACGCATCTCTGGAAGTCGCTTTCAGCCCTTGAGCGCTTCTATTTGAAGGGGTTGGAATTGGAGAGCCACGGCGAACATCGCGTCGGCGTGTATCAAGAGCTGGCACGGGGGTTCGGGGTGGACGAGTATAAGCCGTTGCTCGCCAGTATCAAGGCGAACGAGACCCGCCTGAAGACTGCCAGCGAGTTCGGAAACAAGGAACTGGGCGACTCCGGCTTTGGGGCCACTTTAGTCCGCCACGCCCTCTTTGCCACGTATAAGACGGTAGAGACCGACGGCCCCCGCGACGGCCTCACTTGGCTTACGACGGAGGTGAAGGGCTACGCGTCGAACCGCGCACGTATCCTGGAGATTCTCGAATTCCTGGCCGCCCTCCGTCACCACGCCTCCTTGCCGCACTGGCACAAGGACGCCCAGGCGGCGGCCATCCTTGCCGGCGCCCTGCGGAACCGAATGGATAACGTGTAGCCATGAAGTACGCGCAGCTCCTTACGGCGATCTACTCGACCAGCCAGGACCTGCTGGGCCGCGCGGCCGCCGCCGTGAATCAGGCGCTGGTCATCCGCAACTGGCTCGTTGGGGCCTACATCGTCGAGTTCGAGCAGCACGGAGCAGACAGGGCAATGTACGGAGCGCGCTTGCTGGAAACCCTCGCCGACGACCTCGGGGCCAGAGCCGTGAGGGGATGCAGTGCGGACATGCTGGAGCGTATGCGCCAGCTTTATCAGGAATACCCCCAGCTCAAGTCCTGCATTTCCGCACCGGCGGTACGGAAATTCTTTTCAAAGTCCATTCTCCCCGGTGGGTCCCGGATTTCCGCACCACCGGTGCGGAAATCCCATCGAAGTCCCCCCATCTTGCCAGCCGCGGCCCTGCTCCGCTTCAGCTGGACTCACCTCATTGAGTTTCTCAAGATTTGCGATCCCTGGAAGCGCGCGTTCTACGAGAACGAGTGCCTGGAGGGCAACTGGTCCAAGCGGCAGCTCCAGCGACAGATCGGCTCACTCCTCTTCGAGCGCACGGGCCTATCCAAGGACAAAGCCGCCGTGGTCCGCCGGGCTCACCGGCAGGAATCGTCAGCCGGCGTCGCCGATCTCCTCCGCGATCCCTACGTGCTCGAATTCACCGGCCTGGGCGAGCGGGCGGAATACACCGAGAGCGACCTGGAAAAGGCTCTGCTCGATCACCTCCAGCAATTTCTCCTCGAACTTGGCACCGGCTTTTGCTTCGAGGCCCGCCAGAAGCGCATCACCGTCGGCAACAAGCACGACTACATCGACCTCGTGTTCTATCAGCGCCGCCTGCGCTGCCACGTCTTGATTGACCTGAAGACGCGCCCGTTCAGCCACGGCGACGCCGGCCAGATGAACTTCTACCTGAACTGGTGGAAGAAGAACGGCATGGAGCGAGGCGACAACCCGCCCGTGGGCATCATCCTGTGCAGCGACCGTGAGAAGACCGAAGTCGAATTCGCCACCGCGGGCATGGACAACAAACTCTTCGTCTCCCGGTACCTCGTGGCCCTGCCGTCGGCAGAGCAACTGCGCGAATTCATCGAACGCGACAGGGAGCGGATCGAGACGCAGACGCGAAGGGGCCGGTGATGGAGCCCGCAAGCCCCATCCGACGCTTCTCCTCCAGACGCCAGAAGCTGGCGCAGTCGTTTCTTGCCGAGCGGCTGCGCGGAGCGAAGGCGTACGACCGGATCGCGGGGTACTTTTGCGCCTCCATCCTCGAAACCGCAGGCGAGGCGCTACAGAGCGTCGAAGGACCCATTCGCGTTGTCTGCAACTCCGGCCTGCAAGCTCAGGACGTGGCCACCGCCCGCGCTGCGGCCGCAGCGCTCCGGCAGGAATGGTGCGGCTTCAAGCCCGAGGATCTGGTCGAGGCCGGCGGAGATGCGGCCAGGCGGCGACTCAGCCAGCTCCACTCCTTTCTCTCGGCCGGCAAGCTGCAAGTCCGCGTGCTGCCGGATCAGCACTTCGGGCTGATTCACGGCAAGGCGGGCGTCATCACGCTCGCCGACGGATCGAAGACCGCCTTCCTCGGCAGCGTCAACGAATCGCGCGCCGCCTGGACTCTCAACTACGAGCTGATGTGGGAGGATTCCTCACCGGACGCTGTGCAGTGGGTGCAGGAAGAGTTCGACGCGCTGTGGACCCATCATGCCGCGGTCCCACTTGCCGAGTTCATTGTTCAGGACATCGCTCGCCTGAGTCGGCGGACGGTCATCCCGGCCGTCTCGGACTGGTATGAGGAGGGACGGACAAGGGGTGAAGATCCCAAGCCGGCGGCGGTCTTCGTCGAGGCCCCGGTGTACCGGAAGCAGGCCGGCCTCTGGGAGCACCAGAAGTACTTTGTGAAGCTGGCCTTCGACGCGCACCTTCACACGCCCGGAAGCGCGCGCTTCGTCCTCGCGGACCAAGTGGGCCTCGGCAAGACCGTGCAGCTTGCCATGGCTGCCCAGCTCATGGCCCTGGTGGGCGAGAAGCCCGTGCTCGTCCTGGCGCCCAAGACCCTGATCTGGCAATGGCAGGACGAGCTTCTCGAATTACTCGACATGCCTTCCGCCGTCTGGACGGGAAAACAATGGGTTGACGAGAACGAGGTCGAGTATCCCGTCGCCGGGCCGGAAGGCATCCGGAAATGCCCTCGCCGGGTCGGGATCGTCCCGACATCACGGGCCATCTTCGGCTGTCCGGATGCAGAACTGCTCAAGACGCTCTCGTTCGAGTGCGTCATCGTGGATGAGGCGCACCATGCCCGCCGGCAGAACCTCGGGGAAGGTCGGGATGGGGAGAAGCCGGACGCGAACAACCTGCTCCGCTTCCTGTACGAGCTGTCCCCCCGGACGACGAGCCTGCTCTTGGCGACCGCAACCCCGGCTCAGCTCCGACCGGTTGAAGCATGGGACCTGTTGGATGTCCTCAGCCGAAGCAGCGAGGCGGTGCTTGGCGGGCCGTGGAGTCTCTGGCGTCGACCGGAGAAGGCGCTGAGCCTCGTCATGGGCGAGATCGCTCGGCCTGACGACGAGCTGGAGATGTGGGACTGGGTTCGCACGCCATTCCCTCCCAGGACCGAACATGTGGAATTCGAGATCTTGCGGCGCCTGCTCGACATGGCCGACGATTCCGTCTCCGCGGCAGGGAGCGATTGGGAAAAGCTTGGCCCGGCCGGTACGTCGCGCGTCCGCCAGATGTTTCCGCGCTTTCTCGAACAGCACAACCCGTTCATACGACACATCGTCCGACGCAGCCGGAAATATCTCGAAGAGACCCGCGACCCCGAGACGGGCGAGCCTTTCCTCGCCCCTATCACCGTCGAGCTTCACGGCGAGCGGGATGACGACGCCATCCGGCTCCCTCCGTACCTGCGGGAGGCTTACGCCCTGGCCGAGGAGTTCTGCCAAAAGCTTGGCGAGCGGATGCGCGGCTCAGGATTCCTGAAAACGCTGCTGCTGCGTCGCGTCGGGAGCAGCATCGCGGCAGGCCACAAGACAGCGGAGCAGATGCTCGGATCGTGGCAAGAGATTGAAACCGGCGCAACCATCCTTGAAGACGACGACGAGGAGCGGGATACCGGGCGCGCCGACGCTGTGTCACGCACGTTGACCGGCGAGGAGCGAGCGCTGCTGAAGCGTTTCGTTGAAGCCCTCCAAGGGAATCAGGAACGTGATCCGAAGTATGCGGTTGTGCTTGACTGCCTGACGACGCGCCACTGGCTGGAGAAGGGCTGCATCATCTTCAGCCAGTACCATGACTCTGTGCGGTGGCTGGCGGAACACTTGATGGGGGATTTGCCAGGAGAGCCCATCGGCGTCTACGCCGGTTCGGGCAAGTCGGGCATCTGGAACGGGGGGCGCTTCATGTCAGTAGCGCGGGAGGATATCAAGGGGCGGATTCACCGCGGCCAGATCCGACTCCTGCTGGGAACCGACGCGGCCTCGGAGGGGCTCAACCTGCAACGCCTGGGGACGCTCATCAACCTCGACCTGCCCTGGAATCCTACTCGCCTGGAACAGCGCAAGGGTCGCATCCAGCGGATCGGTCAACTCAACAACACCGTCCACATCTTCAACCTGCGTTACCTGGGCTCGGTAGAGGATCGAGTCCATCAACTGCTCTCCTCCAGATTGCAGGACATCTACACGATGTTTGGACAGATTCCGGATGTGCTGGAGGACGTCTGGATCGATGTTGCCATGGGTGAGACCGAGCGCGCGAAGCAGATCATCGCGGCCGTCCCGCGGCAGCATCCGTTCGACGTGAAGTATCGGCACGTCTCCAAGATCGACTGGGAGAGCTGCGAGCGCGTGCTGGCTTCCAATGCTGTACGCGCGGTGCTAACTCGTGGTTGGTAGTGGCTTCCCAGCGGTCGTGGCCAGGACCGCGAAAGAGGTAACGGGCCCCAATTAGGGCCCCTAATCCATTGATTTTGCTGAGAGACACGCTCAAATTCCTCTCCTGAAGGAATCAGCCGTTTCTTGCCTGTCAGGAGGGATCGCTCCTCTTGATTTCATCGCGCCTCAAAGACCGGAAATCGCTGGCCGGTAATTACGAAGCCCAACCGGGCGGTGGCCCGGGCGAGCAGCCTCAGCCCGGACGACCTTGAGTACGCTCTGAACGCCTTCCCCCTCTTCTCCCGAAAACACCCCGACTTCTTTGCCTACCTCCACCAATGCCTGGAGGAGTTGTCTCAGCCGGAGGGCGTTGACGGGCTACCCGTGCGAACCAATGGGTGGTACAACGCGCCTGCGGATGCGGACGTTATCGGCGAATTACTTATCTTGAGCTGTACCTGCCTGGACTCAAAGAGGGGGGGCACGGTGGGAGATTCGCCAGGAAGAAAAAGTGGTGCTGCGACTGATGCGACTTCTGAGGAGGCGGGGTCTTGTCATCCTTCACGACCGGGGTCGTGGGGCCTACTATGCGCCGGGCTCGAACCTGGCCGCCCAGAAGAAGGTGATCTCGGGGGGACGGAAATGAATCGTGGAAAATGCGCCAACCGAAACATTTCCCGGGCAGGGGGCCGGCGGGAACGCAGACTGGCGCCCTCATGACAGGAACGTGAAGTGAAGCCGAATATCCCTCAAGCAGTTCTACCCGATCGAAGAGTACCGCCGCTTCCTGCGCACGTCCTATCGGTTCCTCGACCCCCATCTTCGCTCTCAGTTTGAAGCGCACCTCGCCCAGGCCGACGTGGTTTGCGACCAGGCTTGCGTAATTGCGGAACCCGAATTCGGGAGGGTTCAGTGAGAGGGGGTGCCGACGAACAGCCCCCGGTAGATGAAGAAGAGGGCCATGCCGGCGAGCAGGCAGCGGAGGAGGCGCGTGAAGGTCTCCTGGCGGACGCGATCCTAAGTCTTCAGGCCGACCCAGAAGGCCGCCAGGGCAACTCGCCGCGCGCGAGCTGCAGCGCATCCATCAGCAGGATGGGAGCGCGTGCCGCTCGATAGGCGGTCGAAGTTGAACGCGGGAATGCGTGGCAATCGGCAGCGAATTGACAGGGGGCGCGGGACGCGCGGAGGGGGGACCCGGAGGGGGCCGGGAGCGATCCGCATGGATCGGGATCGCGGGAGCTAGCCGAGGCGGGCTACGTCGCGGATCCCTAGGGTTTCTTGGCTTCGACCCCCAGGTCCTCTGGCTGCACCAGCACCTGGATGAAGGCCCGGGCCCGCAGGCTCGCCAGCCAGTCTTTCCGTTTCGCCTCGAACTTCTCCTGGAACAGCTGATCGCGGATGGAATCCCTTACCTCGGCATAGGAAGCCACCGGCTCTGTCTGGACGCGTTCCACCTTGATGATGTGCCACCCCGACTCCGTCCGGACGAGCGGGCTCACCCCCCCTGCGGGCTGGCCGAAGGCCGCGGCCTCGATCTCGGGGGCCAGCTCTCCGCGGTGGACGGTCATCGGCTCACCGCTCGACGTCGCCGAGGCGCTGTCGGCGTACTGCCTGGCCACCTCGGCGAAATCCGCCCCGGCCTGGATCTTGGCCCGCGCCTCTTCCGCCCGGGCGCGAGTCGCCGCGTCGTCCGTCCCCGGCGGGACGGGGATCAGGATGTGGCGGATCTCCGCCAGGGGCTCGCGCTTGTACTTTTCCTGGTGCGACTGGTAGGACTGCACCAGCTCGTCTTCATTCAGGATGATCGTCGAGCGGATCTGCCGGGCCAGGAGGCGACCGATGGCCAAGCGCTCCTCGACGGTCCGGCGGACCTGCTCCAGGGTGAGGCCCTCGGCCTTCAGCAGAGCCCGGAACTGGGCATCGTCGGTCGCATTGTTGTTTCGTTTCAGTTCCTCGATGGCGCCGGCGATCTCGGCCGCCGACGGCAACATCCCCTCGCGTTTCGCCACCTGGGACATCAACCGGCGGTCGATTAAATCATCCAGCAGCCGCTTCTGGGCATCCTCCAGGCGCCGCTCTCGCTCCTCACCGAGGAAATCCTGGAAGATCCTGCGGACCACCGGCTGGCCTTCCTCCTGGATCTCGCTGAGCGTGACGGCCTCGTCATTGACCACGGCCACCACGCGATCCAGGACCATTCCCCCGGCGGGTGGCCCCGCGGACTGGCTGGCGCCGGAGGCCGCCTGGGCCGGGAGCGTGCCCGTCAGGAGGGCCGCGGCCAGGGTGAGGCCAGCGCCCCGCCATACCCCTCGCACGGTCCGTCTCACGTCTTGCCCCCACCCTTCCCGTCCCCGGCCGGCGCGCCGGACGGGTCCGGGGTGGGCAGCATCGGCTTGCCCACGGGGAGCAGGGATTCGTCCCGGGTGATCTGCGCCGCGGCCTCCAGGCCCTTGATCCAATCCTGGAACCGCTGGTTCTGCCGCTCGTCCATGAGGCGTCGGCGGAGCTGGTCCTTGACCTGCTCGTAGGTGATGGGCTGGCCCTTCTTCCGATCCACCAGCTTGATGATGTGATAGCCGAAGGGGGTCTTCACCACCCCGCTCACCTCGCCCGGCTTCAGGGCGAAGGCGGCCTTGCCGAATTCCGGGAGCATCTCTTCCCGCCGGAAGTACTCCAGGTCACCCCCCTTGCTCGCCGTGCCGCTATCCTTGGAGAGCGTCCTGGCCAATTCCTCGAACGGCTCCTTCTTGGTCAGGCGTTCCAGGATCTGCTTGGCCTCCTCCTCGGTCTTGACCAGGATGTGCCGGGCCCGGACCGATTCGCCCGAGAACTCCTCCGGGTGTGTCCGGAAATATTCCTGGGCATCCTTATCCTCCACCGCGATCTTGGCGCTGACCTCCTCCTGGAGGATGGCGCGGAGCATCAGGTCCCGCCGCAGAGCCGCCACCTGGTCCGCCACCTCGGGTCGCTCTCCGATCTTCCGCTTCTCCGCCTCCTGCAGCAGGAGTTCCCGGCGCACCAGCCGGTCCAGGAACTGCTTCTGGCCATCCTTGCTGGTCAGGAGCTGTTGCATCTCCCTCGGCGCGCGCCGGAGTTCCTGGGTGATCTCCCGCTCCAGGTCGGCCGCCGTGTACGACCGCTCGTTGACCTTCAATACCACCGGACCCTGGGCCTGGCCGCCCTCTTTTCCGCACGCGGCCAGCGCCAGGGCGCATCCCGCGGCCGCGATCAACCGCTCCCATGCCATGCGATGCACGCGTGACTCCTTCATCCGGACTGTCGTGAATGAAAATTCCCGTGGCCAGAGAGTCAGCGGACCGTAACACCCGCCCGGAGTCTTTGCAAGAGGTTTCTGGCCGCTTCCACTCGCGCCTCGGGGGTGTTGGCGCCGGTCCGATACTCCAGCGTGTCCTCGGGGAGATATTTGAGGCGGCCGCGTTCCGCCCGCAGCAGGGCGAGGATGGTCTCGGGCGGCACCGGAGGCTCCGGCGCGAAGATCACGCGGATGGCCTCGCGGCGGGCGTCGATCTCTCGCACCCGCAGGGCCCGGGCCTGGATCTTGAGATCCATCACCGTGAGCAACCAGCGTGCCTCCGGCGGGACCGGCCCGAAGCGGTCAGCCAGCTCCTCGGCGAAGTCCCGGAGGCGTTCGGCATCCGGGACGGCCAGGAGGCGCTTGTACAGATTCAGCCGGAGGGTGGGGTCGGGGACGTAGCTCTCCGGGAGGAACCCCTCGGCGCGCAGGCGAATGACGGGGTCCACCGTGACCTCGGGCGGCTCCCCCTTCAGCTCGCGAATCGTGTCCTGGATGAGCTGGGTGTACAGGTCGAAACCCACGGCCGCAATGTGGCCCGACTGCTCCGCTCCCAGGAGGTTTCCCGCCCCCCGGATCTCCAGGTCCCGGGTGGCGATCTTGAAGCCGGAGCCCAGCTCGGTCAGCTCCGCGATCACCTGCAGGCGCCGGCGCGCCACCTCGGTCATGCCGCCCTCGGCCGGGACCAGGAGGTACGCATGGGCCCGGTACTTGTCCCGGCCCACCCGCCCGCGGAGCTGGTACAGCTGCGCCAGCCCCAGGGTGTCCGCCCGGTCGATGATGATGGTGTTGGCCGAGGGCACATCCAGTCCGGACTCGATGATGGTGGTGCAGAGGAGGACGTCCACCTTCTTCAGGTAGAAGTCCACCATGATCCGCTCCAGCGTCGCCTCCTTCATCTGGCCGTGGGCCACGGCCAGCCGCGCCTCGGGCACCAGCCGCTTCAGGTGCCGGGCCGCGGCCTGGATGGTCTCCACGCGGTTGTGCACGTAGAAGACCTGCCCGCCCCGCTGGAGCTCGCGCTGAATCGCCTCGGTGATGACCTGGGCGTCGTGGGGGGTCACGTAGGTCCGGATGGCCAGGCGCTCCTCCGGCGGCGTCTCGATCGTGCTGGCGTCCCGCACCCCCAGCATGGCCATGTGCAGGGTCCGCGGGATGGGCGTGGCCGTCAGCGTGAGCACGTCCACCTCGCGCCGCAACTTTTTGAGCGCCTCCTTGGCGGCCACGCCGAAGCGCTGCTCCTCGTCCACCACGAGCAGGCCGAGCGCGTGGAACGTGACGTCCTTCTGGAGCAGGCGGTGCGTGCCGATCACGATGTCCACGCTGCCATCGGCAAGCCCTCGGATCACCTGCGACTGCTCCGCGACCGGGCGGAACCGCGACAAGGGCTCCACCCGGACGGGGAAGTTGGCGAAGCGGGCGCTGAAGGTCTGGTAGTGCTGCAGGGCCAGGACCGTCGTGGGGACCAGGACGGCGACCTGTTTGCCGTCCATGACGGCCTTGAAGGCGGCGCGCAGCGCCACCTCGGTTTTGCCGTAGCCCACGTCCCCGCACACCAGCCGGTCCATGGACCGGGGCGACTCCATGTCCCGCTTCACGTCCCGGATGGTCTGGAGCTGGTCGGGCGTCTCCTCGTAGGGGAAGGCCGCCTCGAACTCCTTCTGCCAGGGCCCGTCGAGGGCGAAGGCGTGGCCGGGCACGACCTGGCGCGCGGCATACAGCCGCAGGAGCTCTCCCGCCATCTCCCGCACGCTGGCCCGCACCCGCTCCTTGGCCTTCGCCCACGAGGTGCCGCCCAGTCGGTCCAGCGGGGGGCCGGCCCCGCTGGACTCTCCGCCGACATACCGCTGCACCAGGTGGAGCTTGGAGACGGGGACGTAGAGCCGGTCGGTGCCGGCGTACCGCAGGTGGAGAAAGTCTCCCTCCTCGCCGCCCACCGCGAGCTGCCGCAGGCCCAGATACTGGGCGATGCCGTGGTCCACGTGCACGACGTAGTCGCTCTCCTTCAGGTCCTCGAAGGAGGTGAAGGGCAGCGCCTCCTTGGGCCGCGCGCGCCGGCGCGGCAGCAAGCGTGCCCCGAAGATCTCCGCCTCCGTGACGACGGTGAGGCCCAGCGACTCGATGCGGAAGCCCGCGCTCAGGCCACCGACCCAGAGCGTGATCCCGCCCGGCTCGGGCACCTCCCGCGAAAGGCGCGCCCCCAGGTCGTGATCCCGCAGGATCTCTTGCAGGCGCTTCGCCTGGGCCTCGCTTCGTGCCACCAGCGTGATCCGCTCCCCACGGCGTCGCCACGCGTCCAGGTCCTGGAGGAAGCCCGCGATGCGCCCTTGGTATCCCTCGACGCTCGTGGCCGGGATGTGCTGGGCGGGCCCGGCCTCGGCCCGCGCCCCGGGCGGGGGCGCGAACGCCTCCAGGACGATCCCTGGCCTGGCCCGCGCCGTGTCGCAAAATTCCGCCCAGGAGACCCATCGGTCCTCACGCGGCGGGAACAGGGGGGCCAGATTCGGTTCCCACCCGCCGGCCGGGCACCCGCCAAGCGGGTCCCCGGCCACGGCACCCGCGCGCTCCGCCAGGGCCGACGGCTCGTCCCAGACGATCAGGCCCGCGGGGGGAAGGTAGGCCAGGATGGTGGTGAGGTCCGGCAGGAAGTAGGGCAGGAAGGCGTCCCATTCCGGGATCGGGCGGCGGTGCTCCAGCGCCTCCAGGAGCACCGGCGGAATCGCAACCGCCTTCCGCCGCGCCACCGCCCGCAGGCGCTCCTCCGCGGCGGACACCGCCATCTCGGTCATCGGGATCTCGGCGAGCGGCAGGATCGTCACGGCCGATTCCGGCCCGAGGGACCGCTGGGTCTCGGGATCGAACCGCCGGAGGGAGTGGACCTCGTCCCCGAAGAACTCGATCCGCACCGGGTGGGGGATCTGCGGCGGGAAGCAGTCCAGGATGCCGCCCCGGACGGCGAACTCTCCCGGCTCCGTCACCTGGCTGACGGCACGGTAACCCGCCGCCGTGAGGACCCGCAGCGCTTCGTCCCGAGGGACGATCCGCTGCGGGTACAGCGACAGCGCCGCGGCAGCCAGCGCCGAGGGCCCGATCGTCCGGGGAAGAGCGGCGGCGACCGACGCCACCAGGATGGTTGCCTGTCCCGCGCTCAGCCGATGCAGGGCCTGGACCCGCCCGGCCCGCGCGTCGGGGTCAGTCTCTCGCTCCGGCAACAGGGCCACCCCGTCGCCCAGGAAGCATTGCAGGTCGGCCGCCAGCGCCGAGGCCACCTCGTCGGTCCGACAGAGGACCAGAAACGGCCGGCCCGTCCCGGCGTGGCACGCCGCCACGGCCAGCGCACGGGCCGTCCCGTGCAGCTCGTGGAGGCGGACCTCGCCCCCCGGGGGGAGATCTTCGAGGAGGTCCGCCAGTTTGGATTCGCGCCAGAGGAATTGCGGCAGCATGATCGGAGAAGAAGCGGCTGGCGTTCAGCCGTCAGCGCTCAGCCTCGGGGAGGAGGACCGCGCGGAGTGTCCTTTGGCGACCGGAAGGCTTGCGTCGTTCATTGCGAAGCTGACGGCTGATGGCGTCCCCCAAAGGCCAGGCGACGGATCAGCGCCGAGGTGGAGGTCCCCTTGACGTACGGGAGGCTCCGCACCCTCCCGCCGATGCTCCGGACGAAGTCCGCGCCGACGATCCGGTCCACGGACCAGTCGCCCCCCTTGACCAGGACGTCCGGCCGCACGGATCGGATGACCCGGCCCGGATCCAGGTCGTCGAAAATCAGGGCCAGATCCACCGCCGCCAGGGCTGCCAACACCTCGGCGCGCTGGTCCGCGGGGACCACCGGACGGCCGGCCCCCTTGAGCTGCCGGACGGACGCATCACTATTCACCGCCACCACCAGGAAGTCCCCCAAGGCCCGCGCCTGCTCCAGGTAGCGGATGTGCCCCCGGTGAATCAGGTCGAAGCAGCCATTCGTGAAGACGACCCGCAGCCCGGCCGCCTGCGCCGTGCGCACGGCCCGGACCACGGCCGCCAGCGACTTGACTTTTCGGACTGCACGCATCGGCATCACCGTCAGTCATTCACTGGCAACTTGGCAATCGGGCCACCGGGCAATTCGGTCCGACCCAGTTGCCAGGTTGCCTGATCGCCGGATTGCCACCCACGTCGCGGCTCTCGACTCTAGGCTCTCGGCTCTTCCGCCCCTTCGATCAGCGCGGCCGCCAGCAGGGGGACCAGGAGCTCGTGGTGGCCGGTCAGGGCATACCCCTTGCCCCCCTGGGCCACCGGGCGGCGCACCACGTTTTCCGTGGGTCGGTAGTGCTGGATGAAGTCGAGGTTGACCGTGACGAAGTCCCGGACCCGGTGCCCAAGATTCCGGGCCAGCGTCAGCGCCTTGAGAAACACCTCGGGCAGGAGCACGGCCGATCCGACATTGAGGTAGACCCCACCATTGTCCAGATCGGCGACCACGGCCGCCAGGAGGCGGAAATCCCGCTGCGTGGCCTCGCCCACCACCGCCCCGTCGCAGCTCGGGTGCATGTGGAAGATGTCGGTGCCCAGGGCCACGTGAACCGTGCAGGGGCGGTCCAGCCGCGCGCACGCCGCGAAGATGCTCTGGGCAAGGTGGGGCGGCCGCATGGCCAGGAGCCGCTCCCCCAGAGCCCGGCCGAAGCCCCACCCGCGCCGCACCCCTTCCGCCACCGCCTCGTTGATGACCCGGCCCGTCTCCTCGGCCATGCCGAACTCGCCCTCCACCAGTTGGGCTTCGACGTCCTCCGAGGTGAAGCCAGCATAGGCCAGCTCAAAGTCGTGGACCGCCCCCGCCCCGTTCATGGCCACGGCCGTCACGAGCCCCCGCTCCAGCAGGTCCACCAGGATGGGCGAGAGCCCCACCTTGATGACGTGGGCCCCCATCCCCAGGATCACGGGCTTGCCGCGCCGCTGCGCCTCCAGGACGGCCGCCACGATCTGCCGGAAGCTCTGCACCGCCAGTTGGTTCGGCAACGATTCGAGGTAGCGCCGAAGGCTTCCGCCTGCCTGCCAGGCGCGCGCCGCATCCGCCACCGAGACCTTGCTCGGCCGCGCGGAGAGGGGATACGTCTTCACCCCCCGCAAGTCGAGTGGTTTGTACCTGTCGCTCATCAGGCCTTTCCCGTCGCGGCTCGCGGCTCGCGGCTCGCGGCTCTGTCTTCTGGCATCAAGGCGCTCCCCGGCGAAGCCGCTCCAGTTGATCCGAGAGGGCCCGGAGCTGGACCTCCACTTTGAGTTCCTCCTCCAGGCGACCCCGCGAATTGCACTCCACATCCCCCAGCGGCCGGTTGCCCCACAGGGGCGCATCCGAATACCGCTGGGTGCGGAAGAAGGCTTCGATGCGCAATCCGGACTCGCCGCGCCGGATCGGCCGGAGCGCCAAGGCCAGCCGCGCCTCCTTAGCGCGGAAGGCCTGGCCCAGCCCCGGCTTGCCGCAGGCGGAATAGCGATCCTCCCGCTCGGTCACCAGGACCGTCGCGGCGTAGTCGGGATTGGTCGTCAACCATCCGGTCTCGATGATCCCGGCGGGGCGATCAATCGTCCGGATGTCGTAGCCTCGTTCCGTCAGAGTCCGGACCGCCGCTTCCCAGGCCTGGTCGAAGTCCGCCTCCACGCGCCGGAACTCCTGGGGCATGTGCCTGCGGGCCCCCAGCCCCCCGCACGCCGCCAGCAGTCCCAGGCAGACCGTGGCCAGTATGAGGTGTCGCATCCTTCCATCGCGTCAGCCTGGGCAGCCGGCCCCGACCGTCTCGCGGGCGCGAGCCGCAACCCACCGCCACAGGCGGCGACTCTAGCACAGCGTGGGGGCCCCGTCAAAAGACCCTGCGCCGTGGCGCAGGGATTTCAGATTGAAGATCGCGAATTGCAGATTGAGCAAAGCCGAAGGGGGCAAGGAAGGCTGCTGCGCCTGGCTGGCGCAATCTACAATCTTCA
>Ga0082335_1000460_pt1 | contig 103267 bp, 107 predicted proteins | sample Subgrocontami58m_FD_72375 | JGI IMG/M metagenome (GOLD analysis project Ga0082335, IMG submission 72375) | Subsurface groundwater microbial communities from S. Glens Falls, New York, USA - GMW37 contaminated, 5.8 m (SPADES assembly) (version 2) ... | reverse complement strand
CCGTCGAATCGATTGTGGCCAAGCTCTCTGGCTGCCGCCAGACGCTGGAGCAGATCCAGCCCGGCTGTACCCTTCCGCCACAGCGGACACTGTCTAGCTAATTCGTGGACACTACACTAGGTACGAGGTAATCGCTAACGATCGAGAGCGAGTTGAGCGGACCGCACGAAACAGCATTCGTACGCTATCCACCCTATATGCGGATCGGGTACATTTCATATTTGAATTACTCCAAAACGCTGAGGATGCGCTGAGGAGACGACCGAATGGATGGTACGGTTCTAGAGCGGTCAAATTCAGTCTTTCCGAACAGAGCCTACGCGTGATTCATTGCGGGAAGCCGTTCGATCAAGCGGATGTTGAAGCGATTTGCAGTGTGGGCGAGACCACCAAGGAGCTGACTGACATTGGACGCTTCGGCATTGGGTTCAAGTCTGTGTATGCGTTCACGGATAGGCCTCAGATCCATTCAGGACAAGAGGACTTTGCTATCGAGGACTACATTCGGCCATATGCCATATCGCCGAGCGACCGCGAGGTCGAGGAGACCGTCATACTCATCCCGCGGAAGCCGTCTGATGAGGGTTTTGGTTTTGAGATCGAAGCTGGGCTCAACCGCCTCGGCCCCAGCACTCTCCTGTTCCTACGCGAAATCGAGGAGATCGAGTGGAGCGTCGATGGCGGTCCTTCCGGCCTGTACCTCCGAAGCCAGCCGGAGCGCCTTGGTGATGGGGTACGGCGCATCACGGTGATCGGCCAAGCGGAGGGGCATCCGGATGTCGAGGAGTCCTGGCTGGTGTTCTCCAAGCCTGTCTGTACACCGGAAGGCAACCAAGCAGGTTACGTCGAAATCGCGTTCTCTCTGGCCAAAGACGACAAGTCCGGACAACAGCGGTTACACCCTGTTTCACGCTCGCGGCTGGTCGTGTTTTTCCCGACTGTGGTGGACACGTACCTCGGATTCCTGGTGCAGGGCCCCTATCGCACCACGCCGAGCCGCGACAACGTCCCCCCTCACGACGCGTGGAACCGGTATTGCGTGAATGAAACGGCAACCGTTTTACTCGAAGCCCTGCATTGGCTGCGCGACAAGGATCTGCTTGATGTCGGCGTGTTGCGCTGCCTCCCATTGGATCGTTCGAAGTTTGGCGAGCGCACGATGTTCGCACCGATATTCGAGGCGACCAAAGAGGCGCTTGCGAACGAGCCGCTCCTGCCGCGTTATGGCGGCGGTCACGTCGCGGCGAGACAGGCTACCATGGCGCGGACCCAGGAACTGCGGGAGTTGTTCAGTCCAGCGCAACTGGCTGCCTTGCTCGGTGCCGATGGCGAATTGGGATGGCTGAGCGGCGACATCTCGCCGGACCGTTCACCGGATCTGCGGGATTACCTGATTGATGAACTCGATATCGAGGAGGTACGACCCGAGACGATCTTGCCGAAGTTAAATAGGATGTTTCTGGAAGCGCAGCCCGAAGAATGGGTCCGCCGTTTATACGAGTTCCTCGGCGGTCAAAAGGCGTTGCTTTGGAGGGCGAAGGAGCTGCCACTGATCCGGCTCACAGACGGTAAGCACGTCCGAGCCCATGCCAACGGTCAGCCGCAGGCGTTTCTGCCAGGAGCTATCGAAACGGGCTTTCCCACAGTGCATACAGCCGTGTGCAATACGGAGGAGTCGCGGGCGTTCCTGCGAACGCTCGGCCTGACCGAGCCTGATCCTGTGGACGACGTTGTTCGGCACGTTCTGCCCAAGTACTGCGTCGACGGGACAAATGTCGGGGAAGAAGAGTACCACGTCGACATCCGTCGGATCCTCGCTGCATTCAAGACCGATTCAGATAGCCAACGCAAGAAGCTGGTGGCGGCACTACGGCAGACGCCGTTCGTGGCTGCAGTCGAAGCGGGTGATGGCTCTCGAAGGATGTCGAGACCGGGCGAGACCTACTTGGCCACGGAGCGGCTGACGGAGCTTTTCTCTGGTGTTAGAGGGGTTCTGCTGGTCGACAACAGCCGTTTATCTCTTCGTGGCGATGAGGTGAGGAAGTTGCTTGAAGCCAGCGGAGGAAACCCGTGCCTGCGGCCGATCCCGGTTACGCCAAACTTTACGGGGAAAGAACTTCGCGACATGCGCATCGCGGTTGGCTGCGAAAGCATGTCTTCCTGGGAACCGCTCGAAGACAGTACGCTGTATGGTCTGGACGAGGTACTGAGACACTTGGTCACGCTCGATCCGCAGAATCGTAAGACGCGAGCCGAGCAACTTTGGGTAGCGCTCGGTGACTTGGAGGACCGCCGGGGAACAGGTGTGTTCTCCGGCACCTACCAGTGGACCTACTACCATCGACGAACTGCCACGTTCGACGCCGCCTTCGTGCGATTGCTCAATGAAAGGGAATGGGTTCCTGATGCAAACGGGAACCTGCAGCGCCCGGCATTGGTCTTCTTCGATTCGCTAGGCTGGAAGCTGAGTCCGCTCCTGCTCTCAAGGATACGTTTTAAGCCGCCGATCATCGAACAGCTCGCTAGAGAGGCCGGCATCGAGCCAGGTGCGCTGGAGCTGTTCAAGAGACACAGTCTAACCGAAGCGAAACTGCGTCAGCTTCTCGGCGAGAACGATGAGCCCACGTCCCGCGAGGACGAGGACGAAGGAGATGTCGATACTGCACTGAAGAAGCCCCTTGGCGACGCGACGAAGCCCATACCGGCCGTTCATGGCCCTACCGAGAACGATCGAGGACCTTCTGGCGATAGCGGTGGTGCGACCGCTGGTGATGTCGGCGCGAGAACCGGTGGCGGAGGCGCTGGCGAAACAAGTGTGCCTGGGAGTGCCGAGCGAGAGGCTCGACAAAGAGGTTTGGAGAAAGGCAGCGGCAAGCACACGCCTGGGAGCGCAGGCGGGCGGCCGTTTATCTCTTACGTCGCCGTGCATTCCGACGAGGAAGAACCGGATCCTGATGGTCTCGACCAGGCGGCCCGGATGGCGCTTGAAGGGCGAGCCGTTGATCTCATCGTCGCCAGAGAACCGAATTGGCACCAGACGCCCGCGTGCAACCCAGGCTACGACTTGTTCGAGACCGGGCCTAATGCACAGCCCAACCGCTGGTGTGAAGTCAAGGCGATGACGGGCAGCCTAGACGACCGCCCCGTCGGGTTGTCGCGAAAGCAGTTCGATTGCGCACGTGAGCACGGGGAGGCCTACTGGCTCTACGTCGTCGAGTACGCGGCCGACGAGCGTGCGCGCATCGTCCGTATTCAGGATCCTGCGGGCAAGGCACGAACCTTTACGTTCGATCAAGGATGGATCAATGTTGCACAACTCGATGAGACGGGCAACTGACGTGCTGTCGAACAGTTAGACCGAAGAGTGCAGGAGGCCAGAGCATGGACACGTGGTGGATCGATAACCCGCATTTGTTGGGAACCCGTAATCCCACGATCGCGATCCTCGAGCAGTTGCGGCGAGACGGTTTCACCGTTATAGTGTCTCTGCTGAAGGAGGACGAGCAGGCGCCTCAGTACAACCTAGAGCAGGTCGCGGCTTTGGGCTTTGCCAGACACAACATCCCCGTGCAGGACTTCCAGCCGCCAACACTAGATCAATTGGACCAATTCGTGCGCTTGATTGCCTCGCTGTCGCCTGGAACAAAGGTTATCGTTCACTGCGAGGGTGGCAGTGGCCGAACTGGAACGTTCGCCGCGGCATATTGGGTGGCGAAGGGGATGCCGGTATCCGACGCGATTGCCAAGGTCCGAAAGGCCAGACCTTGCGCCGTTGAGACACCTGAACAAGAGGACGCGGTCGGGCGCTTTGCTGACCGGTGCATGGACTCAGCATGACCTTGCGGTGGAGCAGCCCGCCGGCTCGCAGGGGCTTGCCGCGGCGGTTCACCGCGAGCGTTTCGCCGTTTCTAAGTGATTCGCATTCTTGTCCTCGTCAGAGAAATAAGCCGGGATCTGCTTGCGCTTGGTGCCGGTCGAAGCGACCATCTGGAGGCTCCATGGGAGCCGCACGTAAGGTGCCAGAGTGTAGGTCTGTGGTGCTCGCTGGAACCGCGTCCCCTACCGAGTAGGGTGCAGATTACCCCCCGTAACCTTGGGTCTCATGCATTGGTCGTAGCGCCCTGTCTCGCCCACGCTCGATTCACTATCCTTCATCGAAGCATCTTGGAGCGGCATCCTGCTCGCAAGGCAACTGGCGATCATCGACCGGAGTTCGTGGTGCATGTGGCCCTGGCCGGCTAGGTGCCTCCGATGACTATATGGTGTTGACATCATATTACTGTAAGTCCATAATATCTGCATGAAGTGGGAGATTGAGTTCCATCAGGACTTCGATCCCGAGTTTGACGCGCTGCCCGAAGACGTGCAGGACGAAATCCGTGCCCTTGCCGGTGCACTCGAAGCAATAGGTCCCCTGCTCGGTAGGCCCGCGCGTCGATACGCTTAACGGTTCTCGTTACGCGAATATGAAGGAACTGAGGGTCGATGCGTCTGACGGTGTCTGGCGCGTCGCCTTCGCGTTCGATCCCAGACGCAAGGCTGTTCTTCTGGTTGCCGGGGACAAATCAGGCGTTAGCGAAAAACGGTTTTACCGGCAGCTTTTAGAGAAGGCCGACCGGAGATTTGACGATCATCTCTCACGCATCAAGAAGGGAAGGACATAGCTATGGCGATCACACTGAAAGACAAAATGAAGGACCTCAGTCCTGCGCGGCGGAAACGCATCGAAGCGCGTACAGCAGAACTGGTTCAGGAGCACATGACCTTACAGGAACTGCGGCGCGCCCGCAAGCTGACGCAGGTCAGAGTGGCGAAGGAACTCGGTATTACCCAGGACAGCGTGTCGCGCCTTGAAAAGCGTAGTGATCTCCTGCTGTCCACGCTGCGGAAGACTGTCCAGGCGATGGGCGGGACGCTGTCTCTTGTCGCGGAATTCCCCGACCGCCCGCCGGTCGCCCTGTCCGGCATCGCCGAAGACGATCCGACGCCCAAACCGGCTGGCCGGAAAGGCGCGCACGCACATGCTTAGGGGCTGACAGACGAGGCGAAACGGATAGCCCACTCCTGATAGTGTTTCCCGAGTGCGGCAGGATTGCCGGCAATCTGAGGTGGACCCCATGTCGAAAGTGAAGGAAGACCTGACCAAGCTTATTCGAGACCAACCTGAGGATAGTTCGCCAGAGGCGATCGTGCGCGAACTCGCGTTTCACCTGATGGTCGAGCGGGGACTTGCTGACTCGGACGCGGGCCGAGTCATCTCGAATGATGAGATGGCCCGACGCATCCGCTCATGGCAGAGATAACTTGGACCGCAGAAGTCCAGCGTTAGCTCGAGGACATCTTCCAGTATATTGCCGCGGATAATCCGCACGCGGCTGCCCAAACGGTCAACGGCATATATGAGCGGGCTCAGGCGCCGGCGACCTTTCCCGAGATGGGCCATCGCTACTGGGCATCGAGCCGCCATGTGCGCATTCTTCTCTACGGCCACTACCGTATCGCCTACGTGATCAAGGATGATGGACACATCGATATCTTGGGTGTCTTCCATGGCTCGCTCGATATCAGCAAATATCAACTCTAGAAAGTACATACCATGCGATGGACCGGGCGGATCATCTTTGCAGCCTCAGTTCTGGGAAGACGCCGAACGGGCTGAAATCCCAGCGAAGACAGCCGATGAAAACCGCTTCGTTGTCATCGGTCTTATCGATCGATTTTCGCGCACGCTCGGTCGCTACCCTTGATCGAGGCGTCTTGGACCGGCATCCTGCTCGCGAGGTAACTGGCGATCATCGATCAGAATCGGTGGCTGTTTTCACCGGAACAGGGGTTCATTCAGGCTGTCGAAGGCTATTTGAGGCGGGAGAAGCTCTGAAGAGGGCTGGGAAGGAGATCGATCCCGATCCAGCGATCATCGGGAGAATGGCCGGGGATTAATCCCCGCGCATGTTATCGGCGGTTCTTGTCAGCGAATGGCCTCCACGACGCCATGTCGGAACGCCCAACCAGGCCTTGTGTCGCGCCCAGTCCCACAGGCGAATGCCCAACAGGACGGCCAGTATGCCGGCGTAGAGATACGGGTCGTTCACGCCTTTCTTGGCCAGCCACAGGTAATGCAGTACGGCGAGCAGACCGATGAGGTGGACCAGCCTGTGCAGTCGCCTCCAGTTCTTGCCCCCCAGACGCTTCACCATTCCTGATGTGGACGTGCCGGCAAGTGGCACCAGCAGCGTCAGGGCGAGCATGCCGACGGTGATGTAAGGCCGTTTGACGATATCGGGCGCGAGCTGCCCCCAGTCGAAGACATGGTCTACCGCGATCCAGACGGTGAAGTGGAGACAGACGTAGAAGAACGCGAACAATCCTAGCAGACGCCGCAGGCTCATTTGCCACGCGATCCCGGACAGAATGCGAAGGGGCGTCATGGCAAGGCTGGCGAGCAGCAGTCGGAGCGTGGTGTCGCCGAGCAGGTTCGTGGCGTACGAGATCGGATTAGGGCCGAGCCGATCGGTGAGGAACCGATAGAGCAGGAGCAGAAGGGGCGACAACGCAACGCCCCACACCGCGCTCTTCAGAATGATGCGACCTCGCCTGGACACAGGTCAGAAGTCCCGTCGCAGGTCCATCCCGGCGTACAGCGCCGCGACCTGGTCTGCATAGCCGTTGAACATCAGCGTCTTTCGCCGTCGAAACTCTCCGATTCGCCGCTCGGTCGCCTGGCTCCAGCGTGGATGATCAACGGCAGGATTGACGTTCGAGTAGAACCCGTATTCCTTTGAAGCCGCCTTTTCCCACGCCGTCTTCGGTTGCTCGCTCACGAAGCGGATTCGCACGATCGACTTTGCGCTCTTGAAGCCGTACTTCCACGGCACGACGACGCGAATCGGGGCGCCATCCTGGTTCGGCAACACCTGACCGTACAGCCCGAAGGTGAGCAGCGTGAGCGGGTGGAGCGCCTCATCCAGCCGCAAGCCCTCCACGTATGGCCACTCGAGTGAAGAGAAGCTCAGAAGGCTTTTGCGCTGTCCAGGGAACTGGGCTGGATCGTGGAGCGTGGTGAACTCAACGAACCTGGCCTTGCTCGTCGGTTCTACCCGTTTGATGAGGGAAGCGAGCGGGTAGCCGATCCAGGGGATTACCATCGACCACCCCTCGACACAGCGCAGGCGATACACCCGTTCTTCCAGTGGGAACAGTCGCATCAGCTCATCGACGTCGTACCGCTTGGGGCGTGCCACGTGCCCATCGATCTGAACCGTCCATGGGCGCGGCTTGAGCATATGCGCCAGCCGCGCAGGGTCGTCCTTATTCGGACCCATTTCCCAAAAATTATTGTAGGTAGTGATGCTTTCAAGGGTGGTCGAGGGATCCTCAAGGGTGAACCGCTCGTTGCGGGCGGCAGGGAGAGGTTCGCCGGCGGGCGGAGCCGCCACAGCCGATCTGGTCGGGGACAGCGCCAGGGCCGCCATTCCGATCAGAAACGACCGCCGGTTGAGGTAGAGCTGGTAGTCCGTAATCTCTGACGGTGCAATGTCTGGGGCATGCCTGATCAACATGGGACGCTCCTACAATTCTGAGATATAGGGTATGCGGCGCCCGGAACTCGACAGGTTGCGAGCGCGATCTTTCGAACCATCGCGAACGCTCCGTCAACAGGGTTGTGTCCACAACTATTATATCATTTAGATGCAACATGGCATCAAATGGATCCTCACCAGAGGCTAGAGGCCCCTCAGGCGGGCGGCGTGGAGGATGGCGATGATCGTCATCCCGTCGACGATTTCACCCTGTAGGACCATCTGGAGGGCATCGATGAAGGGGAAGGCGCGGACCTCGATGAACTCCGTCTCGTCCGGAGGCCGCTCCAGCCTGGCCAGTTCCTCCCCGATGAAGAGGTGGGCCGTCTCGTCCATCACACTCTTGCTCGTGTGATAGGTGCTGATCCGGGTGAGCCTGCCCGCTTGATACCCGATCTCCTCACTCAGCTCCCGCTGGGCTGCCGCCTCGATCGATTCGCCTCCATGGACCCCACCTGTCGGCATCTCCCAGGTGACCCGCTTCGCGACGTACCGGTACTGCTTCACCAGCAGGACCGTGTGGCTGTCAAGAAAGGGGAGGATGCCGACACACTCGCCACTGGTCACCACGCCGTAGATCGTAGTCCGTCCGTCAGGGAGCTCGACGAGGTCTTCGCGGAGAGAGAGCCATCTGTTCTGGTAGATCGGCCGGCTGGAAACGGTCTTCCACGCCTGTTCTGCTAACGCATGCGCCTTCTTCACCATGTCTGCTCCATGAGAAATCGCCTCGTGTGCTGGGCCTGTCCTGCTCTGGACTGTTCGAGGGAGAGCCGCAGGCGTTTCAAGTTGGGTGGCGCAGGGTTCACCTATCGGTGTGGCCTCGCGTACACGTGTATCGTGACGGCTGGTCTATGTCAATGAGCAAATAGCGGCCAATGGATCTCATCAAGAGATCGCCATTCCATGATATAGTATGGCAAGGTTTGGCGGGAGATATATGGATGGCTTCAGACGGCTCCATGCGTGCAACCCTGCGAACAGTATGGGTCACGGAATCCCCGTGGCCATCAGCAGGCTGGACAAAATGAACCAAAACCCAAGGTCATAAGCATGTGCAGCGAAAAGATGAACGAGTCCGGAAAGGCGGGTTCTCAGGACCACGAATGTCTTCTTTAATTCGCGGTGTGCCTGATAGGGGGGTGGTACCAGTTCCCTTACGGCAAGAACGCAACCGTAGAATAAGATGGCGGGCAGCGACCGCGACGCTGTTCATCACCATGTCCCTCGTCACGGCCGCATGGGGCGCGCCTTTGGCGCAAGTCGAAGACCTGCCTCACCTGTTGCAGCTCCCGATCTTTCAGCCCGGCGAGCCAAGCCTCCTCTACGATGATGAAGGAAGGGTATTGGGCCCCATCGTCCCGGAATACCGGGCCTTTGTCCCGCTCTCCAGGATTCCCCTGAAGTTGCGACAGGCTATCATCGCCGCCGAGGACGCCCGCTTTTATGAACATGGGGCGGTCGATCTTCGCGGCATGGCGAGGGCGACGATCAAAAACCTCATGGCCGCATCCGTGAAAGAAGGGGGCAGCACCATCACGCAGCAACTCACGAAGACCCTCTTCCTGAGCCACGAACGAACCATGGAGCGGAAGCTGAAAGAATTAGGGCTTGCCAGAGAGATCGAGCAATCCTATACAAAAGACCAGATCCTGGAGATGTACCTGAATTGCATCTACTTCGGCCATGGGGCCTATGGGGTCGAAGCCGCCGCGAGGACCTATTTCAGCAAGAGCGTCACTGATCTCACCCTTCCTGAAGCCGCGCTTCTCGCTGGACTCCCGCGCGCGCCCGGCAGGTACTCGCCGCTGATCGATGCCAAGCGCGCCAAGGCGCGTCGGCAGTACGTATTGGACCGGATGGTGGCAACGGGTGCGCTTAAACAGGCCCAGGCCCGTCGGGCTACCCTTACGCCTATTTCGGTCAATCCGATGTTCCGATCGAAGGGAATAGCGCCCTGGTTCGTCGATTATGTCCGACAGCAGCTTGATGTGCGCTTGGGCCCGATCCTCGTCCGGCAGGGGGGGCTGAAAATCTACACCACCTTGAATGCCGGCATGCAGCGGGCAGCAGTCAAGGCGATCAGTCGTGGCGTTGCGGAAATCGTCAAGCGCAAGGACGGACAAAAGGAGGGGGGAGGCGCGGCTCCGGAAGGGGCGCTTATCGCCCTTGACGCCAGGACCGGCGAGATTAAGGCGCTGGTAGGCGGTTTCAACTACGGCCGGAGTCAGTTCAATCGGGCAGTCCAGGCACGCCGGCAACCCGGTTCCGCCTTCAAGCCGCTCGTCTATGCGGCAGCGTTTGAGCGAGGGCTGACGCCTGCGACTATTTTCGACGATGCCCCGATCAGCTTTGAGATCGATACGGGGAGGCGAAGCGAGACGTGGGCTCCGGAGAATGTGGACCGCAAGTATCGCGGTCCGGTGACGCTTCGTCGGGCACTTGAGGAGTCGATCAACGTTCCGACGATCCGCTTGATCGCCGCGATCGGTGTCGATCCGGTCATCGATCTTGCCCACCGGCTTGGGATTACCTCGGAGCTCAGGCGGGAGTACGCCATGGCCTTAGGCGTCTCAGAGGTAAGCCTCCTGGAACTGATGTCGGCCTATCAGGCGTTCGCCAATCGGGGGATCTTGTCGCCGCCCTTCGCCGTCCGCCGCGTGGTGGGTCCTGGTGAGATCGTACTCGAAGAGCAGTTTCCTCAGCCGCAACAGGTCTTACGCGAGGAGGTCGCTTTTGTCCTGACCTCCGTCCTTGAGGGCGTAGTCGAACGTGGAACCGGCAAGGCCGCCAAGCGTATCGGGCGCCCCGTCGCCGCGAAAACCGGGACTACTCAGGCCGCAGAAGATCTCTGGTTCCTCGGGTATACCCCGAGCGTTGTGGCGGGAATCTGGCTGGGGTACGATCAACGTCGCTCGATCGGCTCTCGCGAGACGGCCGGAAAAGTGGCTGCGCCCATCTGGGCCGATTTCATGAAGCAGAGCCTTGGCGACAGCCCTGTCGAACCCTTCCTCCCGCCTGAAGGGGTCTACCAGAGTGTGGTGAATCGAAGAACGGGACAACCGACCTCGTCGATCGATCCAGAGGCCATCGAGGAATACTTTATCCGAGGACAGGAAGAGCTGCCGCCTTCAGTTCTGGCGCTGCCAACGACCAACGCTTCTTCGCCAAGGCCGAGCGATAACGCAGTTCTTCCGCCTCCTCCAAGTCGGTGACGTACTTCCTGCATCCTTGCGCTATTGCGCGGTCCAGTAGATTTTGGTTGCGCGGTGATTCCATGTTCCGATATAGTAACCGCGGTCTTCATCCCTTCCTGATCGCACGGCCCCATCGTCTAGAGGCCTAGGACGCGGCCCTCTCAAGGCTGAAACACGGGTTCGAATCCCGTTGGGGCCACCAATACGTTCAGGTGGTTACGAACTCTGCCTGCCTTTGGACAAGCCTCCGGCGTCCAAATAGTGACGACTCCGGTGCAGGAAAGAGGGGGCATACCCGCTATCTTTAAATGCTCGATACACCCCATCGACCTTTGCTTAGGTCTATTTGAGGTTTTCGTGTGATCGAGGTCAGGGTAGTTTTTATCCGGAGGTGATGACACCTATGAGCGTGGATCTAAACTCGAGCGTAGAGCGAAACTTTCGGCGACTCGCCATGATCCTGTCTGTTGTGATCCTCGGGCTTATGATGATCCCTGCCTTTCTGCTCGGTCAATGGCTTTTCTTTTTGGGGTGTGCTGGTGTCACCGTGGTGTGTCTTTGGATTGCATATTTCATGGCGCGACGGTTGGAAAGAATTCATGGGAAATGGCCCTTGCAGTAGGAGAGACAAAATGGCCACCAACGTCGTGGAAAAGATCATGACGGGGGGTCAGGCGATAAATAGGGATAAATAGGGACAGCTACCATTTAAGTGTGTTACACAAAGAGGATGTGCCTGGCAAATCGTTCCAGCGAATGGCGTAAACGCCACCGCTGAACTCTGAACTCGTTGTTCTCCCTTCGCTTCGCTCATAGAAAACACTGGCTGAGCCGGTGCCCCTTCCCTCTGTTCCGCTCCGGGAGAACCAGGGGCACGAAACCGACCACTTCGCGGCTGCTCCCCTTATCTCATCATCTCATTGTTGAGCATGCTCTCGAATGAGAAGGTCGGTGCAGAATTGAACGACGTTGATGTCGTTACCCGGTACCACGAAGCAACAAAACACCACTCTTACCGCCAGGCCAGGTCTCTGGGCTATATGGATTGGGCGAACCAACCCAATCCGTTCCGATGGTATGAAGGCCTCACGCGGCTCAAACTGCCATTGATGGGACAAGACTTTGGCGCCGCCCATATGGACCTGTACCGAAGAGAAGAAAATCCCGTCCGGGATTTCTCCCTCCAAAACCTGTCACTCTTTTTGGAATTGTCGCTCGGTATTTCCGCCTGGAAGTCCGCGGGCGGCACTAAATGGGCGCTCCGCATGAACCCCTCCAGCGGCAACCTCCACCCCACGGAAGGCTACGTGGTGACCCTGGGAAACATCACCGGCGATCCGGGCGTATTTCATTACAGCCCCTACCTCCACGCGCTGGAACCCAGGGCCCTATTTCCGGAAAAGGTCTGCGCGCGCCTCACAAAGCATTTCGCCGTGGACGGCTTCCTCTTCGGCCTGACCAGTATTTTCTGGCGCGAAGCCTGGAAATACGGGGAGAGGGCTTTCCGCTATTGTAACCACGACCTGGGCCACGCCATTGCCGCGGCCGGTTTCGCCGCCAACCTCTTGGGATGGAAGATCACGTATTTAAGTGAAGCGTCTGATGAAGACGTCGCGGCGGTGCTCGGTTTAACCCGGACGACTTGGATCGAGGGGGAAGCGGAGCATCCCGAAATCCTCTGCTACGCGCACCCTTCAAGCGTGAAGGACATTCCCGCCAACCTTCCCCCTGAACTTATCAGCGAGATCGCGGGGCTTCCCTTCCAAGGCCGACCCAACCGCCTAAGCGAGGATCATATAGACTGGGAAATTATTTCGGAGATCGCCGAAGCCGCCCCCAAACCAAGAACGCCCACACAACACTGGCTCGCTCCCTGCCGTCCATTCTTCCCGGGGGACGAGTCCCGGATCCAGGCCGCCCGAATCATCCGGCAGAGGAGAAGTGCCTTGGCATTTGACGGAGCCACGAGCATCTCCGAATCGCAGTTCCTCACTATGCTGGACAAAACTCTGCCGCGCGAAGATACCGTCCCATTTGATTTCAACCTGGGCCCCGTCCGAGTGCACCTGCTTCTATTCGTGCATCGCGTTCGCGGCCTCGCGCCCGGCCTCTATATGTTCCTGCGCGACGAGGCCGGATTTGAACGCCTCAAAACCGCATGCCGTCCTGAATTTGTATGGAAACGAGCCAAGGAAGGCTTGCCTTTATTTTTGTTGAAGGAAGGCCCTTTCATGCGGGAAGCGACAGCGGTGAGTTGTCAACAGGACATTGCCGGAGACAGCGCCTTCTCCCTGGGGATGATCGCGGACTTTCGGCGCAGTGTTGAAGAGGCCCCCTACCTTTACCGGCATCTCTACTGGGAAACCGGCATGGTCGGCCAAGTCCTCTACCTCGAAGCCGAAGCCCACGGACTCCGGGCCACCGGTATCGGTTGCTTCTTCGACGATGCGGTCCACAACCTCATGGGCCTCAAAGATAACCAATTCCAAACCCTCTACCATTTCACCATCGGCACCCCTGTCGAAGACCAGCGCCTGCAAAGCTGGCCCCCCTATGCCCACCTCACTTCCGCTACCCCCTCTGGGGAAGAGGCCGAGGCTGAAGGAGACCACAATCCTTCCCCGGAACCGCCACAAACCAAACACGCAACACGAAGCAAAACAGGGTCAGACCTTGACATTTGACATGGCGACAAAACAGACGAAATCTGAGCGGTCACGTGTGTACCTGGCATGGTACAGGACTGACAGGGTACAAGTCCCCGTGCCAGGTGTTAGCGGAGCCGAAGGTGAGGAGAAGAGCAAGAGTCGGCCCTGAGCCTGCCGAAGGGGCGTCACCGCTGTGTGCCCCATCTCGGCGGTTCAGATATACTGAATAGTTAGGTCTTGTCGCGTGATGCGCAACGCGCTATTATTGGCGCATGATTCGTAACTACTCAGGTAGATAGACTATAGGCTATTAGACTGTAGGAACGCGACATGCGAGACCATACTAAGCTCAGAGCGTTTGAACTGGCCGACGAGGTGATTCGGTCCATGCGCAACGGCTAACAGCCTTCAGCCTACAGCCTAAACACCTGAGTAGTTACCATGATTCAATCATTCCGACACAAGGGACTCAGGAAGTTCTTTGAGTCGGGCAACGCGGCGGGTATCCAACGCCACCACGCCCAGCGGCTTCGGATGCTCATGACAGCATTGGACACGTCCCAGTCCATTGAAGACATGAACGTTCCGGGGTTTCGCCTTCATCCTTTGAAAGGCTCTGAACGCGGCTGCCGGTCGGTGTGGGTACATGGCAACTGGCGTGTCACATTCGAGTCCAGAGACGGACACGTCTACGTCCTGGACTATGAGGACGACCACTGATGGGTATGCACACTCCTCCTCATCCTGGCGAGTTCATCACCGAGACGTATCTTGAGCCGAACCACCTGAGTGGTCGCGGGCTCGCCGCAAAGCTCGGTGTATCCGCTTCCACGCTGCATCGCATCCTGAAGGGCACCATCGGCGTCAGCCCGGACATGGCTCTGCGTCTGTCGAAGGCGCTCGGCCGCTCTCCGGAGAGTTGGCTTGCCATGCAGAACAACTATGACCTGTGGCAGGCCAGGCAGCGTGTCAAGCTCGGAAAGGTCAGTAAGGCGCGGCTTACCGCAGCCTAACTTGTCGTGTATGCCGACGCCGGCTCCCGTCGCCGTACTTCGCTTACTGTTCGGCGGGGTTATTGCCGTCGTGTGTGCCGGGCATGGTACAGAGCGAGCGAAGTGAGAGTCCCTCACGCCTCGGCGAAAAGTGGCGAGTCATCTACCGGATTGTTCCGGAACAGCTATTGTTGCAAGTCGCTGTGATAACGGCACACGATTACCGGAGGCCATAAATGAACGAATACCGCCCCGCGAAAAGCCGCATTGCTGTCTCAGTTGGAGAGTCAGTCCGCATCATCCGCGAACTCCAAGAGCTGAGCCAGAACCAGCTTACCCAGCTTACGGGCATACCACAAGCTACCATCTCAGCGATTGAGAACGATCGGGTTCGTCTCGGGGTTGAACGTGCCAAGATATTGGCTCGCGCGCTCAAGTGTCACCCTGGTGTCCTCGTATTTCCGGGCTGGGAACTCTCCAGCGACGCTGCGGCATAAAGCCAACCGGACCAGCGTTCAGTGGGAGGAATCTGTCACAGCCCTTTGGGGTACGGTGAGCCCCAAAGGGCTGTCCTGTTTCCAGGGGACCCTCCCGGAGCTTCTGAAGCAAGAGATTGTGAGCCCAACCAGTGTTTGTCCCGTCTTGGCAGTTACGATATCGCTTGCTCACTACTGAACAACACAATAGAATTCGCCATAACTACAAGAATAGTTAATGAGCAGGCTGACCAGTATACTCATATAGTTCGCTGCTCTCCGTGTAGTCCCTGAGGCGCTGGAAGTTGTCGTTGCGCGCTTCTTCGACATCTCGGCAGATATGATCGAGTAAGCGGCAAGCTTACGGGGGAGATGAGCCAATGAAGACGGATATGAAGGTGCTCATGGGGGAGCTGAAAAGGAAACTGGAGGCTCTCTACGGTCAGCGATTGAAGGGCGTGTATCTTTTTGGCTCCTATGCCCGCCACGAGGCTGATGAAGAGTCGGATGTGGATGTGCTGATTGTTCTGGACCGCGTGGACAACTACTCAAAAGAAATCGACCGGACCAGCGAAGTGATTGCTGCCCTCTCCCTGGAGCACGGGGTCGCCATCAGCCGGGTCTTCGCCACCGACCGGCAATGGCTGGAAGATCAGACGCTCTTTTTCCTGAACGTCCGTGAGGAGGCCGTCGCGGCATGAAAGAGGAGGCCCGCAAACTCCTTGAGAAGGGCAAGCGCGCCGCGCATGCAGCGGAGACGCTCTCCGTGAAGGCGACTACGAATTCGCGGCCGGTCGGGCCTATTATGCGATGCTGCACGCGGCCCAGGCTCTGCTTCGGGAGCAGGATCTGCGCTATCGGAAACACGCGAGCGTCCATGCAGCCTTCGGCGAGCACTTTGCCTAACCCGGCCGGCTCGATCCCAAATATCACCGCTGGTTGCTCGATGCTTTTGATGATCGGATTCGGGGCGACTACGACGCCGATGTCTTGTTCGATCGCGAGACGGTTATCAAACGGCTGGATCAGGCCAGGGAATTCCTCCAGGAGGCCGGTCGCCTCCTGGAGGAAACACCGTGACCGATGAAATCATCGATCGTGTGCTGAAGAAATCGGAGGTGGTTATGGGCTTGCAGACGCTCGAATTGCAGATTGAGCAGAGTCTGGCAACCATCACATTGAACCGCCCACAGGCATTGAACGCGATCAATCTGACGATGGTCGGGGAGTTGGAGCAGGTGGTGCGCCAGGTCCGTGACGATCCGGGCGTCCGGGTGGTGGTGATCACGGGCGCAGGAGACAGGGCGTTTGCTGCCGGGGCCGACATCACCGAGTTCAAGGCGATGAGTCCGACGGATGCCTGGATGTTCGTTCAGCGCCTTCAGCGGCTCTTCCTGCAGATCGAGCGGCTGCCAAAGCCGGTCATCGCGGCGATCAACGGGTATGCGCTGGGTGGCGGGTGCGAGCTGATGATGGCCTGTGACATTGTCTATGCGTCGGATGCGGCCAAGATCGGCCAGCCTGAGATCAACCTGGGGATCATTCCGGGATCCGGGGGAACGCAACGGCTGGCGCGGCTGATCGGCAAGCAGCGCGCAAAAGAACTCGTGCTGACCGGGGAGATGATTGGCGCTCAGGAGGCCTGGGGTCTTGGTCTGCTAAATAAGGTGGTGCCCGCCGATCAACTGATGATCGAGGTGAGGAAGCTTGCTGACAATCTGGCGATTAAAGCTCCACTGGCGGTCAAGGCAGTCAAGGAGGCGATTGAGGATGGGTATGACATGGCGCTGGAGCGCGCACTCGCCTATGAAGGCAAGCTATTTGCGCTCTGTTTTACCACGGAGGACAGGACCGAGGGCGTGAACGCCTTCTTGGAGAAACGTCCACCCAATTTCAAGGGGAAATAGGATTTATGTAGGGGCGCCGCTTGCTGCGCCCCCAAGGGCAGGGCAAGCCCTGCCCCTACGAGAAGCGGTGAAGAAGCGGTGCGCGGAGACAGGTTATGAAGTTCGAATTAACTGAGGAGCAGCGCTTGTTTCGGGAGATGGTACGCGACTTCGCGGCCACGGAAGTGGCGCCGCTGGCCAAGCAGGTGGATGAAGAGGGGGTCTTCCCACAGAAGACGGTTAAGCAGATGGGGGATCTCGGGTTAATGGGCGTGGCGATCCCCACGGAATACGGCGGTGCCGGGGCGGACAACGTCTGCTATGCTATCGCGATGGAGGAGATCGCTCGGGCCTGCGCCTCGACCAGCGTCATCATGTCGGTCAATAACTCGCTGGTTGCCGATGCCCTGTACAAGTTCGGGACAGAGGTCCAAAAGCAGCGCTATCTGATCCCGCTCGCCGGCGGTAAGCTCCTCGGCTGTTTCGCGCTGAGCGAGCCTGGCGCCGGGTCGGATGCGTCGGCCCAGCAGACCACGGTTACCAGGGAGGGCGACGTCTTTGTGCTGAACGGGACGAAGAACTTCATCACAAATGCCTTGGAGGCTGATCTGGCGCTGGTCTTTGCCACGGTCGATCGCCGCCTTCGGGCCAAAGGGGTCTGTGCATTCCTGGTGGAGAAGGGCACGCCGGGCTTCACCATCACGAAGGTGGAGAAAAAGTTGGGGCTCAAGGGCACCAGTTGCTGTCAGGTGCTCTTTGATGATTGCCGCGTGCCTTCCGACAACCTGCTGGGGGAGGTGGGGCAGGGGTTCAAGATCGCCATGGTCAGCCTTGATTCCGGCCGGATCGGCATCGCGGCGCAGGCGGTGGGGATCGCCCAGGCTGCGCTGGACATCTCGATCAGGTACGCCAAGGAGCGGGTCGCCTTCGAGAAGCCGATTGCGTCGTTTCAGGCTATTCAATGGATGATCGCTGATATGGCGGTTGAGATCGAAGCGGCGAGACTGCTCACCTATCGGGCGGCCTGGCGGAAGGACAAGGGTCTTCGGTATACCAGGGAATCGGCGATGGCGAAGCTGTTCGCGTCGGAGACCGCCAGTCGGGCTGCCACGAAGGCGCTCCAGATTCATGGCGGCTACGGGTATCTCTACGATTTCCCGGCCCAGCGATTATTTCGTGATGCCCGCATCACCGAGATCTACGAGGGCACGTCCGAGATTCAACGGTTAGTGATCGCGCAACAGTTGCTGAATTAGAATAGATATGTTGCAGGCTGTGTCATTGCCCAGAAAGTCCTCCGCGTCATTGCGAGGCGAAGCCGAAGCAATCTTACAGTCCTTCAAGACAACGACGGTGGGATTGCCGCGCTCCCGTTGGTTGCTCGCAATGACAGAAAGGAGTTAGGTCACTGAACATCGTTGTGTGCATCAAGCAGATTATCGATCCTGAGGTCCCGATGAGTCAGTTCAAGATCGATCCCCGGACCAAGCGGCAGGTCCAGGGGAACAACCCGCTGGTCATCAGCCCTTACGATGCTAATGCCCTCGAGGTGGCTGTCCAACTCAAGGAGAAGCAGGGCGCCAAGGTGACGGCCATCAGCGTCGGCGGCGCGACCACTGTCACAGCGCTGAAAAGCGCTCTGTCGATGGGTGCCGACGAGGCGATCCTGGTCAATGATCCGCTTCTCGCGGGGTCGGATCAGCAAGGGATTGCCCATGCCCTGGCGAGGACGATCCAGAGGGCAGGCGCATGTGACCTGATCCTGACCGGCTGTGAGTCGGGGGATTGGGCTGATCGGGCCGTCCCGGGCTTCCTGGCCGAGGAGCTCGAGATCGGGTACGTGGGATATGTGACCCGGATCGAGGTGAAGGATGGACAGGTTGTCGTCCGTCGAGTGGTGGAGGATGGGTATGAGCTGATCGAAGCAAAGACCCCCCTCCTGGCTGCCATCAGCTCTGACGAGACGAACACCCCCCGCTACGCCAAGCTGAGGGATATTATGGCTGCCGCCAAGAAGATGATCCCGGTCTGGAAGGCGGCGGATCTCGGGCTTGACCCGGAGAGAATCGGTACGGGTGCGGCCAAGGTCTCGATCACCGATGTCTATATACCGGTCAAGGAGTCCAGGTGCGAGATGATCGAGGGAAATACGCCGGAAGAAAAGGCTGCGAAGCTGGCGGCCAGGCTGCGTGAGCTTAAACTGATTTGAAAAAGGGAGATAGATGCCTGGCATATTGGTATTAGCGACGACGAAAGGCGGTAGGCTCACGCGAGATACGTTGGAGCTGCTCACAGGCGCGAGAAAGCTGAAAGAGAAGCTGGCCCAGCCGGTGGCTGCTGCCATCTTGGGAACAGAGGTCGGTCCATACGTCCCGTTGCTGTTCGCGCATGGCGCCGATCAGGTCTATCGGGCCGAGCATCCCTTGCTCGAAGGGTATCAAGGTGATGCGTATGCCGTCGCCATGCAACAGATCTGCGAGCGCGCGCAGCCGACCGTCGTGTTGCTGCCGGGCGATGTGATGGGGCGCGAGCTGGGCCCGCGTCTGGCCTATCGGCTTCAGGCCGCCTTTGTTGGGGAGTTTATCGACTTCGACCTGGACCAGGCGGCCGGTCGGCCGCAGTTTACGCGCCAAGCTTATGGGGGGAAGGCGATGGCGGTGGTCCAGCCTCGCGTGAATTCGGTTGTGGCCACGGCCAAGCTCCGGACGCTTGAGCCCGCCACGCAGGAGGAGGGCCGGACGGGCGAGGAGATCCTGGTCGATGTCGTCTTGGAAGCCTCGCAGCTCAAGACGCACCTTGTCAAGCGGGTCCAGGAGGAGGCGGCCGGCATCAATCTGGGGGATGCGAAGATCGTGGTGAGCGGTGGACGTGGGGTGCACGGGCCGGAAGGGTTCAAAGTCCTTGAGGAGCTGGCACAGGTCCTGAGGGGCGCAGTGGGCGCCTCGCGGGCTGCGACCGATGCCGGATGGGTCCCGCCATCCTGGCAGATAGGCCAGACCGGTAGGAACGTCAGTCCGGAGCTCTACCTCGCCTTCGGGATCTCCGGTGCGACCCAGCATGTCGCTGGAATTTCGGGCTCGAAGCATATCGTGGCGGTGAACACTGATCCTGAAGCGCCGATCTTTAAGGTGGCCCAGCTCGGCATCGTTGAAGATTGGAAAGCTATAGCAACCACGCTGATCCAGCACTGTCGGGAATTAACGAGAAGCTAAAAATGTGTGAGGTTAAAGGGTTACAGTACGGGGTGCGAAATCCTCCTATCCCCCCTTTACAAAAGGGGGGCGCGGGGGGATTTGGAATACAGTAGGTCGGCCATGACCCCCATGCGCGAGATCTACTGGAACATCCCGGGGCACCTGTTCCTGTACCTGCTGTTCTTTCCCTTCCTGGTCGTCTGGCTCTACGGCATCTACCGGCATACCCGCATGATACTCGCGGGAGAACCGGCTGCTGTCTTGGGCAGCCTGTGGGACCGGCTCAAAGACGTTGTCGAGGATGCCGTGTGGCAGCGGCGGATTGCCAAGGATCCCCTCTCAGGGCTGCTCCACCGCTCGATCTCCTGGGGGTTTGCCATCCTCTTTATCGCGACCTGCCTCGTAGCCCTTCAGGACTATCTCGGCATTCCCACCCTGCGCGGACAGTTTTACCTCTACTTCATGTCGCTGACCGTCGATCTGTTCGGGCTGGCGGCCATTGTCGGCGTGCTGATTGCGCTCGCCCGGCGCTATGGCCTCAGGCCCGATCGGCTCCTGCTGCCTCGTAAGGCCAAGAGCTACGACCATCTGCTGGCACTGCTTCTCATCATCCTGGTGACCGGGTTTCTGATTGAGGGGCTGCGGATCGCGGCCACGGCCGATCCGTGGGGCCGCTGGTCGCCCGGCGGCTGGCTGGCATCCGCCCTGTTTCGCGGGACTGAGCAGGCCCAGCAGGTTGCCCTCCATCAGGTCCTCTGGTGGTTCCATGCCATCCTTGCCTTCACCTTCGTCGCTCTTCTTCCCTATGGCGTGGGTATGCACTTCACATCGGCTGCCGCCAATGTCCTGCTGAAGAACCGGGAAGGTTCGGGGGTGCTGCGACCGATCGATCTGGACCGGGCGGAGCGGTTTGGCGCCGGCGCGATCGACCAGTTGACCTGGAAGGATCACCTCGACTTCGAGGCGTGTACCGAGTGCGGCCGCTGCCAGGCTGCCTGTCCGGCCTGGGCGACCGGTAAGCCGCTGACGCCGAAAGGCGTCATCATCGACCTGCGGGATCACATGCGCCTGGTTGCCGACGGAGAGGAGTCCAGGAAGATGGTCGGCGAGGTGATCACCCATGACGTCCTGTGGGCGTGTACCACCTGTGGGGCCTGCCATCAGGAGTGCCCGATCTTCATCGAGCCGATCCCAAAGATCATCGAGATGCGTCGCCACCTGGTCATGGAGGAGGCCGACTTTCCGGAAACGATGCAGCAGGCGTTGCGGAGCCTGGAAGAGCGGGGCCATCCGTTCCGTGGGGCTACAGCCTCCAGGACCGACTGGGCGAAGGGGCTTGGCGTAAAGACGGTAGCCACGGACGGCCCGCCGGAGATCCTGTACTGGGTCGGCTGCACCGCGGCCTTTGATGAGCGGAACCAGCAGGTCGCGGTGGCCTTTGCCAAACTCCTGCAACACGCTGGAGTTGATTTCGCGATCCTGGGGGAAGAGGAGCGATGCACGGGGGACCCGGCCCGCCGGATTGGAAACGAGTACCTCTTCCAGACGCTGGCCACGGAGAACATCGCCACGCTGAACGGCTACGGCATCAAGAAGATCGTCACGACCTGCCCGCACGGCTTCAATACGCTGAAGAATGAATACCCGACGCTGGGGGGTAACTACGAGGTCGTCCATCACACACAGTTGCTGGCCGATCTAGTAAAGGAAGGACGCTTGCGGCCGGAGAAGCGGATCGATAGCGTAGTATCCTTTCACGACCCCTGTTATCTGGGGCGACACAATGGTGTCTACGACCCACCCAGGCAGGTTCTCGGGGCGATCCCCGGGCTTGCGGTCAAGGAGATGGGTCGATGTCGGGAGGGCAGCTTTTGCTGCGGCGCGGGGGGCGGATTGATGTGGTTCGAAGAGAAGATCGGCAAGCGCGTGAGCTGGGAGCGGACCGAGGAGGCGCTGGCCCTTCAGCCGCAGGTGCTGGCGAGCGCCTGTCCCTTTTGCCTGATCATGTTCGAGGACGCGCTGAAGGTCAAGGATGCGATAGGGCAGACCAGACCGCTTGACGTAGCAGAGCTAATGGCGCAAAGTGTAGACATGTGAAGCGTGGTGTGTAGGGGCGCTGCTTGCTGCGCCTGTTCCTGGTGCGAGGTGCAAATCCCCCCAAGCCCCCTTTACAAAAGGGGGGAACAGGGGGTTTGGTGCGGGCTGCGTAGGGGCGCCCCTTGTGGGTGCCCTCCCGTACGAGATGCGAGGATGTCCGAGCAAAAAGATCTGAAGCGGATCGAGGAAGAAAAGGCGCGGTGGGAGGCCGAGACGCTAAAGCCCGCCCTCGCTCAAACCCCTGAACGGGCAGAGCGCTTTACCACCGCCTCGATGACCCCGGTCGAGCGCCTCTACACCCCGGCCGACCTGCCCGAGTGGGATTACACGAAAGAGCTTGGATTTCCCGGCCAATATCCCTACACGCGCGGGGTTCAGCCGACGATGTACCGCGGCAAGCTCTGGACCATGCGGATGTTCGCCGGGTACGGCACCGCCGCCGAAACCAACCGACGGTTCAAGTATCTACTCGAACAGGGCCAGATGGGGCTGTCCACCGCCTTCGATCTGCCGACCTTGATGGGGTACGATTCGGACCACCCTTCTGCGGCCGGGGAGGTGGGCAAGTGCGGCGTTGCCATCGATTCGCTCGCCGACATGGAGACGCTGTTCGAGGGGATTCCGCTCGGCGAGGTCACGACCTCCATGACGATCAGCTCTCCCGCCTCAGTCTTGTGGGCGATGTATATCGCCGTCTGCGAAAAGCAGGGCGTCCCGTACCATCAGATAGGCGGCACGCTCCAGAACGATATCCTGAAGGAGTACATCGCGCAGAAAGAGTATATCTATCCGATCGAACCTTCGGTCCGGCTGGTGACCGACACCATCCTGTTCGGTGCGCAGCACCTTCCGCGTTGGAATACCGTCAGCATCAGCGGGTACCATATCCGGGAGGCGGGGGCAACCGCATTACAGGAGCTCGCCTTCACACTGGCTGATGGGATGGTCTATGTCGAGGAAGCGATCAAGGCGGGTCTTGAGGTCGATGCTTTTGCTCCGCGCCTCTCCTTCTTCTTCGATTGCCACAACGATCTGTTCGAGGAGGTGGCCAAGTTTCGGGCAGCGAGAAGGCTATGGGCTCGAATCATGCGGGAGCGGTTCGGGGCGAAAGATCCCCGTTCCTGGCTGCTGCGGACGCACGCCCAGACGGCCGGATGTTCCCTTACCGCCCAGCAGCCGCGCAATAACATCGTCAGAGTCGCGATCCAGGCGCTGGCGGCTGTTCTGGGTGGGACGCAATCGCTGCACACCAACGCCATGGACGAGGCGCTGGCGCTCCCTACGGAAGAAGCCGCCACCATCGCCCTGCGGACGCAGCAGATCATCGCGCATGAGAGCGGCGTTACCAATACGGTCGATCCGGTGGCCGGCTCCTATTATGTCGAAAAGCTGACGAATCAGATGGAGGAGGGGGCCTGGGAGTACTTCAGGCGGATCGAGGATCTGGGCGGGATGATCCGGGCGATCGAGAAGGGTTTCCCTCAGCGCGAGATTGCCGATGCCGCCTACGCGTATCAGCAGGCCATCGAACGGGGCGAGAAGATCATCGTTGGCGTGAATCGATTTACGGCGGACGAAGAGGTGTCGATTCCGACTCTCACCATCGACCGTGAGGCCGAGGCGCGGCAGATCGAACGCGTACACGCGCTTCGCCGCTCGCGCGACAAGGATGCGGTGATGCGGTCGCTGGAGGCGCTTCGTCAGGCTGCCGCCGGGAACGACTCGTGGGGAAAGGATCTGTTGATGCCGAGGATTCTTGACGCGGTTCGGGCCTACGCGACCTTGGGTGAAATCATGGATGTCTTTCGCGAGGTCTGGGGCGAATACAAGGAGTCGTCGATCATTTAGCCAGCGTGAGGATTTCAGTGTAGGGGCAGGGCTTGCCATGCCCGATTGAGGCAGTCAAAGCCGTTACAGGAGCGTGCAGATGCAAGGGGACCGGAAGATCCGCGTGCTAATCGCTAAGCCTGGCCTTGACGGGCACGATCGTGGTGCTAAGGTCATCGCCAGGGCCTTCCGCGACGCCGGAATGGAGGTGATCTACACCGGGCTCCGGCAGACCCCGGAGATGATCGTAAACGCGGCCATCCAGGAAGACGTGGACGCCATCGGGATGTCCTGTCTATCAGGGGCTCATATGTACCTGTTCCCAAAGGTCATGGAGCTGCTCAAGGAGCGTGGGGTCGATGACATCGTCGTCTTTGGTGGCGGCACAATCCCCGCCGATGACATCCCGAAACTGAAAGCAGCCGGGCTCACCGCCATCTTCACGCCCGGCACGACCACGACCGAAGCGATCGAGTGCGTGAAACAGAGCGTCAGACGATAAAGCTTAATATACAAGTAGCTACAACGTAGTCTCTAGAATATACATGATGTATATCTCTGGTCTTGAGGGATGAATTTCAGCCGCATAAATCAGGCTGGATTTGAGTCCCGCCACCAATAAAGGAGGGCGCCTCGATGCGACCGGTGTACATGGTCTCTGGAGGGGTGAGCAAATTCACCAAGGCCAGGCCGGACGTCACCTTCCAACCGGTGGTGAAGGAGGCGTACGATTACGCCCTCAAGGACCTCGAGCTAGACGTAAGATTGTAAATGATGAGATGAACGGATGAGGCTGCCGAATGCCGATGAGGCGCACGTTGATCGCGCTAAGTTGGAACACTACCTGGTGTCCCAATCGCACCCGATCGGGAGATCGAAGGCAAGGTTCTTTCGTGGGGTCGGCTTTAATGAATCAAACCTTGTGATGCTTGAGCAGACCTTGATCGGAATTGCCGGCGCAGAAGAGATCGTGGAAACTACAGCCTCAGCATACGGTACCAAGTATATCGTTGATGGTTCGATTGCGACACCGTCTGGTGATCAGGCCAGGTTGCGAACGGTGTGGATCATTGAAGAGGGTCAGGGCCGTCCACGCTTCGTAACTGCATATCCGATCTGATATGGTTGGGAGGGGCTGAGATGATTCGAGAGCTGGAGACAGTCGTGCTCACCCATGATGTTCCTCAGCGTGGCCTAGAGAAGGGCGACGTCGGGGCAGTGGTACATCGGTACGTTGACAAGGGGGCGTATGAGGTTGAGTTTGTCACTGCCGAAGGAAAAACGGTTGCGGTCCTCACGTTGATGGAAGCGGATATCCGCCCGATGGGGAGCGGTGAGATTCTTCACGCCAGGGAGTTCGCCTCGGCTTAGGCACTTGTGCTTCAGATGAAGTAGTCCAAGAACGGCGAGATTGCGTCGCTTTGCTCGCAATGACGGAGAGGGGGTAGAGCGCTTCATGCGACCGGTATACATGGTTTCTGGAGGGGTAAGCAAGTTCGCGAAGGCGAGGCCGGACGTTACCTTCCAACCGATGGTGAAGGAGGCGTACGACTATGCCCTCAAGGACCTCGGGCTTGAGCACCCTCGGTTTGTTGAGATCGTAGATGGATCGGTCGCGTCGTACTTCTCTGACCATTTCCAGCGGCAGTTGATGTCGGGCATTATGGTGCAGGACTATCTGGGGCTCTGTCCGAAGCCGAGCCACCGGGTCGAAGGTGGTGGCGCCACGGGAGGACTCTGCTTTCAAGAGGCCTGGAAGTCGGTGGCCTCGGGCCTCATGGATGTCTGCGTGGCCTACGGCTTCGAGACGATGTCCCATGTGAATACCTGGAAGGGGAACGAGTTCATCGCTCTGGCCTCCGACGTCAGCTTCGACTACCCGGTGGGCGGTTTTTACAGCGGCTATTATGCGATGATGGTGGTCCGGCACATGAAGGAGTTCGGCACGACCGTCGAGCAGATGGCCCACATCTCGGTGAAGAATCACAACAACGCCTTTCACAACCCCTATGCCCAGAAGCGAAAGCTCCTCACGATCGAAGATGTGCGTTGCGCGCCGATGGTGGCCTGGCCGCTGACCCGCCTGGATATCTGCGTCATGTCCGACGGGGCGGCAGCCACGATTCTGGCCAGTGAGGAGGGGGTCAGCAAGCTGGAGAAGGCGAGCGGCAAGCGGCTCAAGCCGGCCAGGATTGTCGGCATCGGTCGCGGGACTGACGCGATGCGGATGGCCGACCGGCCTCACCGCAAGGTGTTGCTGCTCCCGCATGAGCGGGCCAGCGACTACCGTGGTCTCAAGTATCCTGGCGTTCACTCATTTCGGGCAGGCCGGATGGCTTCTAAACTGGCCTATGAGATGGCCGGGATCACCAATCCGATTGAGGCGCTGGATTTCATCGAGCTACACGACGCCTATACCTCCTCCGAGATCCAGACCTACGAGGATATGGGTCTTTGCAAGTACGGGGAGGGTGGCCGATGGGCGGAGGAGGGGAACCCCTTTCTGCCCAACCTCGACTACGGCCTTACCCTTAAGAAGCCCGGGGCGCTGCCCGTCAATCCTTCGGGAGGCCTGATCGCCTGCGGCCATCCGGTGGGGGCCACCGGCCTGATGCAGGCGGTCTTCGCCTTGTGGCAGCTTCAGGGAAGCATCAAAAAGCATTTTGGTAACGACCGGCTTCAGGTCAAGGGCGCCAGACGTGGGGCCATCCACAGCCACGCCGGCACCGGGACATACGTTACCGTGAGCATCATGGAGAAGGTTTGAACTCTGACCACTGCATTTGAGGAACACCTATGCGGGACTGCCGCACCAACGCAAACGAAAAGGAATCCTCACCCCCTCCCCAACCCTCCCCCCTCGGAGGGGGAGGGAACGGGTGGGGGGGCGCGGGAGGGAGCACGCGATGGCGAGCGCCAAACGTGGGAGACTGAATCAGAAGCTACCCGATGAAGGGCCTGTCGCGTTGCCAGAGACCGACGAGGGGACGATTCTGTTCAACGTCCCGTTCCCTAAGGACCTGGCCCAGCTCAAAGCCATGGCGCCCATCATCATCAAGCAGCCCTACCAGATCGATTACATCCACAGCTACGGGCAGGACTCCCCGTTCTTTGCCGGCCTGGCCAACGGCAAGCTGCTGGGGACCGTCTGCACGAAGTGCGGATACAAATACGCGACGCCCAAGCTGCACTGTATGGATTGCGGCAGCGAGTGCGACTGGTTTGAACTGCCGCAGGCCGGCGCGGTCCACACCTTCACCGTCTGTTACTTCGGGGGCGAGGAGTTCCTGAAGGAGACTCCTTTTGCGCTGATCCTGGTGGAGTGGCCTGGTATCGATACGCTGTTTCTCTCGCGGCTGCTCGGCGTCGATCCGCTGAACCCCTCACTGGATTGGGTCGGGATGAAGGTTCGGGCAAAATTCCGCCGCCTCTCCAAGTTCAAGCCGACCGATGTCTACTTCGTCCCGGCGTAGCGATCATGAAAGCCGCCTATTGTGACTAGCCTCATCTGGATGTACTCATGGTTTTTGTCAGTGAGGTCGAAGCCTTCAGGTGAGGGGAATGGCTAAAGAGATACTCTTCGAGGTACATACACCTTTGGGTTTCAGCGTTCGCGTCAGCCATAACTCATGGGAGTTGATAGCTACGATTAAGCACCCGGTCATGCATGGGCGCGAGAGCGATGTGCGGGATGCCCTGCGATCGCCAGACGAAATTCGGCGAAGTCGTAGCGACCCAACCGTGTTTCTCTTCTATCGATTGGAGAGCCCATGCCGGTGGATTTGCGCAGTAGCCAAGCGGCTCAACCATGAGGGGTTTTTGATCACCAGTTATCCGACTGATACCATCAAGGAGGGTGAACGAATATGGAACAAGTAAAGGTCTTCTACGACCGTACGGGCAACACTTTGACGGTCTGGTTCGGTGATCCACAGACGGAACACGTCTGTGAAGAAACTGGCGATGAAGTGATCCTCATGAAGGACCGAACTGGTCGGGTGATCGGCTTTGAGAAAATTAATTTCGCTGTGCCTGCACCAGAACAACTGCGTTTCGCGTTTGAAACCGTGACGACCTGACGCCTCACTTGGCGCCAGTTACTTGTCAAGACTGGGCGCACATGGTCCGCTTCAGTTGCTATCCAAAATAGGGACAGACACTAGTAGCGTAACAATTCGTGGTGCTCGCGGTCATGATCGTGCATGCCACGGATTACCCGAATCGTTGCATCCGGCCACCCGTATCATGTGAGGAAACGAGGGCATGATCGCCAGGCGGTCTTTCGGAGCAATAGTGATTCGAAGGCACACGATGACGGGGCGGTTACCGGAAGAGACGGGTTCATCCGGGAGGTGCGCAGGAAACTGGACGAGTAATACACGTATTGCAGAGGGGAAGACCAAGAAAGGATTTCAATAAATAGTGTCTGTCCCTATATTCCTATATTCCCCTATATTCCTATATCCTGACAGCCCGCAATTGTTTGATGTGAAGAAGGGACACCAATGAGTAACTTTGATACGACCATTGCCAAGATCCGCGCGTTTCGAGACGCACGCGATTGGATGCAGTTCCATAATCCCAAAAACCTCGCAATTTCCATTAATCTGGAATCGGCGGAGTTACTTGAGCATTTCCAGTGGAAGTCGATGGAGGAAAGCGAGGCGCACGCGAGAGCGGCGCGCGAAGAGATCGCAGAGGAAATAGCGGATGTCGCGATCTACCTGTTTGAGTTGGCTGATAACCTGGGGATCGATCTGCTCTCCAGTGTTGATGCGAAACTCGCCAAGAACGAAAGTAAATACCCTGTCGCGAAAGCCAAGGGTTCGGCAGCAAAATACAATCAACTCTAAGCCATGAAAATTCTGGAAAATCGGGACAGCGACGATTAAACATGAGACACTCTAAGGCCGCCGAACGTCAAAATCGGTTGCCACGCTTTTGGACGATCGGAAGCAGGAGAGGGGTCTTCGCTCGCGCTCCCCGTGCCCGGTTCACACCACAGCCCTTCTGAGCCCTCGCTGCCGCCCCTACCGGACGGGAGCCGCCCGGACCGGCCCTGGCACAGCCAGGTGGCGGAGTGTCGGCGATGGCACGGGACACGGCGGGACAGGACATATCTAAGGGTCAGAGAGCAGCCGGATCGGATCCGGCAGGAGGTAAGGCCATGCAAATCGGTGTACGCGCAAGTGTCACGTTTGGCGTCCTGCTCGCCTTGTTGCCCGGAATCTCAGCGGCGGCTGAGAATTGCCGTGCAGAGTCTGCTGAACTGAAGGGTATGACCACCCAGGTGTTGACCCAGCGGTACTGTATCTATGAGGGGATGGCCGATACCGCCAATCAAGGCGCGGATCAGATGGCCAGAGCAGGCTCGTCAAAACTGGCCCAGCCATTCATCGACACGGCGATCCAATGTATGAAGCTCAGGGGAACGATTAGTGAGATCTTGAAACAGCGCTCCGCAAATCCTGATCCGCAGTGTAAGACTGGCAAGACACCGCACCCAAGACGATAAAGTTCTTCAAACAGTGGTCCTCCCGGAATGAGCGTGGGTACGAGAGATGTCACTCTCCCCTCCAGAGGAGCGAGCCGTTCCGGTGCTCCTCCCCCTTGAGGGGGGAGGATTCAGGTGGGGGTGAACGGAGGCTATCGGAGTGGAACCCATGGCCTCTCTTGGGCTGTGTGGGCGTTTGCGTGTCACTCGCTGATATCGTGTATGGCACACGCCCCCCCACCCGCGCCCTCCCCCTCGGAGGGGGGAGGGGATGCTGGAAGGCCAGGGTACCCACGGAAAACCCGGAAGAACCAAAATAGTAAAAAAGGGACAGCGACCATTGAAGCTTGATACACAAAGAGGATGTGCCTGACGAATCGTTCCTGCGGATGACGTAAACGCCGCTGCTACACTCATCGTGAGTCGGACCGTTGCCTCCGTCATGTGGACTCCCAGGAGGGCGGGTTAGTTACTTCCAGTCATCGAAAGCAATGCCTTATCACATTGATGATCAGTTGTCAGCTATCAGCAAGCTGAATAATGAGGGATGGTCGGGCGGCGGCTCCGCCGGCGCAACGCCGTCGTTGTGCGTCGAAGACGGCCGGCGACATCCTCTCCGGTTCTCGCGGCGGAAGGTGTCGGAAGGGCAGAGCGCAGCCCCCGTCCGCGTCACGTGATGTATACGACGTATTTCGGCCTCACCGAGGCCCCGTTCTCCATGACGCCCGATCCGCGCTATCTCTACATGAGTGAGCGCCACCGTGAAGCCCTGGCACACCTTCTCTACGGGGTCGGAGAAGGCGGCGGATTCGTGCAGCTCACCGGCGAGGTTGGAACCGGGAAGACGACACTCTGTCGGTGTCTGCTGGAGCAACTGCCGCCCCGCGTGGACGTGGCTCTCGTCCTCAATCCGCGGCTCACGGATATCGAGCTGCTCGCCGCGGTGTGCGATGAACTCCGCATCTCGTATCCCGCCGGCACGACCAGCGGGAAGCTCTTCGTCGACGCGCTCTACCGACACCTGCTCGATGCACACGCGCAGGGGCGTCGCACGGTGCTCATCGTCGACGAGGCGCAGGACCTCGCCACCGATGTCCTGGAGCAGATCCGGCTGCTGACGAATCTCGAGACCCCAACCCAGAAGCTCCTGCAGATCATCCTCATCGGCCAGCCGGAGCTGATCCGACTGCTCGATAGGGAAGAGCTCCGGCAATTGGCCCAGCGGGTCACCGCGCGCTATCACCTGCTGGCGTTCTCCGAGGACGACACGCGAGCCTATATCGTTCATCGAATCCAGATCGCCGGCCAGAAGAAAGAGATCTTCACCGATGCGGCGATGCGCGCAGTGCATGGGGCGGCGCGCGGCATCCCGCGGCTGATCAACGCCATCTGCGACCGCGCGCTGCTCGGGGCATACACGCAAGACCAACATCGTGTCATGGCCGCCACGGTGCGCCGCGCGGCGAGCGAGGTGCTCGGCGAGACGCTCACGCCGCGACCCGCGCGTCGATGGCAGTGGGCGGGCGCAGCGGCGCTCGTCGCAGTGCTCGTCACCGGCACCTGGGTGCTCGTCACTCAGGGGCAGGCTCGGTTGATCCGGCGTGCCGTGATCCCGAGTGCGATGAATCCGACCCCGACGTCCGCGACACTGTCGGCGCTCCTCTCGATTCCCTCGCTACGCGCCGACAGGAAGTCGGCCTTCGCCAGCCTCTATGCGAGCTGGCGCCTTGACGTCGACGGCTCCATGGACGACCTCGACTGCGAGCGCGGTCGCTCCGAAGGACTTCAGTGTCTCTTTAAGACGGGCACGTGGGGCAAGCTCCGGCGATTCAACCTGCCGGCCATCATCGAGCTGTCGACGCCGACGGGAGATCGTCGGTACGCCACGGTGGTGGCCCTGGACGAGCAGAACGCGACCCTCGATTTCGGGGGGCGACGGCACGTGTTCCCGCTGAGCGAGATCGACCTCTACTGGGATGGTCCATTCATTCTCCTCTGGAAGGCGCCCGTGTTGAGCTCGGTTCCCATCAGGCCGGGCACGCGCGGCAAGGACGTGGAGTGGGTACGAGAGCGGTTCGCCGAGTTCGACGGCGTCCCCGGAGCAGGACGGAACCGCCAGGTCTTCGACGACGACCTCCGTGCCCGGGTGATTGCCTTTCAGCGTAGTCGGTCGCTCATGGCCGACGGGATAGTCGGAAAGGAGACGCTGACCCATTTGAGCGCCGCCCAGCGCGATCCACAGGTGCCTCGCCTCCGGCGGGCAGGCTCGTAGGCCGCACATGTCCTACATCCTCGACGCATTGAAGAAGGCCGACCGGGATCGACACCCGACGGCCGTTCCCACGCCGGCAACCGTCCACCGGACGCCGGCGCCTCCTTCACGGCGCCGGCGTCTCTGGCCGTGGATCGCCGGTGCGGTGATCGTCGTGAACGTGGGCGTCTGGCTGTGGATGCTGCGCCCGGCACCCTCTGTCCCCGACGGAGCTCTGGTGAGCGTGACTCTGGCACCCGCGACAGCCCCGGCACCGGCGGCGCCGTCGCACGCCCAACCATCTGCAACGAGGAGCGCGCCCCCCATGCCCTTGTCGCGATTGGAGCACAATCCTGACGCGGTCCCGCAGGCCGCGACCAAGCCGGCACACGTGACACCCGCCGGAGTGGCTGCCCCGAGGTCCGCCGCGCCTCCGACGCCTGAGACCGCGCCGGAGAAGTCCCCGGCTCCTGCAGTGGCCTCGGCTCCCGTGAAGCCCCTGGAGCGAGCCCCGGCAACACCGCCGGCGTCTCAAGAACCGCCGGTCCCTCAGGATGTCTTCGCGAATCTGCGCCTCCAGGTTCACGTCTATTCCGAGGTCCCCGCGGAGCGCCGGGTCTTCATCAACAACCAAAAGTACGTCGAAGGCCAGCGGATCGACGCCAACCTCGTGATCGAGAGCATCACGTCCGACGGAGTCTTCGTGAGCTACCAGGGCAAGCGAGTGTTGCTCCGGACCGATCAGTCCGCCTCTCGCTGACGAGCGCGAAGAGGTGTCGTCTCGACCACGTCTTTGGAGGCACGGCGCCGAACTCTGCGTCGCGCTCTCAGTCCAATTGCAAGTCAGGAGAGAAATGAAAATGAAGATGTTATTTCGTTGCCTTCTACTTGGGATAGGTATTTTTAATCTTGTCGCAGTAGCGATAGCCGCGGACGGGGTGGACGACAAGCGTCTCTTGTCCGCTCATACCGATAACAGTAACTGGCTGACCTATGGACATGGCTACAGTAATCAACGTTATTCTGAACTTGATGAAATTAATCGCGATAACGTGAAACGGCTGGTCCCTCGCTGGATCTACCAGACCGGGATACCGGGCACGTTTCAAACCAATCCGCTGATTGCCGACGGGATCATGTATCTCAGCACACCCTATAACCACGTCGTTGCCCTGGACGCCGTGACTGGAAAGGTGAAATGGCGTTACGAGCACAAGCTCACGACAGAGGAATTGTGTTGTGGGCCGACTAATCGTGGTGTGGCGATGGGTTACGGTAAGATTTACATGATTACCGTCGACGCCCGCCTGATCGCTCTCGACATGAACACCGGGGCCGTGCTATGGGATGTGCCGGTCGCGGATCCCAACACCGGCGCGCGGGAGTCGCTGGATTTTCTGGCGGAGGCCGATGCCTTGAAAACATGGAAAGTCATCGGTTGGACAGGTTTTTCTGGAAACATGGCACCGCTGGTATTTGATGGACAGGTGATCATTGGCGTCACTGGCGCCGGGTACGGCCTTACGCTGAGGGCAACCACGGAAGGTGATCCGCATGCAGTGGTGGGGATTGCCGGGGAAGACCAGGGTCTGCGGGCTTTTGTATCAGCATATGACGCCGGCAGCGGAAAGTTGCGCTGGCGCTGGTATTCCACACCCACGCAGGGTTGGGAAGGAAAATTCTCCGGCCAGACCGCCGCGGGTGACTCGCTGGAACGCGACCTGAAAGCAGAGAAAGCCGCACTGCCGAAATACGCAGATGCCTGGAAGAGAGGTGGTGGTTCGGTCTGGACCCATCCCGCTCTGGATCCGGCCGCGGGGTTGCTGTATGTCGGCACCGGCAATCCGGCGCCGCAAATGGATGACTCTACCCGTCCCGGCGACAACCTCTACACGTCTTCGCTGGTCGCCCTGGATGCCCGGACCGGTCAACTGAAATGGTACTTCCAGGAGGTTCCTCACGATGTGTGGAACTATGATGTGGCAAGCCCTCCGATCCTCTTCGATACCATGCATGACGGCCGTCTCACGCCTGCCGTGGCCCAGGCCGGCAAGACTGGTTGGCTGTATGTCCTCAACCGCCTGACCGGTAAATTGTTATCACGTTCAGAGCCGTTCGTGCCGCAGCATAATATTTTCCGGCGCCCGACACGGGATGGGGTCGTGATTTCCCCTGGTTTGGTCGGAGGTAACGACTGGTCTCCCGCCGCCTATAACCGGCAGACCGGTTGGATCTATGTCGCGGCGGTGCACATGCCGACGAAATATACCGTACACGATGTACCACCTGAAAAGCGTAAGCCGGGATTAAGCGACATCTACGTTGTAGCAACCAGCGCCGAGGAATCCGGTACGGGCAGGTTAAGTGCCATCGATCCCGCTTCCGGAAAGGTTCAATGGCAGGTACAAACCGATAAACCCCTGGTAGGAGGGGTAGCGACGAGCGCGGGGGGATTGGTGTTTGTGGGAGAAAGTAATGGTCAATTTACCGCCCGCGACGCAAGCGACGGCCGCTTGTTGTGGCAGTTCAACACGGGGGCCGGTGTCAATGCGCCGCCGGTCATTTACAAGGCGGGTGGAAAGCAATTTGTCGTGGTAGCTGCCGGAGGGCACCAGAAGTTCCAGTTTCCCCTGGGGGACGCGGTAATCGCATTTGGCTTACCGGACAACTAGTGTAGTGTTACAGCAATCTCCTTACAATCCGTTCGTGGTGAGCTTGTCGAATCCATGAACGGAACTCATTGAAATCTCTACCCCTTCGACAGGCTCAGGGTGAACGGCCTTGGAAGGCTGTTACTGTAACACTACACTGGGTGGCGGAGTGTCGGCGATGGCACGGGACACGGCGGGACAGGACATATCTAAGGGTCAGAGAGCAGCCGGATCGGATCCGGCAGGAGGTAAGGCCATGCAAATCGGTGTACGGGCAAGTGTCACGTTTGGCGTCCTGCTCGCCTTGTTGCCCGGAATCTCAGCGGCGGCTGAGAATTGCCGTGCAGAGTCTGCTGAACTGAAGGGTATGACCACCCAGGTGTTGACCCAGCGGTACTGTATCTATGAGGGGATGGCCGATACCGCCAATCAAGGCGCGGATCAGATGGCCAGAGCAGGCTCGTCAAAACTGGCCCAGCCATTCATCGACACGGCGATCCAATGTATGAAGCTCAGGGGAACGATTAGTGAGATCTTGAAACAGCGCTCCGCAAATCCTGATCCGCAGTGTAAGACTGGCAAGACACCGCACCCAAGACGATAAAGTTCTTCAACGCCAATTCGAGCCGGGCGGGATTCGGTGGGAAAATAGGAACAGCGATCATCGGATAGAGCAGGTGTGAGGTCAGCCGAGGAAGGAGTGACCGGGTGCGCGTTACACTGTCATCCGAATCGCTGTCATGCCGAAAGACCGCCTGGCGATCATTCCCTCGTTGTATTACATGATACGGGTGGCCGGATGCAACGGTTTGGGTAATCCGTAGCATGCACGATCATGACCGTACACACCACGAATCATCACGATACTAGGGTCTGCCCCTATTTTCTTCCGCTGGAGCTGAACAACGTGCACTTCAATGCGGTGCGCGAGAAGCTGGAGAAGTGGGCTGACGACATGCATGGCGACCGGGTGTCTTCTCTCACATCTTGCAACCAGACGTAGCACATACCTTCATCTGGACGTCGATAAACCTTGCAATTAGCCGACGTCTTGAGTTACATTTGGCTGCCATGAACACAGACCACCTTCATCCCCGTTTTGCCGTCTCGGCCCTGGTCGACGCACTGGCCGACACGCCCGTTGTCCTGATCCACGGGCCGCGACAGTGCGGCAAGACGACGCTGGCATTAGGGATCGCCGAGTCCAGAGGTTACGCGTACTTCAGTTTCGACGACGCAGTGGCCCTCGGCGCGGCTACTGCCGATCCGGTTGGTTTCGTTGCCGACCTGCCTGATCACGCCATTCTGGACGAGGTGCAGCGGGCCCCCGCGTTGTTCACGGCCATCAAGGCGGCCGTGGATCGCGGACGCCACCCCGGTCGATTCCTGCTCACCGGGTCGGCGAACGTGCTGCTGATTCCGAAGCTCTCCGATTCCCTGGCTGGGAGAATGGACATCCTGCGGCTGCACCCGCTGGCCCAGTGCGAACTGGCGGGTCGCCCACCGGGATTCCTCGACGCCCTGTTCGAAGGGCGCTTCAAGGCACACAACTACGGGCGGTTGGGCCGGGAACTGGCGGCGCGCATCGCCGCAGGCGGATATCCGGCAGCACTGGCCCGCGCCACCCCCCGTCGCCGTGCCGCCTGGTACCGCGACTATATTGAGACGCTGGTCCAGCGCGACGTGCGCGGCCTGGCGCGGATCGCATCGCTCGATGCGCTCCCGCGCCTGCTTACGCTGGCGGCGGGCCAGACCGCTCGCCTGCTCAACGTCAGCGAGCTCGCGGCGCCGTTTCAGTTGAGCCGACCGACCATCAAGGACTATGTGACCCTGCTGGAGCGGGTCTTCCTGCTCGAGCAGCTTGCGCCCTGGCACAGCAACCGGCTGAGCCGCCTCATCAAGACGCCCAAGCTGCATCTTGGCGATACCGGGGCGGCGTGTGCCCTGCTCGGGCTCGATGCCGAGTCGCTGTGGCAGGACCGTGGCACCCTGGGGCAGTTGCTGGAGACCTTCGTGTTCCAGGAACTGCGCCGGCAGGCGAGCTGGCGCGACGACGACATCCGCTTCCATCACTTCCGCGACAAGGACGGCGCGGAGGTGGATCTGGTGCTGGAGCGTGGCGGGCGTGAGTTGGCCGGGGTGGAAGTAAAAGCCGCTGCGACCGTGACGGCATCGGACTTTCGTGGACTGCGCAAACTGCGGGACGCAGCGGGCAAGCGCTTTGCCGCCGGCGTGGTGCTGTACGACGGTGAGGCCGGCGTGGGATTCGGCGAGGGGCTTTTCGCGGTGCCGATTCGCGCCCTGTGGGAGCTGACATGAGCGCGATCAGGGTCAACATCGAACAGGAACTCCGATGATCCAGAAATACGAAAAGCTGAAGACCCTGCCGCAGGAGCTGTTCCAGCTCGACCAGCCCGACCTGGACTTCGGCCTCTACCGCATCATGCACGCCAGGAGCGCCGAGGTATCGCAGTTCCTCGACAAGGACCTGCTGCCGCAGGTGCAGGCGGCGTTTGGCCACTACAAGACCGCCGACAAGGCCAAGATCGAGAAGGATCTAGCCAAGGTCATCGCGGGCAGCGAGGCCGCGGCTTGCCACCCGCTTTCTGTTCGGCGCTTCGCGCCGGTTATCACGCGGCTGCAGTGGCCAGTCGTCCACGCGAGCACGCTCGCGCGTCCGCCCGCCGCTGATCCGCAACGCCGTTCGACTTGAAAGGCGGACCGGTCAAGTTTGACGCAGAACAGAGCAATGATGGCAAACGCGTGAGATCGACGAGGCGTGGAAATGGCAGAGGCTACCATGGTCTACGAGTTCGAATGGAATCCCAATCGTTTTGACAACGCAAAAGGGACCCACCGTGATAAAGCAAAAAGGACCCACCCCTGTTTAGTGGTAGTCGGACTTGTGGGAAGTGTGGGAAAGCCGGAGGCTTTTCCACACTGCGGCAGGAAGCCGCGCTGTGTGCGGATGTCCACCGCAGCGGCACGTTCCACAGGTCCTTGGTCCTCGTCTCTCTTTACGTCTTGGGACTGTTGCACCGGTATCTCTCGCCCGAGGATCGCCCAGCCACGACAATCGCTGTGACGACTCTCAGCTCGTCCGTAGTGTCTTGCCCCGCCGCGTCGATCCATCAGATCCAGATTCGGCAGCCGCCGCCACACGAGCGACGGGCGTATGCGTCAGGCTCTTCTGCTTGAGGCTGTCGGTGAACCGGATGCTCTCCCACCCGAACTCATGGATGGTGCAGTGATGCGTCAGTCGATCCAGCAGGGCCGCCGTGAGCGAGGCCTCGCCGAAGACGCTCGTCCGGATCTGTGGAGGGAGTTATGGGTAACCATGATTCCTGCTCCGACCGCCATCTCGGATTGTGGCAACAAGGCGTGTGCGTCTATCCGGCAAGAGCCTCGCCTGAGATTGCGGACAAGGTCATCGAACCCTGGCGTGATGACCCCTTCTTGGATGACGATACCGAACCTGTGATGATGTACGCGAACGGGTAAGCCCATCGCGACAGGAGCGGTCTGCCGACGTGCGGCCCTGCTCGCAGTACAACAGGTCCGCTTTGGTACTCAGATCGGCCTCGGCGCCGCAACACGCGTGACCCCACTCTCGTCTTGACTCTTCAACCTGACTCCCGCATACTTTCCACCATGAATTCGCTTCTTCGTGCGGCCTCCACGGGCGCGTACCCGTACCGCCCAAAAAGCGATTTCTTATCAGTCAGTTATCAGTTACCAATAGGGGCGAGCGACGAGGGACAAGGAGCAAGGAGGCTTGAACCTGAGAACGGTTGAGCCGCCCATCCCTCATCCCATTCCCCTCTCCCCGAAGGAGAAGGGAATCTCGATCCTCCCCTCTCCGCTCGTGGAGAGGGGTCGGGGGTGAGGATAGGACGCCGATGAACGCCGATAAAATGGTTCCGGCGACAGCGCAATATTCACCCAATACCCGTGCGATTGACACCCACCGGACCGGCGATATAGTTCCTGGCGTTTGAAAGGGGGGTAAGTTTCCTATCTTTTATTATCTGGAAGTTTCAAATTTGTTTCGCACCCAAGGCCACACGGGCATTCAGCGTGTGGTGCGTGCTTGCGTGCGTTATCTGCCGCTTGGGTCGCGTGGGTGCGCGGTGTACGATGAATGGTCACGCTGCTTTCGTGCGCTGCCGGCTGCTGAAGTTTTGGCGGGCAGGGGGCGGGGCTGGCGTCTGCGGCGTTGGGCGTACCCGAAAATCAAGTTGCAGGCGGGTGACGTGTGGTGGGACATCGACAGCAGTTGGCACGAGGCTCCTGCACGGGCAATATGGCTTGAACACTTGAAAACAATTGGGGTCAAGGTGGTGTGGTTGCACTACGATGCCATCCCTATGTTAGAGCCACAGTGGTGCCATGCCACCACGGTGCAGCGCTGGCAGGCGCATTTTCAAGCGCATTTGCAGCATGCCGATGTGCTGCTGGGCATCTCTCAACATGTGGTGGACACCTTGCAGGCTTACCGTCAGGCGCAGCACCTACCGCGATTGCCCAGCGCGGTGGTCCCTCTTGGCTGCGATACCGTAGCCTCGGCGCCTGTGCCATCGTCTGTTTGGCCGTGGCAAGACGCCCCTTTTGTATTGATGGTTGGCACGCTGGAACCGCGCAAAAATCACGAGCTGCTGTGGCAGGTGTATCAGAAAAGCTTGCGTATGCACACTCCTTTGCATTGTGTGCTGGTGGGCAAACTGGGCTGGAACATGCAAGACAGTGTAGACCAATGGCAGCAAGATAAAGACTGGGCGGTGCGTTGGCATTGGCTTGACAAAGTGGACGATGCCGCCTTGGCGCAGATGTACCAGCGGGCGTGGGCTGTAGTCCTGCCCTCATGGTACGAAGGCTATGCTTTGTCTGTCCTGGAGGCCTTGCGTTATGGTCGACCGCTGCTGGCCAGCCTGGCGGGCAGTGTGCCCGAAACGGCGCAAGGCTGTGCCACCCTCTTACCCCCTGATGCCCCACAGGCATGGGCGGACGTATTGCTGGTATGGTGGAACGATCCTGCTCTTTATCGGCAAGCGTGTCAGCAAGCCCAGCGTTTTGAACAGCAAATGTTAGGCTTAGGCTGGAAACAAGCCGTCTCGCTGTGGCCCGCCAAGTTGGCGGCGCTGCTACCGCAAGTAACGTCGTGACCGAAGCGACGTCCCCGGCCCTACGTCAGTGGTTGTGCATTTCCGCACGCCCCGACGTATTGCAGGCAACCATTGCCGCGTACGCCCTGCATTTGCCTCACATCACCGAGCTTATTTTGCTGTGCCCCCGAGCGCTGCGGCCGGCCTTTTTGGCTTTGAGAACAGGGGCGTTGCGGGTGCGCCTTTACCATGATGAGGAGCTGTTGCCCAACGTCGCTTTTTGTGATGATCACCAGACAAGAAACAGCTCGTTACGCAATGCTTTGTTGCAGCGGGTGGTCTTGGACGAATGGGTGCTGATGGGCGATGATGACGCGCGCCCATTGCAAACAGTGCCCAGCGATTTCTTCTTTCAGCAAGGCCAATGCATGGCCTATTCGTTTTGGGAAGATTTGACGAATTGGCGTGAGAATGTGTACACCCCAACCAGCTATGACGTGGGGCAATGGCGAACCGGCGCTTATCTGCAACACCTGGGGGCCAGCGTGCATAGTTTCTCGGTGCATTTCCCCCAAGTATTGAACACGCACTGGGCGAAGAGCATTTACTACACCCACGCCGCCGCCCTGGCGCAAGGGATGGACGAGTGGTCATTGTATTTTAATATTGCCATCGGGCAATATCCGCAAGCGTTCCGCGTCCGGTCTTTGCGTGCTTTGGCGTGGCCGGCACTCCCCAGCGATTGGCTGGCTCCGAATGTACCAGTGTGCCCCTATTTCGAAAATGTTTACCCTGAGATGTACACCCGTCACGGTTTGTTTTTTGGCCTGCACGATGTCACGCGGACCCTCCGCCAGGCCCAACTCAAATTTGCTCGTTACCAGAGGCATTTTCAGCAGGCGTGGCGGTTACAGGCTGCACAACAATTCTTAGAAGTTCCTCCTTCAAATGTTCAGTGGTATTTGCATGGCGCCGCAGGCACATGCCACCATGTGCCGGTGTACGTGCGCGCGGATGGATGTTTGATCTGGCAAAGCGTGCTCAAGGCGGACTGCCATCGTCATGTGTTACGAGCCGGGCGCTGCTACAGCTTGCCAGTACGGCTGCCGTGGTGGCCTTGCACGGGGCGGACAACTTGGCAATTTGAATCAGATGTCTTTACGCTGACGTACATGGTGTCCGCCAGTTGGCCGACTGTCCGCTACGGTGTCGTATACTGGGGGGGGCATGCTTACACTCTGCGGGCATTGCCGTTTCTTAGTGGAGAGATAATTTGCCGAGTCGCCGGGATACGCCGGTCAACATTCATGAAGGGAAAGCGGGTTCACCAAAAGACAGAGGGGTAGCCCATTTGAGTGTTACCGCTGTGATCAGGTGCGCAATCCCGCCGTAAGTTAGGGAGCTGAAGGCTCGCCCTGCAGCGTCCGCAAGGCGGCATCTAGAATCCGCGGCTTGATGCGTCGCGCGATGGCATCCCAGTCGTAGACTTCCTCCACGAGGCTCCGGGCAGCGAGGGTGCGTTCAGTGGCGGTTTGCGCCCCTGGGCCGATCACGCTTTCGATCGCCTGCGGAAAATCCGTAATCTCGCGCACCAGGTTATGGCGTTATTGAGTCTTGCAGAAGTCATAGAACACGAACGACATACCTATCCGTTCGGCCTGAGCTTGTCGAAGGCTAATCCGCCTATGGTTCGACAGGCTCACCATGAACGGAACGAGGATATCCGCTGCCTGCATTACTTATGCAAGGCTCAATAGCCATCCAGGCGTGGGTCTCGGGAGCCGTGGTCGGTGCCGATCACTGGCAGCCCCGCGGCGAAAAAGTCCATCATCTTGAGGTTGGTGCCGGAGCCGTATTCCATGCGATCGAGCGCCACGTCGCATGCTTGCATGCAGAGGTTGCGTGTAATAAAGGGGTCTAAAGGGGTCATAAAGTAACGTACCTGGCTGATTGACTCAAGTAACCCCAGGGGTAGTAGACCGGGGTGATGAAGGCGAGCATCGAGAATCCGTATCCGAAGACATTCGAAGTGTTTGTGGACTGGGTTCAAAGCGAAGAAGACTGTGAGCGATATCTGGCATGGGTGCGTGGGCCGGACAGATTGCGCTGTCCGCGTTGCACGGAACGGAAAGCCTGGCGGACGGATCGGGGGGTGTGGCATTGCGGCGGCTGCCAGACGCAAACGTCGGTCACCGTACGGCCTGGGCGTGGCTGCAGCAATTGCGTAGCGTGATGATTCGCAGGGGTCGGGAACAGGTGCGAGGGCGTGGTGACGTGGAGGAACCGGACATCGGTGGGAAACAAGCCGGCGCCGCCTTTCGTCCCACCGTGGGAAACTCTTCCATCGGCTCATGGAACAAGCTGGGACAGTAAAATGGGGACAGACACTATTATCGTGACGATTCGTAGTGTGTACGGTCATGATCGTGCATGCCACAGATTACCCAAACCGTTGCATCCGGCCACCCGTATACGGATTCATCCGGGAGGTGTGCAGGAAACTGGATGAGTAATACACGTGGTGCAGAGGGGAAGACCAAGGAAGGATCTCAATAAAGAGTGTCTGTCCCTATTATCCCTATTATCAGCCGAGGAAGGAGTAATGCTTATGCCGGATAATGGAGTGCGGGTGGTTGCCCGCGTTGTGGCTCGTCCTGGAAAGGAAGATGAGCTTCGGACGTTGTTGAGGGGTCTGATCGAGCCCACGCGCAGTCAGTAGGTCGGGGCAGCATGGCGTAACCCGGCGAATCACATGCGATATTGGCGCGCATGCATTCCGGGCGGGTCGATCTTCTTCACCGTAGTGACGGCGCAACGGCTGCGCGATGCGCTGGTGTGCCGAACCTGGAGTTTCCTCCGGAAGTCCCCAGAATACTTGACGAACTCAGCGCGGCGAGGAACAATACTCAACGTCATGAGCAAACCGGAGATTCCCTTTCAGCGCGCTCAGGCATCGGAACTGGCCCGGCGACTGGCTGAGCCGCGACGGGTCATCCAGGTCGTGGCAGGCGCGCGACAGGTGGGCAAGACCACCATGGTGCAGCAGGTCGTCGAGGCCGCCACGCTGCCGGTCCGCTTCGCCAGCGCCGACGAGCCAACGCTACGCGGCGCCGAGTGGATCGCCCAGCAGTGGGAGGCCGCGCGCCTCACCGCGGAGGACTTCCACTGCCTGATGTTCGAGATCGAGGGGGCGTGAATATGGCCACCCCGGTCACCCCGGCACTATCGTTCGAGCGTCTGGTTGCCGTTATTGGACTGGCGCATGCGGACCTGGCGGCGCAGGCTTCGCGGGCGGTCAACGCCAGCCTCACCCTGCGCAACTGGCTGATTGGCTTCCACATCGCGGAATACGAGCAGCAGGGTACGGACCGTGCCCAGTATGGCGATAAGCTCCTTGAGCGATTGTCGGATCGGCTGGTCCAGGCGGGGGTCAGCCGAGCCGAGGCGAGGGAGTTGCGGCGCTACCGCCAGTTCTATCTGACCTACCCCCGGATTCGGGAGTCGCTGTCTCCCGAATTGTCGAGGGCGCTCCTGCCGCAAGCGGATGCCGGCAACATACGGGAGTCACCGACTCCCCAATTGGGCGTCGCCGCCAGCGACGTCCTGACCAGGCTCTCGTTCAGTCACATTGCCGAACTGCTGCAATGCGACGACGCGACCAAACGGGCCTTCTACGAGTTCGAGTGCATTCGTGGCAACTGGTCGGTGCGCGAGCTGAAGCGGCAGATCGCCAGCCTCTACTACGAGCGGTCCGGGCTGTCGAGGGACAAAGGGAAGCTGGCAGACCTGGCGCAAGAAGGCGCGGAGCGTGCCGAGCCGACGCTGGCCATCCGCGACCCCTACGTCTTCGAATTCCTGGGCTTGAAGCCGCAGGAAGTGATGGGCGAATCCCACCTCGAAGATCAACTCCTGGACAAGCGACACGACTTTCTGCTCGAGCTGGGCCACGGCTTCTGTTTCGAGGCGCGGCAGAAGCGCATCCTGATCGGCGACAGTCACAACTTCGTGGTGCGGGCCGGGCGTGCGCTCACTGCGATCGAGGTGAAGAGTGGCCGCAGCCGCGATACTCAGCCAGGCCTGGCGGCCTTCACGGATGCGTTCACGTCTTCGCGCAGGCTTCTCGTGGGAGGAGACGGGATTCCGGTAGAGGAGTTTCTGCTCAGACCGGTCGCGCACTGGGTGATGCGGTGAACGCCTTTACCGAATTCGTCGTTAAAGACGCCGCCTATCGCTTAACATGCAGCGAACAGCGTACGGTCAGAGGGAGCACCGCCGCTGATCTCAACGATTAGGCAAAGCGGGCGCGACGTTAGCCAAGAAAGGGAGAGGGTTTATGCCGGATAATGGAGTGCGGGTAGTGGCCCGCGTTGTGGCTCGTCCCGGGAAGGTAGAGGAACTCCGGGTTGTGTTGCAGGGCCTGGTCGAGCCCACGCGCAGGGAGCCGGGGTGCGTGACGTACGAATTGCTCCAGAACATGGCCGATCCGACAGATTTCACGTTCGTGGAAGAGTGGAGTAGTGAGGCAGATCTTGATGCGCACTTGCAGTCGGCACATTTAAGAAACGCTCGTTCCAGGTTGCCGGAGCTGGCCGTGACCGATCCGGACATCCGCCGGTATACGGTTGTCGGAGTCAATCCCAAAGTTAGTTGACATTGCGAAACGGCTCCCTTTCGCATGAGACTACGCAACGTGAGATTCATCCAGGTTCACTTTGCCTCTCAGTTCGGAGTGAAGCGTAGTCCGCTGGAGCGGCAGTGCCCCGGAACCCTTTGATCCGGTGCAATCGTGGCTCTCGCCGCCGCGCATTCAGGTCCAGCCAACGTAAGTCCGTTACCACCAATGGTTTACGGCCACTGTCAACATGCTTGTTGACAATCATCTCGATTTCAGTTTACAGTTGCCCATGACTTCCAGTGCAGAAATACAGCAGTGGCTGCTTGGGCAGATCGCGGCTAAAATGGATTCGGAGCTAGCTTCACGAGCTGCAGAAAACTTTGGCATCTCTCGGCAAGCCATCGGTCGTCATCTGCAAAAGCTGTTGCACGAAGGCGTGATCCTCGGGCACGGACACACGAAAGCGCGACGGTACGAGCTTGCTGTGTTGAAGAAGCACCTTCAGGTTTACCCATTGAACCCCGAGTTCCAAGAGGACGTGGTTTGGTCCCAAGATCTTCGGCCCCTGCTCACTACATTGCCCGAAAACATTCTAGAGATTTGTCAATACGGCGTGACGGAGATGCTCAACAATGCCAAGGACCATTCGGGAGCGCCGAAGGTTACCGTTAAACTGGAGCAGACGATCGCTGAGCTAAGCTTCATCGTGCAAGATGAGGGCGTCGGCATCTTCCGAAAAATCAAGGAGGCTTATGGGCTGGACGATGAACGACACGCCATTCTTGATTTGGTCAAGGGCCGTTTGACGACAGACCCGGAGCACCACACTGGCGAAGGAATCTTCTTTACGTCTCGTGTGTTCGACCTATTTATCATCCTATCTGGCTCGCTGAGCTTGGTGCACAGGCGCGAGGGCGCAGATTGGCTCATTGATGACGCGAAGCCACTGTCTGGGACCTCTGTCGCAATGAAGGTTCAACCGACGTCCACACACACGATCAAGGAAGTGTTTGATCGTTACTCGACCGAGCAGGATGACTACGCATTTCGGCGAACGCATCTGCTCGTTGCGCTAGCACAGACGGATGATGCGTCACTGATCTCTCGTTCACAGGCGAAGCGAGTTATGGCACGATGCGACCGCTTTCGAGAAGTAAGCCTTGATTTCCGTGGCGTCGAAAGCATCGGACCTGCGTTTGCAGACGAAATCTTTCGTGTGTGGCGGCGGGCTCATCCCAACATCACTCTTGCTCCAAGCGGAATGAACAAAGAAGTCGAGAAGATGATCCGCAGAGCCTTGGCTACCGACACTCCAGAGTCGCCCCCCACAGGCACAGATGGGGTAGCCTGACCTCGGTTCGACGCCACCCCAGTTTCAAGCTGACCCACTACCGCCCAGCGCATGGGTTGCCTGTCGCATGCCGTTTTTGTTAATATCTGGATCGATGATTTGGATCGATCCTATAGTTTGACTACTGGAGGAAACGCCTCCCGCTGAGAGCCTGTCCTGCGACCCTCATATTGTGCTTCGACAGGCTCAGCACGAACGGAGAATCTCAATGTGTTCACTACCTATACCGTTCACCATGAGCTTGTCGAATGGTAAGCGGGAATTTGTCGGACAGGCTCTTGAGGGGTGGAATGAATGACAGAACCTGAGATGCCACGCGTGAAGAAAGCCGGATACGATCCGCACGGGATTGAAGAGCACTGGGCTAAAGTCTGGGAGGCGGCCGGCTACAGCAAGGTCGATGAGTCCTTGCCGAAACCGCCGTTTGCCATTGTGATGCCCCCGCCCAATATTACAGGCTTCCTGCATATCGGCCACGCTATGAATAATACCCTCCAGGATATCCTGATACGATGGCGACGGATGCAGGGGTATAACGCCCTCTGGATACCTGGCACCGACCATGCGGGCATCGCAACCCAAAACGTCGTGGAGCGACAGCTCCAGGAAGAGGGACGTGGGCGCGAGGATCTTGGCCGCACTGGGTTCGTGGACCGGGTCTGGCGGTGGAAGGCGGAATCCGGCGGAACGATTATCCGCCAGCTTAAGCGACTGGGTGTGTCCTGCGACTGGGAACGGGAATGTTTCACTATGGACGAGGATCGCCAGCAGGCGGTCCGCGAGGTGTTCGTGCGGTTGTACGACGAGGGGCTGATCTACCGAGGCGAGCGGCTGATCAACTGGTGCCCGCGCTGCCAAACGGCGCTCTCAGACATCGAGGTAGAGCACGAAGACACAAAAGGCCTCCTGTATCATATTGCCTATCCGCTCGCAGATGATCCTGCGACAGTCCTCACCGTAGCCACCACTCGGCCTGAGACGATGCTGGGGGACACCGCCGTTGCCGTCCACCCGGACGACCCGCGGTACAATCGATTTATTGGCTGTCAGGTGAGGCTGCCGCTGACCGGGCGAACCATTCCAGTGGTGGGCGATCCGATCCTTGTGGACCGGGAGTTTGGCACCGGCGCCGTGAAGATCACCCCGGCGCACGATTTTAACGACTTCGAGGCAGGGGAGCGACACCGACTGCCACGGATCGCCCTCTTCAATGAAATAGGAAGGATCTCTGGCGCTGCGGATGAGGCCCAGATAGATCCTGCCCTCTATCACGAGATCAAGGGCGTCGAGGTGGGGCGGGCTCGCGAGATCGTGGTGCGCCGGCTGCAGGAGCTGGGCTTGCTCGTCAAGGTCGAAGACCACCTGCATGCGATTGGAAAGTGCTACCGGTGCAGGAGCGTGGTGGAGCCGTTCCTCTCGACGCAATGGTTCGTGAGCGTGAAACCGCTGGCAGAGCCCGCCATCCGGGCGGTAGAGGAGGGGAGGACCAAGTTTGTCCCGGAGCATTGGGAGAACACCTACTTTGCCTGGATGCGGAATCTCAAGGATTGGTGCATCTCACGCCAGTTGTGGTGGGGACACCAGATCCCGGTCTGGTACTGTCGGCGGTGCGATGGGGACAATATCCTGTTCGCAGGAAGAGCGGCCGGGACGGCCACGACCATCGAGGGGGAGGAGGTACTCAGGATCCACCGCGACGCCCAACCGATTGTGGCCTCGCCGGATCCGACGGCCTGCCCTCGATGTGGCGCGCACGCGCTGGTTCGAGATCCCGATGTGCTCGATACCTGGTTCTCGTCGGCTCTCTGGCCCTTTTCTACTATGGGATGGCCAAAGCAGAGCGATCTGCTCACACGCTTCTATCCCACCTCGACCCTGGTCACCAGCTTTGACATTATCTTCTTCTGGGTCGCCAGGATGATGATGATGGGACTCAAGTTCATGGGGGATGTCCCGTTCAGGGAGGTCTATATTCATGCCCTGGTGCGCGACGCTGAAGGGCAGAAGATGTCAAAGTCGAAGGGGAATGTGATCGACCCCCTCGATATCATCGACAAATATGGCGCCGATGCGTTCCGATTTACCCTGGCCGCGCTTGCCGCACAAGGTCGTGACATCCGGCTCTCGGAGGAGCGGATCGAGGGGTATCGCCATTTCTGTAATAAGCTGTGGAACGCCAATCAGTTTCTTGCCCGCCACCTGCCGCTCCTGGAAGGCTCCCTCCCGCCCGTGAGCTCCCTCTCCCTCGATCTGGCCGACCGGTGGCTGCTGAGCCGCGTGCACGAACTCATCGGGTCGGTCACAACAGCGTTGGAAGAGTACCGATTCAATGAGGCCGCGTCGGCGCTCTACCAGTTCGTCTGGCACGAGTACTGCGACTGGTATGTAGAGATCGTCAAGACCCGCCTTTCCTCGGATGCAAGCTTGGAACAGCGACAGGCTGGGGTCGCCCTGCTGTGCCTGGGACTGGAGACCGCATTACGCCTGCTGCACCCGTTTATGCCGTTTATTACCGAAGAGATTTGGCAGCATCTGCCGCACCATGGGACCAGCCTGATGGTCGCCGAGTGGCCCAAAGCGGACCCTGGTTGGCAGGCTGCAGATGCGGAAAGTTCGATGGGCCTCCTGATGGATCTGACGCGGGCGACCCGCGACCTTCGATCGGACCTGGAGATCCCTTCTCACAAGTCGATCCGGCTTGTGCTTCGAACCTCCTCTGACAATGACGACAGGGCGATAGACGCGGTCATGCCGTACCTCGCCGCGCTCACGCGCGCGGAGCACGTCACCTCCGGCCAGCACCTGGATCGACCTTCACCGGCCGCGGTGGCCTTGGTAGGCGGCATTGAGGTGCATCTGCCGGCGGACGATCTGTCGGTCTTTGCAGCCCGGCAGCAAAAGCTGCAGCGGGAGCTGGAAAAGGTGGAGCAGGAGCGTGCAAAGGTGGACAAGAAATTGAACAACCCCGACTTTCTATTGAAGGCGCCGGAGGAAGTGGTGACCAAGGAGCGGGACGGGCATGCCCGGCTCATGGATACCAGGGCCAAACTGCTTCAGCACCTTGAACGAATCGAGCATCTCCTGCGACCTGCCTGACGTAGACAGACCGGAAATAAGGTGTGAGATTGCTCCGAAAGGCCCCCCCACCCGTCCCCTCCCCCTCCGAGGGGGGAGGGTTGGGGAGGGGGTGGTGGGAGGTATTGCTCTGATGAGCCCTCAGGAGATCTTGGCGCCATTACAGGAGGTAGAGATCCGGGCCGGCCTGATTACGCGGCGGATCGGGACCACCATCCACCTGTTCCAGGAGGTCGATTCGACGAACGACGAAGCGGCGGCACTGGCCGGCCGTGGTGGGGCGGATGGGACGATCGTCATTGCGGAAACGCAGCGGCGGGGACGCGGTCGGATGGGTCGTTGGTGGCAGTCGCCTCGCGGGCTGGGTCTCTATCTCTCGGTCATCCTGAGGCCGCCGGTCACGCCGGCATGGGCCCCCGTGCTCACCTTCATGGGTGCGATAGCAGGGGCCGACGCTATTGAGCGGACGACAGGGCTCATCGCGGCGCTCAAGTGGCCGAACGATCTGATCGTGCACGGGCGAAAGGTGGGGGGCATGCTTGGCGAGATGGCTGTAGAGGGCTCCAGTCTCCTTCATGTCATCCTGGGGATCGGCATCAACGTGAATCAGACCGAGGCGGACTTCGATGAGGAGCTACGCCAGACTGCCGGTTCACTCCGAATTGAGGCCGGTCATCCCGTAGATCGAACAGCGATAGTGCGGTCATTCTGTGAGAGCCTCGACGGGTGGTACGAGCGGTTCTTGTGCGACGGACCCCTGCCCATTCTTGAGCATGCCCGGCGCCGTTGTCTGACCCTGGGTCGGCAGGTCACGGCCCGCTCCGGCGATCAGGAAATGTCCGGTCTCGCGGTAGAGCTTGACGACGATGGGCGACTGGTGATCCGCGACGCAAGGGGCGCGTCACATCGCCTGCTTGCCGGTGATGTGACGCTGACGGGGTAGAGACGAATGTTGCTCGCGTTGGACGTGGGAAATACCAATACGGTGGTTGGGGTATTCGATGGCAAGGAGCTCCGGGTGCACTGGCGCCTCAGCACTCGGCGTGATGGGACCGGAGACGAGTATGGGATGTTGATCCGAAATCTGTTAGACCTTGCCGGGTTGGAGCTGAACCAGATCTCAGCCCTCATCATCGCCTCGGTGGTCCCGCCGCTTCAGTCATCCCTGGAAGAGATGGCCCATCGCTACTTCCGGATCGTTCCGCTGGTTGTCGGTCCGGGGATCAAGACCGGCATGCCGATCCTGTACGACAGCCCGCGGGAGGTGGGCGCCGACCGGATCGTCAATGCGGTGGCTGCGTTTGAGGCCTACGGCGGCCCGGCGATTGTGGTGGATTTTGGTACTGCCACCACCTTTGATGCGGTCTCGGCTAAAGGGGAGTATCTCGGAGGCGTCATCGCCCCAGGTATCGAGGTCGCCGCCGAGGCTCTTTTTGAGCGGACGGCCAAGTTGCCACGCATCGATATTGCCAGGCCGAACACTGTGGTGGGAAAAACAACGGTGGCCAGCATGCAATCCGGCCTGTTCTTCGGTTATCTGGGGCTGGTTGAAGGGATCGTGACGCGGATGCGCGAAGAGATGGGGGGCGATCCCATTGTGATCGGTACAGGAGGTCTCGCCCACCTGATCCTCTCCGAGTCGTCAAGCGTCAAGCACGTGGACCCACTGCTCACGCTGACCGGCCTACGGATTATCTATGAGCGCAACATATAGGTAGGGGCGATTCGCGAATCGCCCCTACGCCTCGCGCTTCGTCCCGCAATGGGGGCACGCGAGCCAGTCTTTCTGGAGCGGTTGGCGACACTGGCTGCAGACCATCTCGTCGGGGGGTGCAGTTGTATCCTTCTTATGGGGCGCCTCGATCGACTTCTTGAATTCGCGAATCGCCCCGCCGAGGGAGCTGCCGATCTGGGGGAGTTTTCCAGCCCCAAAAATGATGAGTGCGATCACGAAGATGATCAACAGCTCCGGCATTCCAAGGCCGAACATGATTCTCTCCAATCATCACACATTGGAATCTGAAACCCACGTTCAGAATAGCGTATTCAGTAATGGAAAGCCATGAAAAATAATGTCGTTGCCGGCCGCCTGACTATTTTTTCCTTGACATATTTTACTCTCGCAATTATTGTCTAACGAATTTAGGATCACAATCGCGAGAGGAGCGCTTGACACATGACGAAGACGATTCATCAGCATATCGACGATATTGATAGGCGGTGGCTTCTAATCGACGCGGAGGGGCAAATACTTGGGAGGCTGGCTACTGAGGTAGCTGTGCTCCTGCGGGGGAAGCACAAGCCTGTTTTCAGTCCGCACCTGGACACCGGGGACTTCGTGGTGATTGTGAATGCCGAGCGAGTGGTGTTAACGGGCAATAAGCTGAAGGATAAGCTCTACCATCGACATTCGGGCTTTCCTGGCGGGCTGAAGACGACCACGGCTGCGCAGATGATGAGAACTCACCCAACAAGGATCCTCGAGGCTGCAGTCCGCGGGATGTTGCCCAAAACGAAGTTGGGCGCTGCGCTATTTCGCAAACTCAAAGTGTATGCCGGCCCCACGCATCCGCATGCGTCGCAGCAGCCGACACCATTTGTCAGTAAGACTATACAGGAGGGATAAATTTCAGCCATGCCAGAGGAAGGTGCGTTATTATATGGAACGGGTCGACGAAAGTCGTCTGTAGCGAGGGTATGGCTTTCGCCCGGTGAAGGGAAGATGGTGATCAATCGGCGGCCCCTGCAGGAGTACTTTACCCGTCCGACCAATCAAGTCATGGCCGTTCAGCCTCTGAAGACCATGGGGGTGGAGGGGAAGTTTGACCTGCGTGTCAACGTGGCCGGCGGGGGGTTGACGGGCCAGGCTGGTGCCGTTCGGCTTGGCATCGCCCGTGCCCTCTTGGTTGTAGACGCCTCCTCGCGGCCGGCGCTTCGGAAGGCCGGGCTCCTGACGCGGGATCCTCGAGCGAAGGAGCGGAAGAAATATGGTCAGAAGGGAGCTCGCGCACGGTTCCAATTCTCAAAGCGCTAATTGTTTAGAAGCGATCAGCGGTCAGCTTTCAGCAGGTAGCTTCTGCTGATGGCTGGCCGCTTATGTTTTTGAGTGGGTAGTGTAGGGGCAGGGCTCGCCCTGCCCAATGGGGGCGCAGCAAGCAGCGCCCCTACATCGCTGACCGCTATCGTCATGAAACAGCAGATGGATGATACAGGGCATAAGATCCGGGTCGCAGTGGTCGGAGCCAGTGGCTATACCGGCGTGGAGCTTCTCCGTCTCCTCATCAATCATCCGGCTGTAGAGATTACTGCGCTTACCTCGGAGAGTTATGCGGATTCGTCGATCGAAGAGGTGTTCCCCAGCCTCTTTGGTATGCTTAAGCTGACATGCAAAAAGTTCGATCCGCGTGAGGTGGCGAAGCATGCTGACGTGGTCTTCCTGGCCGTGCCCCACAAGACTGCAATGGCCGCAGCGATCGAGTTGCTGCCCCTAGGTGTAAAGGTCATTGACCTGAGCGCTGATTTTCGTCTACGCGATCCCGCCGTCTATCGCCAGTGGTATGGTGTGGATCATGCGGCGCCAGAGTTGCTGAAAGAAGCGGTCTATGCCCTTCCAGAGTTCTACCGCCAACAGCTTACCACCGCGCGACTCGCGGCGGCGCCAGGCTGCTATCCCACGGCTGTCCTGCTTGGGCTGCTCCCCCTGTTCAAACGGAAGGTCGTCGATCCGGACTCCCTGGTCATTGACGCGATCTCCGGCGCCTCAGGCGCAGGGCGGAAGCTGGACCTTCCGCTGCACTTCGCCGAGCTAGAGGGGAACGTGAAGGCGTACAAGGTTGCGAGCCACCGGCATATGCCGGAGATTGAGCAGGAGCTGAGCCGCTGTATCGGCCGGGATGTGATGGTCACGTTTACCCCGCACCTGGTGGGAACAGTCCGAGGGATCCTGGCCACCATCACCGCCACCCTTGTGACCTCCAAAGACGTGAGGGATCTCCGCGCGCTCTACCAGAGTTGGTATCAGGACGAGCCCTTCGTCAGGATCCTCCCTGAGGGCCGGTTGCCTGAGACCAAGCAGGTGCGCGGTTCCAACTTCTGCGACATCGGCCTCGCCGTCGATGCCAGGACACGGCGCGTCATCGTCGTGGTGGCCATCGACAATCTCGTCAAGGGCGCCTCTGGACAGGCGATTCAGGCGATGAACGTGATGATGGGTCTCGACGAACGGGCGGGGTTGCGACTCCCCCCGCTCTTCCCCTAACCTCTGCCTTTGGAGAGCGATCAGCGTTCAGCAAGAAGCCTTTGCTGACGACTGATAGCTGACTGCTGCACTTCATTGAAACAGTCAACGATACGGGACATTGCAGGTGGGATCACGGCAGTCAAGGGCGTCAGGGCCGCTGGAATCTGCTGCGGCATCAAGAAATCCGCACTCGACCTCGCCCTCATCGTGTCGGACCGGCCCGCTACCGTGGCCGGGGTGACGACGACCAATCGGACCAAGGCCGCACCGGTGCTCCTCTGCGAGCGGCAACTGAAGGGCGGCAGATTCTCGGCGATCGTGGCCAATAGCGGTAATGCAAACGCCTGCACTGGACGTCAGGGCGCACTGGACGCAGCGCAGACGCGCGATCGACTCGCCCAGCTCCTGGGTCGTCCGACAGGTGAAGTCTTTGTTGCCTCCACCGGGGTGATCGGCAAACGGCTTCCAATCTCCAAGGTTCTCTCGGGAATTCGCGAGGGCCTCGGGCGTCTCTCGGTCACAGGTGGCGAGGCGGCGGCCAGGGCTATCATGACCACCGACACCCGGCAAAAGGAGGCAGCGGTCAGCTTTGAACTGGACGGCAAACCCGTCGTCATCGGTGGAATGGCAAAGGGATCCGGAATGATCGCGCCCAATCTGGCCACGATGCTCTGTTTCGTCGGCACCGACGCCAGGGTCTCTGCCCCTCTTTTGCGCCGGGTTCTAAGGCGGGCAGTCGGGGATACGTTCAACGCCATCACGGTGGACGGCTGCATGAGTACGAACGATATCGTCTTACTGTTTGCTAATGGAATGAGCGATGCACCGCCTATTAAGGCCGGCACTCCGCAGTTAGACGTATTTGAAGAAGCGCTCTTTCAGATTCTCTCTCGCCTGGCCTACATGATTGTCAAGGATGGGGAAGGGGCGACGAAACTCATTCGGGTGGAGGTGAGGGGGTCGCGGACGGCGCACGATGCCAGGGTTGCGGCGATGGCGGTCGCTAACTCCGCCCTTGTCAAGACAGCCTTCTTTGGGGAGGATTGCAATTGGGGGCGAATCATGGCGGCCCTCGGCGCCTCGGGGATCCGATTCGATCCCAATTGCGTGGAGATCGCGCTGGATAGAATTCCTGTGGTCCGGAAGGGGGTCGGTCTAGGGGCGGCGGCAGAGCGACAGGCAGCCGTACGAATGCGCCGATCCGAGTTTGACCTGACCATTGATTTACACAAAGGCACAGGACAAGCAGCCATCCTGACCACCGATCTGAGTGAAGCCTATGCCAGGATCAACGCTGGATATCGGAGCTGACACCTCACGCTGCCCGTGAGGTGGTATTGCCCCAAAAGTCCCCCCCACCCGTCCCCTCCCCCTCCGAGGGGGGAGGGTTGGGGAGGGGGTGCAAGGTGCCGACTTTCATACCTATGGGCGTGCCGCAGACACATGAGGTATTGCGAACCAGGTCCTGTTTTCTCTTGTTTCGATCTGTTCTGACGTGGTATAAATGTTGGCTGTTAACGGACAAAGAGCTTGTACCAACTTCACACGTCCTCTGATTCCTGGAAGGGTGCCCCCACCAGTTGCGTAGGGGCCTTGCAGGGAGATGACGAGGGCGGAGGACACACAAAACCCAGAGGGCTGTGCGAAAAGCTCAGCCGAACGGAGGAGCGGCGTGGCGACGGTCACCATTAAGGAGCTGTTGGAAGCGGGGGTCCACTTCGGGCATCAGACCAAGCGTTGGAATCCGAAGATGAAGAAGTATCTCTTCGGAGAACAGAACGGTATCTACATCATCGATTTGCAAAAAACTCTGAAGAAATTTCACGAAGCGATTCAGTTCGTAAGCGGTGTGGCGGCCGACGGCCTGCCAGTCGTATTTGTCGGAACAAAAAAACAGGCCGCCGGTGTGATCGAGGAGGAGGCCAATCGCTGTGAGCAATTCTTTGTGAACCATCGCTGGTTGGGCGGGACCCTCACGAACTTCCAGACCATCAGGAAGAGCGTGAATCGGCTGCGCCACATTGAGGAGATGGAGGCCAAGGGCGAGTTCGAGCGCCTCACGAAGAAGGAGGTTGCAAAGCTACAGCGGGAGCTCGAGAAGCTTGAATATGCCTTGGGAGGGATTAAGGGGATGGAGCGACTGCCTGGTGCGATCTTTGTGATCGACACCAATAAGGAGCGGATCGCTGTGTGCGAGGCGAGGCGCCTCGGGATTCCGGTCATAGCCGTCGTGGATACGAACTGCGACCCCGACGAGGTGGACTACCCGATCCCTGGCAATGACGACGCGATTCGAGCCATTCGCCTGATGGTGGCCCGCATGGCTGACGCTATCCAGGAGATTCGAGCCATACGGCTGAAGGCTACTGAGGACGTCGCTATCGAGGAAGCTCAGCTCGCCCCTTCGTCAGAAGAAGCGAGTTCGAGTGAGGTGCCACTGGAGGTCCTTCAACAGCTCTAAGATCGGGCGAAGCGATTAGCTTTAGGCGGAAGAGGCCGAAGGTAGATAGGCTGAAGGTTTTTAGGATTTTAGGATTCTTCAGCCTTCAGTCTTCAGCCTGAATACCTGCTTTATGATTACTGATAGCTGTTTTCCAAGAAAGAGGGTGAGGATGTCAGCGACAATTCCGGCGACGTTGGTAAGAGAGTTACGTGAAAGAACTGGTGTGGGGTTCATGGAGTGTAAGACTGCGTTGACCGAGTCAGACGGGGATCTGGGGAGAGCCACGACACTACTCCGCGAAAAGGGATTGGCCTCGGCCTCGAAGAAGATGGGGCGAACTGCCTCTGATGGCCTGGTGATGTCATATATTCACGGCGGCGGGAAGATCGGTGTGCTGTTGGAGCTGAATTGTGAAACTGACTTTGTAGCCAGGACTGACGAGTTCGTGTCGCTCGCCAGAGACGTGGCGATGCAGGTGGCAGCGACAAACCCATTGTATATTCGTCGGGAGGAGGTGCCGGCTGAACTCCTCGAGAAAGAGCGAGGGATTCTTTTGGCGCAGGTGAAATCATCCGGCAAACCCGAAAAGATCCTCGAACAGATCGTCCAGGGGCGGCTGGAAAAATTCTTCAGCGAGATCTGCCTTCAGGAGCAGCCTTTCATTAAGGCCCCTGAGGTCAAGGTAGAGGATCGGATTAAGGAAGTGATCGCAAAGGTCGGAGAGAATGTGGTCATCCGACGTTTCAGCAGGTATCAATTAGGCGAGAAGGTGGAGTGCGAAGCGTAACCGGATCGCACCTGGCCTCAATAGGCTGCCGTGAAGATGACACTATGGAGACGTTGAAGTATAAGCGGATCATGTTAAAGGTCAGCGGTGAGGCGCTTGCCGGTGATGAGAAGTTTGGGATTAGTCCACGGGTGCTGAGCTTCCTGGCCGATGAAATCCAGGAAATCCACGTGCTTGGGGTGCAGGTTGCAGTCGTGGTGGGTGGCGGCAACATCTTTCGAGGGGTTGCCGCCAGTGCCGAGGGGATGGATCGTTCTTCCGGTGACTACATCGGGATGCTGGCAACGGTCATTAACGGCCTCGCAATGCAGGACGTACTGGAGCGGAAGGGGATTCCTACCCGGGTGCAGACTGCCATTGAGATGCGGGAGCTGGCGGAGCCCTTCATCCGCCGCCGGGCCGTCCGGCATCTGGAAAAGGGGCGGATCGTGATCTTTGTTGGAGGGACCGGTAACCCGTATTTCAGCACTGATACCGCAGCGGCGCTACGAGCGATGGAGGTGGGGGCCGAGGTGGTGTTCAAGGCCACGCGGGTGGACGGTGTCTACACTGCGGATCCCATGCTTGACCCAAGCGCCAAAAAGTTCGATGAGCTTTCCTATAGCGAGGTGCTGAATCGCCAGTTAAAAGTGATGGACTCGACGGCGATCTCCTTGTGCATGGATAATCTCTTTCCGATTGTCGTGTTCAACCTTCGCCAGCCTGGGGTCCTCCGCCAGTTGGTCTTTGGTGAAAAGGTAGGGACGATCGTTCGTGGGAGCGAGAAGTGCTGAAAGAGATCCAAACCAAGGCCGAGAAGGAGATGCGGAAGGCGATAGATGCCACGCTGAAGGGCTTTAACGGCGTTCGAACCGGGCGGGCCTCGATCGCATTGCTCGATGGTCTTATGGTCGAGGCGTACGGTTCTGCTGCTCCTCTCAATCAGGTCGCTACCATGGCGGTGCCTGAGTTGAGGATGATCACCGTGCAACCGTGGGATCCGTCGCTGCTGACCGCTATCGAGCGGGCGATTCTCAAATCGGACCTGGGGGTTACTCCGGGCAATGATGGCAAGATTATCAGGATCGCAATCCCATCCCTGACCGAGGAACGTCGCAAGGATCTGGTCAAGGTGGTCCGAAAAATCGCCGAGGAGGGTCGGGTAGCGGTCCGCAACGCTCGTCGTGAAGCCAACGAATCGTTGAAACGACAAGAGCGGGAGAAGGAGACCTCAGAGGATGAGATCAAGCATGGTGTGGACATGATCCAGGATCTGACCAATCGGTTGATCCATGAGATTGACGGGTTGATGGCCAAGAAGGAAAAGGAGATCATGGAGTTTTAGGGACTATCAGCGATCAGCTGATAGCTGATAGCTGAAAGCTGATCGCTGCCTTATATGCATCTGAAAAGGATCCTCAGTGCTGTCGTCCTCCTCCCAGCCTTTCTCCTGCTGGTTCAGTTCGGAACCCCCTTTCACTTCTTCTTGCTTGTGACATTTGCGATCCTGGTTGGACTGCATGAGTTCTACGGGATGGCAAAGGCCGGTGGCTGGCACCCGTTGACGCCCCTGGGGATGGGGAGCGGTCTGGCGCTGAGTTGCATGGAGTTCCTCGGAGCGCCGGCGCCCTGGCTGATATCGGCTGTGGCGGGGGTGGTCGTCCTCCTGCTTATCAGCCTCCTGGTGGGAGGGACGGAGCCGAAAGAGGCTGCCTCGCGAGGGGCAATCACCCTGCTCGGCCTCATCTATGTCGTGGGGTTGCTGAGCTTTCCAGCGCTCCTGCGGGCCATGGTGTTGGGGCGCATCTATATCTTTTACCTTGTTTTCGTCACCTGGGCAGGAGACACCGGGGCATTCTATGTGGGCTCGACGATGGGGAAGCGGTTGCTCTGTCCCTCCATCAGCCCGCGTAAGACCGTAGAAGGGAGCGTGGGCGGGCTGATGTGTTCCGTGTTAGCCTCCGGCCTGGCCAAGTTCTGGTTCTGGGAGGAGCTCGGGACTGTTGAGTGTCTCGTGATGGGCGTCGGGCTTGGGGTGATGGGCCAGATTGGGGATCTGTGCGAATCGATGCTGAAACGAGGCTTTGGCGTGAAGGACACCGGCGCGCTGATCCCGGGCCACGGCGGTGTGCTGGATCGAGTGGATAGCCTCCTCTTCACCGGGCCGGTCCTCTATGTGGCTGCCCTGGCAGGGTGGGTATGACGCCGGTCTTGCTGGCTGCGCTTTCAGCGGGGCTCCTCATCCTCGCGTTTCCGACGCCCGACCTGGGGTGGCTGGCGTTCGTGGCTCTCATCCCGTTGCTGTTGGCCATCCGCGGCCTGGCTCCGATTCGAGCTTTCTATCTAGGGACTCTTGCAGGATGGCTCTTTTACATGGTGAGCGTCTCCTGGGTGACGAATTCGATGATGGTATACGGCGGTGTCCCGTTCGGGATCAGTATGCTGGCGCTTATCGTCCTGGCAGCCTACCTCTCGCTCTACGTTGGATTATTCGCTATGGGTATCTCTTGGATGGCGAGTGCGCCGTGGCCTCTCAACCTTCTGATCCCATCGGCCTTGTGGGTCGGTTTGGAGTATCTGCGGACCTATGCCCTGACGGGATTTCCCTGGATCCTCCTGGGGTACACGCAATACCGGCACATCTCGCTCTTGCCGATTGCGTCCGTCGCCGGGGTGTATGGTCTTTCGTTTCTGGTGGTGCTCATCAACGTCGCTCTGGCGCAGTGGGTTGGAGGCGCGCCCGCCCGTTTTCGGAGCATCGTCTTCGCCGGGGCTCTTACCCTGGCCCTCCTCGCCTCCCCGAGACTGCTGTCGCCGCCGGCTACGTCTGCCGGGTCAGAACAGGCGATTCGGGTCGCCCTGGTGCAAGGCAACATCGAGCAGGGGTTGAAGTGGGATACGGCGATGCAGGCAACCACCATCGAGCAGTATCGCCGTCTCAGCCTGGAGGCGGCAAAGGATGCCCCCGCCCTCATCGTATGGCCTGAAACCGCCGTTCCTTTCTTTCTTCGGTATGAACCGGCGTTGCTGGGTCGCGTCCTGGACATCGCTGCTGAAACCGGCAGCTATCTCCTGGTGGGCAGCCCGGATGCCGAGCCGCCCGCGGCCGCCGATGGCGGTACACGGTATCGCAATAGCGCGTTCCTGATCTCTCCCAAGCGGGAACTCCTCAGCAGGTACGACAAAATTCACATGGTTCCTTTTGGGGAGTATGTCCCCCTCAAATCGATCCTATTTTTTGTCAATAAGCTGGCGTATGGAATCGGCGACTTCGAGGGGGGCCGGACCTACACGATCTTTGATATCCCGGGCGGCCGTTTCGGAGCCACCATCTGCTATGAGGCGATCTTTCCGGATCAGGTTCGACGCTACGTGAAAGAAGGGGCGGAGTTCCTGGTCAATATCACGAACGATGCGTGGTTCGGCCGGTCGGCTGCTCCGACTCAGCATCTGGCAATGGCTGTCCTTCGGGCTGCCGAGAACCGCCGCTACCTGATCCGAGCGGCCAATACCGGCATTTCCGCTATTGTGGATTCGAGCGGCCGGATCCTCCAGGCCTCCGATATCTTTGTACCCACCGTAATTACAGAACAGATTCGCGCAGAGCGAACGCACACGTTTTACACCCGTTATGGTGATCTCTTCGCGTGGGTCTGTGTCATCTTTATTATTGCAGTATTCATGGCAAGGTGGACCTGGAGTGCCGTTCGGATCGCTCCGGTGCCGGCTGCCGCTTCACAAAGGAGGACGCAATGATCCCAGAGTTCGCGCGCACGCTCGATGAGTTGAAGGAGAAGCTGCATACCCTGCGGGTGTATCTTTGACGTCGCGGGAAAGCAGTTACGCCTGGCCGCAATTGAAGAGCTGCTCCATTCACAGGAATTCTGGGCCGACACCTCCAGTGCTCGGGAGATCATGAAGGAGCAACGCGCGCTGAAGGATGTGGTTGACCAACCGGAGGCCATCGGACGCGAACTGGAGGATCTGACGATCTTGCTCGGGCTACTGCGGGAAGAAGAAGACCCACAGGTTCTGAAAGAGTTGGAGAGTTCGCTTCGGAACCTGGAGAGTCAGGTTGTTGCGCTCGAGCTGATGACGGTCATGACGGGAGAATACGACCAGGGTAACGCGATCCTTACCATCAATCCAGGCGCCGGCGGTACCGAGTCGCAGGATTGGGCACAGATGCTGCTGCGGATGTACCTGCGTTGGGCGGAAGCCGGTCGCTATAAGACCGAGGTCATCGATCTGCTCCCTGCGGAGGAGGCCGGGATCAAGACTGCCACGGTGACGGTGACGGGCAAGTATGCCTATGGCCGCCTGAAAGCCGAGATTGGGGTCCACCGTCTGGTTCGCATCTCTCCGTTCGATGCCAACCACCGCCGTCATACCTCCTTTGCGTCGATCTTCGTCTACCCTGAGATCGATGAGACCATCGATGTATCCATCGACGAGAAGGATCTGCGCATTGACACCTATCGCTCCAGCGGGGCAGGCGGGCAGCATGTGAACGTCACCGACTCGGCGGTACGGATCACACACCTGCCGACAAAAATCGTGGTCTCCTGTCAGAATGAACGCTCGCAGCATAAGAATAAGGCCATGGCCATGAAGGTCCTGCGAGCCAGGCTGTACGACCACTATCGTCGAGAGCAAGAGAAGGAAATGGCGAAACTCGAAGGCGAAAAGAAGGACATTGCGTGGGGCAGCCAGATTCGTTCGTACGTGCTCGCGCCCTACCAGCTCGTGAAGGATCACCGAACCGGCCTGGAGACGGGCAATGTCGAGAAGGTACTCGACGGAGAGGTTGAGCCATTCATCGATGCCTTTCTGCTGAAAGGGCGAAGCGCGTCTGAGGCTGCGAAATGAGATCTGCCGCATCTTGATGCCCGACACCTCCCTCTCAATACCTAGTGGTGGGAACGCCAAAAAAATAGAGATCGACTGCGCCACCCGTTCATTTTGGCCCATCATGACATCTTCGTAGGGGCGGGGTTCATCCCCGCCCGTTGATCGGGAGGGCATAAAACCCTCCCCGACAGTGCGAGCACCCGAAGGGCGCGCGGTACTCTCACTGCGAGGAGCGAGATTGCTTCACTTCGTTCGCAATGACAACTTTCTATCGCTGTTCTTGGGAAACGAAAACGCTTGACAGCTTCTCGTTGTTCTTGATAGAAATAAATGTTTCTGGCCTTGCGCTTATCGGTAGTTTGTGGTTTGTAGCGGAACACCACTGGAAAGGATGTGGCTCGATGGCGAAGAAGTTTTATACGATCCTTGTCCTTCCTGATGCCAGCTCCCAGATCAGAAGATTCCATATCGCTAAACCCCTCCTCAGCACGCTTGCTGTGACCGCAGGCCTCATTTTTGTCGCCTTTCTATTCCTCATCTATCAGGCGGTGGGCCACACCGGCCACATGCTGGAGCTCCGTCAGCTTCGAGCAACATCAAACGAGCAGGCCAACCTGCTGCAGAAGTTTGAACGTCTCGAGAATCAAATGGTCCAGCTCCGGGAGTTCGACGTCCGTTTGCGGACGGCAGCCGGTCTGGAGGTGAAGGACGCGGAGAGTTCGATCGTTGGCGTAGGCGGGGCGGATACCTTGAGTGCGAGCACTATGCTGGTGGCGGCAGTCGCTCACCAGACCTCACCCACCAACCCTTCTACGGGGGTCAGGATTGACAACCTGGGCGGAGAGTTCGACCGCCTCAGCCGCGAGATGAACGACCGCAACAAGAGTTTTCAGGGTCTGATCGGGTCGCTCGAGACGAAGCGGAGCCTTCTGGCCTCCACCCCGACGATCTGGCCGGTCAAGGGGTGGCTCACGGCCGGGTTCGGGCAGCGCCGCTCTCCCTTTACCGGGCAGCGACAGATGCATGAAGGAGTCGATATCGCGAATACCGTTGGGACACCGATCATCGCCCCTGCCGACGGGATCGTCACGTATACGGGTCCGCTCGGCGGTTTCGGCGACGTGGTGTCAGTCGATCACGGCCACAAGATCTCTACCTTTTATGCCCACTTGCAACAGCATAAGGTAACGCAGGGTCAGCGAGTGAGAAGAGGGGACGTGATCGGCCTGGTGGGGACAACGGGCCGCGTAACCGGGCCCCATCTTCATTACGAGATCCAGGTGAACGAGGTGTCGGTTGATCCAACCAAGTATGTCATCGACCAGGACACGGTGAAGTTACTCGGGAACGGTGATTCGGCCGAGTAGCGCTCGGATTGCCTGGTTGCAGGTTGTGGGCTAGGACCCCCGGAGGAGCAGGCTCTTCGGGGGTTTTTGCTTGTCATTGCGTAGGGGCAGGGCTTGCCCTGCCCTTGATGGGCGCAGCAAGCAGCGCCCCTACGCTCGACTTCGTCGGCCTCGCAATACCCCCTGGCGCCCACGTTACGTGCCGCTTTCGAATTGAAGGCTTCCCTCTTCTATGGTAATATCCGCCCGGATTCGTCAGATATTGGAGAGGAGAGAACTCGAAGATGTTCATGAAGTTGGTGTCTAAGATCGTTGGAACCAAAAACGAGCGGGAGCTCAAGCGGATCAAGCCGATGGTCGTGGCGATCAATGAGCTGGAGCCAAAACTGAAGGCGCTCTCCGATGACGACCTTCGCGGCAAGACGACCGAGTTCAGGGAGCGGATTGTACAGGGGGCAACGGTCGACGATCTCCTCATTGAGGCTTTCGCGGTCGTGCGGGAGGCAGGGCGCCGCGTACTCAATATGCGCCACTTCGATGTCCAGATGCTTGGTGGTATCGTCCTGCACGAGGGCAAGATCGCCGAGATGGCGACCGGCGAAGGCAAAACCCTGGTGGCCACGCTCCCTGTCTACCTGAATGCCCTGGAAGGAAAGGGCGTCCATGTGGTCACCGTGAACGACTATCTGGCCAAGCGGGATAGTCAGTGGATGGGCGGGATCTACCGGTTCCTGGGACTCTCCGTGGGCCTGATCCAGCACGACATAGACGACGCGACTCGAAAACTGTCCTATGGCGCCGATGTGACCTACGGGACCAACAACGAATACGGCTTTGATTATCTGCGCGATAACATGAAGTTTTCCGCAGCGGACTTCGTGCAGCGGAATCTGCACTATGCCATCGTGGATGAGGTGGACTCAATCCTGATCGATGAGGCCAGAACACCGCTCATCATCTCCGGGCCGGCGGAGGAATCGACCGAGAAGTACTATCAGATCGACCAGATCATCCCGCGGCTGAAGCAGGGGGCCACCATTGTGGGCGGCAAGATGTACGAGGCAGAGGCTCAAGTATCCGGGGATTATATGGTCGACGAAAAGGCGAAGTCGGTCGCCCTGACCGATAGTGGTATGGCCAAGGTGGAGGGCCTCCTGGGGGTGAAGAACCTCTACGATCCGGCCCACATAGAGTTCGTCCACCACGTCCAGCAGGCACTGAAGGCTCATGTTCTCTTCAAGCTGGACGTGGACTATGTGGTTAAGGATGGTGAGGTGATAATCGTCGATGAGTTCACCGGCCGTCTGATGCCCGGGCGGCGGTGGAGTGATGGGCTCCATCAGGCGGTGGAGGCCAAAGAGCGGGTCAAGATCGAACGGGAGAACCAGACCCTGGCCACCATCACCTTCCAGAACTACTTCCGGATGTACAAAAAGCTGGCAGGGATGACCGGGACGGCCGATACGGAGGCGGCGGAATTCGCCCAGATCTACAATCTGGACGTGATGGTGATGCCGACGAACCAGCCGATGGTCCGGACCAACTACCCGGATGTCATCTACAAGAGCGTGCAGGAAAAGTACGACGCCGTCGTGGAGGAGATCGCCGAGCTACACAAGACCGGACGGCCGATCCTGGTCGGGACCACCTCGATCGAAAAGAACGAAAAGCTCTCGACTCTCCTGAAACGAAAAGGGATTCCTCATCAGGTGCTGAACGCCAAGCAGCACGAGCGGGAGGCCGAGATCGTGGCTCAGGCCGGCCGCTTTAAGGCGGTCACCATCGCCACCAATATGGCCGGCCGCGGGACCGATATCCTCCTGGGTGGGAGTCCGAAGTTCCTGGCGGCGGAGCTGCTCGGACGGGGTGAGGCGCCGGAGGATGGGGTCGATCCGCATGAGCTTGCGAGCACGCTCGAGGAAGTCCGTCAGATGCAGCACTATGGTCTGCTGGATCTGGCGGTGAACGCCGAGGAGTATGCCGCGGCGCTGGCCGTCGTTCGAAAGCAGACCGAGGCCGAACACCGGCAGGTGGTAGGCCAGGACGGCATGCACATCATCGGGACCGAGCGCCATGAGGCCCGACGCATCGATAATCAGCTCCGGGGGCGCGCCGGTCGTCAGGGCGACCCTGGCTCATCCCGCTTCTATCTCTCGCTGGAAGACGATCTTCTTCGCCTGTTCGGATCCGACCGCATCAGCACCATCATGGAGAAGCTGGGGATTGACGAGGGGGAGCCGATCGAGCACAGCATGGTCACCCGCGCGATCGAGACGGCGCAAAAGCGGGTAGAGGCCCATAACTTCGAGATCCGTAAGCACCTCATCGAATACGATGACGTGATGAATAAGCAGCGGCAGATCATCTACGCTGAGCGCCGCAAGATCCTTGACGGCGAGAGCCTACAGGACACCCTGGCTGAGATGCGGGGCGAGGTGATCGACGAGATGCTCTCGCTCTACGTCAACGCGGAGAGCTATCCCGAGGAGTGGGATCTGGCGGGCCTTACCGAGGCGGTGAAAAGACAGTTCGACCTGGAGATCTCGTGGCCTGCAGAGGAAGTGGGGTCGCTCACTGTGGCGTTGCTACGCGATAGTATTGAGGATCGAGCGGCCAAGTTCCACGAGGAGCGGGAGGCGAGACTCGGCACGGAGGTGATACGATACCTGGAGCGGATGGTCATGTTGCAGGTAGTGGACTCGCAGTGGAAGGACCACCTCCTGGCCATGGATCACCTGAAGGAAGGGATCGGCCTTCGAGGGTACGGTCAAAAAGACCCGCTCATCGAGTACAAACGTGAAGGCTTCGCGATGTTCGAGGCGATGGTCGAGCGACTGAAGCAGCAGACGATCGAGTACCTCTACAGGGTCCAAGTGGCGCCCGACGAGGCCCTCGCGTTCGCGGAGGCTCAGAACGCGCCATCTGGTGGGGGCGGGGAGAGCGACCATGTCCTTCGTCCTCCATCCGGGCCGCAACCGAGAGCCGCGGAGCGATCCCTCCGCCCGCTATCCGCGACCGCTCCCATCAAAGTGGTTGGAACGAAGATCGGGCGGAACGACGCGTGTCCCTGCGGTAGCGGCCGGAAATACAAGAAGTGCTGCGGTTCCTGACCCCTCACCCAGGCCCTCTCCCCAAGGGGGCGAGGGGAAGCAAAAAGGCTCCTCTCCCCCGTGGGGGAGAGGAATAAGGTGAGGGGGTCGAGTGTAAGGAGTCGTGATGCGTGGGGTGTCGGTCATTGGCGTCGGATGTACGCCGTTCGGGAAACAGACCGGCGTCGGCATCACCGACCTGGCACTACAGGCATGCCGGGAGGCCCTTCACGATGCACGGGTTCCCACGAGCCTGGTGCAGGCGTTCTACCTCGGCAACTTCGTCTCAGAGGCTCTGGTCCATCAAGGGTCGCTGGCCCCGATCGTCGCGTATCGGCTCGGCCTCGGGCCGATTCCCTGTACGAGGGTAGAAGGGGCGTGCGCCTCATCCGGTATCGCCTTTCGTCATGGGGTGCTGCTGATCGCATCGGGTCTGTGCGATATCGTACTCGTCGCCGGTGTCGAAAAGATGACCTCGGCGGAGACAGGGGCGGTGACGGAGGCGCTGGCCTCAGCCGGCGACGCAGAGAGCGAGATGCGACTAGGTCTCACCTTCCCGGGGACCTTCGGGATCATCATGCGGCGGCATATGTACCAGTACGGGACGACGCGCGAGCAGGTGGGGATGGTCTCGGTCAAGAACCGATCCAACGGCAGCGCCAATCCCAAAGCCCATTTTCAGCAGCCAGTGGCTTTGGAAGAAGTCCTGGAATCAAGGCTGATCTGCGATCCGCTTCGACTCTACGACTGCACGCCGATCAGCGATGGTGCTGCGGCTGCTGTCCTCTGTGCGACCGATCTGGCAGCCGAGTTCACCGATCGGCCGATTGATGTTATCGGTTCCGGTCACGCCATAGGGCCCGCGACGCTGTTCGAGATGGCGGACCTGACCACCTTCGAGGCCTCAGTGGCCGCCGCGCAGCAGGCCTACCGGGAGGCCGGTCTCGCCCCGTGCGATATCGATGTGGCCGAGGTACACGATTGCTTCACCATCGCCGAGATTACGGCCATCGAAGATCTTGGATTCGTAGAGAAAGGGAAGGGGGGACCAGCCGTCGCCGATGGGCTCACGGCGCTTGACGGGAAGCTCCCGATCAACCCGAGCGGCGGCCTGCTGAGCAAGGGCCACCCGGTCGGCGCCACAGGTCTCGCCCAGATCTATGAGATTGTGGGGCAGTTGAGGGGTGAAGCGATCAACCAGGTCAAGGGCGCCCAAATCGGTCTGGCTCACAACCTTGGTGGGACCGGGGCGGTCAGTACGGTCCACATCCTGAAGCGGCGATGAGGATGGCCTCATTCGAGGCGTTTGCGTGCGATGCCTGCAAGGGTCTGTTTGCCAAGCGTCAACACTCCTGCCGGCGCTGCGGGGCGCCAACCATCCTGTCGGTGAACCTGTCGGGTCGAGGCACGCTCGCCTCCTTCACGACTATTCGGGTGCCGCCGACTGTCTTCCTGGGGCAGGAGCCGTATGACGTCGCGGTCATCGATCTGGACGAGGGGCTGCGGGTCACGACCCGCCTCACCGTTCCGGATGGAAGAGAGGCGGGGATCGGCGATCCGGCGATCTTTGAAGAGATGCGCCCGTATGGGCCGGTCTTTCGGCTGATCTAAGAGTGGGAATAGACGACAGCATGCTGACGATTGCGGGGATCCAGATGGGGTGTGGGGCCGACCCTGGGGCCAATCTGGAGCGAGCGCTAGGGCTCGGCAGGATCGCGGTCGAACGGGGGGCGAAGGTTATTTGCTTTGCGGAGTGCTTTACCTGGCCCTGGTTCCCACGGCAGGTGGATCAGTCGCAGTTTGCCACCGCCGAGCCGGTTCCCGGACCGCTCAGTGAGACGATTGCCGCATTTGCACGGGAGTGCCAAGTCGCCGTGGTCGCGCCGATCTTCGAGCGTGGGGACGATGCCGCCTATTACAATACGGCACTCGTGTTTGACGCCGATGGGACCCTACTGGGTCGCTACCGGAAAAATCACATCCCGCAGCTCCCGAACTATCAGGAACGGTTCTATTTCCAGCCTGGGAATCAGGGATTCCCCGTATTCCATACCCGATACGCCACGATCGGCATCCAAATCTCGTGGGATAATTTCTTCCCCGAAGGGTCGCGTCTGCTTGCCCTTCATGGGGCCGACGTGATCTATGCGCCGATGTCCGCCTCGGTGGTCGAATCTTCCGCCAAGTGGGAGCGGGCGATTGTCGGAAGCGCGGTCTACAACGGGGTCTTCGTATTTCGGGTCAATCGCATCGGGGGTGAGGACGGGCTGCCCTTTTACGGTAGGAGCTTTTGCGTTGATCCGAGCGGCGACTTCGTGGTGGAACCAAGCGGCGCCAGCGAGGGCGTGATCCTGGCCGAGATCGACCTGGGATGGGTCAAGACGGTCAGGGGCATCTGGCCCTTCCTCCAAGACCGTCGCCCCGAGATCTACGCCGGACTGGTCGAATAAATCCCCCGTGCCCCCTTTGCTAAAGGGGGGCACGGGGGATTTCATGATGCATGGGTGGCCCCCCTGGCCATGACAATTCAACCGAAAAGGTTAAGAGAACACCATGGCGTTGATCGCACCCTTTAGAGGATTACGGTACAATTCTGAGATCGTGAAAGATCTGAGTCTGGTCATGGCTCCGCCCTATGATGTCATTTCACCGGAGGGGCAGCGATCCTTTCACGCCCGCCACGAACAGAACGTGATCCGCCTGATCCTGGGTGAGACGCTGGCGGGGGACGATGCTGAACGGAACCAATACAGTCGCGCGAGAGACTGCTTCCGGCGATGGCAAGCCGAGCAGGTGCTGGTTCGTGACCCGTCGCCAGCCGTGTACCTCTACCAACAGACCTTTCAGTCCCATGGCGCCGGGACGCGTACGCGATACGGTCTGATCGGACTGGTTCGTCTGGAGGAGTTTGGTAGTCGTACGGTCTTCCCTCATGAGCGAACAATGGGAGCAGCCAAGGCGGACCGACTTCGTCTGATGCAGGCCTGTCACGCAAACTTGAGCTCGGTCTTCGGCATCTATCCCGGTCGCTTTCTCGAACTGGATCGGCTGGCGGCGGCCGCCGAGGAGTCCAAGCCGGCCATTGACCTCACCGACTGGGACGGCATCCGCCATCAGGTCTGGATCTGTCAAGATCGCGCGGCGATCGGGAGACTTCAGGCGGAGTGTACGTCAACGCCGATCTTCATCGCGGATGGTCATCATCGGTATGAGACGGCGCTGGCCTTCCGAGATCTCATGCGAGCGAAGGAGAAGGGTGACCCCTCCCAGACGCAGAGACGGCCGTACAACTACGTGATGATGACGCTGATCAGCGCCGAAGATCCCGGCCTGGTCATTCTTCCGATTCATCGGCTGCTCAAACATTTGCCGGGCGATAGCCTGGATGGATATCTGGCCCAGCTTGCCAGGCAATTCACCGTCGAGAGGCTGCCTGTCCCCAGCGACCCTGCGGCCGCTGCCTCGGCCCTGCTCAGCCGGCTGCGACAGACTAAGGACGGAACGTACTGTTTCGGCCTGTACGGTGGAGAGGAGCGTGCATACCTCCTGACGATCACCGATGAACAGGCCCTGGAGGCCAAGGCGGAGGAGGAGAAGCCACCCGTCTACAGGCGACTGGATGTCACCATCGTTCATGCGCTTCTGATCCAGGGGCCGTGGTCCAGGCAGAGGTTGGGTGATCTTCCGGACGATGCGATCAGTTATAACCATGATGCCGCGGAGGCCATCCGGCTGGTCCAGCAAGGGGGGTGGGCAGCGGCCATTGTGCTCAATCCAACCAAGATCGCCGAGGTCCAGGCAGTGGCCGAGGCCGGTTTACGGATGCCGCCAAAGTCAACCTTCTTCTACCCCAAGCTTCTGACCGGCCTGGTAATCCATCCCCTCATGCCCGATGAGGTGGTCGAGGTATAGGCCGCTGAAAGGCGTCCAGCCGCCGGCACTCAGCTAATTTCCACCACCCCATCCCTCGCCAATGAGGACCGCCTGCTCCAGTTCTAAGCGCACTACGAAACGAAAGCCAGCCCTCAAATTCCTGGCTCTTGGCAGGAAAGTGTTGGTAGATCCCTTCCCACCGGCAGCATCCGATCGGACCGCTTGGCTTGATGGCGTCGGGTATCAGTAGTTCGGTTCTGGGATCACCCCCCACCTTCATCCTCCCCCTCAAGGGAGGAGGAAATCCATAAGGGGAGGAATCCACAAAAGGTGTCCCTTTCCCCCATGAGGGGGAAGGTGAGGATGGGGGGTGGAGGACCGAAGCGTAGCTCATACTTTCGCGGCATGAGCCAAACTCCTTGACTTGATTGGATCGAGCGCGTAATTTTATACTTACTTGGCTTGTGCTACGCGAACGTGTGCCATTCAATGCCGATATCAGCGCCAGCGCAGCGGGAACATGGAGCGCTATGATTTCAGGATCCTTGGAAAACGATCATCCCATCCTCCTTACTGGCGGGGCCGGATTCCTTGGCTCTGCGGTGGTCAAGGCCTTGAGGGAACGCGGCTTCACGAGGCTGTTCGTCCCTCGAAAGGCCGAGTATGACTTGACTCGCGAGCCTGAGGTCGTTCGGCTCTACCACGACACGCAACCTCGCGTGGTCATTCACCTGGCCGCCGTGGTCGGAGGTATCGGCGCCAATCAGCAAAATCCCGGCAGATTCTTCTACGAAAACCTGCTCATGGGCGCCTTTGTCATGGAGCAGGCCCGCCTTCACGGCGTCGACAAGTTCGTAGCAATCGGAACGATCTGCGCCTATCCGAAGTTCGCCCCAATTCCCTTTCAGGAAGAGCACCTCTGGAACGGCTATCCCGAAGAAACCAATGCGCCATATGGGCTGGCCAAAAAGATGTTGCTAGTACAGTCCCAAGCCTATCGAGCCCAGTACGGATTCAACGCCATCTATTTGCTGCCAGTCAATCTGTACGGTCCAGGGGATAACTTTGACCCCGCCTCGTCGCATGTGATCCCGGCCCTCATCAAGAAGTGCTGTGACGCCATCACCGCCGGTCAGCGAGAGATCGTCGTCTGGGGAACAGGCAAGGCCACGCGGGAGTTCCTCTACGTCGAGGATGCCGCCGAAGGGATCGTCCTGGCCACCGAGCGGTACAACAAGCCGGACCCGGTGAATGTGGGGGCCGGCTTCGAGATCTCGATTCATGACCTGGTCCACCTCATCGCGCGACTGACCGGTTTTACCGGGACCATTACCTGGGACACCACCAAGCCGGACGGCCAGCCACGCCGCTGCCTGGACACTTCCAGGGCAGAGCGGGAATTCGGGTTCAAGGCCAGGATGTCCCTTGAAGAGGGCCTGCGCCGGACCGTCGAATGGTATCAGCAGGCTCATCGTATAAACCACCGTAGCGCTCAAGGGGTAACGCCTTGCGTATCGGCGTGAACGCTCTGCCGCTGGTCTCGATCATCACCCCATCGTTCAACCAGGGACGGTTCATCCGAGACACCATCGAGAGCGTCCTTTCCCAGGATTATGCCGAGTTGGAATACCTCGTCATGGATGGCGGCTCCACTGACGAGACCCTGGACATACTGCGGAGCTATGGGGACCGGATCACGTGGAGGTCTGGCCCTGATGGAGGCCAGGCCGATGCAGTCAACTCAGGCGTTCGTCTCGCCAAAGGCGAGATTCTTGGATGGCTGAACTCCGACGACACGTACCAGCCTGGTGCCGTGACATCGGCGGTTGAACATCTTACCGCTCACCCGAAGACAGCCGTCGTGTACGGTAACGCCCACTACATCGATGAACGGGGCGAGGTGATCGGGACCTACCCGACCGAGGATTTCGATCTGGATCGGCTGGCCGAGGCGTGTCTCATCTGCCAGCCGACCGCCTTTATGAGACGATCGGCTATTGACGCGGTAGGGATGCTGGATTCGACCCTTCACTACTGTATGGACTATGATCTCTGGATCAGGGTGGGCCATCACTTCCACATCGATCGGATCGACCGCTTCCTCGCCAATAGCCGCCGCTACCTGGAGACCAAATCGTTTGCGCACCGGGAGCAGTTGTTTCAGGAAATCTACACCGTGGTCGAGCGATCATTTGGACGCGTTCCGCCGCACTGGAAGATCTGTCGGTCCTATTACCGGCTCGTGGATCTCTCGTGGCCGCTCGCCCGATGGGCGCTGTGGCCGGCGAGACGCATCCTGCCTCAAGGGTCCCAGCACTGGCTGCGGAAGGAGTTTCCCCTTCTCGTGGATCGCGTGAGCTCCCGCTGGGCGAGCCCTGGAGGTAGGCGGTGAAGCAGGTACTCATCACCGGGATTACCGGCTAAGGAAGGAATTCTGTGGAGCGATTAATGGAAGGCAGTTCAGCATGATTCATAAGACTTCGCTCCCAAAAGATATTGAGGAGCGGCTACGCTCGCTTGGCCCAGCGCTGCAACAATGCTCCGGCGTCCTCTTCGCCTACCTGTTTGGCGGGGCGACGGTTTCACCTCTCAAGCCCCTGAGCGACGTGGATGTGGCCGTGTACCTTGATGACTCTGTCGATCTGGTCGAGGGGCGGCTGGAGGCCATCGGCGCAGTGACCACGCACCTGCAGACCGACGAGGTGGACGTGGTAGTCCTCAACACGGCGCCGACGGCCTTGACGGGACGGGTCCTTCAGACCAGACGGGTCATCTTGGACCGCGATCCGTTTCGCCGACACCTCTTCGAGTCACGTGCGCTCCGAGAGTTCTTCGACTTCCGCATCTTCGAACACCGCCTCCTGGCCAGGAGGTACGGCAATGGTTGACAGGGACCTCCTCCTGCGGAAGCTGGCGGACCTTGACCAGTATCTGGGCCAAGTATCAGAGTACCGGGACATCACCATCGACCAGTATCGAGGGGACTGGAAGACCCAGCGCATTGTCGAGCGGACGCTCCAAATGACCATCGAGCTGTGCGTGGACATTGCCAACCATATCATCGCCGACCGGGGACTCCGGGTCCCGGCAACCTATTCCGAGGCGTTTGACGTCCTGGGCGAGGCCGGACTCCTGGACGCAGCTCGGCGAGATGTCATGATCCGCATGAGCAAGTTCCGCAATGTGATCGTCCACGACTATGCGCGGGTAGACCCCACGATTGTCGTGCAGATCCTGCGTGAGCATCTCGAAGACTTTACCCGGTTCAAGGCAGCCGCATTGAAGTGGATATAGCTCCTTTTGCCCAAAAAGAGACTTTGTGGAACGCTCGGGGTGTGCAAGCGGGCCGAGCCACCGATGGATCGATGCATATAAGGAGTGGTTTGACCGCGAACTCTGAGCATCGTAAAACCGTTCGAAGGATGAAGAAATAATCCGGAAGAATCTGCTTCCTGAGAATATCGAATGGAAACTATGGACCAAATAGATAGCGCCAGGACAACTTACGCGGCATTGCTGGAGTCTTCGCTTAAGCGGGTTGTAGCGGTCCTTTCCGGCATTGAAGGAATCAAGCGATCAGCCTTGTGGGATCGTATGCCCGGGGCCGGGCCGATCTGTTCACCGATCTCGACATCCTGGTGGTGATGGACACGGATCTCAGCTTTATCGACCGCCTTCGCATGTTGTACCCGCTCCTGGCCCTACCTGTGGACCTGGACCTGCTGTGCTATACCCCTGGGGAGTTAGAGCGGATGCAGGACCGACCGTTCATCAAACATTTGTGTCGAGAGGAGGTAGTCCTCTATGAGACGAGCACCTCGTGAAGAGGGCGCCAGATGGCTGCAACAGGCCGTCGAGGATCTGCGGTGGGCCGAGGATCTGGCAGATCGACTGGGTCGGATGGAGGGTTGAGGACCGTCTGGAGATGGGGATCTCCCTGAGTCCTCATTTTCGAAATTGGGCTCTTGGCAGGCAAGTGTGGGGGCCGAACCATAGCCCATACGAAGGGACGTCATTGCCCAGACAGTCTCCCTCGCTGGTCATTGCGAGGGAGCGGAGCGACCGAAGCAATCTCACAGTCGTTGGGTCGCGTCGTCGCCGGGAAAAACCGTGAGATTGCCACACTCCCGCTGGTCGATCGCAATGACCCAGGCGGGGATTGAATCTACTGGGGGTTCATTCCCCGCGGCGTGCCGCGAGTTCGTCATACCGGCGGAAGCCGGTATCCAGCGCCTGATCGGTAGGGGCGGGGTTTATCTCCGCCCGGTAAGCGGGAGGGCGCACGAGGTATTGGTTGTATGAAGCTGACATCGATGAGCGAGGTGTTAGGCACCTGGAAAGCCTCACCACCCTGGCCGGTTAGCAATGGGCCGATCGCTGCGAAAACTCCAATAAACTTGCCTACTGCCAATGAATGTGGTACGGTTATTGCCGTTGCAGGCAGTTATGCGCTGCTGCTCTCACGATTCAAATAGGTTACACTGTTATCGCATATGCGGCGTTACTTAAATCTATGCTGAAGCGAGTTGCAGTGGTCCTGTTCAGGCTTGAAGGAGTCAGGCGGGTTAAGATAGAGGCAGGGCGGCGATCATGGACCCTCACAGCGAAATCTAGGGTGCAGTGACCATGTCCGTCACAGAGACGTTGAAAGAGATCAGCACCCGCTACCACCTTGGGGCGGTGTATGTCTTCGGCAGTCGAGCGACCGAAGTTGCCGGCCGGGTACGCGGTGAGGCGGTATCGTCACAGGTGCCTGAGTCGGATGTCGACATCGGGATACAGCCTCTCCCCGGCTACCGCCTGACGGCACAAGAGCGGCTCAGACTCTCCATCGAGCTAGAGACCTTCTCGGAGTCGGCCGTGTGGATCTCGTAGTGCTGTCGGAGGCCGACCCGTTTCTGGCACTGGATGTCATCCGCGGGGAACTTCTGTGGTGCGTCGATCCTGATGTGCAGGCCGAGGATGAACTGTACATCTTGCGGCGTGCTGGGGGCCTGGCGCCATACGCCCGTGAGCGCTGTCGACTGATCCTCTCAGGTGAGACGAGATGACCCCAGGGCAACTGAGTGCCAAGGTCATGCCGGAGCATCCAGAACGACTTGATCACGAACTCTGAGTATCCTGAAGGTTAAGGCCGGCCGCGTTGCCGATCATGATGTACCATGGGTGTAGTAAAGGAGAAATGTGATGCTTGCCGAATATATTGACAAGGCTATGGAGCAAGCCGTGTATGACATTGTTGAGGACGAACGAACGTACTGGGGAGAAATTCCTGAGCTTCAAGGTGTGTGGGCGCGTCATGCTACGTTAGAGGGCTGCCGACGTGAACTGCGTGAGGCGCTGAGTGACTGGATTGCGTTGCGCTTACGGCTCGGTCTCCAGATTCCCATTATAGGGGGCATTGATTTGAATCGAATAGCACAACCCGCCTAAGGGTACAGATGTCAAAATTGACTCCCATCTCTTGGCACGGACTGGTGAAACGCCTGCGGGAACTCGGATTTGAGGGTCCTTACGCGGGTGGACGTCATCCCTAAATGCGGCGAGCAGACGTTACTGTGATCATCCCTAATCAACACGAAGGCGATATCAGCGTTGGCTTCCTACGACGCATACTTCGACAAGCCGGTGTCTCCCGTGAAGAATGGCTGGGAGGTTAGCCCACGAGGAGTCGCTCACATTCTAATGGCTTCACAACGCCATTCCTGGAGAGGCCAAACGATTGGCCAGAGAGGGTGCATGGTATGAGTCGACGACGAGCGCTGATTACAGGGATCACTGGGCAGGATGGCTCATATTTGGCCGAACTGCTGCTGTCTAAAGACTATCACGTTGTGGGGATGGTTCGGCGTTCCAGTACCGAGAGTTGCGAGCGAATCGAACATCTCCGCGACCGGATCGAGCTACGGCAGGCGGATCTTTTAGACCAGCTCTCGATCATTAACCTGATTCAGGAGACCCGGCCGGATGAACTCTACAATCTGGCGGCTCAATCCTTTGTGCCGACCTCGTGGGAGCAGCCGCTTCTGACGGCCGAATTTACGGCATTGGGGGTCTGTCGGATCCTGGAGGCGATCCGCTTGGTGGACCGGCATATTAGATTTTACCAGGCATCGAGCAGCGAGATGTTCGGAAAGGTCAGGGAGGTTCCGCAGACGGAAAAGACCCCTTTTCATCCTCGAAGTCCCTACGGCGTATCCAAAGCATACGGCCATTATCTCACAATCAATTACAGGGAAAGCTACGACCTTCATGCCTGTAGTGGGATTCTGTTTAATCACGAATCGCCGCGCCGAGGGCTGGAGTTTATCACCAGAAAGATCAGCCACGGCGTAGCCCGGATCAAGTTAGGTCTGGATAAGGAGTTGCGGCTGGGCAATCTGGACGCCGAGCGGGATTGGGGCTATGCGGGTGATTATGTCGAAGCGATGTGGATGATGCTCCAGCAGGAAATACCGGATGATTATGTCGTCGCCACAGGGATCAAGCATTCCGTCAGACAGTTGGCCGACATCGCGTTTTCCCATGTGGGACTCGACTATCGGGACTTTGTGACGATGGACAAGGCCCTATTGAGACCGGCGGAGGTCGATCATCTGTTAGGCGACGCAACAAAGGCCAGGGCTCAATTAGGATGGAGGCCGAAGGTCCCGTTCGAAGAAATGATTCGGATGATGGTCGAGGCCGACCTTGAGAAAGGCAAAAGACAGATTGCCAAACGCTAAACCCACGGTTCTGATCACCGGTATCAATGGATTTGTCGGAAGTCATCTGGCCGACCTGCTGGTGTCCGAAGGCTATTCGGTCTCAGGAATCGCCTTGACCCGCAATCTCAGACACCTCTCGCACGTTGAACACCAGATTGCTATAGCCTACGGGGATATTCGAAATGCAAAAGAGGTTCAGAATGTTCTGGCTGAGGTGAAGCCGGATTGCATTTATCACCTTGCCGGTTCGTCGTTTGTTCCCGATGCGGAGGCCGATCCAAAAAGTGTATACGATGTCAATGTTCTGGGAACGCTTAATGTACTCGAAGCCGCTCGATCAACCCATCTGAGTGCCAAAATTCTGATTGTTAGCTCGGGTGAAGTGTACGGCTATGTGCCGGAAGCGGCGCTGCCGGTGAACGAGGAATACCCCCTCAAACCGACCAGCCCCTACGGCGTCACAAAGGCCTGCGCTGATTTGCTGGCGTACCAGTATGCGACCGCCTATCAAATGGATGTAATCCGTGTCCGGCCCTTCAATCATATCGGGCCCCGCCAGTCGGAGAAATTCGTATGCTCGAGTTTTGCAAAGCAGATTGTCGAGATCGAACAGGGTATCCGCAAACCGATTCTCAACGTCGGCAATCTTGAAGCCTGTCGAGACTTTACCGATGTGCGCGACGTGGTGAGGGCGTACAGGACAGTTCTTGAAAGGGCCCAGGGCGGAGAGGTGTATAATATCGGCAGTAACAAGGCCTGGAAGATCGGGGATATCGTCGGGATACTTATCGGGGCAAGCAGGGTGAAGGGAATCGAACTTGAACAACAGTCGCTTCGGGTTCGTCCGAACGATATTCCGGTGATGCGCTGCGATGCGTCCAAAGTTGAACAGGCGATCGGGTGGCGGCCCGAAATTCCAATCGAACGGACGCTGCAGGATCTCCTGGATTACTGGAGAGACACGATCATTGTTCATGCCCATTAAGTCTTGCATAAGTAGTGCAGGCAGTCCCCTTCTCCTGTTTTGCGAGAAGCAACATGATAACGATCATTGAACAGAGACGGACGCAACTCAAAGAAGCTCTTGAAAAAGCGATCCAAGTCCTGAGGGAGGAATATCATCCCCTCCGGATTATTGTCTTCGGATCGCTGGCGACGGACAGGGTTGGTGAAACCAGCGATTTAGATCTTCTGATCGTGAAGGAAACCCCCTTGCCTTTTTACGAGCGACTTCGTGAGGTGGCTCTGCTCTGCCCGTTGAAGGTTGGAGCGGACATTTTGGTGTACACCCCTGCCGAAGTTGAGCAGGCATCCCGGGACAGCCAGTTTTTTAGAGAAGAAGTTTTGGGAAAGGGTCGGGAGGTCTATCGTGCGCCCGTATGAGCGGTGGCTGAACCAGGCATGGGATGATCTTCAATTTGCTCGCCTTGGTCTGGAACAGGGGTTTCATGCACAGGCATGTTTTCTTTCCCAGCAGGTCATTGAAAAATGTCTGAAAGGGTACCTGGTTTCACGGGGCCGATTGTATCCTAAAACATACAAAGTACCTTGAGGAGTTCAGTCGAAGACAATCGAAATGGGTATCCTTAAATTTATCGCAGATGTGAATGTGGAGAAGACCATCGTGGATTTTCTGCGCGCGGAGGGATACGACGTAAAATGGGTTCCGGACTTTGACTGCGAGATGGCTGATGAGAGCCTTCTGGGGCTGGCAAACAAAGAACGAAGGATCCTGATCACGAATGACAAGGATTTTGGAGAACTTACTTTCCTGCAAAAGAAGCTGTCTGCGGGTCTGATCTTGATCAGGGTCAAAGGGCGGAAGACGAACGATAAAGTCAAACTGATGCGAAAGGTCTTGAAGGATCACCGTGATAAGCTGCCGAACCATTTTGTTGTCGTGAACAGGACAAAGTTTAGATTTATACCCATGGAGAGAATCCGATGACCGAAAAAGGGCTGCTCAGACGAATTGTCATAGACCCAACGATCATGTTGGGGAAACCGGTTATTCGTGGAACCCGGTTAACGGTAGAGATCATCGTAGAGAAAATTGCCTACGGTGCCGCGTTTGAAGATATCATAAAAGACTATCCCTTCATTGCGACGGATGATATTCGGGCCTCTCTTCTTTATGCCGCAAAGAGCGTAGCCCACGAGGAAATCTACGCGGCGTGAGTTGAAATGGAATCCTTCGCACTGAAGTCATCAGACACTTTTAGTACATGAACCCAAAGTTGAAAAGGCAATCGATCGGGTGGCGGCCCGAAATTCCAATCGAACAGACGCTGCTGGATCTTCTGAATCACTGGAGAGACACGATCATGCATATGGATCGGAAGAAGGCTTGAGTAAGATCATTGCTTGGAGCAAGCGTATGCAACTTGCGTGTCAGGACTGCCATCGAGGAGACGCGCTTTGCGCATTGGCGTAAACACCCTCCCGCTCTTTCCCGGCCAGATCGGGGGGATGGAGACCTATACGGTCAACCTCCTGACCCACCTGGCGGCGATCGATCGCCAACATGCCTACTACCTCTTTGTGGCCCGCTATAACCGTGATCTTTTCAATGCGCAGTGTCAACACTCAAACGTCGTCACGGTGCCGACCTTGAGTTTGCAGGGTCTGCGCTATGCTGAACGGGGAGCGGCGAAGATGGCGGGGTCTGCAGGACGGCGAGCGCCTCGCCTTTCGCGCTGGCTGGTTAATGCCACCGCAAACGCCCATATGCTGTCCAATATCCGCAAACGCAAAATCGATCTCTGGTTCTGTCCACTGATCAATTTGGCGCCCGGGCGTATCTACATTCCCAGTGTTGTCTGTATCCCCGATCTTCAGCCGGCATTCCACCCAGAGTACTACAGAAAGGACCTTTCGGACTGGTACCGGAAACGGCTCCCCGCCTCCTGCCGGGAAGCCACTAAGATCATCACCCTCTCCGAATTCTCTCGATCGACGATGGTCGAGCGGTACGACATCTCCCCTGAAAAGATTCACGCAATCCCGCTTGCCGTAGGGGATGAGTTCCTGTTCTCGAAAGATGAGGCAGCCCTTGAGGCTGTTCGGTCGAAATACAACCTTCCTGCCCAGTATGCCTTCTACCCGGCCAACACCTGGCCGCATAAAAACCACACCGCCCTGCTCAAGGCCCTACATCTACTTCGAGCAAAGTACAGCAATCAACTCCCGTGCGTGTTCACTGGGGTGGCGCGAGGCGGGCATGAAGTCTTTCTGGAAGCCGCCAAAGAACTTGACCTCACTAGACAGGTCCTGCTGCTGGGCCATGTTGAAAGGGGTGATATGCCATTGCTATATCGGGGCGCCGGCCTCCTGATCTTCCCCTCTCTGTTCGAGGGGTTCGGCATTCCTCTCCTGGAGGCAATGGCTTCTGACTGCCCTGTGGTCTGCTCCAATGTGACCAGCATCCCCGAGGTCGTTGGAGATGCGGCCCTCCTGTTCGATCCTCACGATCCTGAGGCGATCGCCGATGCGATGCATCGAGTGCTCACCGATACAGAGCTGCGGCGCACACTTGTACGAGCTGGGCGGGAGCGCTGCCGCCAGTTTTCCTGGGAGCGGACAGCCCGCGAAACCCTGAAGGTCCTGGAAGAAGCTGCTTCCGTCGGAGCGCCACCCCGAATGGCCTCGCAATGATCCATAGGAGTCCGCTGTATCGAACGGACGCTGCTGGATCTTCTGAATGACTGGAGAGACACGATCATCGTGAATTCTGGAACCTCTGATAATGACTCAATCCAAGTGGATGCGTTGATCGAGGCTCAAGAATGACGGCCATGCTTCTCAGAGCCTGGCGTTATCGCCACTTCATTCTCTCCTCGATCCGGACTGAGTTTCGCGCGCGCTTCATCCGCAGCCGGCTTGGCGGGTTATGGATGATCATTCATCCCCTGACGCAAGCCGCCATCTTTGCGCTGGTGATGGCCGGAATGATGGGCGCCAGGCTCCCGGGTATGACCAACAACAAATTCGCGTATGCGCTCTATCTGTTGTCCGGCATGCTCGCATGGTCGTTGTTCTCTGAGGTCATCAGCCGCTGCCTGACCTTGTTTATCGACAACGGGAATCTGCTCAAGAAAATCGTCTTTCCCCACATCAGCCTTCCACTGATCGTGAGCGGCTCTGCACTCTTCAACAACCTGCTGCTGTTTCTTGCCATTATTGTGCTGTTTGGATTGCTTGGTCATGTGCCCGGTGTCCAGATGGCCTGGGTGCCGTTGCTGATGCTGATCACACTCACGTTAGCGCTCGGTATCGGCCTCATTCTCGGCGTGCTGAATGTGTTTATCCGAGATGTGGGACAGGTCGTTCCAGTGGTATTGCAACTTGGCTTCTGGTTCACACCCATCGTCTACACTCCGAACGTCGTGCCGGAAGCCTTTCGCCCATTCCTTCACGTGAACCCCATGACCACCGTCGTTCAGAGCTTTCAGAATGCCATGCTCTTTAATATGGCTCCTGATTTTGTTGGTCTTGCCTGGCTTGTACTGGTTACCCTATTATTGTTGGGCGGGGCGTTCATCATGTTCCGGCGTGCCAGTGCCGAGATGGTGGATGTGCTATGAACGCATCTGTTTTAAGAGTGTCGGGAATTGGCAAGGCATTCCGAACGTACCGGTCTGAATGGCAACGGATTTTCTCATGGTTTGGCGTCTCTGTAACGCCGGCAGCCGAACACTGGGTATTGCGCGGCGTGTCGTTTTCCGTTGCGCCCGGTGAGGCCGTGGGCATTGTCGGGCAAAACGGGGCAGGCAAGAGTACCCTGCTCAAGTTGATCACTGGAACGCAACGTGCCACTGAAGGCGGCATTGAGATCAATGGACGCATCGCCGCTATCCTGGAACTCGGAATGGGGTTCAATCCTGAATTCACCGGCCGGCAGAATGTGAATCATGCTGCTGGGCTCATGGGATTCAGCCGGGAAGCGATCGAGCAAACCATGCCGGAAATAGAAGCCTTTGCTGAGATCGGGGAATACTTTAACCAGCCAATGCGGACGTATTCCAGCGGCATGCAGATGCGTGTCATCTTCGCCGTCGCAACCGCATTCAGGCCAGAGATCCTGATTGTTGACGAAGCCCTTTCGGTAGGCGATACGTATTTTCAACACAAAAGCTTTGACCGTATTCGACAGTTCAAGGAACAGGGCACGTCACTGCTCTTTGTTACCCATAGCATGGGAGATGTCCGCGCCTTGTGCGACCGTGTCATCTTGCTGGACAAAGGGCGCGTGCTCAAAGACGGTCAACCTGACGAAGTAGTGGACTACTACAACGCACTCATCGCCGAAAAAGAAAACGCAAAACTTACCGTGGAACAGCGGCGCGGAAAGAACGGCTGGCTGCTCACCAAATCTGGTACCGGTAAGGTACGCGTAACAAGCCTAAAGCTCCTGGATGCGGCGACCGGCCAGGAGCTTGCTGCAGCGCACGTGGGACAAAAGGTAGAGCTGGTTTGCGAAGCGTCGATTTATGAGGACGTCCCGCATCTGGTATTGGGCTACATGATCCGAGACAAGCAGGGGCATGTGGTGTGGGGAACCAATACTTGGCACACCAAGCAAATACAACGGGGCATACGCAAAGGAGAAATAATAACTTACAAGTTTCCATTTGAATGCGCCCTTGGCCCCGGCTCGTATTCAGTCACTACCGGTCTAACCGCAACCGATACCCACCTTGCTGACAATTATGAGTGGTCTGATAATTTATTTGTGTTTGATGTTGTAAATGTGGATAAACCAATATTCATAGGAAATGTGTGGCTCGAAGGGCAGTTTTCAATTCGATATAAAAATAGGTGATAGTGAATTTTCAAGATTGTCATACTGATCTGCATGAGGGCTTTTAAATGGAAGATTCCTTCTACATCGATCTTGAGAACAAGTTTCGTGGCTCCAGAGCCTTAATAAAGGACCGTTTGACGGTCTATTTGCCCATCATCAAGGCGCTATATGCTGTATGGCCCAACGGAAGGGCCGTTGATTTTGGGTGTGGAAGGGGTGAGTGGCTCGAGTTGTTAGGCGAGCATGGCTGGCAAAGAGAAGGCATTGATTCTAACCGCGCCATGGTCGAGTACTGCAAATCTGTAAATTTGCCTTGCAATCTGGGCGATGCTATTGAATTTCTAAAAACAGCCAAATCTGAATGTTTCGCGCTCATTACCGGGTTTCATATTGCCGAGCACCTTGGATTTGATGTATTGAGAGAATTTCTAAAACAGGCTCATCGGGTTTTAGCGCCAGGTGGAATCCTTATCTTGGAAACACCTAATCCTGAAAACCTGATGGTTAGGGCATGTAATTTTTATGTGGATCCAACGCACCAAAGACCCTTGCCCCCTGTGCTTATGCAATTTTTGATTGAGCATGCGGGCTTTTCACGCTCAACAATCATGCGTCTGAATGGACCCAAAGTACCGACAAAAGAGTCTGATATGGCTGAGCATCTTTCCTGGGCGATAGGTGCTTACCCGGATTACAGCGTCGTAGCACAAGGAAAACCGACTCCAGAAACGGCAGATATATTCAAACACATTGACGATCAAGCAGAGCGTTATGAAGATGCATTCTCGTCATTGAGTAAAACTCTTCAATTGAAGCAGGCTGAGTGGGAAGTGCAGTTGCAGGCAAGTCAGCAGGAGGCATTGAGGCTGTCGCAGGCACTGGCGGAACGAGAGCAGGCACTAAGCGAGTTACAAGTTCGCACCTCATGGCTGCAAAACGAATGGGATGCGGCCAAGCAGCGCGTTGAAGAGTTCAGCCAGCGTACCGGCAGGCTGGAAGGCGAACTCGACTTTGAGCGCCAGCGTACCGGCAGGCTGGAAGGCGAACTCGACTTTGAGCGCCAGCGCACGGTGCAGCTTGGAGCCGAGCTACAGGCCGCCCGGGAGTATGAAAGCCTCCTCTCAGCCCACAACCAAAGGTTGCAAGACGAGACGATGCGGCTTGGAGCCGAGTTGCGAGCCGCCTGGGAGCATGAAATCCGCCTGCAAGCCCACGCCCAATGGCTGCAAAACGAATGGGATGCGGCCAAAGCCAAAATTGATGAACTCAACCAATCATCACGCCACTGGTGGAGCGTGGCCGACGGGCTTAACCGGGAACTGCAACGCATTTGTGCCAGCTACTCCTGGCGCATCACCTGGCCAGTTCGCAAAACCTTGATGGCTGCCAAGCAGGTGGCGCCATTCCTCAAACGCGCGGTATGTTTGATGCTGCACCGGCCGCAACCGCTGTCTGAGTTGTCAGAAAATAGTATTGCGACGGCGTCCCCACTGAATACGCCAGAAGAATCGATAAAGAACCTCTCGCCCCGCAGTAATCGCATTTATGCTGACCTGAAAAAAGCCATTGAGACGAGGAAGCACTGATGCGCATCCTCGTCGATCTCCAAGGAGCTCAAACAGAGAGCCGCTTTCGTGGTATTGGTCGCTATTCGCTATCACTTGCGCTGGCCATGGCGCGCAATGTCGGCGAGCACGAAATTTGGCTGACCGTAAGCGCAGCATTCCCCGAAAGCGTTCTCACTATTCGCCACGCTTTTGAAGGGCTTATCCCGCAGGAGCACATTCGCGTGTTTGAGGTACCCACCCCTATAGCTGAGGTAAATTCCGCCAACGCCTGGCGGGCCCGGGCCGCTGAGAAAATCCGCGAACATTTCTTGCAACAGCTCAAGCCGGATGTGGTGCATGTTTCTAGCCTTTTTGAGGGCTACATAGATGATGCGGTGACGTCAGTCGGCGCCTTCACATTAGGGATCAATACGGCAGTCACCCTTTACGATCTGATCCCGCTGCTTGATCAAGAGACCTACCTGCCCACCGACACGCAGCGCGATTACTATTTCCGTAAGGTTCAGTCCCTAAAGAACGCTAGATTGCTTCTCGCGATCTCCGAATCCTCACGCTGTGAGGCGATCAATGCGCTGCAGTTGGCGGAAGATCGCATTGTTAATATTTCGTCAGCCATTGACGATAGCTTCCACCCCATCGCTCTTTCAGAAGTGCGAACTCAGCAACTTCGCCGTTGCTATGGCATTCAGCGTAAAATGGTCATGTCTGCGCCCGGCGGTTTTGATCAGCGCAAGAATCTTGATGGCTTGATCGATGCCTACGCTTTGCTCCCTTCGGAATTGCGTGCCAGCCATCAACTCGTGATTGTCAGTAAAATAAGCGATGGTGACCGCGCGAATCTACAGCGATTGCGCAAGCAAGCGGGGCTTGCTGAAGATGAACTTGTTTTAACTGGTTATGTATCCGATGATGACTTGGTTTCGCTCTACAACCTGGCAACGCTATTTGTCTTCCCCTCAAAGTACGAAGGTTTTGGGCTACCCGCGCTGGAGGCTATGGCATGTGGTACGCCAACGATCGGTTCTAATGGTTCCAGTGTTCCCGAAGTGATTGGTTGGGACGATGCATTATTCGACCCGGCCTCCGAACAATCTATAGCCAACAAGATGGCGCAGGTCTTGACGGATGGTGGCCTACGCGGTCAATTACGAAAACATGGCTTGCAGCAAGCCAAGAGTTTTTCGTGGATGGCAAGTGCCAAACGCGCTATTTCAGTGTTTGAATCGCAGCAACCATCGCGCTCCACCAACAAGTGTGAATCAAGTGACACGGCAGACCGAAGCGGGCTTACCCCTTTACTGGAGTCGTTAGCAGAGATAACTACATCACTTAAGGCGTCAGATAGCGACTTGCTTGCTGTGGCAAGAGCTATCGCATTTAATACAAGTGGCGATATTTCAGGGCAATTACTGATCGATATTTCAGAACTGATACAGCGAGATGCGAAAACAGGGATCCAGCGCGTGACCCGATCCATCCTTCGAGAACTGCTCGTCCATCCACCTGACGGCTATCGCATCGAACCAGTGTACGCCACCACTGACCGACCCGGCTACCGATACGCCAGACGTTTTACGCAGCAATTTCTTGGGCAACTTCCCGATGACAAGGAAGACGAGCCCATTGAGACCCAACCCGGTGACATTTTTTTGGGGCTTGATCTGCAAGCTCATGTGGTGAACGCACAGAATCCGCATCTGGAGATGATACATAGAAATGGTGTAGCAATCTATTTCGTCGTGCACGATCTACTACCCATAACTATGCCCCACTATTTTGCGCCTGGAACTGCTGCAGTTCATGAAAAGTGGCTGCGTACCATCTGCAACTTTGACGGAGTAATTTGCGTCTCACAAACGATAGCGGAGGAGGTTGCGAATCGGTTGTCATCTATCGGTCAAGAACGGATGCGTCCCTTCAGAATTGGCTGGTCTCATAACGGTGCCGACTTAGAAAACAGCGCCTCAACGCGCGGCCTGCCCAATGACGCTGAAGCAGTGTTGGCTAGCCTGACAACCAGGCCCAGCTTTCTCACGGTTGGTACGATTGAGCCGCGCAAAGGCCATGCCTTAGCGTTCGCAGCGTTCGAGCAGTTATGGCAAGAAGGGGTTGATGCGAACTTAGTCATCGTTGGTAAGCAGGGATGGATGGTTGAGGCGCTAGTGGAGAAACTTCGCCGCTGCCCGGAACGCGGTAAGCGTTTATTCTGGCTGGAGGCTATCAGCGACGAATATCTGGAAAAAGTCTACGCTGCCAGTACCTGCCTGATTGCGGCTTCTGAGGGCGAGGGCTTTGGACTGCCACTGATCGAGGCGGCGCGGCACAAATTGGCCATCATAGCGCGTGATATTCCTGTATTCCGTGAAGTAGCTGGGCCCTTTGCCAGTTACTTTTCTGGTAAGAGCCCAAACGCTCTTGCTGAGGCGGTCCAGAACTGGCTCGATTCATGGAGGACCGGTGACGTCCCTTCTTCCAGCGGTATGACGTGGTTGACTTGGGCAGAGAGCACGAAAAACCTAGTTGCCTTAGTCACCGATTCAGAACATCCGCGTTGGACATGCGTTTCACCAACAGATTGCTTGTCGCAAATTTCGAAAGAGGAGGAAGGTAAGTAATGCAGAAGATTGCTCAACCATGTCCTGTCTGCGATTCACATTCTCATGGGCTCCTGTACGAACCCTGGATAGAGGAAACAGACCCTGCCAGCTCTATGGAGCAGCTTCTGGTATTGCTGGGACACTTTGAGCGTGTTTTTCGGCATAGGGATGACCTGACTCGTTTGATTTATAGTGGACCCCGAAATTTGGACAGTGTGATAAGTTACACTTGGGAGCCCAAAAGAGGAGGTCCAAGTGGAACGTATGCGCAAGAGGTATCCGCCTTCCTTTAAGGCCAAGGTGGCCTTGGAGGCGATCAAGGAGCACAAGACCTCCGCCGAACTGGCCAGCCTGTATCAGGTCCATCCGGGCCAGATTCGGAACTGGAAAGCGGTGGTCCTGAAGGGGCTGGTGGATCTGTTCAGCGACAAGCGAAAAAGCCACGACCAGGACACCGAGACACTGATTACCGAGCTGTACCGCCAGATCGGGCAACAGAAGGTGGACCTGGACTGGCTGAAAAAAAAATCTGGACTTATCCCATAGGGAGAAGATTGCGCTCATTGATAAGACGACGCGTGAGCTGTCCATCAGTCGCCAGACGGAGCTTCTGGGTATCTCCCGCTCCAGCGTCTACTATACACCGGTGGTCGATGCCTATGATCTGGTGCTCATGCGCCTGATCGACGAACAATACACCCAGACGCCCTTCTACGGGTCCAGGAAGATGCAGGCCATCCTGAAGAAACGGGGGTATCCGGTCAACCGGAAGCATGTGCAACGATTGATGCGGGAGATGGGTCTGGAGGCGATTTATCCGAAGCCGCATCTGAGCTGGCCCGGGGCGGAGCATCCGATCTACCCGTATCTGCTGCGAGGCCTCATCATCACCCACCCGGATCAGGTGTGGGCGGCGGATATCACGTACATCCGGCTGCACCGCGGCTGGCTCTACCTGGTGGCCATCATGGACTGGTTCAGCCGGTATGTGCTTGCCTGGGAGACCTCGATCACGATGGAGACGGGGTTCTGTCTGGCGGCCCTGGAGCAGGCGTGTGTGGCCAGCGTCCCCGGCATCTTCAATACCGACCAGGGCGCCCAGTTTACCAGCTCCGCCTTCACGGACCTGCTCAAAGGCAAGCGGATCACTATCAGCATGGACGGTCGGGGACGGTGTATGGACAATATCTTTACCGAACGGCTCTGGCGCTCGCTCAAGTATGAAGAGATCTATCTCAGAGAGTATCACGGTGTCACTGACGGACGACAGGGCATTGCTCGTTACTTCAACTTCTATAATCAGGAGCGGCCTCACCAGGCGCTCAATTATCTGACCCCGGAGGAGGTGTACTGTCAAAGAGCGGGGTGACCGGGAGAAGAGCATGGTGCGCCCATCTCTCTTCCAATACACGTAACTTCAGACCCCACGGTGTAACTTAAATATCTCTAAAACTTGTCTTGACAAGTGGGTCCACCTTATGTCATCAGTCATCGACTGCGCGAATAAGGAAAACCAACATGTTGAAAAAAATCACTCAAGCACTGAAACAAAATCCGGTCGCAGTATTTCCACTCACCCCCCTGCCCTTGCCGGACGGTGTTTCGGAGCAACAGCTATTCGAATTCGTAACCTCCGTGCGTGTTCAGGATGCGCCAGAAGCTGAAATGCACGCCTATGGAACCTGTGATTTCCGCCGGTTTGTTTACACATGGGGCCTCGCGAGCGACATCAAAGGGAAATGTCTTGAACTGGGTGGCAATCCGTATTTCACGACCATGCTGCTAAAGAAATTCACCGATCTTGATATTAGCTTGGCGAACTATTTCGGCCATGCAAATAACGGCGAACACACGCAGGCCGTCGATTACCTTGAATTAGACAGCGGTGAGAAGAAATCCGAGAGTTTCACCTTCCAGCACTTCAACATCGAGAACGACAGCTTTCCTTACGCTGACGGCGAATTTGATCTGGTGATATTTGCCGAGATCATCGAACACCTCCTTAACGATCCCTGCAAGGTTCTGCGCGAGATCAAGCGCGTGCTCAAGCCCAATGGCACCCTGATCCTGACCACCCCCAATGTGGCCCGACTTGAGAATGTCGCCAGACTGATCAGCGGCACCAATATCTATGACCCTTATAGCGGTTACGGCCCCTATGGTCGCCACAACCGCGAATACAACCGGCACGAACTTGACCAGTTGCTGCGATTCGAAGGTTTTGAGCTGACCGCCTGTTTTACTGCGGATGTTCATGCCAATAATGCCCAGGCGTTCTGCAACGTCGAAAACATCGCCGACTTGCTGAGATTCCGCGAGAACGATCTGGGGCAATACATCTTTGTTAAGGCGGTGGCCCGACCAGATAAATCAAATCACTACTGTCCGGTTCATTTTAAGCGCAACTCACGCAAAGCCTTTATTGATGAGGCTTTCCGAGCATGTCAAGGTGTAAACGATTTCAACTCACGTCAGAAAACCGTATTCTTATAAAACAAGAAGTTACAAACTCTGAAATGCTGATTTCACATTTAACCGGACAGTAGTGAAATCAAATGTCAAAAGACCAAGCTGGCTGTATCGCAGCTATCCTGAAGGCGAACTTGTTTAAAGCCGTCCCGCCAGCGCCGACTTTTGAGGGTCAAGCCATGCTGAATAGCGCAAGCCATCTCCGAGGCCACCGAACTCAAGGTTTGCCCCATAATTTTGCTGGGTTGATGTGAATGCTAAGTAGATATCTTTCCGGTTGGTCTGGTCTCGTCAAGGCCGCCCTGTTGTTTTTCTTGGCCGCAATCACCTTTACCCCATGCTATTACGGGTTTCTTGACTAGAGACGATGCCGAGCGCCATCTTGAGGTGTTGAGCGGCGGGATTCGAGGCCGCCCAGCACAAGCTGCCGATCATCGCGCGGGATATTCCGGTGTTCCGCGAGGTGGCAGGCGAATATGCCTTCTTCTTCAGTGGTCTTGAGTCGCAAGCCCTGACTGATGCTATTAAGCAATGGCTTGCGTTAAATGCTGAGGGAAAAGCGCCACAATCGGTGGCTATGCCTTGGCTGACTTGGGAGCAGAGCACGAAACAACTTATTGATCAGATGCGATGAGTTTCGCTGTTATTGGACACAAGGGAAAATGCTTTGAAGGATCAGATGATCTCGGATCTCAACTGCATATCGACTACCAAAATATTTGTATATAACAGCAATGACAAGCAACAAGCGCTATTCTAAGTTACTGCAGGGACTTGCTTTATGCCTTGTTGTATCTTTCATCTGGTGTTGGGAGTACAACCGGATGTCCTTGCTTGCTTGGCAAACGCCCTTGGGTTACGGGGGTGGGGATGACTCGTTTGCCCTGGCATTTGCAAAAGCTTTTATGGATGGGGACATTTTCCCTGTTTTGCCTAAGTGGGTGGCACACCTTAATGCCCCCTTTTCCGCCAATTGGAATGACTATCCACTGATAGAAGAATTGATCTTCGCAATCATGGGGTGGCTGGGGAAGGCAGTGGGCTTGTTTCCAGCCGCCAATTTCATGGTATTGCTGGCGCATCTGTTGGCGGGGTTCTCCTTTTGGTATGTGGGTAGAGAATTAAATTACCGTCCCGCATTGGCATTTTCTGGTGCCATCCTATTTGCCTTTTCCCATTATATTTTTGCCCGCAACTTGGGTCATATTGTCTTGACGTATTATTGGCATGTGCCGTTAATGCTTCTGGTAAGCTGGTGGGCTTATTCATCCAGGCCAATCCAAATTAAGAGTCGGCAATGGTTGGCCGCAATCGCGATTGCGGCGGTTTCAGGTGCATTTAATCCCTACTACACAGGGATGTTTCTGCAGTTTCTTGGGTTCGCGGTGTTGCTTCATCTTGCCAGAAAGCAATATCACCTAATCAGCTTCCCCTTATGGCTGATTGGGGTGACTGCGGCAAGTTTTATAATTATGAATGCTGATACTCTAAGCTACTCATTGCTTCATGGAGCAAATCCTCAGGTAGTAACCCGCAATTTGGCTGCGCTGGAACTCTATGCGTTAAAGATTCCCGAACTGGTATTTCCTCCCCCATATCACCGATGGCATGGCTGGGCTGAATACGGGCAGAGCCACTACTTCTTTCCCACGATGATTAAAGGCGAAATGGGAAGCCCTTATCTTGGAATAGTGGGGTTGGTCGGGTTGGCGTGGTTGGCTGGTGCTGGTCTGTACCGCCTCCTTCAAGGCAAGTTGCAGTTAATTCCCGTGCATGCATGGCAAACACTTTGGGTTTTGTTATTTTCTCTTATTGGAGGCATTAATCTTCTTTTAGGAACATTCGGATTTATTCTGTTTCGGGGTACTAACCGTTATAGCATCGTTATTTTGGCAATAGCATTACTCTTCTTGGTACGCCAACTTTCCCGGAAATGCCCAGAGAAATGGGTCGTGTCCCTGGCATTTGGAATTGCAGCCATTGGCCTGTGGGATCAATTACCACCAAAAGTTTCAGCGGCACAAATTCAACAAACGGCTGATCTTGTACAGTCCGACCGCAATTTTGCAATAGAATTGGAATCACAAATGCAGCAGAGTTCGATGGTATTCCAATTGCCGGTGGCTGCCTTTCCAGAGATTCCTCCAATACATCAGATGGCTGATTATGAACATTTTAGACCATACTTGTTTACGCAGCGCTTACATTACTCATATGGCACCAATAAGGGCCGCGGCGATGCCGACTGGCAAATTGAGCTAAGTAAATTAGTTCCAGCGGACATGGCCACTAAATTGGAAGCTTATGGATTTGGTGCGATTATGATTAACCGTAAGGGATATGAGGATAAGGGAGTACGGTTAATAAATGAACTCGTCAATACAGATAGGCCTGTGCTAGCGGATAACGGGGAATTGGTTGCGATCCGTTTAAAGCCCGCAGCACTTCCTATTCTTCCTGAATCATTACCTGTTTATAGTGAAGGCTGGTCAGAGGATGAGGGGGATCACCGATGGGCCGTGTCAAGTCGTGCCGAGATCGACATACTAAACAATGGCAATTATCCCAGGATGGTTACTATCGAGTTTACCTTAATGACTCTAAAGCCGAGAAACGTGAAGATCGGTGTGAATGGCAAAACATTGCAGACTTTCTCGTTTGGCCTCAGTGGTGCAGCGGCACATTTAAAATTGACCCCCGTTACCCTGGTTCCAGGTCAAAACTCCTTGTTTGTTGAAACAGATGTTCCGCCAGAAATTCCGGGAAATGGAGATCCACGAAAAATATCATTTGGAATTTCTAATTTTGTAATGGAAACAATGCGATGATCGCTAATGCTTTTAAAGCGAAACTATCTGCCTTGTTCCTGCTTGGTGGATTGGCTCAAGCCATTCTGCTACCGACAATTCATGCGATTATGAGAAAGTCCGCAATGTCCGCAGAAGCAGCCGACAGCAGTGTCTTTATCGCTTTGCTCATCTTTACTGGAGGCTTGCTAATCTACGCAAGTCTAGGTGCGAGAAAAATAGAGGAAGTCTTAAACACGCAAACACAGTTTTGGACTGGCCAAATATTTCTTCTAATTTTACTTTTTTCTGCCGCGGTCATCACAGTACTTCCCGGCAGCGAAGGGTATTATTGGTTTGGATACGGTCAAACAATTGCAATTATCAGTTTATTCCTTGTTCCAATATTAATTGCGTTATTCTATAAGAATAGCTATAAGCTCGATTATATATTATCAGTCCTTACGTACAGCCTTACGCTTTTAGTCTACCTCCCCTCTATTCTACAGCCACCATGGGGCGTAATAGATTGGGGGCATTCGTTGTACGTCGTAAACGAGCTATTGGCGCCACAAAGTGGAAGTTATCCAATAGTAAATTTTACGGCACAATACACATCAATACTTGGATACGTTTTTGATTTATTGTTCCGATCTCGTGGAACCATAGATCAGGCGGTCTGGTTCCTAACTAGCCTTGCAATATCAGTCATTGTAATTGCACTCGCACCACTTATACGAGCATTCCCGAAAGAAAAAAGATATTTGGCGATTGTTTTTACTGTACCAGCCATTTTTATTGTCAAGCTGAATGAAGATTCCTATTCTGGATCAATAAGTGCGCTATTTTCGGCTATCCCTATTCGCTTAATTTTTCCGTCTATCATTGCTTTACTACTCACCGCGAATCTATTTCGAACTAGAAAGACTGCCAGCAGCATAATGCTTGGCCTCGTCTGTTCGATCGGAATTCTTAACAATTTCGAAAGCGGCATCGTCTCAACCATAGCCGCCTTATTTGTCGTTGTCTTATTAAATAGGCCTCAAAAATGGATCTATCGAGTTGTTCTATTTTGTGCATCAATAATCGCCTTTTTTGTTCTCGCCCGATTAACCTTTCAATCGGTTTATGGGGGGGGTAAGCTCCAAGCGTTGACCGCCTTTGTTGGAGGATTTAGTGGTGGGTTTGGAGCAGTTCCTATGCCAAGTTTTGGACTTTGGGTATTTGTCTTTGTGTTTCTATCATTGGGCGTAATTATTTCGGCGCTATATATTCATACCGTTGAGAAAGAGGGTAATCGAACAGATGAAAACAAGTCGTGGCGCGTCGCAGTAATTGTGCTTTTTTGGGGCCTTTTCGGAATCGGAATGTCTCCATATTACATAAACAGGTCGGTTGTCTCAGGGCAGCTCCAATACATCTTATTTCCGCTCTTCTTATCCAGTGCTGGCTTATTTCTCCTCATTGCCCAGTCTTACGCGCGTGCAGCACTTAGGAACATGGTTTTAATTATTGTCGCACTCCCGGGGGCAATTTCAACCGCCAGCCTAATTCAACATCCGTCGTTTCACCTTGCGATAGAACGATTGAAGCGGACGGAAATTCCAGTAAGTGAAAATTATAAATTACCAACCATTGAACTGAAAAAGACAATCTCACAAATAAAAGAAAAGTATGGGGTTGAAAAGATCGGCTTATTTACAGATTTCGGCTCTATTTTCGCTGGGCCATTATCGGTGCCATCATATCTTCCCGTTAACAATCAGAATGACCTGAACACAGTGAAAGAGTCGCTAGCGACAGAAATATGCTCTTCCCTTGGAAAAGATAAGAATGCTTTTTTGATTGCCAATATCCGACTTCACGAACAAGCCGAGCAAATAATCCAAGACTGTGGGTATGTCTCCGTGAATGAATTGGATTCGGACAAACCATTTATTCTCCAGGTATATAGAAAAAGGTAGCTTGAGCTTAGAGAGCGGTGTTGGAATTGACCCGCTACCTTCATTTAAATCCGGTGAGGAGTAAGATCGTAAAGGATCCGAGGGACTATGCCTGGAGCAGCCTACCTGAAAGGAGAAGGACAGGGATTGGATGGCTGTGTGGAGGGGCTGTTTAAGCTTTGATTGGCCTACCCGGAGTTTTGGAGATATCACTGCAGAGATAAAGAACACAAATAACCTTAGAAAGAACTTAACATATGACTTTCTTAATAGATATGAGCCTGTCCGACAAACCTCATGCCCACATACGCGCACTTCGGTCTGGCGATCACCCGCCTCCTCGCGTACAATAGCTCGACACCATTCACGCATGGAGGGCGAGCATGAGCTATCACTTTCTGCCATATGCACAAGATCAGATGTACCTGATGCCTCCCGCGGTCACAGACTGGGTCGCAGAGGGCAGTCTGGCTCGGTTTGTGTCGGAGATCCTCGAGGAGATGGAGAAAGACGGCACGCTCGCGTCGTTCTACGCCCAGTACCGCGAGGATGGCTGGGGCAGCGCGGCGTATCATCCCCTGATGATGGTCAAGGTCCTGGTGTACGGCTATAGCGTGGGGATCACGAGTTCCCGTCGGCTGGCTCAGGCCCTCGAGGAGCAGGTGGCGTGTCGGTATCTCTCGGCCAACCAGTCCCCAGATTTCCGCACGATCGCCGATTTTAGGAAGCGGCACCTCAAGGCCCTGGAGGGGCTGTTCGTGCAGGTACTCCGGCTCTGCCGGGAGGCCGGACTCGTGACGATGGGGCGCGTGGCCCTGGACGGACGGAAGGTGGCCGCGAACGCCGCCCTGGACCAGAATCGTACACTCGCTGGCATCGAGCGGGAGGTCCACCGACTCCTCGAAGAGGCCGAGCGAGTGGATCGGGCCGAGGATCAGCAGTATGGGCCGGATCGTCGGGGGGATGAGCTGCCTGAGGCGCTGCGCACGCAAGCGGGTCGACTGCAGCGGCTGCGAGAGGCCAAGCAGCGACTGGAGGCAGAGGCTCGCCAGGCGCAAGACGCGCAGGCGCAGCGCATTCGTGCGCGGGAGCAGCAGGAAGCCGAGACCGGTCGTAAGACGCGGGGACGCAAGCCGACGGCGCCTGTGCAGGTCGTGGACCACGAGGCCAAGCGCAACCTGACCGATCCGGACAGCCGGATCCTGAAGACCCGTCAGGGGTGGGTGCAGGGCTATAACGGGCAGGCGATGGCGGACTGCGCCTCGCAGGTGATCGTCGCCTGCGCGGTCACGCCCGAGGAGAACGATGTCCGGCAACTGGCCCCGATGCTGGAGCGCTGTGCGGTCCAGGCCGGCGCGCGACCACAGACGCTGATCGCCGATGCGGGCTACTGGAGCGACGCGAATGCCGCGCTGGCGGATGAGACCACCGAGCTGTTGATTGCGACGACGAAGGCGTGGAAGCAGCGCAAGGCGCTGCGCGAGAAGGGGTGCCCCAGGGGACGCATCCCAAACCATGCTACGGTGAGAGACCGGATGGAGCGGAAGCTGCTGACCCGTCTCGGGCAGGCCGTCTACAAGTTGCGCAGTTGCACCATCGAACCGGTCTTTGGGCAGATGAGTATGCGAGGCTTGACCCGGTTCTGGCTGAGAGGGCTGGACAAGGTCAAGGGGGAGTGGTCGCTGTGGTGCAGCACCCACAATCTGCTCAAGCTCTGGCGCGCGGGCTTCGTGCCGACGAGGGTTCGGGCACTGGCAAGCGGATAATGGAGACCCGCAGACCGCTCTTGCCGTTGGCGTGCGGTCTGCCCCAATGCTCTGACGCCTAGCTTCTCGGTAGCTAACCACTCTCTCACCCATCACGTCGAGTATGTCTCAACGGTTATCTGACGGTTTGTCGGACAGGCTCATATAAAGAAGTATTGATTGACTCCCATAGAAGAGTCGACACCCCGACCGGGGAAGGGGCGTTTATTCATCAATTTGGCCTGAAGCCGGCCGGGGCACAGGCGTTGACGATTCTCTCTGGATTTAAGTATCGGTATCCCCAGATAAAAGTAACCGACAAGAGCGTGCTCTACCTGTCGTTCGGAATGCCTTTTATGGATACCGATGGTGCAGGGCTAAAAATTAGTGTGAGTAACTCAAGTGGAACTAATATCCTTATAAATAATTCCGATGTTCGGTTTTCAGGATGGTGGCAGATAGAACAGTTAACACTGATGAAGTATGCCAATCGTACAGTTGATTTCGAGTTTGAGGTTTACTCACCGTCGAGAGATCAGAGTGGTGATTGGGTGGGTTTCAAGGATATGATGATTCTATCGAATCAGAACTGGGGGTGACCACAAAGGTCTTTGGCATGGGCGAAAAATACAATTTACTTGCAGGCACGAATGAAAGCAACGAGGCAACCATGCTTTCAGACATCATTCGTAAAGGAAAAGAACGTCTCTTGAGAATGCATTTCGAGAGCGGCGTCGGGCATATTGGTGGGAATCTTTCGTCGCTCGACCTCCTCATGTATCTTCATCACAAGGTATTGTCTCCAGACGACGTCTTTGTGCTCTCCAAGGGTCACTCGGCCGGGGCGCTGTATGTCACCCTCTGGTCGATGGGGCGACTAACCGATGAGGATCTTAAAAATTTTCACAAGGACCGGACAAAACTGGCGGGTCATCCACCTCCCAACTGGATTCCAGAGATTTGTTTCGCCACAGGTAGTCTGGGACATGGCCTTTCATTATCGGCTGGGGTCGCCTTGGGTAAGAGGCTGAAGTCGGAGCCGGGTCGGGTCTACTGTCTCCTGTCGGACGGAGAATGGAATGAAGGGTCCAATTGGGAGGCGCTGCTCTTTATTGTCCATCACAAGCTGGAGAAACTCACCCTAATTATCGACCACAACGGCTTGCAGGGCTTCGGAACCACCAAAGAAGTCGCCGATTTCGGCTCGCTGGCAGAGAAGTTTCGGGCGTTCGGTCTCCCAGTGGAAGAAATTGATGGGCATAATCTGGATTCGATCGCCGCAGCGTTCTCGAGTGCAGTCCCAGGACCTCGTGTGATCATCGCCCATACGAAGAAGGGCTGCGGTGTTTCATTCATGGAGAATAAGATGGAATGGCATTATTTGCCGATGACACCGGACCAGTATAAACAGGCTCTGAATGAGATAAGCAAATCATGAGGAACATCCTTTGCCAAACACTTCTCCGGTATTCAGGAAATCCAGAATTCATCTTCCTGACCGGTGATCTTGGGTTTAATGCCCTGGAGCCGTTACGGGATGTCATGGGCGAGCGCTTCATCAACGCGGGAGTCGCGGAGCAGAACATGATATCGGTTTCTGCCGGTTTGGCCAGGGTCGGCCTCCAGCCCTGGGCATACAGCATCGCTCCGTTCATTTACGGCCGGCCGTTCGAGCAGATCCGAAACGATATCTGTATGCATGACCTTCCAGTCAAACTGATTGGTAATGGCGGAGGATATGCCTACGGCGTGATGGGAGCCACCCACCATGCGATCGAGGATTATGGAGTGTTGCTTGGTCTGTCGAACATGCATGTTTTTGTTCCTGCCTTTGCGCTCGATGTCCCGATCATCATAAGCAAACTGACCGACTTCCGACACCCGGCCTATTTGCGCCTCGGCAGGTGCGAGAAACCCGAAGACTTCACTCTGCCTCCCTATGCTCCCTGGCGACGGTTACTGCAAGGCGGGGGACCAACAATGCTGGTCGTGGGACCATTAGTGGGAGGTCTCTTGGGGACTTTGCGCGGTCTTGATGAACCGATCCGTCCCGACATGTGGGTTTTAACCGAATTGCCGATCAACCGGGAATCGATTCCGATCGAGTTTCTCACAGATCTCCGGCGCTCAAAGCGCATGTTTGTGGTAGAGGAGCACGTAACCCAAGGCGGGGTGGGACAAATGCTTGTCCACAGTTTATTAGTCATGGGAGAAGCGCCCCCGCGATTTACGCACCGCTGTGCCTTGGGATATGTTTCAGGATTCTACGGATCGCAGGCCTTTCACCGCAAAGAATCCGGTCTGGATCCGGAGAGCATTGCTCTTGAATTGAAGACCCAGCGATGATTCTCAAGGAAAAAATAAACCGACTTCAGGGCCCGATCCTCGTGCTTGGTGGCAGCGGTTTCATCGGTGCGAATCTTTTCGGAAAACTGCTCCAATTCAGGGAGGATGTTTTCGGAACCACGACCCATCATCCATCCTGGCGCCTGGATGGACTATCCGAAAAGAACATTATAATAACCGACCTGCTGGTTGATTCCAATCTGGATGCCCTTCTTGATCGGGTCAAACCGCGAACTATTTTCAACTGCGTTGCCTACGGGGCCTACTCCTTCGAAACCGACTCCGAGCTGATCTATCAGACCAACTTCAACTTTACCGCCAAACTTCTGAACCGACTAAAATCGAGAACGATATCAAGTTACGTTCATTCGGGCAGCTCTTCCGAATACGGTGATTACTCCGCCGGCCCAGATGAAAACGAACTGCCTGCTCCAAACAGCGACTATGCAGTGTCCAAAGTGGCCTGTGCCAACTTAATCCATTACCTGGGGAAAAAACATCATTTGCCTTGTGCCAACCTGCGCCTCTACTCAGTGTATGGTCCACTTGAGGATTCATCCCGGCTTATTCCTACGCTCATAAGATTCGGCGTCCAAGGCAAATATCCCGAATTCGTGAGCCCGGATATCTCGCGGGATTTCGTCTATGTCGATGACGTCTGTGAGGTGTTTATTGACGCGGCGAATAATCTCAAGGAGCAAGACTATGGCGGGTCGTTCAACATTGGAACCGGCTGCAAGGTTACGATACGCGATGTGGCCGTCGTTGCCAAGGACATCTTCAAGATCTCTACAGATCCGATTTATAATTCCATGCCGAACCGACGTTGGGATGTGACTGATTGGTTCGCAAACGCTGAAAAAGCAAAGCGCTGTCTGGGCTGGCAAGCTCGGACGAATTTTCATGACGGATTGCTACAGACCGCGGAGTGGTATCGGAGACTGGAGGACAAGGAGAGGTACCATCAATCATCGAAGAAGTTCGGATTGGACACGACCCATAGTGTCAGTGCGGTCATTGCGTGCTATAAGGACAATCTTGCAATACCGATTATGTATCAGAGGCTCAAAGAGACCTTTACGAAACTCCGGATTGACTACGAAATTATCTTCGTCAATGATAACAGCCCCGATGACAGCGAAGAGGTGATCCGAGCCATCTCACGTAAAGACCGTCGGGTGATCGGTATCTCGCACTCGCGTAATTTCGGCTCCCAGGCCGCCTTTCGAAGCGGAATGGTGATAGCCGGGAAGAATGCCTGCGTCCTCCTTGACGGCGACCTTCAGGATCCACCTGAACTGATCGAGCTTTTTGTCACCAAATGGCGCGAAGGTTATGATGTAGTGTATGGATGCCGCAAAAAACGCCAGGCCTCGTTTCTTATGCAGCTGGCCTATAAGGCATTTTATCGGGTTTTCGATTACTTTTCCTACATCCGGATCCCGCACGATGCCGGGGACTTTTCGCTGATCGATAAGCGGGTTGTGCGGTGTATATTGCAGTTTCCGGAGCGCGATCTTTTCCTACGCGGGGTGCGGGCCTTTGCCGGTTTTAAGCAGACTGGCGTCGACTACTTCCGGCCGGAGAGGATGTTTGGAAAGACGACCAACAGTTTACTGAAAAACATCGGTTGGGCCAAAAAGGGGATCCTTGCCTTCAGTAATACACCGCTGAATATGCTGAGCTTTGTTGGTAGCGCCCTGTTCCTGCTCACGATCGTGCTCGCAACCCTTCAGATACTGACCCGGTTATTGTTCCCGGAGTTAGTTCCGAAGGGGATCACCACCGTCATGCTCGCCATCTTATTTTTCGGCTCAGTGAATCTGTTTGGACTTGCGATCCTGGGCGAATATATCGGAAAGATATTTGAAGAGGTCAAACAAAGGCCGCACTTTATACGCCGCAGCATCATAAAAGATGGAGAGATCAGATCCACGGCTGACACGGGAGGTTCGAATGAGCACGTACACTGAGGTGTTTAGAGATAGAAACGTGTCGGGACGATTTGGCGATAGACGAAACCTAGTGCACTGTGCGAGCGAACAGTGGCGTCCTCCAACCTTCCATCCGACGGTTACTGGCTGGCAGAAGTTTGCGAGTGCCATTCGGCGTTTCTTTGATTTACAAGCGGGTTCCATATGGAGCGACCTATCCGTCGAGTTACCGAAGGTCAGGGGCACCTTGCTCGACGTGGGCTGCGGTGCATATCCTTACAGGGGTTTGCTGAGCCCCCAGGTCGCCGTATTGGGCATCGATACTGTCGATGCCAAATCCCACTTTGGGTATGACATCCCCGACGTGAAGTACTATGCAGGCAACATCTGGCCGGTAGAGAACGAGTCGGTTGATGTGGTGTTGTGCACCGAGACGCTGGAAGACATCGCAGATCTGGACGTGTTCTTGGACGAGATGTTCCGGTGTGTTCGCCCCGGCGGGATGGCGGTGTTAACCGTACCGTTTGCCGCACGGTGGCACTTCATTCCGCACGATTATTGGCGCTTTACTCCGTCCGGGCTGAGCCAACTTTTAGAGAAGGCCGGTTTTATAAATATCGAGGTGTACGCCAGGGGAAATGCCGTGACCGTGGCCTCGTACAAACAGATGGCGGTTCTGCTCCCGCTGCTCATGCCGCAGGGCTCCCGTTTTATCGGGAGGTTGATGTTTCGACTCCTGGGGATGCTTACTGTTCCGCTCTTCATGATCTTGGCAATTATCGGAAATATATCGCTCATGGGGCGGGGAGGCGACGATTGTCTGGGATATACTGCCTTTGCTTACCGTCGCGAGGCTGGTCCACTGTCGCAGTTGGATCGCTCATGAAGGTATCGATCGCGATGAGGGATCGTTCCTGCCCGCTCTGCGGCTCGATGGACCAATCGAGGGTTCTGGCAGAAGCAAAGTTTGACGCCGAACGGCTGGATGCCTTCGCTTTTGCCTCGCGCAAACTCCCCGAGTACATGCACCACCGGATGATCTCTTGCGCTGTGTGCGATGTTGTGTATGCCAGTCCCCTGCCTACTCTCGAGTCGCTCATAAAGGCCTATGAAGAGGCGGCCTTTGACACGTCTCGCGAATCTTGCTATGCCAGTCTCACCTATCGTCGATTTCTCCCCGGCATTGTCAAACACCTGTCCGACCGGGTCGGGGCTATTGATATCGGCACAGGAGACGGGGCCTTCCTTGATCAACTGCTTGCCGAAGGATTCAGCGATGTCGTTGGCGTAGAGCCGTCGAAAGCGCCGATCGAATCGGCACAGGACCACATTCGGCCTTTAATCCGTTGTGGACCCTTCGAACTTCAACCCGGCGATGAGGCCCGTTTTCGTTTGGTGACGTGCTTTCAAACCTTGGAACATCTGTATGATCCAATGGAGATGTGTCGGAACGCATACAAAATACTGAAAAATGGAGGGGCCGTGTTTCTTATCTGCCATAACCGGCGGTCTTTCTCAACGAAGCTGCTCGGTACGAAGTCGCCTATTTTCGATATTGAACATTTACAGCTGTTCTCAAGCAAGAGCGCCCGATATATGTTGGAGCAGGCTGGGTTTGTGAGCGTCAAAATAAAGACGGTTTTTAACCGTTACCCGCTTCATTACTGGGTGAAGCTTTTCCCGATTCCGATGAACCTGAAAAGCGCGGTTATCTCGATACTTAAGAAGACAGGTGTTGGTTATATGCTGCTTTCGATCCCTGCTGGAAATATAGCTGTGATCGGTTACAAAAAGGGATAGTGGGAAATCTTGGATAGAGATTACAAAATGAGAAAATTGCTGGGCCAAGAGGAAGACCTGAGGGCTGGCTTTTATGAAATAATATTGAACGGAAAAATGTTTCAATAAGTCAGAAGATTTGCCGTAGTGGGTCCCCTGGCAACATTTACACACGTATCTGTGGTCGTCGCTTCGGTGGAATTGATAGGGAGGAATCCATTGTTCGGTTCTGTTCCGGCTTTTCTGCTTGCCGTTCTGACCCCATTATGAAATGAATGGATGGAACAACTCATGGTGCAAGAATGAATATGAAGAAAATCAAAGGGGTCATCCTGGCTGGTGGAAAAGGAACGCGCCTTTATCCATTGACCGAAATCACCAACAAACATCTGCTGCCCGTCGGGAGAGAACCGATGATTTGGCATTCGGTCAGGCAATTGATCAGCGCGAATATTACGGATATCCTTGTGGTTACCTCAACCCATCAAATGGGAGCCGTGGTGAACTCGCTCGGATCGGGAAAGCGTTTCGGCTGCGAATTTACCTATCGTGTTCAAGAAGAAACCGGGGGCATCGCGCACGCATTGGCTCTGGCGGAGCTGTTTGTCCATGACCACAAGATCGTTGTATTGCTGGGCGATAATATTTTCGAACGGTCCATTCGTCCATACGTGCAGGAATTCCAGAAGCAGGAAACCGGTGCAAGGGTGTTGTTGAAAAAGGTCCAGGACGCAAGTCGCTATGGTGTTGCCGCGCTCGATGAGGAGCAGGTGGTTGAAATTGAAGAGAAGCCCGCACAGCCTAAAAGTGATTATGCGGTGGTGGGTTGCTATATGTATGACCGTCAAGTCTTCGAGTTCGTTCGACAGATCAAGCCTTCAGCCCGAGGAGAGCTTGAGATTACGGCCGTGAACAACCTTTATATTCAAAAGGGGCAGTTGAAGTACAGCTTTGTGGAGGGGGTCTGGACGGATGCAGGGACATTTGAGAGCTTGAATGAAGCCCACTCCATCCTGTTCGGAAACGATAACCGTATCGCCACATGAAGACATGGTTGATCACAGGCGGGGCCGGGTTTATCGGAAGTAATTTTGTGCGGATTTCCAGCCGGAATCCCGGAATACGGCTGATTATCCTGGATGCGCTTACCTATGCAGGCAACTTAGCCAATATTTCCGACTTGCTGATGATGCCGAACGTCGTGTTTGTCAAGGGGGATGTTTGTGATTCTGAATTAGTAATAGGGCTGTTTGAGGAATACGGGATCACTCATGTGATTCACTTTGCGGCCGAAAGCCATGTGGATCGGTCCATTCTAGGAGCAAGACCGTTTATCACGACCAATATTGAAGGTACCTTTACTCTGCTTGAGGCCGCTCGCAAAAACTGGATGACGGGAAAAGATAAACTGTTCCTGCATGTCTCGACCGATGAGGTCTACGGGTCTTTAGCGCCGCAGGACCCGCCGTTTAATGAAAATTCCCCTTATCAGCCCAACAGCCCTTATTCGTCCAGCAAGGCCGCGGCGGATCATCTCGTACGGGCCTGGCATCACACCTACGATCTTCCGACGATCATCAGCAATTGTTCGAATAATTACGGACCTTGGCAGTTTCCGGAGAAGTTGATCCCGCTGATTATCATGAATGCTTTGGAAGAGAAAGAGCTTCCCATCTATGGTGACGGGCTGCAGGTGCGGGACTGGTTGCACGTGGAGGATCATTGCCACGCGCTGTTGAGGATCATTGAACAGGGCGCAATTGGCCAAACCTATACGATCGGGGCTAATCAGGAGCGGACCAATTTGTATATCGTCCAGAAGATCTGTAGCACGGTTGATATCCTGAAAGGTAGGCCACAAGGTGCCACGAGCAGACTCATTAAGCATATTGCAGATCGTCCCGGTCATGATCGGCGATACGCCATAGATAGCACCCGATTGCAGAAAGAGTTGGGCTGGAGAGCTCTACACATCTTTGAAGAGACGCTGCCGGATGTCGTGAGCTGGTACATTGCTCACAAGGATTGGGCCGATACAATCCGGACAGGGGAATATCTTCATTATTATCAGCGTCAATACGGAGAATAATCATAATGGATCAAAATGTTTCACGACGCCGCCATGAAGGCCAGCTATGCTTTGTAGCGGACAGAAGTGCCCCTCTGCTGCCAGAGGGCTCTTCACCTCAAGGGCGAGGAGCAAGGACGGCGGACAATCTCCTGGGGTGGTTTCAGCCCCTTTTAACCGCTTTTACTGCGCCCCCAGGTGGGTGAGAATGTGCGGGCTCTCCTGAACCACACCATCTTGCACGATCGACAGCTTCCCCACATTAACTCCGTTGTTGGGAAACCGATCATCTGGCCAAAACGTTAGGAAGACCGGAACATTCACTCAGGCTTGCCATAAGTACCTCCCGACTCGTCCCTGCCATCACTGAATCGTCACCGTCTGATCCCCCGTCGCCACCCCCTGCCACGAGAACCAGGTCACGCCCTCCTGGAGCATGTCCCATTTTAGGGTGTAGGTTCCAGGGGTGACAGGGGCCTGA
>Ga0082335_1000459_pt1 | contig 103577 bp, 88 predicted proteins | sample Subgrocontami58m_FD_72375 | JGI IMG/M metagenome (GOLD analysis project Ga0082335, IMG submission 72375) | Subsurface groundwater microbial communities from S. Glens Falls, New York, USA - GMW37 contaminated, 5.8 m (SPADES assembly) (version 2) ... | reverse complement strand
CGCGTGCGGTGACATGGCGCCACCCGCCCCGGGCCGCTCGATGCGCAATGGCCTGGCCATGGGGCGGCATCCTGCTTGACGGCATGCCCAATTGTCAAATGGTAAGACCTGACCCTTATGCCTACCGTAAGACCTGTCCCTTATGCCTACCTTGGACGCCCGCCGCCGTAGCAGCCGGCGCCAGCCGTTCGGGGTGGGCATGATTCAAAACATTTTTCATAATTTCCGCCCTTGGAGTCGTCACGCCCCGGCAACTTCTTACTCCAAGATAAAATAAACCCAACCGCAGCGGGTGGCAACGGACGGCGGCGGTGAATGAGTTCGCGAAGCACCACCTCCGGGGTTGCCCAGGAGGCTTGCGAAAGGTGTCCCGTTCTCGAAGCTTTGGATGCTGGCGGAGCGAATCAGTTGGCTTTTGGGCTCTCGGGGACCCAGAACTGCTGATCGAGCTGCACCAGTTCGGTTTCGCGGCGTGATAAGATCAGCGGCTTGATTCGTTCCAAAAAACCTGGGCTTTCCACCGCCAGGCCCTCGGTCCACCACGGCTCGCGTTTGACTTCCTCCCGTGCGATCAACTCTCCCGGGGCGGCGTCGGATTCTTCCGCACCTCTGGCAGACTGTAGCCGTCACGGTCGCGGGCGGATTTGAGCAGGAAGTTCCGCTTGAGGCATCGATGGGTCACATGAAAGATTGCTCCCTGTCCGTTCAGTCCGTTGGCCCGAGCCATCGCCAGGGTGTGCCAGCGGCTGTGCATGTCTTACAATGAAAACGCCCGCCTCAAAATCGCCGCTAATCCTCAGAAACGGTCCTCGATTTCGCGTAATTACTTTTCAAATAGGCGCTTGTTTCGGCGACACCAGACCTCAAAAACAGAGGTGTTTGTTTCGGCGACACCAGACGTCAAACCAGTTCAGACCTTTTGCTGACCCTCCTTGTTGCTGTTTTGATGCCGCTCTACCAGGATCGGGAACCGAGCGCAGGCCGCGCAGGCCAATTCGCGGCCAATTCCTCTTGTAGGATTTCACGGGGAGATCTAGCATCCGATGATTTCCTCTCCATTGTACTTGGGATTATGAGCCAATCTACGCATCCAAGCAGCGAGCCGAATGGGGAAGGACGGGCGACTAAGCCAGGTTCCGGCAAAGCTCCATCCTCGAGCCTTGTTCGTTCCGATCCCCGTGATGAGATCTCCGAGTTTGCCGAGAATATCGGGGACCGGATCGGCAGGTACAAGCTGCGGGAGAAGATCGGCGAGGGTGGATGCGGGATTGTCTACGTGGCAGAGCAAGAGGAACCGGTGCGGCGGCGCGTGGCGCTCAAAGTCATCAAGCTTGGGATGGACACCAAATCGGTGATCGCCCGGTTCGATGCTGAGCGGCAGGCGTTGGCAATGATGGACCACCCTAATATCGCCAAGGTGCTTGATGCTGGGGCGACCGTTACAGGGCGGCCTTATTTTGTAATGGAATTAGTAAAGGGGATTAAAATCACGGATTACTGTGACCAAGCCAACCTGTCGACACAGCAACGGCTGGAGCTGTTTGTTCAGGTCTGCCATGCAATTCAGCACGCCCATCAGAAAGGAATCATTCACCGAGATATCAAGCCTTCAAATATTCTGGTAACACTCCACGATGGAATACCTCTTCCCAAGGTAATCGACTTCGGAATTGCCAAGGCCACGGAAGGGCGTCTCACCGACCTGACCATTTACACCGAATTACGGCAGTTCATCGGCACTCCGGCATACATGAGTCCGGAACAGGCTGAGATGAGCGCATTGGACATTGACACGCGCAGCGACATCTACTCGCTCGGGGTGCTCCTTTACGAACTGCTCACAGGCAAAACGCCATTTGACGCAAAGGAACTCATCGAAGCGGGGTTGGACGAAATGCGCAGGACGATTCGCGAGAGAGAGCCTGCCCGCCCGTCAACACGAGTGAGCACCTTGTTGACGGGCGAGTTGACGACCACCGCCAAACACCGCCAGTGCGAACCGCCCAGACTGATTCATCTTTTGCGGGGCGACTTAGACTGGATTGTGATGAAGTGCCTGGAGAAAGACCGGGTGCGGCGCTACGAGACGGCGAATGGTCTGGCGCAGGACATCCATCGCCACTTACATAACGAACCGGTTATTGCCCGCCCTCCTAGCACTGCTTACCGTTTTCAGAAACTGGTGCGCCGGAATAAAATTGTGGTGGCCGCCAGCACCGCAGTCATCGTCGCACTGGTTATTGGGCTTGGACTCTCCTTCTGGCTGTTTTTGAAAGAACGTGAAGCCCGACAACGGGCCGTTGCGGCTGAAGCGGCCGAACGCGAAGCTCGGGAGCGCGCCGTCGTGGAGGAACGGGTTCAGCGGGGAATGCAGCAAATGGCGAGGGCGAGCGAATTGCGAGCCGTAGGTTGGAACCTTATCCAGCAAAACAAGCTGGCTGAAGCCGAGCAATCCTATCGCCAGTCCATTGCTATTCAGAAAGATAATGTTGGAGAACTCATACAGTCTATGCGGGATATGGCGGCGATCCTAAGTAAGCAGGGTAAAACAAATATAAGTGAGGAGATTCAAAAGCAGCTTGTCAGCGGGCAGGATAGCAAGGATTTGATTGACTTACTTAGGCAACTCGCGGAGTTGCTCGAAAGAGAAGGGAAATCTGCTGAAAGCGAGACGACCTACCGGGAGGCTTTAGCACTGCAGCGGAAAGTCTCAGGCGACAACAGCCCGGATGTGAGTTCGATGCTTTTGAGCCTGGCGGAAGCCTTCTGGCAAGGTGGCCATTTCGAGAAGGCAGCAGCGGCCTGCGATGAGGCCCTTGCGATAGAGGCAAAATTGCCGGCAAATGAGCGAGATACGCCAGCGCTGCTATCCACGCTTGCAGAGGCGCTCGCGGAGCGAAAAGCGCCTAAGGGCAACACTTCTCTTGCGATCCCTGGTTGGGGCACGGCGACGGACATCGGAGGTGATTGCACGTTCAGATCGGAGGCCGGCAAACTTTTGGTGACTGTCCCGGGGAAGGTGCATGATCTGAGCGGAAATTATCCGCATTGGATCGGGAGAAAAGCTCCACGCATCCTGCAGGAGATGGATGGCGATTTCGAAGTGCAGGTAAGAGTTCGCGGCGCATTTGATCCTGGAAATGAACCGGCCATTCCACGCCATAGTGCCTTTAATGGGGCGGGGTTGCTGCTCTGGGACAAGGAAACGAATTATCTGCGGCTGGAGAGCAACGTCTGGAAGCGTTCCGACGGTGTTCCCTATTCCTACAACCCACTCTTTGAATACTGGAAGGACAATAGGGTTGTGATTTCCTCCCCTGGACAAGACCCGTGGATCGGGGGCGAAGGAGTGTATCACAAGCTAGTTCGCAAAAGCGATATCGTCACCGCCTTTTTCAGCCGTAATGGGACCGTGTGGATTGAAATGCGCTCCGGAAAGGTCGAATTTCCGAAGAAGATTCAGGTTGGGATTGCTGCCATCAACACCTCCAAGAAGCCATTCACCGTTGAGTTCTCAGAATTCAAACTGACAAAATTGGTCGTCTCGAACCAATAGCCAGTCATGCGCGCGGTGTGAGTTGGTCCGACTTTCGCTGGCGGCACGGCGTGTGTCGGTTTGTAAAATCTCAGACTTCGGCAAGAAAAATACGCTCCTGTTTCTGGCGGCAATCGTCGGTTTATCGGCCGCGTAGACTCGGGGCAGTTCTGTCACCGGCGACGGCAGATTCCAGATTTGGCCGACAGGGAGTGAAGAGAGTAAAGGGTCACCCATTAGGGCGGATGTCAAGAGCGACAAAAACTTTCTCTTCCCACGCCTTCTATTTTTTTTCAGCGCGGGGCGAGGCTCGCTGAGCGACGGATCGCTGAGGCCGCGTTCGATCCTGTTATTTCGTCTTTTTGATTCCGGATCAGGCCTTCCCACCCGGGAAGGCAATCCGTTCAGTCACCCATCGGGTTCTAGCTCGAGAACCCAAGTTTCACCTGGAGTTCCCGGCCCAATCCACTGTCGTGGATCCAGAAAAACTTCAGTGCCGAACTGCGTTCATTCACTATCTTTTGAACGGTAGCTCTAGACCCGTCCTGACCAGGTCCAGGCCAACTTACCCGTGACTCGCAGCGCGGTCGAATCGCCTCAAATCCAACCTGCCTCTCAACGTTATGTATTTAACAGGGAACCGGCTGCTGCCAATCACATCTGCTGGCTCAAAGTCCAGACCCCAAATCTGGCGCACAGCCGATCCCCAAATTCGTTATGTGCCCGCTTGCTTCTCATTCTCCTTCAAAAAGGGAAACACCCGGCCGGCATCATAGTCCTGGTCCTTGCTCATGATATGCCAGGCCGCCTTGCTCAATTTGCAGGCCAGCGCTTTGGTCGCCACCATTGTGTTGGTGCGCGCTTTCTTCCGGTCGTAGAATTTCAGGCACGGCGGATCACAACGCCGCGCGCAGTGCGTCGCTTCCACAAACGCCCAGGCCAGATACTTGTTCCCGCATTTGCTGTTGTTTTGACCTTTGCTCTTGCCGTTGCTCTGGCGCTCCGTGTTCACGCACCGACAATAACTGGCGTACTCTCCAGCGCTGGCAAATCGTCTGATGTCCGCCGTCTCCATCGTAATCGTCAGCGCCAGAATTCGTCCAACCCCTGGCAACGTTTTGAGCCGGCCGTAGCACGGCAATTTGTCGGCGCAGGCTTCCACGGCTTTTTCGATTCGGGCAATACTCTGATTTAATTGCTCGATCACCTTCAGTTCTTCTCCGGCGATCAGTTGATCGGCGGGGTGTTGGAAGAGTTCCTCAATCTCTTCCAACTCCAAGGCCTTGACTGCACCTTGGCTCAACCGCTGGCCCGTGTTGCGGGCATAGAGACTTTTCAGACTCAACAAAAGGCTCGTCCGCTGATGCACCAGCAGCATCCGGCGACGCAACATGTCTCGAAAGGGGCGCAGCTTGCGCTCGCAAATATGGGCTGTGGGCAAAATGCCCAACCGGCTCAGTTCCGCCACGAAAAAGGCGTCCGAAACATCATCGGTGTGTTTGATGCCTTCGTACTGGTGCATCGCTGCTGGATTAGCTAACACAACCGGGTAGCCTTGATCCTGCAATCCATCGACCAGCCAATACCAGTTGTAGGTCGCTTCAATAGCCACTTGCTCCAAGCGGGCTTTGTGGGGCCGCAGCACGCGCTCAATCTCTCCCAGCTCGTTGGCCAGTTTCTTGCGCTCCAACCGCCGGCCGCTTCCGTCCACTAAACCGCAAACTGCGTTGTTGCTATGCAGATCGATCCCTGCATATATTTTCATCACAGGTCTCCTTTTGGTAGGGTTGTTTTTAGCGCCTCGGGAATCGTTCCCAGGCGCATTTTCCAACACACTTTTACCTCGGGGAGACCTCTTTTGACTATGCTGAACTCCCGTCGAAGAAGCTGGAGAATCTTTCGAACCGAAAGGAACCGAAGCCGCTTTTAGCCGACTCTCCGGCTCCCTTCGGCTCTCCTTTGTCCACCGTTGATTTGTCCGAGAGGCGGACTTTGTTGTCAATTGTTTTCGAGCTGCGCTTGGTGTTTTCATATCAGCGTCGTCTTCTAACACACCCAGCCCTTAATGCTTATCACATCTTACCATTTGACAATTGGGTATCCGGGCATCGTGGCCGGGAGATCGTGTTGTATTTGGGCCGGCGGGTGTGCGGCATGAAGTTGGCGGAATTGGAGGCAGCGGTGGGGTTGAGGAACTACGCCGTCGTGGCCACAGGCGTCAAACGTTACGAACAGTGGTTGCAGACAAACGCCACCGAGCAGGCCACGATGAAACGCATTGCCAGATTGTTGAATTGTAAGATGTGACCCTTGACCCCCCGCGGCGGGTGACCCTTGAGCCCCCGCGGAATTTCTTCCCATTGATGAACGTGAGTTCGACTGCGTCCAGGCCCGCCACGTTCCAGAGCCATCCATGCGGCGAGAGGCGGATGCCCCAGCCGTAATGCCATTTGTTGCGCACCACTTCGGCGCGCTGAACGTCACTCAAACGAATGCGCCGCCGGAGGAGCCCGACGCCAAAACGACACTGCACCCAACCAGCTCGACGGTGACGTTGAGCGCGCAGAAGAGCGACAGCCCCACGGCAACCCCTGCGCCAATCAAAGGCATGGCTCCCCGTGTCTTGGTCGAGAATGCCGTCATACCCAACGCCACGACGAAAATGTGTGGGCCCATCGCAATGAGGTCGGAATCCGGGCGTTTTGCCAGGGCGGCTGACGAAGTCCCAAGCGTGGACTTCATTGTTTTTGTGCTCATCTGGTTTCACTCGGGTATCGCGTGTTCACCACGACGCCCGCCGAAACGTATCCATTTTTCCAATTCCACCGCGACGAAAGCCACAGCAGCCACCGCCGCAATCCGCAGCCAGGACTCGGCATGGATTGGCGCAGTGTGGAAAAGTTTGTTCATAAGTGGCAGGTACGTGAAAAGAAGTTGGGCCCCCAGCATTGCCAGTGAGCCGGCGATGGTCCAGCGGTTCGTGAATAGCCCGATGGCGAAGAGAGAGTGATTAAGGGAGCGGCAATTGAAGAGGTAAATGAGTTGAACCAGCACGATGGTGTTGACAGCCACGGTCCGTGCCGCCGCTAGCCCGGCCTGCTCGACACGCAGCTCCCAGAGAAACAAACCCAGTCCGCCGGCCAGCATCATGAGCGACACCAATCCGGTGCGCATGATCAACGCAAACGTGAGCAAAGGCTGCTTCGGCTGACGCGGGCGGCGGCTCATCACATCGCGTTCCTTTGGTTCAAACGCCAGGGACAATCCGAGCAGGGTGTCGGTCAAATTGATCCAGAGCAGTTGGAGCGGCAGCAGGGGCAGCGGGAGGCCGAGCGTGATAGCGGTGAAAAGGGTCAGCGCTTCGCCGAGGTTGGTCGGAATGATCCAGACGATGAACTTGGTGAGATTGTCGAAGACGCCGCGGCCTTCCTCGACGGCGGCCTCGATGCTCGCGAAATTGTCGTCTGCCAGCACCATTGCGGCGGCGCCTTTGGCCACATCCGTGCCGCTGATGCCCATCGCCACGCCAATATCAGCTTGCTTGAGCGCCGGCGCGTCGTTCACGCCGTCGCCGGTCATCGCGACAACGTGGCCGCGCGTTTGGAGCGCTTTCACGAGCCGGAGCTTTTGTTCGGGCGCGACGCGGGCGAAGACGGCGATGCGTTCGGCGATTTCAGGAAGCTCTCCGTCGGAAACTTTCTCCAATTCTCGGCCGGACAGGGCGACGAGTGTTCCGTCCTCCTCACGGCCCGTCAGGCCGATTTGCCCGGCGATGGCGCGCGCGGTGACGGCGTGGTCGCCGGTAATCATCTTCACGGCAATGCCTGCTTGCTGGCACTGACGCACGGACGGGATGACGGCGGGACGCGGCGGGTCCATCATTCCTTGAAGTCCGAGGAAGGTGAGGCCTGTGGCGACATGCGCATGTTCGAGCTTGACGAGATGGGCATCGACATGGCGGCGGGCCAGGGCCAGCACGCGCAGTCCGCGCGCGGCCATCGTCTCGGCGGTTCGATGCACGGCGTTCCGGTCCAGCGCCACCAGCGCGTTGCGATCGCCGAGCGCGTCGGTGCAGCGTTCGAGAAGCCGTTCGAGCGCGCCGACCTTGTAGATGACGCGGCCCTTATGCGCTTTATGCAGGGTGGCGCGGAACATGTGCTCGGACTCGAACGGAATCGTGTCCAAAACCGGCGTCAGGCTGTGCGCATGGGCGTGAAGAACACCACCCTTCTCAGCGGCGACGAGCAGCGCGGCTTCGGTGGGGTCCCCTTGCACCTTGAGCCGTCCGTCGCGGCGGACGAGTTGCGACTCGTTGCAGAGCACGCCGGCAAGCAAACATTCCGCGAGCGCGGGATGCTCGGATAAGTTTACGACTTCACCGTCGAACCGCAATTCGCCCTTGGGTTCGTAGCCACCACCCGTGACCTCGTAGAGTTTTCCGCCCGCGAAAACCTCCTGAACGGTCATCTGGTTCTCGGTGAGTGTGCCCGTTTTGTCCGAGCAGATGATGGTGGTGCTGCCGAGCGTCTCGACAGCGGGCAGTTTGCGGATGATGGCGTTGCGCTTCGCCATCCGGGACACGCCGATGGCGAGAACGATGGTGACGGCGGCGGGCAATCCTTCCGGTATCGCCCCGACTGCCAGCGCCACCGCTGCCATGAACATTTCGACGGCCTTTTCACCCCGCGCCACGCCGAGCGCAAACGTGGCCACTGCCAGACCGACAATGACCCAGAGCACCAGCTTGCTGAACTGCGCAATCTTTTTCGTGAGCGGTGTGGACAATTCGACCGCGCTGGAGATGAGATGGGAGATTCGTCCGGTTTCCGTCTGATCGCCGATGCCCCAAACGACGCCCTCGGCCTGCCCACTCGAAATAAGAGTGCCTGTGTAGGCAAGATTCTTCCGCTCGGCTAGTATCGTCTCCATCGCCAGCGAATCAGCGTGCTTGGCCACAGGAACCGATTCGCCGGTGAGCGCGGATTCATCCGCGTGAAGATTCCGAACGTGGAAGAGCCGCAGGTCCGCGGGCACGCGGTCGCCGGGTTGGAGAAGCACAACGTCTCCTGGCACAAGCTCCTCGGAATGGACGCGCAGTTTGTTCCCAGCACGGCGCACGGTGCATTCCGTGGCCACCATTTTGGCCAGAGCCTCAATCGCTTTTTCGGCCTTGGCTTCCTGAAGGAATCCCACAATGGCATTGAAGAAGACGACACTAAAAATCACCGATGAGTCCACCCATTCGCCGAGGGAGGCCGTGACGCCGACCGCTAGCAGAAGAATGTAAACGAGCGGCTGGTTGAACTGCTGAACAAATTTTAACCAGGCCGGCGTTCCACGCCGCGCGCTGACTCGATTGGGTCCAAATTCGTTCTGGCGGCGGCGAACTTCCTCCGCCGATAAGCCAGTGGCCAGATTCACGTCGAGGATCTGGACGACTTCTTTGGCCCCCAATTGGTGCCATATTTTATGAGTGAGCTTTTCCACGGATTCCATGGTTAAGGGGTCTTACAATCGACAATCGTGGCCCATAACCACCACCCCCGCCAGTCCCCTCCTACCCCTCGCCTCGGTCCGCTTTGGCCAGCAGGTGTGAGACGTAACTGGCGCTACCGATATGCAGACGCCGCGCAATCCAGTGCCGAGAAGAGGGGAAGGGTCACTATTTGTGCGACGATTCGTCATCCCCGGTCGAGCGCCTGTCGCTGCGGAGCGACTCGAGGAAAGCAATCAGGTCGGCGAATTCGTCCAAACTTAATCCATTCTGCAAGCCCTCGGGCATGAGGGAGAGCTTGCTGGCGGTGCGGCTCGCGATCGCTCCCTTCGGGATCGTTTGCAACCGGCCTTCGCTGTTGATCAGGATGACGTTTTCAGGCGTCTCGGCCTGAATCAAACCTGAATAGCTTTCGCCATCGGTCGTCTCGATATTCCACTGCTGATACCCTTCGCGAACCACTTTGCTGGGCGCCAGCACGTGCTCGATTAGATCGTTCCGAGGAAACTGCTCTCCAATCATGGTGAGATCAGGACCGACCTTGCCGCCCGTGGCTCCCACAGCATGGCACTTGATGCAACCGACCCTCGCTTCGTCTGAAAAAATGCGGCGGCCTCGCATCGGTTCTCCGGAATGGGCCATCGCGTAACTGAAAAAATCCTGCATGGACGGCGGCGGCGGGGAGTTCGCGAAGAGCGGCCCTTTTTTCGCTCGTGGATTTCCCTGATAAATCAACCGCACTTTGCGGAGCACGTCATCCGAGAGTCCGGCGGAGCGCGCCTCGATCAAAGGGAGCGCTTCCTGCCGAATAGCCGTGAGGGCGGATCGAGCTTGAGCGCGCAAGTTGGCGTCCTTTTGTTCGAGGCCGTTGAGGTAAGCATCCACTGCGCGACTGTCTTTCAACTGGGCCAGCGCGGTGAGTGCGGCTTCGCGAGTTTCAGGACTTTTCCAAGCCAACAACAGATCGGAAACCGAACTGCGATCTCGGAGTTGTCCAAGGGCGAGAATGGCCTCGCGTCGAATCTCAACGGAGGAATGGCCCAGAAGCCCGCGCAACATTTCGGAAGCTGCAGAGCCGCCAATTTGTGTGGCGGCCTTGAACGCGGCCACGCGCAAAGTCCGTTCGCCACTGGCGAGCAGCGGCTCAATACTGGGAAGCGCATTGGTCGATTTGCACTCAGCCAATGCATTGACTACCTCGATGCGCGCCGCCGTCGCGAGCGATTTGTCAGACAACAAACCAACGAGCGTCTGATCGAGGTCCTGGCTTTGGAGACGCCCTGCCGCACGTGTCATGGCGGCAAACACGGCTGGCTCAGTTCCTCCTATTCGCAGGGCATTCGCCAGCGTTGAGCTGAATGATTTTTCGCGCAGTTCACCGAGCGCGTCGATCAGGGCGATGCGCACTCGTGTTTCTAATTCTCGATCGAACCGCTGCAAGAAAAGCCTGGAAACAGCAAGGCCATCGTTGGATTTCTGCAACGCTGTGATCGCAAGCACGCGAACATCCGCGTCGCTATCATCGAGCAAGTGGCGGAGCGTCGAGAGAATCTGCTCGGTCGCATTCCAGGTGTTGGTTTTCAACGGCGGTGGCGCGAGCGCAGGATGGTACGCGCCCCATTCACCTTTCCATTCGTTTGGCTGGCACATGACTGAACTCAGCACCCGCACGGCAGCGAGGCGGCCCTCTTTTGCGGCGGCGCTTGTTGGATCGCCCGTGCTTTGGTTCGGGAAACCAGCAAGCGCCTCGACCAGTTTGGGTTCGTACGTTTCGCGCATCGCGAAACCCGTCGCTTCCCGGATTCGAGGATTATCATTCGCCAAGCCGGTTGCGATGGCGGGCCACGCATTTGGGTTGGCGCGGCCAATCCGATTCAAAGCCGTGAACATTGCATAGCGTGCAAACAGATCCGATTCGGCCAGGGCCGTGACGAGCGGGCCCACCGTGTTCGTTGCGGCGATGCGCCCGAGCGCGGTGGCGGATTGGAAACGGACCGACGGATCGGGATCGGCCAAACGCTGGACGATCGCGCCGATGGCTTGGGGCGCGCGCCGCTGACCGAGTTGGCGGATGACTTGGCGTCGAATGCTCGGATCGGGATCGTTCGCCGCGGAAACGATTATTTGCCGGGCCGCACGGCCGCCGTCCAAGGCATCGAGCCCCCAGAGCGCATGCCAGCGGGTTTCGGCTCGCACGTTGGTCTGGCGAAACGTCTCGATCAATTTCGCGAATTCGTCACGGTTGCGTCCGCGGCTCAACTCGCGCTGCGCTTGGAGGCGGACTTTTTTCGAACGGTGTTGCAAACCATCGACCAGATCTTCAGTGGTGGCTTGAAACGGCTGGCCGAGTGCGGCTGGCAAATACCAGTTTGGTTTTGGGCGGCCTTGCGCGGGACCGCTGTAACTCGCTTTCCAGAGCCGCCCGACCACGACGTTTTCTTTGGTGTCACGATGTTGCCAATCGCAAATGTAAAAACTTTTTCCGTCCGCGCCCCAGTCAATGCCAACCGGCCGGAAATCTTCCGGGACATTTCGGAAGAAGGGCGCGTGGGAGTGAACGCGCCAGGTCGCGCCGGCGCGTTCGAGGCGGACGCGGAGCACCTGGCGCTTGCCGAAATCCGAGAGAAAAAGATTGTTGTGATATTCGTCCGGAAGCGCGTCCTCGGTATACGCCAACGTGCCGCAAGCGGCCCCGCCGCCGAAATCGTGCATCATCCAAAGCGCGTAAGGCCGGCGCGGCACAAAATCGTGCGGATACCCATAAAAACCGCCGTCGACCATGTGCGTCAGGCGCCCCATCCAGTCGTGTTCGTCGGTGTTGTCGTAGGTGAAGATGTCGTCTTCGTCCGTGAGCGCGACGTCCAGAACATTCCTGACGCCGGTTGAATAAACCTCGAGTTCAGTGCCATCCGGGCGAAAGCGAAGGATTCCTCCGCCGTGCAAATCGACTCGTTTGCCGTCGCGTCCGACGGCGCCGTAAATTCCTTTATCGCCGACGGCCATATAAAAATAACCGTCCATGCCGAGCTTGAAATTCGCCGGGACATGATCGTTCCAGTCGAGCGCCCAAGGGTTCGGATTGAGCGACTCGATCAATTCCACGCGATTGGTTCCGATCTCTTTCGCGTCGCTGAAAACCGTCAGTTGTGGATTGTGGAGCACGAACAGTTTTCCTTCGAGATACTGGAGGCCGAAAACGGCGTGCAGCTTCTCGGCGAAAATCGTGCGATGGCCATCGGGGTGGAAACAGATGATCCGCCCTTCCGATGCGTCCGCATGCGGCGTGCTGATGTCCATCGGATCTTCGGCCACAAAAACCCGATGGTCCGGCGCGACACAGACGACAGACGGATGCCGAATGTCGGGCGCCTGAGCCACCAGTTCAATCCGCCAGTCCGGGGGTGGCACTGGGGCTGATGCGGCCCGACCGAGTGAATGGAGTTCGAACCAGTAGAGCAGGGAGAAAGAAACGTTCTGGAGCAATCTGGCTCGTCTGCCGTTCAACTGCTTTTTGAATGGCAGGCAAAGGAGCAGACGATTTGAGAAAGCATTCACCAGTTCGCACGTGATTGTGCATTTGGTCGGCGCGAGGAGGCAAGCCGGCAGATGCGACCCAGGGTAGCTCGTGACTCGCAACCCTGGGCTGGAAGACACAATCCCCTCGGGATTGCAGCGCTGCTGGTTTCCTGCTTTTCGTGGAATTACCGAATGGCATTAGGCTTTAGCCTGCAGCGCGAGGAGTAAACGCGATGGCAAGGTGCAATGCCTTGGCTGCAGCGTGAACGCTGCGTTCCGGACGCCTGGCGCAACCGCACACGATCGGAACGCGGGCTTTAGCCGCCTTTAGGCTGCGGAGCGGAGTAATCACCACGGCATTGGTGCAATGCCTTGGCTGCAGCGTGAACGCTGCGTTCCGGACGACTAGCGCAACCGCACACGATCGGAACGCGGCCTTTAGGCTGCAGCATCGGTTCATGGCCGCGATGCGTTTCGAATTGAATTGGAGGCTTTCCATGAACCAGCTGTCCTTCAGGTTTCTTTTCCAATTCGCGGTCATTTTGAATTTGCGGGATTTCGCGCTTTCCGAGCACCTCGGCTTTTTCTTGTCTGTATTTTGACGGCCGATAAGTTTCTCAGCTGAATTTGAAATAGTCTTCAACCCGAATTGAACAGAGAGAAAGAACATGAAAAAAGGCTTAAATATTCGCAAGGATGGGGCGTTGGACTTTTTGTCCTTGGGCGCATTGGTTCATCGGTTGGATCCGGGTCTCATCCCTTTTCGGAAAGCGACCGAGTGTCAGATCCACGTTAGCGGGGGCGAGTTTAACGTCGCGGCAAATTTATCGGACTGCTTTCGCCTGAACACCGCGATCACGACGGCGATGGTCGATTATCCGATCGGCGATTTGATTGCCGAGCGCGTGCGCGGGATGGGCGTGAAGCCGTTCTACAAGCGTTTCGCTCATAATGGCGTGACCGGTCCGAACATGGCTACCGTCTACAGCGATCGCGGCCAAGGCGTCCGCGCGCCGGTCGTTTTCTACAACCGCTGCAATGAAGCAGCGGCGCAGCTCAAACCGGGCGATTTCAATTGGAAAGAGATTTTTGCGGGAGGCGTTCGGTGGTTTCACAGCGGTGGAATTTTCGCCGCGCTTTCCGAGACGACCGCCGAACTGATCATTGAAGGGATGAAAGCCGCCAAAGCTGCCGGCGCGGTCATTTCGTTCGACCTGAATTTCCGGGAAAAGCTTTGGAAAATTTCCGGCGGCCAGGACCGCGCAGTTTCGGTGCTCCGGCGGATCGTGCAGAACGTCGACGTCCTGGTCGGCAACGAAGAGGACCTGCAAAAAGGGTTAGGGATTCCAGGTCCGGAAGTGGCGGCCAAATCGAAACTCGATCCGAGCGCATTCTTCGGGATGATGGACCAAGTGATCAAGCAGCAGCCGCAAGTGAAGGTCGTGGCCACCACGTTGCGGGAGGTCCATTCAACCAACCGGCACAGTTGGGGAGCGGTCGCTTGGATCGACGGAAAAACGCACGTCGCCCCAACCTGCGAGCTGGACGTGTTGGACCGGGTGGGCGGCGGAGACGGATTTGCGGCGGGCTTTTTCTACGGACTGTTGAGCGGCGAATCACCGGAGGAAGCGGTCAAGTTGGGGTGGGCTCACGGCGCGTTGCTCACGACGTTTCCAGGCGATACGACGATGGCCACAGTCGAGCAGGTGCGCTCGTTCGCGAAAGGCGGCTCCGCCAGAATCCAACGGTGAGGCGTATTGCAGGAGCGTAGGCGCCGAGCATCTCAAACCTTTTGCATGCTGCTCAGGAGCGAGAGCGGCAGTTTTTGTCTGATGATGCGCCGCTTTGGCTGCAGCGTGAACGCTGCGTTCTTAACCATGAAAACCAACTCCACACACTTCGGAGACTCAATGAAATTCAATCCTGCTCGGACTCTCGGGTTTCTCGGCCTGTGTTTGTTGGCGGTCCTTTGGGCCACATCAACGCCCGCCGCGGCGGCAGCTGAGAAGCGCGCGTTTGCGGTGCGCCGCGGAACGAACATTTCGCACTGGCTTTCGCAAAGCAATCGGCGCGGAGCCGAACGCCAACGCTGGTTCACGCGCGAGGATGTCGGGTTCCTGGCCAAAGCCGGATTCGATCATTTGCGCATTCCGATCGATGAGGAGCAGATGTGGGATGAGTCCGGCCGGGCGGAGCAGGAGGCGTTCGAGCTTTTGGATCATGCCTTGGATTGGTGTGCGGAGAACCAGCTGCGAGTGATCGTGGACCTTCACATCTTGCGTTCGCACCATTTCAATTCGAAGGAGCGGCCGTTATGGACCAAGCCCGAAGCGCAGGAACGCTTCTTCCAATGCTGGCGCGATCTTTCCGACAGGCTGCACCAGCGGCCAAACGACCTCGTCGCCTACGAATTAATGAACGAGCCGGTCGCGGACGATCCGGAAGATTGGAACAAACTCGTCGGCAAAGCGGTGGCGGTGATCCGCGCGAAAGAACCGCACCGCACGATTGTCATCGGCTCGAATCGCTGGCAATCCGTCGACACGTTCGACCGTTTGAAAGTTCCCGAGAACGACCAGAACATTCTGTTGAGTTTTCATTTCTACGAGCCGTTCCTGCTGACCCACCACCAGGCGAGCTGGACGAGCATCGGCAAGTACGCCGGCCCGGTTCATTATCCCGGCGCGACCGTGACTCAAGCGGACCTGGCGGAGGCGTCACCGGAAATTCGGCGAGAGATCAGCAGCGGCAGCAAGGAATGGAACCGGGCAATCATCGAGTCGAAATTGGCAAAACCGCTCGCTCTCGCGAAGCGCACCGGACTGCCGCTTTACTGCGGCGAATGGGGTTGCCTCGACACCGTGCCGAGGGAGGACCGGCTGCATTGGTATGCGGATATGGTGAGCGTGCTTTCGGAGAACGGCATTGGCTGGGCGACCTGGGATTACAAAGGCGGTTTCGGGTTGCGCAAAGGAAGCGGCGAGGCCGACCGCGCAATGATCGCGATTCTTTTGGGGAAGTCACAATAAAAACCGGGAGAGTCGAAGCTGCTGTTCGGTGTCCACGCTTTAGCGTGTCTGTTCTCCTCTTCTCTTCCCGCCCCAGAAGAGGGGCTGATTTGCTAAAGGGTGGACACCAAGCCGGCTGGAAACGTCCTCGATGAGTTTGTCCGCATGTCTGCCAATCATATTCTGCTGATCAGCTGCCCCGACGCGAAGGGGTTGGTCCATAAAATAACCGGCGTTGTTTTCCGCCACGATTTGAACATCGTCAGCAACGGCGAATTCGTCGATCCGCAGCTGCGGCAGTTCTTCATGCGAACGGAAATCGCGGGTGACATCGATGCCGCTAAAATTCTAGCTGAACTCCGCGCCGTTCTGCCCGCCAACGCGCAAGCGCAGCTCACGCCGCAACGGGCGAAAAAAATCGTCCTGCTCGCCACGCGCGAGCCGCATTGTCTGGGCGATTTGCTGCTCAGGCATGCTTACGGCGAGCTGAACGCTGAGATACTGGCTGTCATCAGCAATCATTCCGCGCTCGCCAGGCTTGTCGGGAAGTTCGAGCTCGACCCGTCGGCGGTGGGGAAGATTCCGTTTCACGAAGTGCCGCATGATGGAAAAACCCGCGAGCAGCACGAGGCGGAAGTTTTGAGCATCATCAACCGGTACGACCCGGAATTTGTTGTGCTGGCGAAATACATGCGCGTTTTAACGGCGGGGTTCACGCGGCAGTTTCCGCAGCGGATCATCAATATTCACCATTCGTTTTTGCCGGCGTTCGTCGGCGCGCAGCCGTACAAGCAGGCTTACGATCGGGGCGTGAAGATCATCGGCGCCACGGCTCATTTTGTGACGGATCAATTGGATGAAGGGCCGATTCTTGCGCAGAGCGTCATTCCGGTGGACCACACTCATGGCATCAGCGAGCTCACCCAGGCGGGGAGGGAAATTGAAAAATTGGTTTTGGCGAAAGCGCTCCGGTTGGTGTTTGAAGAACGCGTCTTCGTGGCCGGCAACAAAACGATCATCTTCGAATAACCCTGGATTTCGGCCGTGGGTCGACTTCACGATTTATCTGCGGATCAGCTGTCCTGTTCAAGAAAGGAATACGACTGACCATCCAGGCCGCAAAAAATCCGATTCCAGCACATGCCAGCCAGAGGGCCCCCGGGGAAAAACTCAGCAACGCCATTCCGAGCGGAGGTCCCACCACCAATCCCAACGACCAAACAAATGAGTAAGCCCCTGCGTAACGACCCCGCAGGTGGATCGGCGCGAGCTCCGCAATGTAAGCGGATGTGACGGGCATGCAGACCATTTCACCAGCCGTAAAAATGACCATGCTGACAACCAGCATCGGCAGGGCGTGCGCCACGCAGAGCAAGCCAAACCCGGCGGAGATCAGCCCAAATCCGAGAGCAATCATTTTCGGCGGCGAATAGAGGCGCGTGATCGTGGTAAGCGGCAGTTCGAACAAGACCACCAGCAGCCCGTTCAGAGAGATCAAAATTCCATACGTCGCGGGCGCGAAGCCAAGCGAAGTCACGTACAGTCCGAACGTTGTGCTCATCTGCAGGAAGACCAGCGAGATTGCGAAACTGGCGCCGATGGTGCGCAGGAAGGGCCGATCCCACGCCATTTGCCGCCAGGTGCTGCTCCAGCCGGCTTCGTGTTTTGCGCTGCGGACTCCATGCGGCAAAAGAAACCAGGCCACCACGCCGAAAAGAATCGACGTCAATGCGTCACCTACAAACAGCCAAAAGAACGAATACTTGGCCAGAAAACCCGCAGTGGCCGGGCCGAACGCCCAACCGGCATTCAACGCCCAGCGATAGGCCGAGTAAGCGGTCACGCGAAATCGCGGCGGCGCCAAGTCCGCGAGCAACGCGCTGCAGGCGGGCCGATACAGTTCCGAGGCCAAGCCCGTGATCGCGGAGAGCCAGAGGAATTCGGCAAACGTCCGCGCCTGCGACAACCACATCATCGTGGCGGCGCCCGAAAACATCGACAGCGCCATGGTGTGGCGGCGGCCAATCCGATCGGCCAAATAGCCGCCGATGATGGAAGCGAAGATTTGACCGACGCCATACGCGGCGATCGCGAATCCGGCGTCGGTTTTGCTGAAGCCCAGCCGCGTCATGTAAAGGGCCAGGAAGGGGATTACGAAGGCGCCGAATTTGTTCAGGAATGTCCCCAGGCAAAGGAACCAGACCGGGCGCGGCAACGCCTTGAGCGACTCGATCAATTTTGCGGGTGGAGCATTCATGGGCATAAAAAAACCCTGCTTACGTTTCGCGTAAGCAGGGTTGGAAAAATGGATGGTAGAGTTAGCCAGCCTCCTGCTTGGCGAATCGGGCGTGCGGACGGTTCAGGCGAAGATACACGCGCCACGACCGGCCGAATACGCTCGGATAGCGTTTCATCGTCTTAAGAATGTGACCGGCGGCGTTCATGAAAGCGCAGCACCCTGGTTGAAAACGGCCCCACCGTCAAGCGGATTTACCCGCCAATTCGAAGCGACTTCGGATTGAAGAAGGAACCACGAAATACACGAACCACACGAAAAGAATTCCACACAACTGAACTCGATGATTTTGGATTGAGGAACGAACTCACGAACCAGGCGCACCACCGCCTTTTCAACTGGTTTTCAATGATTCTGCCTCTCCTGGCTGTGATTCTTAATTCGCGGTCGGTTTGAATTTGCGGGATGACGCTTGAGCACTCATCGAAGTCGATGGCTGGATTCTCGTCGAAAACGTCTCAGATTCTTAGATCGCTCAAGCCCGAAATTCGAAGCTCGGAATCCGAAACAAATTCGAAGGACCAAAATGCCGTTATTCGCGTTGTGTTTGTTGCCAGCGCGCCCATTCCAAGCCTGGCTGGTCCACCCGGAACTGAACGAGCCGTTGGTGCTTCACTTCGGTGACATACGCGGTGCGCCCGTCCGGACCGCCAAAACAAATGTTCGTCGGCATTGGCCCGAGCACATCGATTTCCTGCAAGACCTCTCCCTTCGGCGAAATCTTGGCCACGGTCCCTTTGCCATGCCGGGTGACGTACAAATTCCCGGCCACATCGCACCGCATTCCATCAAACCCAAAGTCAGGAAAGTTTTTCAGGCGCCGTTTGGAAGTTAGGCTGCCGTCGCGCTCGATTTGAAAAGCCCAGATGTTCCGTTGGACGCTTTCATTCACATAAAGCGTCTTGCCATCAGGACTGACTTCAATTCCGTTGCTCGTGCCGAGATCGCCGGCGACGCGTGTGATTTTCCCGTCCCGCCCAATTCGCCAGATCTGCCCGGTTCCATTCTTCCAATCCGGATCGCTGGCATAGAGCACGCCATCCGCTGTCATCGTCAGATCGTTCGGTTGGTGCATCGAACCTTCATGGGCGAACACGCGAATCTCTCGCGTCCCGAGATCGATCTCCAGAACGTTGTGACCGGTATAATCCGCCACGAACATCTTGCCCGCGCGATCGAACCGAATCCCGTTGCCGGTGCTGCCGGGCGGAAGCTCGATGAAGAGTTCCGCTCGCCCGCTCGGCGAAACTTTTCCGATCGTGTGTTCGCGCGCGAAGTTGACCGCGTAAACATTCCCGTCACGATCGCAAGCTGGACCTTCAATGCCCGCGGTGAATTCCCCGTCCTTCGTCAGGGGAGTCGCTTTGAAGAGATCTTCGGCGCGAGTCGAGAACAGCGAACCGAAGAGGAAGAGCGACGCGATCAACGTGGGAGCAAGCCATTGCCATGACGACGATGCATGGTGCGACGGACGCACTCGCAAGCGGCGGTTTGGATGCGGAGCTTGGCGCTTGCTGATGGGCGTGCCCCGCCAAAACGCGAGTCTATACGGTGCGGGAGTGTGCTTGGAGAATTGGCGCATGCCCGGTTCATACTCTTTACGCGCCAACTTTTCCAGGCCAATGCCGCTTGCCTGAAGATTGCAGTTGCGATTACATTCGGGCGTGTTTAGCCCGCGCAGCCTAAACCACGCGATTGCTTTGCTTTTTGTGGCCGGCGTTTTGTCCGGCGCCTGTCCAATTTCTGCGGCCGAGTCCGTCCCGCCCAATCCAACCGCCACCGATGCGATGCGGCTGCTGAAAGCAAACTGTTTTTCCTGCCACAACCCAGAAAAGAAAAAAGGCGGGCTGGTCCTGACCACGCGAGATGCGTTGCTGCAGGGCGGCGAAAACGGCGCCGTGTTCGATGCCGAGCACCCGGAAAAGAGCAAATTGCTCGCGTTCCTCGGACCCGATTCGGATCCGCACATGCCGCCCAAAAAGCAGCTCGAGCCAACCCAAATTGGTGTGGTGCAAAAGTGGCTCGAAGCAGGCGCGCCATGGAACGCCGCGGCGTTGGTCGCGGAAGCGTCCAACGGGCCTGTCACGCTTTCGAAACTCCCCGTGGGTTACCATCCGGTGATGGCGCTGTCCATTTCTCCCGATGGCCAAAAGCTCGCCGCGGGTTACGGCAACCGGCTGGTTGTTTATCAACTCGGCGACAAAAATTTTCCGGTGCTGGCGGATTTCATGCCGCAAGCGGATTTGGTGCGTTCGGTCGCGTGGAGCCCGGACGGGCGCTGGCTCGCCGCGGCGGGTTTTCGCCGGATTGTTCTGGTCGAGGCGCAGCAGTTGCGTTCCGGGGCCATCCTCACGAATGAGCTGAGCGAACGCGTCACCGCGTTGAAATTCTCGCCCGATTCTCAGCAGTTGATCGCCGCCGACGGGGCGACCGCGCAAAACGGATTCGTCCGCATCTTCAACGTGCGTTCGGGAAAGCCGGTGCGGTCGTGGGCGGCGCATCGCGATACGATTTTCGATCTGGCTATCACGACCAATGGGACAGCCCTGGCAACAGCTGGGGGCGACAAGCTGGTCAAGCTTTGGGAGCTGGGTTCCGGAAAAGAACAGGCTCAATTCGAGGGCCACGCCGGCGCGATCAGCGGTCTCGCTTTTAATCCAGACGGGAAAGAATTGGTCAGCGCTGGAACAGACAAACAGCTCAAAGTTTGGGATGTGCGCTCGAAGGAAAACATTATCAGCCTCGGGAACCAGCGCGCGAGTTTCACCGCCGTGAGTTGGAGCAACGACGGCAAATGGATCGCTGCCGCCAATGAGACCGGCGCGCTTTTTATTTACAGCGACCTGAAACGCCACACGGGCGAGCAAAGTTCGGCCGGTGGAAACGAGCGGCAGCTCGCCGTCCTTTCAGAGATGGTTTACTGCCTCGCGTTCAATCCTGCGACCAACACGGTTTACGCGGGGACGCACGACGGTTTTGTTCATGTGCTCAATACTTCCGGCAAAGTCTTGGCCCGGCTGGCTGCGCCCGCACTGCCGCATTCGACGAACGATCCAATCGTGTCGCTTTCAGTTTCTCCCAGCCGGCTCGAATTGATCACCGGAGATCGCCGCGGCTTGCTGGTCACCGGGCGCACGCCAGACGGAAAGGAAGTGGATTTGACAGAAGAATCGCGGCTGTTTACTTCCGACCTCGAGGTGGCCAGCGCTGACGATTCTGGAAAAGTCCGCGCCCAAGCCGCGGGAATTGCTTCCATCATTGTGTGCGCGGCTGGGCTCGAGACGGTGGTGCCCGTCCGGGTTCAGGCGGCTGGGACGAATGCCGCTGCCGTCACTTTCGTTCGCGATATTATGCCGGTGCTCAGCAAAGCCGGGTGCAACAGCGGATCCTGCCATGCGAAAGCCGAAGGCCAAAACGGGTTCAAACTTTCCGTTTTTTCCTACGACCCTGTTTCCGATTACAACGAGATCGTCAAAGACGAACGGGGCCGCCGCGTTTTTCCCGCCGCCCCGGAAGAAAGCCTGCTCTTGAAAAAGCCGACTATGCGGGTCGAGCACGGCGGCGGCCAGCGGATCGAACCGGGCTCCGAGCCTTACCAAAAAATCGTTCAATGGATTAAAAGCGGGATGCCCTTCCGCGGCGCCAACGAACCGGCGCTCCAAAAGATCACGGTGGCGCCAAAGGAACGTCAATTCGCCAAGGGCGCGCGCCAGCAACTGTTGGTCACGGCCCACTATTCCGATGGCGCCGAACGCGACGTCACTGACCTCAGCGATTTCAGCGCAAGCGACAAGGAAATCGCCCGCCCGGACGATCACGGCCTGGTGCGCGTCGGCAAAACCAGCGGCGAGGCCGTCGTCGTCGCGCGATATCTCGGCTTGGTCGATGCGGCCCGCATCATGATCCCGGCCGAACGTCAGTTGCCCATCGAGAAGTACGCCGCGCTCCCCGTGAACAATTTCATCGATCGAATCGCCTACGCGAAGTTTCAAAAACTCGGGCTGTACCCCTCCCCGCTCTGTTCGGACGCGGAATTCCTGCGGCGCGCGTCCCTCGATGCGATCGGCACGTTGCCGCCGCCGGACGAAGCGCGCGCTTTTCTGGCCGATGCAGATCCCGCGAAACGGAAAAAATGGATTCAGAAACTCCTGGCTCAACCTGCTTACGCGGATTACTGGGCGAGCAAATGGGCTGACCTCTTGCGGCCGAATCCAGATCGGGTGGGCGTGAAAAGCGTCTTCACCCTCGATCATTGGCTGCGCGAAAGCTTTCGCGAGAACAAGCCGTACGACCAGTTCGCCCGTGAAATCATTTTGGCCGAGGGTGACAATCACCGCGACGGCCCGGTTGTTATTTACCGAGATCGCCGTGAACCTCCCGCGCTCACGACGCTGTTTAGCCAGGTCTTTCTTGGAGTTCGGATGGAGTGCGCGCGCTGTCACCATCACCCGAACGAAAAATGGAGCCAGGATGACTTTTACGAATTCGCCGCCTTTTTCGGCCCGCTCAAGCAAAAAGGGGCTGGACTGTCGCCGCCGATCTCAGCCGGACGCGAGCTGTTTTATTTTGCCTCGGGCGGGCAAGTGCGGAATCCCGTGACGGAACAAGTGATGTTTCCGAAGCCGCCAGATGGCCCGCAAGTTCCGGGCAAACCGGAATCTGATCCGCGCCGGGCGCTGGCTGATTGGATGACAGACCTGGCCAATCCATTTTTCGCGAAAGCTGCGGCGAACCGGATCTGGGCCGCTTTTTTCGGGCGCGGCATTGTCGAGCCCGTCGATGATTTCCGCATCTCGAACCCAGCTTCGAACGAGCCGTTGCTGGATGCCCTCGCTGATGATTTTGCGCGGGGCCATTTTGATTTGAAGCATCTGATGCGAACGATCATGGAATCGCGCTTGTACCAGCTGAGCGCGGAACCGAACGAGTTTAACGCCGCCGACACGCGAACCTTTTCGCGCGCGTACCGGCGCCGCTTGCCGGCCGAAGTGCTTGCCGACGCCGTCGCTGACATCACCGGGCTGCCGGATAATTTCACCGGACTGCCCGCGGGTTCGCGCGCAGTCCAGACCTGGACTTACAAAATCCAATCGCATTTCCTCGATTCGTTCGGACGGCCGAACCCTAGCAGCGATTGTCCGTGCGAACGGGATACGCGCACGAGCGTGGTTCAATCGTTGCACCTGATGAATTCGCGCGAATTGCAAGCCAAGCTAAGTGACCCGGCTGGGCGCATCAAACAGCTGGCCGCGAGTTCGCGTTCGCCCGAAGAAATCGTGGCCGAGCTGTACTTGGCGGCCTACAGCCGGTTCCCCACGCCGGAAGAATTGAAAACGGCCGCGGCGACCTTTGCCGGCAAGAGCGCCTCACGCCAATCCGCGGCGGAAGATGTATTGTGGGCATTGCTGAACTCGGCGGAATTTGTATTTAACCATTGAGCTCGTTAAAAACGTTAAAAGGGTTAAAAGAGTTAAAAGAGTTAAAAACGTTAAAAGGGTTAAAACGGTTAAAAGAGTTAAAAGGGTTAAAAGGGTTAAAACGGTTAAAAATTTTTACGAGCGTCCACGTCTTTAACGTCTTTAACGTCTTTAACGTCTTTAACGCCTTTAACGCCTTTAACGTCTCTAACGTCTCTCCAACGCCTTTATGAGCCGAATCACCAAAAACTGTGCGGGGATGTCCCGTCGTGACTTCATTCAACTCGGGCTGGGCGGATCGATCGGGATGGGGCTGTGCGATCTCTGGCGTTTGCAGGCCCAAGCAGCCGCGCCTGGGCTGCGCCGCAAGAATATCAATTGCATTTTGGTCTGGCTCGATGGCGGGCCGTCGCATTACGAAACGTTTGACCCGAAGCCGGAAGCGCCCGCGGAAATCCGGGGCGATTTCAAAGCAATTCCGACGAACGTCCCAGGCATTCATTTCAGCGAGCACGTCCCCAGACTCGCCGGCGTCGCTGACAAACTGACCATCGTCCGCTCGATCTGTCACAAGGACCCAAATCATGGCGGCGGCAATCATTACATGATGACGGGCATGCCAACCCCCGTGCCGGTGGCGTGCGGCGCTTTTGTTACATTTCATCCCTCCTACGGGTCGATGGTTTCTTTCGATCGCGGCGCCCGCAACGGCTTGCCCGCTTACATTTCGATGCCGACGATTTCGCGCTCGGGCGGGCCGAATTTCCTCGGCGGCCAGCACGCGCCGTTCGTCATCGATGGCAATCCTGCTGATAAAAACTTCAAGGTCCGCGACGTGGTTCTACCGTCGGAGATCAGCGAAAGCCGGGCGGGACAACGCCAGCAATTGCGGCACGCGCTCGACCGGATGAAACGGTTTTCGGAAAAAGTGGTCGAGGACCCCGCCGTCACGTTTGATGAATTCTACGAGCAAGGCTTTCGGCTCGTTGGCTCCGCCTCAGCTCAGGACGCCTTTGATTTGGCGCGCGAATCAGAGGCCGTCCGCGACGCTTACGGCCGGAATGATCTCGGGCAGCGCATGCTGCTGGCCCGCCGTTTGGTCGAGGTCGGGGTGTCGTTTGTCACGGTTTATTATGGCGGGTGGGACAATCACACGAAAATCTTCGAGACATTCAAAGGAACGTTTCTCTCGAAATTCGACCAAGGCCTCGCGGCGCTGATTGGCGATCTCGATCAGCGCGGGTTGCTCGAACAAACGCTTGTGATTGCGCTGGGCGAATTTGGCCGGACACCCAAGGTCAACAAGGACGCTGGCCGCGATCATTGGCCGCATGCGATGTCCGTGCTGATGGCCGGAGCGGGCATTCCAGGCGGGCAAGTGGTCGGCGCCACTGATGCGAAGGGCTACTACGCGTCTGAAAACGTTTACAAGCCGGAAGACTTTGCGGCCTCGCTTTACGCCAAGATGGCGATCGATCCGCATCAAATTCTGCACACCGAAACTGGCCGGCCAGTGCCACTCGTCAATGGCGGACGCCCGATCAAGGAACTCTTCGCCTAACGGAGATGATTGTTGATGCGTCGACTTGCGGCTCGTCCGTAGCCTCGCCCCACCCAATCGCTTTGTTGCATCCAAGCGGCACAGGTGGGGCGAGCGTACCCGCGAGCCGCAGCCCGGCACAGCTGAGCGGTCGCTGGTGCATGCTCATCGCTGGCTCGTCAGTAGCCTCGCCCCACCTTATCACTTTGTTGCATCCAAGCGGCACAGGTGGGGCGAGCGTACCCGCGAGCCGAAACCCGGCACAGCTGAGCGGTCGGAAGTCCGTCTCGGTCATGGAGAAATTCCTGTTCTATGCGGTGCTGTGGTCAGTTCTGATTCAAACCGCTCTGGCTGACCCGCCCAGCATCACCGAAATTTTTCCTTTGGGTGGCCAGGCGGGTCAAACCGTTGAAATGAAACTCAGCGGAAAACTCGATCCCTGGCCGGTTCAAATCTGGAGCGATTCAGCAGACGTTCGCTGGACGGCCACAACCAACAAAGGCATTTACCAGGCGGCCTTCGCGCAAAACATGGCCCCTGGCCCGCATCTCATCCGCGCTTTCAACAACGATGGCGCGAGCGATCTTCGGTTAATCGAGATCAGCCATGATCCTCAGTTGTTCGAACACGAACCCAACGATCATTTCGCGAAAGCGCAGCCCATCGACAAACTGCCAGTCGTCGTGAATGGAAAGTTGGACAGGCCTGGAGACGTCGATTCGTTTTTGATCTCGGTGACGGCTGGCGACGTGCTCTCAGCATCCGTGCGCGCCTTTCAGCTCGGATCGAAGATCGACGCTGTTTTGCGCGTGCTCGACACGAATGGCGTCGAATTGGCCTTCAACCATGACGGAGGAACGCTCGATCCGGTTCTGCAATGGCGCGCGCCGCATTCTGCCCGGGTGGTTGCGCAGCTGTTCGCGTTTCCGTACCCAGCCACATCGGATGTGCGCTTCGGCGGAGGCGAAGGTTGCGCCTATCGATTGCGGCTGCAAGTCAACAGCCATTCCTCGTCGGAACTCCCAATGGACAACGCCGAACAGGAATCGGTCGCGAGCCGCGAAGCTGCGTCCGCGCTTGATCCCCCAGCACAATTTCGCGGGCGGCTTGAAAGCGAGGGGAAGCCCGATGAATACACCGTGGCGCTCAAGAAAGATCAATGGATCTCTCTGATCGTGCGCGCCGGTTCGCTCGGCTCAGCACTCGAACCCTGCGTTCGCATCATAGACAGCGCGGGAAAAGAGTTGGTGAAGCAAGAACCCAGCGAACCTGGCAAAGATCCGCAAATTGAATGGCGAGTTCCTTCCGACGGATCGTATCGGCTCCAGATTGAAAGTTTAACCCACCGGGCAGGATGGGAGTTTTTCTATCGCGGCGAAATCAAATTTTTGGAACCGGAACTCAAAGCATCGGCGCCTGTCACGAGTCTCGTGGTAGAACCGGGCCGAACCAACGAACTAAAAATTTCAATCCAACGCTTGCGCGGGTTCGATCGGGCGGTCACTGCTAGGGTTGCACCTTTGCCTGATGGGGTCGCTGTCGCTCCTGTCGGAGTTTCCAGCAACGCGACGGAAGTCCTGCTCCGGTTCGATGTCAGTTCCAACGCGCCGGCGTTCTCTGGACCGATTCGAGTTCTGTTGCAGGATTCTCAATCAAACCGTGAGAGGACAGCCCGCGCATCTTTGGCGACCAGCAGCGTTGACAACGGTGTGCCAGGCGGCTTTCCGGATCTGTTAATTAAAGAGACCGATCGCATCTGGCTGACGGTTCGCAAACAGCCAGTCGGGAAAAAATAGGGAGCAGCGTCTCCTTGGCCGTCAAGGACTTCCACCTTCGCCATTCTCGGTGCTGGTGGGCGATGGCTGGGCGGGGGGATTCGCTGCCAAACGGGTGACGCACCTGCATCATAGTTTTGGCACTCCAGTGACGACTAAAACGATGGCCGTGCGTAATTCTGAATTGGAACGGCGCCGTGGTCTCAATGACACTCCAAAGATAGCGGCTTTGTTTTTGATGGCAGCGGGATTCACAACCAGCCAAGGGATTCTCGTAGGCTTAGCGAATCGGACTGGTGACCGGACAGACGAACTGGAAACCGGTTTCTTCAATGCTGCTTTCATGGATAATTACACTCCCCTGTGCTGCGGCCTTGTCCGCCATCATCTACTCGATTGTGCGATCCATCACCGGATGGGTGTAATGCAGTACGGCATTGGTGCAACGCCTCGGCTGCAGCGTAAACGCTGCGTTCCTGGTGGGAGGCCGCAGCGGCTCACGATCGAAAGGCGGGCTTTAGCCTGCTGCCAACGAGTAATCACCGCGGGCATTGGCGCAACGCCTTGGCTTCAGCGTAAACGCTGCGTTCCTCCCAACTGGGTTCTCCAGACTGCTTGCCACTTCGGAAAAAAGTCGCACTTTGTCGTATGGGGAAACGCAAGGGCAAACACAACGGCTCCTTTCTGCACGAACATTCGCTCAGCCTCGTCAGCATAGGGTTTTTGATTTTCTGGATCATTTTGTACGGCCGCGCTGATCCTGGGACGCATTGGGGTGAATTCTACGGAAACGCCATCGCCGATTGGAGCGGATCGGTGGTCATTATTCTTGGAACAAAATTCTTCCTGGAAGCCGGTTCCGCCGAGAGCCGCCCGGTTCGCGGCCGATTGCGCAACCATTTTCTGGATTTATTGCGGCGGCACTCTTTGCTTTTATTTTTATTTGTCACTGGAGTAGGCTGGCTCGCGCTTTACCTCCGGATGAATCCGCAGGGAAAATGGGGGCAAGTGGTCGGCAACATCGTTTCAGAATGGGTGCAAATGGGCGGTTTGGTTTTCTTAACGAAAAGGCTGATTGAAAGAGGATCGAAAGAGAGCCGTTGAAGGCGTCCGTGCGTTGGTGAAATCGGTTTCACGGCAGCGCCGGCTGCGCGTGGCGTGTTCCGCGATCATGAGGTGGTTAGCCACCGCTCTCATGCTTGCGGTGGCGCCTCTCCTCACGACTGCTTCCGCCGCGAACCCGCAACCGTTCACCGGGAACGAACCGGCTTACGAGGCGGAGTTGATCTTTCCTCTCGAGACCTGGCACAACCACGCCTCCTGCATCGTCGAAACTCCCGGAGGTGATTTGCTCGTCTGCTGGTTTCATGGATCGGGCGAGCGGACGGCGGATGATGTGAAAATTGAAGGCGCCCGAAAACGCCGCGGAGGAAACTCATGGAGCGCGCGGTTTACCATGGCGGACACGCCGGATTTTCCAGACACCAACTGCGCCATGTTCATTGATCCGCAGGCACGCCTCTGGTTGCTCTGGCCGACCATCCTCGCGAACCGTTGGGAAAGCGCGCTCATGAAGTATAAAATCGCCTCGGATTACCACGGCGATGGGCCGCCCAAGTGGAGCCGCAGCGAAGTTCTCCACGTCAAACCGGGGCCCGAGTTTTTGAAAACAGTGGAACGGGAGCTCCCCAGATTTTCAGCGGCCATGCAAACGCTCCCCGAGAACAGCCGCCAGCGCGGCGAAGAATTCTTGGCCCGAATGCGAGAGCACGCCGCGGACAAGCTGTACGTCCGGCTCGGCTGGATGACGCGCGCTCATCCATTCATTCTCGATGGGACACGCTTAATCGTGCCGCTGTATCATGATGGATTTTCCTTTTCGCTCATGGCGCTCAGCGATAACTGGGGCGAGACCTGGCACGCGAGCGCGCCGTTGGTCGGGGGCGGGAATATTCAACCGAGCATCGTTCAGCGCCGGGACGGCTCGCTGTTTACATTCATGCGCGACAATGGCCCGCCTCCAAAACGGCTCCACCAAAGCGAATCGCGCGATCGCGGAGAGACTTGGAGCGAAGTGATCGACAGCGCTCAACCCAATCCAGGCTCCGGCGCGGAAGTCATCAAACTCCGGAACGGCCATTGGGCGCTCATCGGAAATGATACCGAGCGCGGGCGCCACAGCTTAGCGGTGCAAATTTCCGACGACGAAGCCAAAACTTGGAAATGGAAACGTCATTTGGAATTGGATCCAGCCGGTCCCGACGCGGGTTCCTACAGTTATCCCTCAATCATTCAGGCGCGCGATGGGAGTCTCCACGCGAGTTACAGTTTTCACCTGAACAAACGAAACTTGCCCAAGGACGCGGACGGCGATCCCGCCGCCAAATCAATCAAGCACGCGCACTTCAACGAAGCCTGGATCAAGGAAGGAGATCCAACCGTTCGTTAAGGGGGGGAGCGAAGATTTTTCGAACGCTGCGGCCGCTCCGCTATTTTTGTTTCTTCTCCACCGCGCGCCGTTTGCCGGAAGCAGCGAACAGGTTCGACCCCGGCGAATAAAACGTGATCTCACCCGGCGATTCCGCGCTGATGTAATAAACGTCCTTCCCCTGCTGCAGCCGCCAATATGTTTGCTTCGGGTCGGCGAAGTTGTGCGGGATCACCTGCTGCAGCTTGCCTTTTGACGTTTCGCCGTTTCTCTTCCAGCGAAATTCCCCCGCGCGTGAAATGGTTAAAACACCCAAACCGGCGCCGGTTCCGACATGGAGTTTCCGCTCCACGTACGGGCCGCGATCCGTTTCGGTTTGATAAGCCACGCCCGGGATCGACACGTCCCAAGTTCCAACCAACCGCCGGTCCAGCGGCGCTTGCACTGGGGCCGGATCGATGCCGGCCGGTTTCATCCGTTTCATCGGCTGGGCATGGAATGGTTCGATCGTGCCCGAGCCGCGCTCCGGCTTGATGACGGCGCCTTCGTTGCGATTGGTCAGAGCCCGGCTTTTTTCCGGCTGAACCGCGTTGCCTTGGATCGCTTCGATCGGTTTGGCGTGGAACGGCTCGATCGTCGCTCCTTGAACCGGTTTGATCGGGTCAGCGTGAAACGGCTGAATCGTTCCATCGGCTGAGCTTGTTTCTACAATCCCAACGCTGAGCAGCGCGGAGAAAACCAAAGTGATTCGTTGAAATGAATTCATATGCGGGCAGAAACTAGCTCGGTCCATCGCTCCCAGGTGTTGTCAAATATCAATTTAGATTTGATTTGTCGCGACGGCTGTTTCGCTGCATCTTGTCCGCTTTATGCAGCAACTGAACCTGGCCATTGTGGGCGGCGGCACCGTGGGGGGCGGCGTGTTCCAAGCTCTGCAACGGAACGGCTCCTTAATGGCCTCGCGACTTGGCATCCGGCTCCATGTTGCCAGAGTTGTTGTGCGCGATCCGAAGAAGCGGCGAAACGTCCCCCTGCCAGCGTCTCTCCTGACGAATGATTGGCAATCGGCCGTCATCGATCCACAAATCCATCTCGTCGTCGAGTTGATCGGCGGGACCACGACCGCGCGGGAGGTCGTTCTGTCCGCGCTGCAAGCAGGCAAACCAGTCGTCACCGCGAACAAAGCTCTTCTCTCGGCCCACGCGGAAGAGTTGTTCCAAGCCGCCCAAAATTTCGGCGCGAACCTCTATTATGAAGCGAGCGTGGCGGGCGGCATACCGATTATCAAAGTCCTTCGCGAAGGGCTGATTGGAAATCGAATCACGCGCCTGTACGGCATCGTCAATGGCACTTGCAACTACATCCTGACTCGAATGAAGCAGGAGGGCGCCGGATTTGAGGATGTGCTCGCGGACGCTCAGCGGCTCGGTTATGCCGAAGCCGAACCTTCCCTCGATGTCGATGGCCATGATGCCGCGCATAAAATCGGGATTCTCGCTTCACTCGCGCACGGTTTTTGGGTGAATCCAAAGGAAATTTACGTCGAAGGGATCCGGCCGGTCACGCAAATGGACATGCAATTCGCCGGCCAGCTCGGTTACACCATCAAATTGCTCGGCATTGTTAAACGTAATGATTCGCCCAGTCGCGGACCAGGCGCCGCCCATGCCTCACGCGTGCAAGTGACCGTCTACCCAGCGCTCGTTCCCAATCAGCACGTGCTGGCCAGTGTCAACGATGTGTTCAACGCGATTTATGTGCGCGGCGATATCGTCGGCGATACGCTTTATTACGGGCGCGGAGCTGGCCAGGACGCAACCGCCAGTGCGGTCCTGAGCGACCTCGCTGATGCCGCGCTGGATTTGAAGTCGGGCAACAAAAACCGGATCCCGCCGTTCGTGCCGCATGAACGCGCCGGTGCTGTGCTGCACATTGATGAAGTCGTTTCGCGCTATTACGTCCGCTTAACAGTGATTGACAAGCCAGGGACGCTCGCCAAAATCGCCGCGATTTTAGGCCGGGCCAAAATCGGGATTTCGTCCGTCATTCAACCCGAAGGACACGAAGGCGAAAGCGTGCCCTTGATTTTAATGATCCACGATGCGACGAATGCATCGATGCGCCGGGCTCTTGCCCAGATCACCCGGCTCGCCGTCGTTAAAGCGCCGCCACTCATGATTCGGGTAGAAAATTTCGAGTAACCGGCCGCCTCAATCGGCGCGCCGAAAACGTAATGAATCTCACGTTGCCCAAAACCGAGACCGTCCCGCCGCCGCACAGCCAGGCGCCTTTCCCTGTCTGGCCTGGCGTGATTCATCATTACTCGCGCTACCTCCCGGTTACCGCCGCAACGCCCATTATCACCCTTCACGAAGGGAATACGCCGCTCATCCGGGTGGAAAATTTTGTGGCCAGCTTCGGAGGCGAATTCGAACTTTGGCTCAAGTTCGAAGCCATGAATCCCACCTGTTCCTTCAAGGATCGCGGGATGACCATGGCCATCTCGAAAGCGCTCGAACGCGGAGCTCAAATCGTCATCTGCGCCAGCACCGGAAATACTTCCGCCTCGGCCGCCGCTTACGCCGCCCGCGCCAAAATGAAATGCGTGGTGCTCTTGCCTCACGGCAATATCGCGGTGGGCAAGCTCGCTCAAGCGCTCATGTACGGGGCGAACACCATCGCGATCGAAGGGAATTTTGACGCCGCCTTGCGCATCGTGCGCCAGTTGGGCGAAACCGGAAAAGTCGAAGTCGTCAACAGCATCAATCCCGTCCGCATCGAAGGGCAAAAAACAGCCGCGTTCGAAATCTGCGACCAACTCGGCCGGGCGCCCGATTTTCATTTCCTGCCGGTGGGCAACGCTGGAAACATCACGGCGTATTGGAAGGGGTTTAAGGAATATTACTCCGTGCGGAAAGCGGATCGATTGCCCAGGATGTTCGGCTTTCAAGCAGCGGGCGCCGCCCCGATTGTCGACGGCAAACCAATCGCAAATCCCGACACCGTCGCTTCGGCTATTCGCATTGGCAATCCCGCGAGCTGGACCGGCGCCACGAACGCGCTCACCGAGTCCAAAGGTCGGATTGACAAGGTCACCGATGCGGAAATCCTCGCGGCCTACAAATTGATCGCTCGATCAGAAGGGATCTTCGTCGAACCTGCCTGCGCCGCCCCGCTGGCTGGCCTCATTAAAGCCGCCAAAGCCGGGTTGATCCCGAATGGCAGCGTCATCACCGCCACCATGACCGGACACGGGCTGAAGGACCCCGATAACGCGATCAAAGAAGCCGGCTTCGAACCGATCGTCACCGAGGCGACCAAAGCCGCTGTCATGAAGGCAATCGGGTTGTAACTGTCATTAGTCCCCCCGATCATGCGAACTTCCTCACCGTTTCCGCTCTCGCTGCGCGGCCGCTAAAACCACAGCCGTTTTTTCAAAACGAATGTCTCTCATCGTTCAGAAATACGGAGGCACCTCCGTCGGCAACAGCGAACGAATCAAGCACGTCGCCGCGCGTGTCGCCAAATACCGCGCTCAAGGCGACCAGGTCGTTGTCGTCGTCTCCGCCATGAGCGGCGTCACCGACAACTTGATCAAGCTGGCCAAGGAAATCATGCCGCTGCCCAGCGAGCGCGAACTCGACATGCTCCTGGCTACGGGTGAACAAACCACCATTGCCCTAACCGCCATCGCGCTTCACGCGATCGGCGTCGATGCCATTTCACTCACCGGAGCGCAGGCTGGCATTGTGACGGACGGCGTGCACACGAAGGCCAAGATTAAAAACATCACGCCGAAACAGGTTCACGCACTGCTCGATTCAGGCAAGGTCGTCATCGTCGCGGGATTCCAAGGGCAGACTGCCGAAGGCCAAATCACGACGCTCGGACGCGGCGGTTCCGATCTCACTGCTATCGCGCTCGCCGCGGCGTTGAAAGCGGACCTCTGCCAGATTTACACCGATGTGGATGGCGTTTACACCGCTGATCCCCGCATTGTTCCCAGCGCGCGGAAGCTCCAGGAAATTTCCTACGACGAGATGCTCGAACTCGCGAGCCTTGGCGCCAAAGTCATGCAGTCCCGCTCGGTCGAGTTCGCGAAAAAATTCGGAGTGATTTTCGAAGTGCGCTCCAGCTTGAACGATAACCCAGGAACAATTGTGAAAGAAGAAACAGCCAGCATGGAAGACGTCGTCATTCGCGGCGTTTCCCTCGATAAAAATCAGGCCAAGATTACCTTGGTAGCCGTCCCGGACAAACCTGGCGTGGCGGCGCGGATCTTTAAAGCGCTCTCTGACGCGGCGATCAATGTGGATATGATCGTGCAGAATGTCAGCCACGGTTCCGGCATTCCCGCGACTGATCTTTCCTTCACCGTCGACAAACCTGATCTGCTCAAAGCTTCTAACGTAATCCAAAACTTGAAGAGCGAGATTGGTTATCGGGATGTCATTGCCGACGAGAAAATCGGCAAACTGTCCATCGTGGGAGTCGGGATGCGGAGCCATCACGGTGTGGCCGCCAAAATGTTCGAGTTGCTGGCGCAGGAAGGAATCAACATTGGAATGATTTCGACCAGCGAAATCAAAATCTCGGTCGTCATTGATCTGGATAAAGCCGAACGTGGCATGCGCGTCCTGCACGAGGCCTTTGTCTCCTGACCCCAAGTGGCTTCGAATTCATTCCGAAAGGCCTGTCCGATTTGCTCCTACTGTAACTACGCATCGAAAGGATGGTGAAGGCGTTTGGGAAAATGTTCGGCGGCCACACCGCTTCCATTTCGGTTTTGCCGCTCCAATAAACGCCTGATAAACCAAAGAAGTTTTTGTTTATTAAAACTGTTCGAAAAGCACAACCGCGAATTGACGCCAATGGACGCGAATAGAAGAGAGAGACGACACGTTTTCGAGCTTGCAGACTCGAGCGCGCACACTTGGCCCGTCTTGATTCGCGTTTATTAGCATTCATTAGCGGTTTGGGAGTCGGTTTTTCGAACCAGCCGGTGGAGCAGAACCGCGGCGAGCCGTCTCGTTTCGAAGCGACAGATGAATATTAACCTTGACCGAGCAGAGTCGAGCGCGTTCACCGCCGCGGTCGCTCACCTTGTACGGCGAGCGGACCGGTGCTTGCTGTTTCACGTCGGCTCCACTAATTTGTCACCGATGAGCGTTCAGGAAATCAAAGACAAACTAGCCACGCTCCCGCGAAAGGAACAAGACGAGGTGATCGCGTTCTTGTTCCAGCTCCGACATGCGGACGATTCAGATTGCCAGTCGGGTATTTCCCGAAGGTTACAGGACACCGAGCGCTCGCATTGGCTCTCACCAGATGAGTTTGAGCGGGAACTGGACAAGAAGGAACATCGATAGATCACGGTGTATTCCGTCTTTGTCCACCTCGACTTCTGGAGATCGTTCCGGCTCGAGGGGACCAGCGGAGGCGGATCATGAGCTTTATTCGTTCGCTTGCCGAGAATCCGAATACCCCTGGCGACTTTACTGATCGGGACGAGAGCTTGCGCACGCGCCAGATCAAGATCATCGGCCACTATGCCATTACGTATTGGGTAGATGATCCAGTCAACGCGGTGATGGTTGTGGGCGTGCAACCGGCTGACCAATGAGAAGTCGCCGAACCAAGTGACTGCAGCGAACGACGGGATTGCGCTCTCGTTTCATGTCGGGCGCGCTCGGCCCTGCGTCGTTGAGTTCTATCGTTGGGCGGAAAATCATGTCAACCATAGCACGCCGTGGTAAGTTGCCTCAATGCCGACCGTTCTAAGGATCGGATCATTTCGGTTTCACTTTTATTCTGACGAAGGACATGAGCCAACTCATAACCACATCCGCGCTTCCGACGGCGAGTGAAAATTCCGGCTCGAGCCGGACATCGGACTCGCCCACAATCGTGGAGTCCGAGCACATGATTTGCGCCGTATCGAACAGTTGGTTTTCGAACACCAGGAGCAATTGAGGAGAGCTTTCAATGAGTACCATCGCCGATAAAGGACCAGTCGCTACCGAGCCTGCCGCTGTCCGAGTCTGGGTTGAAGGGCGGACCATTTACGTAGAGCTGCACGATGGTCGGATCGTGGGCTTTCCGGCCGACCGGTTTCGCCGGCTCAAAGCGGCGAGCCAGGAGCAGCTTGCTAAAGTCCAACTTGAGCTCAACGGTTATGCTTTGCGCTGGGAAGAGCTCGATGAGGACATTACAGTTCCCGGAGTAGTCGCTGGCCGATTTCAGCTGCCACCTGTCTGAACGCCCAACCAACCGGTTGCAGTGAACGGCGGGACTGCGCCACTGTTACAAATGCAACGCCTTTGGCCCGCCGCCACTGACCCGGGTCGTTGGCCGGAGAACATTCCATGAGGACAGCTCCGCGCGAGAATGAGAAGCAGGCGCCACCGCAGCTTGTTGGGATATTGGCCGATGCTGTTGCCATTGGAGCGACTGCGTTCCGACTTGAGCCGAATCCACCCCACACGATGGCGTCGCTCGCAGCAGGTTCGCAGGCCGCAGAGATCGACTTCGAATCGTGGTCTGGGCGCGAGATGTTGGATTTCCTGCCCCCCCCGTTCCCCGGACCGTTCGTGTCGAGCATCGACAAAATGATCGATCAAGTCGTGCTCTCGATTCCCAATGCGGATCAGATTTCGGCTGCTGTTCTCAGCAGCCCCTTTCCCGGTCACACCGTTAACTTGGAGTGGCGGCGAGAGGCGTCCGGTGGCAGCTGGTAATTTTGACCGCAATTCGGGGTCGAGGGCTGGCTCTGGCCGCCGTTGTTCCGTTATTTCGACAAGCCTCCAAACGACTTGTATGCTCGCGCAGAGCCGAAGACGGATTGAGATCCATGGCAACGAGCTCCAGCGGCTGTGCCATCAAACGCACGTTGACCTCTTGATCCCGCACGCTACCCTCCAGTTGGATCAACCCGCAGATTCGGTGAACCCAAACACCGCGACGCACATCGGACCGTCTCCTCTTGAGCGGTTCGTTGCCTTGGGGATCAAGGCTACCGCATTCACTTTGATAGAGTTGCTGGTCGTAATTGCCACGATTTCGCTGCTCGCGGCCCTGTTGTTGCCGGCCTTAACCCAAGCCAAGAAAACCGCCCGGCTCTCGCAATGCCGAAACAACCTGCGGCAGATTGGACTGGGCTTAGCCATGTACGTTTCCGAAAACGGTTCGTATCCATACCAGGCAATTTGGATCTTTAACCCGCCCTCGGCCGATTTTTGGGCACATGCCATCCAGCCTTATACGAGCAGCGCGTGGACCAATGCCCTTTATCGCTGCTCCTTCGAACGCAAACGCTTTTTTGGAGCCGAGCTGTCAATTGTAACCCCGCTTACGTGGGCCGAACCGACCGGGAGTTATGGCTACAACGGTGGCGGAACTGGAATACCGACCAACAGAAACTTCGCTATTGTTGATCATACGCTTGGCCTCGGTCCTTTCTACACTCCAACGACAGCCGCCTGGTCAAAACTGGCCATCCGCGAGTCGGAAATTGTTGCTCCGGCAGATATGGTCGCTTTGGCGGATACAAGCCTGCATTTTTATTTCCTGCGTCCTCCTGGTTTCGTGCTAAAGACCCATGATGAAGATGGGATCAGCCACCCCGGCGGGTTCAATGTGAATTTTTGCGATGGCCATGTGGCTTATTTGAAGACGATGGATTTTCTTGGGCCGAATGATTCCTCACGCCGCCGCTGGAACAACGATCATGAACCGCACCCGGAGACATGGCCATAGGGCGGTTAAGCTGGACATCAGACCGGGGAACGTGACTCCATGGTCAGCGACTCAAACCACTATCACCTCAGCAAGGATCTTCTTTGGTTTTTTGTCGTGCCGAACCGGCCAATTCCTGATTTGATCAGCCAACCACCGCAGCGCTCACGGTCCGGCTCGTTCACGGAAGGTCGTCACGCTCACAACCGCTGCGATGGACCGCGCTTCGTTTGGCTGCGTCCGCAGCGCAGCCCGGCTGGCAAAACGCGGGTTAGAAGAACTGTAGCGCGAATCGTTATGAAAACACGGCCGCAAAACTTCAGCCGAAACGTCCCTGCCGCTTTCACTTTAATCGAACTGCTCGTCGTCATCGCGATCATCGCGATTTTGGCCGGCATGCTCCTTCCAGCTCTGGCCAAAGCAAAACAAAAAGCGCAAGCCATCCAATGCGTCAGCAACATCCGCCAAATCGTGCTCGGCACGAAAATGTATACGGACGACAACAACGGCAAACATATTGTTACGTACCTTTTCCCCCCTTACAGCAAAGGGCTGTTAACTTGGTTCCAGATCGTGCAGCCATATTTGAGCAGCACGAACGTATTGCTTTGCCCCGCGCGAAAAGGAAAGCCTTTAGAACTGGATAAGTGGGATGGAATTTCTGTGACCGCCCCGACCGTTTCGGACTACGCGATCAATCACCAGATGTGCGGCGAGTTGAGCAGTTACGTCGATTACCATCACAAACCCGAGGTGTCGGTCAGAAACCCAGCAGGCACAATTTTCATCACCGATTCGGGAACGCGAGCTGATGCGAATAAAAATCCAGCGGTGAATCCAAAATCCAAGACGAAACTCGGCGCCTGGATGTTAGGGGATGTGCAAGTGGGAGATTGTCCTGGCTGCGTGACAGGTGACAACCCCAATTGGTGCGGGCCGCACCTCCGGCACAATGAGAGGAGCAACAACGGCTTTGCCGATGGCCACGTTCAAGCGATGAAGCCGACTTGGTACTACGCGAGCACCCCCTGGCTCGACCCGCTCCGCGGCGGAAACTAGCTTTGGGGCCGCTCCATACTATGGCTCAATCGATCTTCCGAACCGGTCGCACTTGCAAATAGTATGAACCGACCCGTGGACCGACCCCTCACGGTTGTTCTGAAAAAGCATAGAGAAAGTTCAGCGTCCGCACATAAAGCGTTTCCCCGACGATCGCGGGCGTCGCGATAATCGGCTCGCCCAAATTATTTCGAGCCAGGACTTCTAACGTCTCCCCTGATTTGAGGATCGTGACCGCTCCGGATTGTGAGGCGACACATATTTTTCCCGCGGCGGCAACTGGCGACGAATAATAGTCGCCGACCACACCGATCCGTTCTTCCTGATAACAGGCGCGTCCGGTCTTGGCGTCGAACGACGAAACCAAGCCGCCGTTCTTGATTAGAAAAACCCGATGATCATAAAACAGCGGCGAGGGCACGTAGGGCAGCCCGCGCTTTTGTTTCCAGAGCACGCGGGTTGCGGTGACATCGCCCAGGCCGCCTGGGCGCACCGCGATCAGAACATTTTCTGAACTCGCGAAAATACGCGCGATCGATTCCCATTCGTCGCGCGTGGCAAACCCGTCTTTGTTCGCGTCGATGTATAGGAAATGTTGCCGAGCGGGCCCTGGCGGCGCTTCTTCACGCGTTAACCGGCCATCGTGATCGCGGTCACCTTGCTCGAGAAGGGCCTCGAACGTCGGTAGCGATCGACTACCCGCTCCGGGAGTCCACCCAGCCACAAAGATGAGCCCGTCCCCCGCGGCCGGCGAGGCGACCATCTCATTGGGCAAACCGTTGACGTGCCACCGGGCGGCGCCGGTCTTGAAATCATACGCGACCAGACGCAGCGTGCCTGGGAGCACGATCACTTCCGGACGGTCTGGTGGCCAAAACAGCGGCGTGGAGAAGCCGCGACGAAATTCATCACGAGCGGTTTTCCAAATTGTCTTTCCGGTCTGAGCGTCCACGGCGAGCAGGTAAGAATCAACATCCTGATCGGATGAGAGCACGACGCGGCCATCCGCGACAATGGGAGAAGTGCCCGCGCCATGCTGCGTGACGGGCACGGGCAGTGGTTTCCGCCAAATTTCCGTGCCCTCGAAATCATAAGCGGCCAGCCCAAACGCTCCGAAATAAACATAAACGCGTTGACCGTCCGTCGCTGGCGTGGAGGCGGCGGGGTTTCCGGTCGAGGCGCCGCGTTCGATTCGGCCGGGCGTTAGCGATCGCCGCCAACTGATTTTTCCATCGACTCGGTCGAGGCAAATCGTCTGAAGTTGTCCCTCCGCAAAACCGGTCAGGAAAATCTTATTGCCCCAAATGCAAGGCGAGGAATGGCCGCTCGGCAGCGCAGTTTTCCAGACCACGTTCGAGTTCGGGCCAAAATGAATAGGGAAATTGCCCGAGAGGCTCACGGCAGACCCATTCGGCCCACGAAACTGCGGCCAGGCATCGTCCGGGTGGCTCTGGGGCGAAAAGAAAGCCGCACAGATCGCGGCGAGAGCTATAGATCGACGCACAAGTATTGGCATAGCGATGGCGCAAAGCCTCTCACTCTTGATCCCTCTCCCCGCGCTGTTCAAGGCAACCGATGCACCAGCGCGGGGAGAGGGCAGGGAGAGGGGGGACTTTTGCAACGCTCATTAGGAGACGAATCATTTTTATATGCCAGGGTTCAACGCTGTCTTTCGACCGGCCAATGACAACTGACTTTGAACTCAGCGAAGCGGCGCTGCTTGCTTCAGGTAAACAATTAAATCGCGCACCTCGGCCGGACTGAATTGTTCGAGCAACCCTTCCGGCATCATGGAGAGTTCGTTTTGGTGGAGCGACTGGATTTCGTTGCGCGGAATCGTGAGTGTCTCCGTCTGGGTTGCGATCGTGACCGCATTCGGGTCCTGCTGTTTGAGGATGCCCGTGATGACGCGGTCATCCTTTGTTTCGAGCGTCCAAGCCCTGTAATCATTCGGGATGACAGCATTGGGGTCGACGATGTTTTGGAGGATGTAATCCAGGTCAGCGCGGTTCGAGCCAGTCAGGTTGGGCCCAACCTGGCCGCCGGCATCAAACAAGGTGTGGCATTGCTGGCAAGATTTTTCGAACAAAACTCTGCCAAGGGCCGGATCCGGCGGAGCGCCAGCAGCGAGAACAATGTTTTTGTAACGCTCGATCTCTTTCTGTTTATCCGCGCTCGACTCGCGCGCCACGCCCCAAACTTTTGCAATTTGCGCCTCGATTTGCGGATCTTTAAACGCGCGGAGTTGGCGAATCAGATCGGCGGTGAGGTCTTTCGCCGGGATTTGGGCGCGTTCGACCGCGGCCAGCAAACTCCTGGCGAATGAGCTGCGTGAGGCGAGCGTGCTGAGCGCATCGCGTTTTTCTTCGAGAGTCAGCCGCCCGTAGATGCCGAAGATTTTCTCGGGGGTTTTGGGATGATCAAACGCGGCGAGCCCGCGCAAGACCGCGCCCCGCAACGGGGGATCCGAGAGCAAATCCTGAAGGGTTGTCGCAAGACCCGGGTCCTTGACTTGCAAGAGCGATTCAAGAGCGCTGCGTCGTGCTGCCATGGGCGCGGAACGGTCGCGCAATTTTTCCAGCAGCGCGGCCATGGCTTGGGGGCTGCCGAAGGTCAATGAAAGAGCCAGAACGGCTTCGCGGATTTCGGAATTGTTGCTGCGGCTCAATTTCTTTTCGAGGTCTTCCCAACCTTTCGGCATGGGCACCTGGCGCCGGCCTTTCAACGCTTCATTCATCCCTTTCAAGATATCGAGCTGGAATTGGGGATCGTCATTTTGGCTAAGCACCTCGACGAGCGCCGGGAGAGGATCATCAGCGGGTTGGTCCTCGGCAAGGATGGATAGAGTTAAGAGCGAAAGGCCGAACCAAAGGAAGGCCAGAGGTCGAAGGGAATTTCGAAGGTGACACTGCGACCGACGGATTGGGTAGAGAGTCATGTGTGATCGATAGTTGTGGAACTCTCGTTGCAAGCGAAGTGAGCTCGCTCACTTCGCCTGCTGCAGCGGAAGACCGCAGCTGAGAATCGCGATTATTTTGCCGTGGCAACCTTTTGACTGGCTGCCATGCGGCGGGTGATGAATTCGCGAACGCGGGGAATTTTGGATTGGCTCAGGAGAATGATCGCGTGGGAGCTATCTTTGCCGACGCCGGGTTCGGCCGCATACCAATACATGAGCGGGAGATTATGGTCGTTGGCGTCTTCGGCATGAGCGACGAGCCCTGTCAGAACATTCCATCGTTTCTCGACTGGCGTTCGCTGCAATGCGGCGGCCAAATAAAGGCGGACGACCGGCGACGGATCGGTCTTGGCGAGATGCACAAATTCTTTCAAGGCGCTGTCGGATGGATTTTTAGTTTCAGCCAGGAATTGGATGGCCCAACCGCGGATGTACTCGCTTGGATTGCTGAGTGCGGCCAGGGCGGTGGTTTCTTTCAGTTCACCGGTGGCATCGAGCGCCCAGAGCGCGCGGAGTTGCCGCGACGGGTCGGAGTTCTTTTGCAGCATCGTTTCCAGCCGGGCCACTGTTCCATTTTGCAGCGCGTGTCGAGCGGCACGTTCCTGCAACAGCCGGCGCGCATGCCGCACGTACCATTCATTCGGGTTGAGTTGCAGATCCACCAATTCCGCGTCGGATTTTTTGGAAAGATCGACCGGAGTGAATTTCTGGTTGTTATAAACAATTTTAAAGATTCGGCCGTTGGTCCGGTCGTGACCGTTCACGTCGTTGTGGTGGCATTGGTTTTTGTCGTACCAATCGATCATGTAAACCGATCCGTCCTGGTCCGATTGCAGGTTGATGATTTGGGACCAGGTGTCGTTGAAATTAATGAGATCGGCCCCGTGACGGCAGACGAAGCTCGAGCCTGACCGTTCGGGAACATCCATGTTGATCCGGCTCCCATGGATGTTGTTCATAAAAAGCTTTCCCCAGTATTGCTCCGGCCAGCTGCGTCCCTGATAAACGAGCATTCCAGCGTGAGCGTGACCGCCGCCCAATGAGCCGCTGCTGCTGCGATCATTGTCGTTCCATTGGTTGCCGCGGTAATGCAAATGGTCCGCGACCGTTCTGATGTCGTCGTAGGTATAGGGATTAAAATGCTGGCCCGCCTGGCGCGTGTAACGGGCGCCTTGCACAATGTGGAACAGGTGCGGGATCACACAGGCTTCGATGAAGGCCTGGCCGTTGGCGTCAAAATCAATTCCCCATGGGTTGCTCGTGCCTTCGGCGAACACCTCGAAACGATGTTGGATCGGATGATACCGCCAAATGCCCCCGTTAATTTTAGCCCGCTCGCTGTCAGGCGCTCCGGGTTTGCCAACGTTTGAATGGGTAAAGATCCCGTGGCATCCGTAAAGCCATCCGTCCGGTCCCCACGTGAACGTGTTCAACGTTTCGTGCGTGTCTTGATAAGCCCAACCGTCGAGCAGAACTTCGGGCGGACCATCCGGTTTGTCATCGCCATTGCGATCGGGAATAAACATGAGATTCGGCGCGGCGCCGACCCAGACCCCGCCGAATCCAACTTCGAGCCCGCTGACGAGATTCAAGTTCTCGGCAAAGACAGTTTGCTTGTCGAACCGGCCGTCGCCATTCGCGTCTTCGAAAATCAAAATCCGATCTTGGCCCTGCCCCTCCGGCGCGCGGCGGGGATATGTATACGCTTCGGCGACCCAAAGCCGGCCCCGATCATCAATCGCAAACGCAATCGGCTGCTTCACGTCGGGCTCGCCCGCGAACAATTTTGCGGAAAAGCCCGGCGGCAAAACCATTTCCTTGGCGGCTTCCTCAGGAGAAAGCCCGGCGAACTTCATCGGCTGCGGGGCGGGAATCTTTTCCAGCGAAAAATCCGCGAGCTGAAGCGCATCCTTGAACTCGGGCTTTTGGTCGTGGAATTTGAAATCGTCAAAGTTGATGTGCGCCCAAGCGCCTTTGCGCTGGTCGACCAGGCGAATGAAAATTTCTTTGCCAATCTGATCGCGCAAATCGACCACGACCGGCCGGAGGTTTTCGCTATCGTATCCGCTTGCTTTAAAGAAAACGTTTTTCGTGTCGTTCCGGACCAATTCGACCCGCGTTTCCGGCAAGTGACCGCCGGCGATTAAGAAACTGGCAAACGGATGCACCACTTTGAAAGGCGCGGAAGTCAGTGTGCCCTCGGCATCGTCTCCATAGATTTCGTAAGTGCCGATCCAATATTGCCCTTCGTGCCGGCTTTTCATGTCGCCGCGCCGATGGGCAACCGTGTCGCCGCGGATCGGTTGCCGGAAGAAAGCGTTTCCGTCAGCGGTCCAGTCCGCCAAGGTTCCCGCTTCGAAATCTAAATTGAGCAGTTTGCCGTTTAAACCGAGCGGGCGAATGCCAGGGCGCGTCAGTTCAGTGGTTTTTTTTTCCGCTGGATTGTAAAGCTTCGGCTGGGCCTTTTTCCATTCCTGTTCGCTCACGATTTTCTTTTCGTGAATGAGAACGAAGACGCCTTTCTTGTTCCCGACGACAATGTCGGGGAGCCGGTCCGCATTCACATCGCCGACGACCACTTGTGTTCCGACACCCGAATCGTTGTCGATCAGGTACGGAACGAAATCGACGGAATGATCCGGACCGCGCACTAGCTTGAACCAGTAAAGCACCGCCTGGCCGCTCGGATCAGCATCGCCGTGAGCGCCGTGGGCCCAGAACCGTTTGCCCGTGACGATGTCCTTCAATCCATCGCCATCCATGTCGACCAAATCGAGCGCGTGAAGTTGAGAGAATTGAATGCCGTATTTGTTTTCGCTCGGCTCCTGGTTCATGAACCGGTGCTCTTTAAAGTGGGTCTCGCCGTTCTCGTTCATGTTCTCGAACCAGGCCAAGCCGTAACCATGGGCCGCAATGCTGCTGATGACATCGTTCCGTCCGTCGCCGTTGACGTCATAGACATAAATCTGCGCGCCACCTTGGCCGACGGGCGCTTTTGGATTGCCAAACATGGCCGCGTGCCGTTTCCAAGGTTGATCTCCCGCGAGTGAGGCGGGTTGTTCCCACCAGCCGTCCTTGTCCAGAATGTCTTTTTTGCCATCGCCGTTCACGTCGCCGATGCCAATCCCGTGCGTGAACCGTTCCCATGGGCCTTTCGGGCTGACTGCATGAAATTTCCAGGGACGGGCGGGATCATTCCAATCCGCTTCGACATAGCCGAAGTGCCCGCCGGAATTGCAGATGATCTCCGGTTTGCCGTCGCCGGTGATGTCTTCGAACGTGGGCGATTCGTTGTCGGTAGTTTCAAAAACGATGTGCCGCTGCCAATGGCCTTCGCGGCCGCGGGGATTTTCGTACCAGGAAGTTTCGGCGCCGGGGAAACCGATGATCAGAATGTCAGCCCAGCCGTCGCGGTTAAAATCGTAGGTGAAGGCGAAGAAATTATCCGAGTAAGTGTTGTTCTTGCCGAGAGCGCCTTCGAATCCCGGAATCGTTTCTTCGGACCCGTCATCCTTCTTCAGTTTGAAGGTGTGGGTGGCGGGAGAGTACTCATGCCGGTTTTTGAAGTCCGGCCCTTCGTACCAATACGGGCCGGAAACGACATCCATTTTGCCGTCATGATTGAAGTCGCCGAAGGTCGCGCCCTCCGCCCAGAATTTGTCGGTGAGCTGGATTTTTTTGAATTGGTGAATCGCGAATTCCTCGGCCGAGGCAACTGCTGCGGTCGACAGGAGGACCACAAGGGCAATGGGGACTTTGGACATGTTCATATTTGTGTCAACGTTTCTGCGGAGGGTCAAAGGGAATTTCGAGGGCCAGGTTGTCGGGTGTCGGATGAATCGGGACGGACGCAGCGCGATTGATCTTTGAACGGACGGATGGGAACGGGGAGCTATTCAAAACCGCCCGAGTGGAACGCGCTCCGCTGGTTCGAATTTCAATCTCGAATTTGAAATTCCAGATCTGCGTGGGAGATCTGCGTGGGAGCCTTGACACATGCGAGTTCACTGTTATTCTCCCCCATTCCGTGACAACGGGAGCTTGCGGCGGGAACGCCAGGGCTGCTGGATTTCGTCACCCATTTGAATCTGAACACATGAAACGCACTTATCAGCCGTCGAAACGGCGGCGGCAACGGCAACACGGCTTTATGAGCCGCAACTCAACCAAGAGCGGCCGGGCCATTTTGGCCAATCGCCGGCGTGTTGGCCGAAAACGTTTAACCCCGGTTTAATCCGCTGGCCCATGTTTCATGACGGGGAACCGGTCGGGCCGATTACGGCTGACGCGCGAGATGCGGCTGAACCGATCGAGCGACTTTGCGGAAATCAAAGCGCGCGGCCGGCGGTTGGTGCGAGGCTGTTTGATCGCGAATTGGAAGGAGCGCGAGGGCTTCTCCCGGATCGGGTTCATCACGAGCCGAAAGATCGGTAACGCTGTCACCCGCGTCCGAGCGCGCCGGCTGATGCGAGAAGCGTTTCGGTTGCACCAATACGATTTGGCCCGGACGGTTGATCTGGTTCTCATTGCCCGGCCTTCCATTGCGGGAAAATCGTTCGGCCAGGTCGAGCAGGATTATCTCGAGATTTTACGCCAAGGGAATTTATGGAAAAAAACCGACTGAATCCACTTCAGCGGCTGCTCGTTTTGTTCCTCCATTGCTATCGATGGTTTCTCTCTCCTGCAAAAGCGGTTTTGTTCGGCCCGCTCGGGCGCTGCCGATTCACCCCAAGCTGTTCCGAATATGCGCTCGCGGCCGTCCGGGAGCATGGCGCGTTTCTCGGAAGCTGGCTCGCGCTGAAACGCCTGGCGCGGTGCCATCCCTGGAGCGAAGCCGGGTTTGACCCGGTGCCGCGATGCTCCGGCCAAAAACACCGGCAAGCCCACTGATTTCATTGAATGGACCGTAAATCTGCCATTGTCCTGCTCGCTTGTTTCCTTCTGTTGATGCTGTGGTATCCAGCGGTGAACCACTTTTTTCCCCCGGTTCCACTGCCGAAAACCAACACCGTTTCGCGACTCAGTCCGACCAATCACACTGGCGTGACAGCGCCCACCGCGGCTTCCAATGAGACGGTGATTGCCAGCAACCGGGGCGCTTCCAATTTGCCGCCCATGCAAGTCGAAGGGCCGGAACAGCTGGTTGTGCTCGAAAACGAAAACGCGATCTACACCTTCACCTCGATCGGCGGCGGACTGAAATCGGTCGCTCTGAAACACTATGCGGCGAATGTCACGTGCGATAAAAAACAACGGGCCGCCTCCACCAATTACGCGACGCTCAATTCGCCTGCGCCAGTGGCCGCGTTCGCTTTGGTCGGACCGAACGGTTTGCTTGCGAAAAGCGGATTTCAGCTGACGCGTGATGGCGATTCGGTGCGAGCGGAATACGCGGGGTCGAACGGACTTCGGATCGTCAAGGAGTACCGGCTCGGAACGAACTATTTGTTGCAGGCGCACGTTCGGCTGGAGAACCAGTCGAATGAGCCGCTCCCAATTCCCGCGCTCGAGTGGGTCATCGGCGCCGCGACGCCGATCGGACGGCGGGACGAAACCCTCTCACTCGGATCGCACTGGTACAACGGCCGGAGCGATTATACTGTGAACCAAGCGTGGTTTGCGAATCGGACCTTTGGTTGTTTGCCCGGGACCACGCGCGACATCTATTTGGCGGGTGAAAGCAACGTGGTTTGGGCGGCGGTGAATAATCAGTTCTTCACGATGATTGCCGAGCCCAAGCAGCCGGCGCCGCAAATCGTTTCGCGCCGGGTCGATTTGCCCGCTCCTTCCTTGAAGGAATTGGAAGCAAACCCGAAATGGTTCGCCCATCCGTTCGGCTATCAAACCGCCCTTCTCTACCCGGCCGTTCAATTGAGCCCAGGCCAGAATGTCCAGCGCGATTACCAGCTGTATGCCGGCCCGAAGAAATACAACACGCTCTCCCGGCTCGGCGCCAACGAAGATCTGGTCATGGGGTTCGGCGGCTTTTTTGGATTTTTCGCCAAGGCGCTGCTGCTTTCGATGAACGGGCTGGCGGCTTTGGGAATTTCGTACGGGCTAACCATCATCGTCATCACGGTCGTGATTAAATTGTTGTTTTGGCCCCTGACCCAGGCGAGCACGCAATCGATGAAGCGGATGCAAGCGTTGCAGCCGCAAATGAAGGCGCTTCAGGAAAAGTACAAGGACGACCCGAAAAAGATGCAGATGAAGCTGATGGAATTCATGAAGGAAAACAAGGTGAGCCCGCTGGGCGGGTGCTTGCCGATGTTGCTTCAGATTCCGGTGTTCCTCGGCTTTTATCGAATGCTGCAAAGCGCAATCGAATTGCGCGGCGCCTCGTTTCTCTGGGCTTGCGATCTTTCCCAGCCGGACACGGTCGCCATGCTGCCGGGACTGAATTTTCCGATAAATCCGCTGCCGTTGCTCATGGGCGTCACGATGCTTTGGCAAAGTTCGCTCACGCCGCCGTCACCCGGCGTTGATCCGATGCAGCAGAAAATGATGCGCTACATGCCGCTCATGTTTATGGTTTTTCTCTATAATTTTTCGGCGGGGTTAACCCTTTACTGGACGGTGCAGAATCTGTTAACTATCGCGCAAATGAAACTGACCAAAGCCAGCGGCGGTGCGCCTGGCGCCGGTCCTCCAGCCACTCCTGGAGGTCCCCGGCAGATGCCGCCGAAAAAGAAGTTCTAACGGCTTTGGTCGATTCACACGCTGACGCTATGCCTGCTGAACCAAAAGATATCCTTCAGAAACTTTTGCAGACACTCGGGTTCGACGTCGCGGTCGAACAGCACACGCTCGATGAAGGCATTCTGCTCGATGTCAAAACGGACGACCCCGGCCGCTTGATCGGACGGCAGGGCCAGACGCTAAGCGAGCTGCAATACATCACCAACCGCGTGATTTTCCATGAAGACGTCAATGCCCCCAAGGTCACCGTCGACGTTGCGTCCTATCGCGCCCAAGCTCGGGAAGCGCTCGTTAACAAGGCGCGTGAAGCCGCGGAAAAAGTCCGGCGCTGGGGGGATATCGTCGAACTTGAGCCGCTCAATGCGTTCGATCGCCGGATCATTCACAACGCGCTGAAGGACGATCCCGCCATCGAAACAAAAAGCGTCGAGGTTGAAGGCACGCAAAAGAAGGCGATCATTCTCCGGCCCAAACACTGAAGAATTTCAAATTTCAGATTTCAGATTTGAGATTTTAAATTTTAGATTCGGCTGAAAGAATTTTGGATTTCGAATCTTCGCTGGTCCGGTCTGCCATTTGCCATCTACCATCTGCCATTTGCCATCTCTTCACTCTCCCGCCCATCCTTTCAGGTAAGCCAAAATCAGTTCGGGCAAATCGTTGCTGTATCCGCCTTCGAGCACGCTAAACGCTGGAAGGCCCGACTTGCGGATCATTTCTCCGAGCCAATAAAAGTCCTCCTTCTCGAGCGGTTCATCGCACAACGGATCGCGTCGATACGCATCGAAGCCGGCTGAAACTCCAATCAAATCCGGCTTGAACTGTTTCAAATCGGCGAATGCCTGTTCCAACGCGGCACGATATTTTTCGCGCGGCGAGTGCGGCGGCATTGGATAGTTGTGGCAGTTTCGCACCGATTGCGTGCCGGTGCCTGGATACGCGGGGTGTTGGTGGACGGAGAAAAAGGCGCAGCCAGGTTGATCCAGCAGAATTGCTTCGGTCCCATTTCCGTGGTGCACATCGAAGTCAAAGACCGCCACCTTCCCGATTCCTTTCGCCCGCGCTTCGAGCACCGCGATCGCAACCGAGCTGAGGTAGCAAAACCCCATCGCCCGATTTTTTGTGGCATGGTGTCCGGGCGGCCTTAAAAGGCTAAAGGCGCGCTCTCCTTTTCCAGCCGCTGCCAGAGCCATCAAACCGCCGCCGGCGGAGCGACGCGCATGTTCGTTGATCTTCGGATACGCTGGAGTGTCCGCATCGAAATCGCTGGCCGGATTCGCCAGAGCTCGCAAATGCTCTGGCGTATGGGCTCGGAGCAACGCTTCTTCCGGCGCAGGTTCGGGTTGGGCCCACGCCAGCGGCAAGTCGGTTTGGGCGCGCAACCGTTCAACCGTCCCGCTGATTCGCTGCGGCCGCTCGGGGTGACCTGTCTGCGAATATTCCGTGCAGCGTGGGTCAGTAATGATCTGAAGCGGCTTTGCCATTTGGCTAAGAAAATCGCCGCACGCAAAAAAAGCCAGCGCAGAATTCGGCCGCAGTTGAACAGCGTTGCCAAACCCGTCCGAACCCGTAGGATGCTCTGCCGTGATCAAGCATTTCCGCTGCGCGGCTGCTGGTTTGGACGCGGATTGCCGCCGATCTTAGCGCACGATGGACCACAAAGTTCAGCTCGAAATTTTTGAAGGACCGCTCGATCTCCTTCTCTATTTGGTGAAGAAGGAGGAAGTCGATATTTACGAGGTCAACCTGACCAAAATCGCCACCCAATTCATCGAATACGTCGAAGCCATGCGCCGGCTTGACCTCGACGTGGCCGGTGAGTTTTTGGTTATGGCCGCGACACTGATGTACATCAAAAGCCGCGAACTCCTGCCGGTCGACCAACAGGTCCAGGTCGAAGAAGAGGAAGGCAATGATCCGCGCTGGGAGCTCATTCGCCAGTTGGTCGAATATAAAAAATTCAAAGACGCCGCCAGCCGTTTGCAGGAACGGGAAGCGCTCCAGGAAAGCATTTACCCGCGTGTCCCTGGCAAACCCGATTTTGCGGCCGATCGCCCGGCGCCGAAATCCGATGCTTCACTGATCGATCTGATCAACGCGGTGACGGTGATTCTGAAACGCTTTCAGGAGCGAGCCGGTTCGCTCCGGGATGTTTTCGAGGACAGATGGACAGTCAGCGAAAAAATCGAAGCTCTGCTGAACCTGCTGCAGAACCGCGCCCGGTTAAAATTTTCCGAGCTGTTCGAGGGCAGCACGAGCCGGTCGGAAGTGGTGGTGACATTTTTAGCTCTGCTCGAGTTGATTCGTTTGAAAAAATGCACCGCTCGCCAGCCGGAACCGTTTAGTGAAATTGAAATCAGCCCGGCCCAGCCGCCGCCGGCGCCCACGGCAGAACCAGAAGCTCCTCCCGCCACGTAAATCATGGAATTGAAATTCATTTTAGAATCGATCCTGTTCGCTTCCCAAAAGCCGCTCAGCTCGCGCGAGCTTCGGGAGTTGCTCGCCAAAGCGGCCGAACACGGCGCGGAAGCGCTTCCGTTTAAAAAAACCAAAGACGAAGAGATCCAAGCTGCGCTGACGGAATTGGAAAACGATTTCGCTGGCTGGCAACGGAGTTTTCGATTGGCCTGCGTGGCTGGGGCGTGGCAATTCGTGAGTCAACCGGAATTCTTGCCGTGGCTGAAAGCTCTCGTTGGCGAAAAGAACCGTCCCGCGCGGCTGTCGCAACCAGCCCTCGAAACTCTCGCCATTATCGCTTACCGGCAGCCGTTGACTCGCGCTGAGATCGAGCAAATTCGCGGCGTCTCCGTCGACGGCGTCATGCAAACGTTGGTCGAGCGCGCGCTAGTTGAACCGGTTGGCCGTGCGGAAGTCGTCGGCCGGCCCATCACTTACGGCACGACCGCGTTGTTCCTCGAGTATTTCGGCCTGCGCGGTCTGGAAGAACTCCCCGCGGCCGATGAGCTCCGCCGAATTCCCGTGACCCGTCCTGAATCTCTTCTCACGGTTGATCCCGGGCTGGCGACCGCTCCTCCAGACGCTTTGCACGAAACTCCCGCCGCCCCGGCGCCGGAAACTCAACCCACTCCGGAACCCACCCGCGCTGATCCGGCCCAGCCCGAGCACACCGGAACATGAGCCTTCAGCAACATCGAAAGCTCATTGACGAGCTCGACGCAAAAATTGTCAAGCTGCTCAATGAGCGAACCAAGCATGTGCTCGAGATCGGCGCGATCAAAGTCAAAGCGGGCGAGGAAATTTACGCCCCGCATCGCGAACTCGCTGTCATCGAGCGGGTCTGCAAGTTGAATGCAGGCCCAATTACGAATGATTCGCTGCGCGCCATCTATCGCGAAATCATGTCGAGCGCGCTGTCGCTTGAAAAATCGATGACGATTGCGTATTTCGGGCCGGAAGCGACTTTCACGCATCAAGCGGCGATTCGCCGGTTCGGGGCCAGCCTCAAGTACAGCCCACAAAAAACAATCGCCGACGTTTTTGCCGAGGTCACTAAAAACCGCGCGGACTACGGCGTCGTGCCCGTCGAGAATTCGACCGAAGGCGTGGTCACGCACACGCTCGACATGTTTGTCGACAGCGACCTCAAAATCGTTGCCCAAATCATTCTGCCGATCCAGCAGTGCCTGCTGGGCCGCGGCAAGCTGAGCGACATTCGCAAAGTTTATTCCCATCCCCAGGCGCTCGCCCAATGCCGGATTTGGCTGCAACGGTGCATGGCGCACGCGGAAATCGTCGAGACTTCTTCCACCACGCGCGCGGCTGAATTGGCCGCCTCAGAAAAATATGCGGCGGCCATCGCCAGTTCTCTTGCGGCGGAACGCTACAACGTTCCCATTCTGGAAATGAACATCCAGGACAATTCCATTAACGCCACGCGGTTCCTCGTGCTCGGCCGCCAGTGCAGCCCGCCCACTGGCCGGGACCGGACGAGCATGATGTTCAGCATCGCGGATGAAGTCGGCGCGTTGCACCGGGCGCTGGCGCCGATCCGCCGCTACAAATTGAACATGACTCGAATCGAGTCGCGGCCGAGCAAACGGAAAGCTTGGGAATACTTCTTCTTCATCGATTGCGACGGGCACATCGCTCAAAAGCCTGTCGCCAGCGCCGTCGAACATCTCCGGAAGCATTGCAACTTTGTGAAGGTCCTCGGTTCTTATCCGAAAGCCGAATAAAGCCATGCCGACCTTTCCGTCCCGGTCCAAGGTTGGTGGGGCGAGCCAACTGGCGAGCCGGCCCGCTTCGCACCGAGTCCGCGCGCGGAGCGTTTTTGATCTCGAGATAGCCGGCCTCCAGGCGGTGCGCGCTCAAATCGACGAACAGTTTGATGCCACTGTCGAGCTGGTGCTCGCGGCTGTCCGCAAACGAAACAAAATCGTCGTGGTCGGCGTGGGCAAGTCTGGGAACATCGGGTTGAAGATTGCCGCCACCTTCAACAGCATCGGGGCCAGCAGCGTGGTGCTCAACAGCGTCGATGCCTTGCACGGCGATCTCGGAATGGTCAACGACGGCGATGTGGTTCTGCTGCTGAGCTATTCCGGTGAAACCGAAGAGCTGTTGAATTTGTTGCCCGCCCTAAAACGTTTTTCCGTGAAGATCATTGCCATGACCGGCTCGCCGCGTTCCCGAGCTGCCCGCTGCAGCGATTTGCTGTTGAACGTAAAAGTCCCGCGCGAAGCTTGCCCTTTCAACCTCGCTCCAACCAGCAGCACCACCGCGATGTTGGTGATGGGAGATGCCCTCGCCATGGCATTGCTCCACGCCAGCGGCTTTGGCAAACAACAGTTCGCCAAGCACCATCCCGGCGGCGCCATCGGTCGCTCCCTCCTGCTTCGCGTCGCTGACATCATGCGGCCGCACGAACGCCATGCTGTCGCCCCGGAAAATCTCACCGTGCGCGAGGCGCTTGCGATCATGACGCAAGCGAGGTCAGGAACAGTGAGCGTGACCAATGCGCGGGGGAAATTGGTCGGCGTTTTTACGGACGGCGATTTGCGCCGGCGCCTGGCCGATGGGAATGAGTTTTTAGCTCAACCGCTCTCGTCCGTGATGACTAAACGACCAGTGGTCATCCGGGACGACGCACTCGCGGCTGAAGCTTTGAAAATCTTCAACGAACGGAACATTGACGATTTGATAGTCGTGAACTCGAAGATGCAGCCAGTTGGCCTGATCGATTCTCAGGACCTGCCCAAACTGAAATTAGCTTAACCTAACGAAAGCACCATGGAGTTGGTCAATCTCGCTGAAGTCTCGGCCCGACACCGCTGAGCTCACCCACACGAGTTCTTGCGGGTGGGCGGCTCACGCCCGGTGGTTTGGTGGAAGAACCAGGGGAAGATTAAAAGAACGAAGGCCGCACTTCGATGATATCACCCGGCTGTAGAAACCAAGATCCAGGCGTTCGCATTTCTGGCTCGAAGGTTAACACTTTCATTTCGCTGCCACGCGTGAATTCGATATTGCGGCGATTTGCCTTCGAACTGAATCCACCCGCAACTGCCAGCGCGTCGATGACCGTCCAGTGTTCATTCGGTGGCAAATCGTAGCGCCCTGGCTTATTAACTTCCCCCAAAACGATCACCGCCGCCCGTGCCCGTCGCGTCGGTTGCTGGTTCATAGATGCCGCAGTGTTTGTGTGAAGCTCGGCCTCAGCCTGAGAAATCGCCCGGTTCAGTTGCTGCACTTGCGGGTGCTGGTCTGTATACCGTTGTTTTGCGTCCTTCAACTCGGCCTGCAATTCTTGCAAATGCTGAATCAACGGTCGTGATTCGGAATCCACACCAGGGCGCACTCCCGACGCGTCCCTTTTCGCTGGGCTGAATAGCTCCGCTGAAGGGCTCGTGCCGGGCAGGTTAGCTGCTGAATCGATGACCCGTTTCGCGCCCAAAGTCTGCATCGCCGCGTCGACTGACTTGAGTTCGTCGCGGCCCGCCCGGATCAAAATCATTCCGTTGGCCGGATTGAAGATGAGGGATTTGCCATGTTGATCGAGATTCACGTCCAGTTGCCGCAAAACCTGGCGCAGTTGCTTTTCGATTTCTCCGTGATTGTCCGCGCGAATGGTTAGCCCGAACGTCTGCTGAAAATTCTTCAACAGGGTTTCCGTCTCGGCCTGAAACACGCGTGTCTCGAGTGTTTCTTTCGCGAACCCCTGGGTTGAATCGGTCGGGCGTTTCGCGGCGGAAAATACAATAGCGTAGGGCTGAATCGAATATTCCATCGGCAGAGGCGAGACTTGCACGATCGCGTCCAAAAGGTCTCTCAAGGAAACGTTCCGGAGGGGAAGAGTAAACCGGATCGCCAAATCATCAATTGCCAGCTCGTTCGAGGAAGCGTTTGACGCCGCCGCAGCCGGCGCCGACCCGCGCGGGCTGATCAGGAACTGAATTCCTTTGTGCTGCGGATCCAATTCCTGTGATTTCTCGGCGAGTTGTTCCAGCACCTTTCGCAAAGGAATCCCGTCATAAGTCACCTCTGCCAATTTTATTTGCTCCAAATTATGGCGGATCCGAGCAGCGGCTGCGGACCCGAAGTCGCTCGCGCGATTTTCCGGGCCGGGAGTTGGTGACTGAGCCAGCCCATACCGAGCCGCCAACTCAGGATCGATCCTCCCATATCGCGCCGCCAACTCAGGGTCGATTGTAGGAGGTTGTTTTGGCGGGACAGCCAAACCGTATCGCTTCGCCAAGGCCGGATCCATTGTGTAGGTGTAGGGAGATGGCCTTTCTGCCGCCGGCTTGTCCGGCGCCGGTCCAGCCAAAAAGACTACCCCATAACCGGTGACCTCATAATGAACCGGGCGATCCGCGACTTTGGTGATCGCGTCGAGCACGTCCACGAGCCGAACCTGGCGCAACGGCTGCGTGAAGCGGATGATTGTTCGCCCCAACTTGTTGACAGGTTGATCTTCGCTGGACGCGCTTTGGCGGTCGCTGATCAAGAAATTTACTCCGTTTTTGTGGAGGTCTTGGGATCGCGAAATGTGACTCAGGGCCGTCACGACGTCAGCGAGCGCAACCCCAGCGAAGTTCGCTTCGGGAATGATGATCTCATTCAATCGCTCGGCAATAGGCATGCTGGGAGCTGGGGAAGTTTGTTTCCTCGAAGTCTCTTGCGTCGCGGATCCCCGGTCGGCCGCAGCGGCAGGTTGAGAATCGACCAATGCGAAGAGCGCGATTCCGGCGAGGGAATTCTTTATTGTAGACTGCCATGATTTCATATCACCTCCGGGGATTCTGAGTTGAGTTTCTGCCCAAACAGCAGGGGCAACCGATGAGGCCAACAACAAGAAAGTTCCAGCCAAGAGCTCGATTCCGCTTGAGCGCGAGCCGGACCAAGAAGCTCGTTTTAAATTCAACAAATGCTGAACGCGCCGGCCCAAACTTGATCTAAAGGCCGAGATTCCAAGCCAGCCCAAAGAACGTTCCTGCGCGATCTCCTTTCCATAGCGCACGAGGCACTGAGCGAGTCTCGTCGGGCCGCCTTCCAAAAGGGCGCTCGCTTCGTCCGCGGCGGCTTCAGAAACGTCGCGCAAATAGCGCCGCCCCCACCAAACCAACGGGTGCCACCAAGCGAGAGCCACTGCTGTTTCAGCGATCCAATTCCAGAGCGGGTCACGCAATGCGAGATGGGCCAGTTCGTGGGCGAGCATGACCTTTTGTTCCTCGATCTCGAACCGCTGATCAAAATCGATCGGCAGAATGATGGTTGGCTTCCACACCCCAAAAGCCGCCGGTCCGGTGATTCTGCGCGAATTCAGAACGCGAAACTTTCCACGGTAATTCAGTTGCCGGGCGATCTCCGAAGCGAGCGCTGAAACCGCGCAGGATGCCGGCTCGGTTTGGCGTTTTTCGAAAAACCAAACCATAATCTGGGCCGCGCCGAACCGGAAAAGAAGCAACATCGCTCCCGAGACCCAAAGAACTAATGGCCAGAAGATCGCCGTCCTTCTCGACTCGCGCTCCGTGGCTTGAGTCAAGGGAGCGGGGCTCGTTTGTGCCAACCGATCATCTGATATCGGCTGGGCGGGATTTGCAGGCGAAACCTGAGTCTTGGCAGGCGCAATCGTATCCTGTTTCTCGCTCTTTAAATCAGTTCGAACGCGCGTCTGTTTTTGAGAAATGTCAGCCGTGGATCGCTGGTCCCAGGACGCCTCTTCCAAAATCAATCGGCAGCGATACGCCAGGTAATGAGGCAGGTCAGTGACCTGAAATAGAACGATGACACAAACGCTGAGGAGGGACGCTTGCGTCAGGGCGCGCCGGCGCCGCAACGAGCTGCAAAGAAGCTGCGCCAGACCCGCGCCCAGAATAGCGAGCGCGAGCGCCGCGGCCAGAGTTCCAAACCAAGCTGCCCAGAACGAAAGAGACAAGGAGGTCATTTGTGTTTCTTGTGATGCGCGATCAGCTTTTCCAAACGGGCGAGTTCGTCCGGGCTGACGTCGCGCGATGTGAGCAGATGGTTCACGAGGCTGGACAAGCTTCCGGCGTAGAGTTTGTCCACCACATGATTCGCCATGCTGCGCGAAACCGCATCCGCTGCGACGGCCGGTTCGTAAACGAAGGACCGCCCCTCATTGTGATGCCGGACTAAGCCGCGGTTTTCCATTTTGCGGAGCATCGTTGCGATCGTGGTATAGGCGAGCTCCCGATGTTGGAGGGCCTCGTGAACCTCCGCGACGGTGGCATGCTGCCGGGCCCAGAGGACTTGGAGGATTTGGAGTTGAAGATCTCCGAGGCGATGGATGCGGGGCGATTTCACGGCAGCTAAATGTGGCAACGACCAGAGTAATACTACTCAGGTAATAGATTGTCAAGAGCTGCCGCAGGAGCGACCGACCCCGCTTTACTTTTTCTTGAGCGTGGAGAGGTACTCCACCAAATCCACCAGCTCTTGCGTCGTCATCGTCTGCTGCAGTCCCGCCGGCATGATCGACAATTTCATTTGCCGGCGCTTTGCCACGTCGGACTTTTTGACGTGAGTCACAGCCCCAGCCTGGGCTTTGACCACCAGTTCGTCGGCAGTGTCGCTCGCGATGATCCCCGTCAGTTCATCCCCATTTTTTAACTCAATCTCGAAGCCTTCATAGCCGAATGAAATTCCCGCGCTCGGATCGAGAATCGCTGTGTAAATAGCATCCTTGCCGAGCTTCGTTCCAATCTCGGAGAGGCTGGGACCGAAATCAGCGCCTCGCCCATTGATCTGGTGGCATGTGCTGCAAACTGTTTCCGCTTTAAAGAAAATGGCTTCGCCTCGTTTGGCATCGCCCGTCCTCTTGGCTAATTCCGAAATGGGAGGCAGCGGTTCGGCGGAGCGCGCTCGAGGCAACGGCAGCACCTCGGCAGACTCTTTTTGGATGGCCGCCCAGTGGGACAGGTTCAATTCTGTGCTGGTCACGAGGCGCAAGTCGTTCGGCAGCTTTTCCTTTTTGGCCAAATCGAGCAACGCCAATGCCCCAGCTTCCGTTTGCGCTAATGAGCGCACGGCGGCTTGCCGCACCTGCAAATCGCGTTTGGCGTCGCTGACGACGGGCAAAAGGATCGGGACGACCTTTTTGTCACCCGTTTTGCCGAGCAACTCCGCAGCGCTGCCAGCGACTTGCGGGACCGGGCTCGCCACGGCTTTTTCAAGCAAATCCAATCTGCCGTTCGCCACAATGAGACGGACCGCATCAGAACTCTCTGGAGCATTTGGCTGCGCCAGCAGTTGTTCGAGGAGGTCAGGCTCCTTTCCTTGGATGTGAAAGTCGCGAACGATCTGGAGGAAGTAAGGCGTTCCTCTCGTTTGATCGAGGATGTTCAGCACCGCATTCTTCAGGGACGAATTATTTTCGATGTCCGCGCCTTTCAATCGGGATAAGGCCTCGACCGCAATTCGGGTCCGATCCGGAAGAGCGCCGTCCGGCGTTTCTCCTGCCAGCAACCCGGAGCCCATCCTCGCGAGAATCCCGCAACAACAGAGCAAACGAAGGATTTTGATCATGTTCTTTTTTTAGACGTATGAGAGGACATCACCTTCAAATGAGAGAAGCATTCCATAACATTCCGGCGCTGGCCAGGAACCAATCAGAAAGCGTGGACGATCCGCAACCCCCGCATTACGCTTGCGTCATGAAAACTTCCTTGTCCTTTCTTGCCGCCGCACTGTTGAGCGTGGCAATAATGGCTGGCCAAACCGACACCACGGAAAGCATGTCGAAACTCCATCAAAAACCGCGATACCTGCGCGCAAAATCGACGCAAACATTCGAGGTCAATTATTTGATTTTCCTGCCTCAAGGATACGACCGCAAGGCAGAGAAACGCTGGCCGCTGATTCTGTTTTTGCACGGGGCGGGTGAGCGCGGCACGAATCTGACTTTGGTGGCGCGCCATGGCCCGCCGAAGATCGTAAAGGATAAGCCGAATTTTCCGTTTGTGGTTGTTTCGCCGCAATGCGCCAGCGGCCAGCATTGGTCGAACGACGCGCTGCTGGCATTGCTGGGCAAGATCGTGAAAAAGGAAGCGATTGATCCTGATCGGGTCTATTTAACGGGGTTGAGCATGGGAGGGTATGGCACGTGGAGTCTGGGCTTGCAGGAACCACAGATGTTCGCGGCCATTGCGCCGATTTGTGGCGGCGGCGACACGATCTCAATTTTATTGCCCGATCCGGCGAAGCAAAAAGCTTTGCGGACCTTGCCGGTTTGGGCATTTCACGGCGGCAAAGATCCAGCGGTGAACATTTCGGAATCGCGGCGAATGATCGATGCCTTGCACCAGATCAAGAACCAAGCGGAGCTGACGGTTTACCCCGAAGCTGGCCACGATTCCTGGACCGAGACGTACAACAACCCTAAGTTCTACGACTGGCTTTTATCGCACACGCTCAAGGACCGTCCTTGAGGGGGCGGTCGATGCTATTGCACAGGTTGCCTGCTGTTTCATTGGTGGTTGAGAATGACCCGAGTCGGGGCGAACCGGTTTCAATCTTGACGTTGCGCTGGGTGGCGAGTGCAATCCGTCCATGAAACCACAGCTCTTCCAGATTAATCGTCGTCGTTTCCTCAAAGCCGCCGCCGGGATTACTGCGGCCACGGGCGTGCCCGGATGGTTTGTAGAACTCGAAGAAGCCCATGCCGCGCAGCCCAAGGCAATCGGGCCAAATGATCGGCCCAGCATCGCGCTGGTTGGTTGCGGCGGCCAAGGCCGTGGCGACTGCGGCGGCGCCGCGAATTATGCGAATGTAGTCGCCGTCTGCGACGTGGACGAGAGCCATGCCGAAGCCGCGGCGAAGCAGTTCACGCGCGACGGCAAGGCGCCGCAGAAATATAACGATTTCCGCAAGCTGATGGAGCGCGATGACATTCACGCCACCATCACCGGCACGCCTGACCATTGGCATACATTTGTGAACTTGCTCGCAGTGAAAACGGGCAAAGATGTCTACACCGAAAAGCCGCTCACGCTCACGATCGACGAAGGCAAACGGCTCGTGAAAGCGGTGCGGCAAAACAAGCGGATCGTGCAAGTCGGCAGCCAGCAGCGGAGCGACCGCAATTTCCGGCTCGCTTGTGAACTGGTGCGCAATGGCCGAATCGGAAAGCTTCAACATATTATCGTCGGTTTGCCGACGGGACCGGTGGGCGGACCGTTTCCGGAGAAGCCCGTGCCTGCGGGACTGAATTGGGATTTTTACGTCGGCCAGGCGCCGCTCGTTCCGTACAACGGGGAGAATTGCCACTGGAATTTCCGCTGGTGGTACTGCTTCAGCGGCGGACAGATGACCGACTGGGGCGCGCATCACAACGATATCGCGCAATGGGGCAATGGGACCGAGCGAAGTGGTCCTGTGGAAATTGAAGGGAAGTCGCTCAAGGAAATGATCCCGGGCGGCTACGACGCGGCTTCGAAATATCGGGTCGATTGCAAATACGCCAACGGCGTCACGATGAGCATCGTCGATGAGAGCACCGTGACCGATCGGAACGTGGTGGGCGACGGGAAGAAGACGCCCAACGGCGTGCAATTCATCGGACCGGACGGCTGGATCTTCGTGGCACGCGGCGCGATCAAGGCCAGCAACGACGAACTGCTGCAGAAACCGCTGCCAGAAAGCGCGGTCAAGCTCTATCAGAGCAACAATCACATGGGTAATTTCTTTGAGGCAATCCGCAGCCGGAAAGATCCGATCTGTGACGTCGAAATTGGGCATCGCTCAATTTCCGTGGCGCACCTCGGAGTAATCTCTGTTCGCATGAACCAGGCGTTGAAATGGAACCCGGCCAAGGAGGAATTCGTTGGCAGCAACGCTAAGGAAGCGAACAAATGGCTGAAGCGTGAGCAGCGCAAGCCTTACGACTACAGCTTTATTGCCTGAGAGTGGCGTTTCGCGCTGGCTTCATCCGCGCTGCACTCGTGCACCGACTTCACCCGGTGGGGTGAGGCTACTGACGAGCCGGCAACGATCATTACCACGGCTTGGTTGCGTGAGTAGGCTCTCTTGCTCTTGATCATGTTCTTGCTCTTGCTCGAGCGAATTGGACAGAGAAGATCACGATCAAGAGCGGGAGCATGAGCAAGAGTGGTTTCATCGTCGTAATGGATTTCTCCATGACCTTCGCGGCTCGCGGGTACGCTCGCCCCACCTGCGCCGCTTCTTCCCCCCGTTTCTGAAAACTTTTTAACGTTTCATTCAGACGCCTTTAATCCGTAGCCTGTTTAATCCAAGTTATTCGCCTATGCGCTTGCTGGTGGTCGAAGACGAAAAAAAAGTCGCCGAATTCGTGGCCCGCGGGTTGCGCGCGGAGGGATTTGCCGTCGACATCGCGCAGGAAGGCGCCACTGGTTGGGAAATGGTTTCCGCTTACAATTATGATTTGCTGATTCTGGACCTGATGCTGCCCGGATTGACCGGCACGGAAATCTTGCGCCGGCTTCGGCGGCGGAACGAAGCCGTTCCCGTGCTGGTGTTGACCGCGCGCGATGCCACCTCCGAAAAAGTTCAGAACTTCGAAGCTGGGGCGGACGATTATCTGACCAAGCCGTTTGCTTTTGCTGAGCTGCTGGTTCGAGTCAAAGCGCTCTTGCGGCGCGGCCCGATCAGCCGTGGAAACGTGCTTCGCACAGCGGATCTCGAGTTGGATCGTTTGACGCGGCAAGTCAAGCGCGCCGGGAAACGAATCGATCTGACCTCGAAAGAATTCGCGCTCCTCGAATATCTGCTGACGAATGTTGGCCGCGTGCTTTCCCGCACGATGATTATCGAACATGTCTGGGACGAAAGCTTCGAGGGCCTGACCAACATCGTGGATGTGTACGTCCGCCATCTCCGCAGCAAAGTGGACGCCGTGCACGAGCCCAAGCTGATCCGCACTGTCCGCGGCGTGGGCTATCTCATTTCGGAAAGTCCTGAAGAATGAACCCGCGCTCGCTCCGGTTTCGCTTGATCGTGTGGCACGTGGCATTGCTGACGGGCGTTTTCGTGTTGTTCGGCGCGTGCGTGTATGCCGGCTTAAAAAATTACCTTGAAGGGAATCTGACCGAATCCCTGGTGCGCCGGGGCAGTCAAATTGCCGAGACTCTCCTGGCCCAGATTAATGCGACCGGAGAAGCGTACGTCGCCCGCGAAATCGAAGCCCGCTACACGCCCGAGATCAACGACCGCTTTATCCGGGTCAGTTACCGGGACGGGCGTGTTCTTTATGTCTCCGGCCTCCCGCGCGACATGAGTTTCGAACCGGGCCAAGTTCCCAAAATTCACGCGAACACCCGCCACGGCGCCTGGAGGAAAGAAGCGGTTCCGCAAGGTGACGAATTATTGATCGCAACGATTCCGTTTGCCGTGTCGAACGAGAGCCGGTTTCTGGTCGAAGTGGGTGCCCCGCTCAGACCGATTCACAACGTGCTCGATCGGCTGCTGCTTTGGCTGGCAGCTGGGTTTCTCCTTGTGATTGGGGTTGCCGTGGCCGGCGGACATTGGCTGGTGGCTCGCTCGCTCAGCCCGGTCGAGCGGATCGCGCGCAGCGCCGAACAGATCACTTTTCATAATTTGAGCGAGCGCCTGCCCGTGGCCCAAACCGGCGACGAGCTCGAGCGGCTTTCCGTTGCGCTGAATCACATGATCACGCGGCTGGACGAAGCGTTTCGGCACAACCGCCGTTTCATGGCCGACGCGTCGCACGAGATGCGAACGCCGCTAACCATCATTCGGGGCGAGCTCGAAAGCGTGGTGGGGCACGCGAAATTCAACGAAGAACTGCGCGAAGCCATCGCCAGCGCGTTGGAAGAGGTCGAACGTCTCACTCAGATCGTAGAAAGCTTGTTTGGACTGGCCCGTCTTGACGCCGGAGAAGCTCAGGAACAATGGGAACGCTTCGATCTGGCGCGCCTGGTCGCGTCCACCTCCGAGCAAATGTGCTTGCTCGCGGAGGACAAACAAATCGCGCTCAGCTGCCACGCGGCGCAACCGGTGTTCGTCGAGGGCGACCGTTCGCGGCTGAAACAAGTCATCGTCAACCTGCTGGACAACGCGATCAAATACACGCTGGCAGGCGGAGCGATTGAATTAAAAGTTTCGAGCTCGCGCGACAAAGCCATTCTGGAAGTGGCTGACACGGGCGTGGGCATTCCAGCCGAGGAACAGCCGCACGTCTTCGAGCGCTTTTATCGGGTGGATAAAACTCGCTCGCGCGAAGTCGGAGGGGCTGGCCTCGGTTTGGCGATTGTGAAATCAATTTGCTCCGCGCATGGCGGACATGTGGAAGTCGAGAGCGTCGAGGGCTGTGGCAGCACCTTCCGAGTTGAACTTCCCCTCGTCAACGCATCTTCGGAAAACATCAGGAAAGTCTCATGACCATGGAAACGTCTTCGAGTGTTCATTCATCGGTTCCACCTGCCGCCGCGGGCGAGCAATCCAGGAAATCGCGGCGCGGCCATTGGAAATTCGGTCTGGCGCCGGTGCTTGCCACCGCGCTCTTCAGCGTTTGGTGGGCGGTGAAAAGCCCGGCCAAACCGACGCAAGCATTGAATGCCAGCTTGCCGGCGGTGGCGGTGACGAAAGTGGTTCGAGGCGACCTGGCGCAAGGTCATGTCTTCGACGCCGAATTGCGCCCCTACGAGGAAATCGAGCTGCACGCCAAAGTCTCCGGCTTTGTCGACAAAATCGTCGTCGATATTGGCGACAAAGTTCAAGCGGGGCAGTTGATCGCGGTTCTCGAGATTCCCGAACTCGAAGACGACCTGCGACACGCCGAAGCCGTGGAAAAACGGAGCGCGGAGGAAGTGCTCAAAGCGGACGCGGCGCATGAAGAGACGCACCTCACCGCGGGACGCCTGCAATCGGTGGAAAAAAGCAGGCCAAATCTTGTGGCGCAGCAGGACATCGATCAGGCGCTCAGCCGGGACCGGGCGGCGGAAGCCGCGCTGGCCGCGGCCAAACAGCAGGTTGAAGTGGCGCGCGCGGACATTAAAAAGCTGCACACGATGATGGCTTACTCCCGCATTACCGCTCCTTTCAGCGGCGTCATTACCGAACGATTCACCGATCCGGGCGCGCTCATTGTCGGCGGCACATCCTCGAGCACTCCGCTCGTGCGGCTATCCCAAAACGAGCGGCTCCGCTTGGTTTTTCCCGTCTCCGTCACCTACGTTGCGCAAATCAAATTGGGCGATCCGGTCGAGATTCGCGTGCAGTCGCTCAACAAGACATTTCCAGGAAAGATTTCCCGGTTCACGCGCAAGATCGAATCGGCCACGCGCACGATGGATGTCGAGGTCGACATGGAAAACCCGTCGCTCGAATTGGTGCCGGGAATGTACGGATCTGTCCTGATGAATTTGGAGCGGCGTCAGCAAACGCTGGTGGTCCCGGTGGAAGCGGTTTCCCGCCAGCAAAACTCAACCGTCTTTGTGGTCAATCCCGCCGGCGAAATCGAGGAACGGAAAGTCACGGTCGGATTGGAAACCCCGGAAAAATTGGAAGTGCTGGCGGGGCTAAAAGAAAATGAGCTCGTCATGATCGGAAGCCGCACCCAAATCCGGCCCGGGCAAAAGGTCCAACCCAAACTGGTCCAAACCGAGAACAATTAAAATGCCTTCCCGTTTGAATTTCCACGATTTGGATGCGTTGCGCCGCCTTGACAGTTGCACGGTCTCCAACGCCATCGAGCTTTTCGAAAAGCGGCTGCGCAACGAGGGCTTCGCCGGGCCGTCGATTCGATGCCTCTTTCCCAAACTCCAGCCGATGGTCGGGCATGCTGCCACCGTCAAAATCCGCTCCTCGAATCCGCCGCCCGAAGGCCATTTTTATTTCGACCGGACCGATTGGTGGGATTACATCCTGAGCATCCCAGCGCCTCGGGTCGTGGTCATTCAGGATCTCGACCCGGTTCCCGGCAGCGGCGCCTTCCTGGGCGAGGTGCACTGCAATATCCTTACCGCTCTGCGCTGTGTCGGCGCCGTGACCAATGGCGCGGCGCGCGACTTGCCCCGGGTCGAATCGATCGGCTTTCATCTCTTCGCCAGCGGAATTTCTGTGTCCCACTCGTACGTCCACATTGTTGAATTTGGCAGCGAGGTCGAGATCGGAAATTTGAAAGTTCAACCGGGCGAACTGCTGCACGGCGACGCTCATGGCGTGCTCTCGATTCCAGCCGAAATCGCGGCGGAAATTCCCCAAGCCGCAGCTCGCTTGCTCGAACGAGAACGAAAAATCATCGCGCTCTGCCGTTCCCCGGAATTTTCGATGGAGAAACTCCGCCTGGCCGTCAAGGAAAGCGTTTAACGAGTCACGACCATGTCCCGATTTGCCATTCGTTATCCGTATCTCATTGTGGTGGTCTGCTTGATCACCTGTGTCGTCGGCGTGACGAGCCTGTTTCAACTGCCGGTCGACCTTTTTCCGGCCATCCGAATTCCGGTGGTGGTGGTGGCGACCTTTTATTCGGGCATGCCTCCAGAGCAGATCGAGAACGACATCACCGGCCGATTCGAGCGGTTCTTCACGCTGGGAAGCGGCATCGATCATATCGAATCGCGATCACTCCCTGGCGTCAGCCTGATCAAAGTTTATTTTCAGCCTGGGACCAATCCCGATTCGGCCGTGACCACCATCGCGAATCTCGCCGCGGCGAATCTGCGCCGCTTGCCTCCGGGCACATTGCCGCCGGTGGTCTTGAAGTTCGATGCCTCCAGCTTGCCCGTCTGCCTCATTACCTTGAAAGGGCAGGGCATGAGCGAAACCCAACTCCGTGATCAAGGCCAGTACACCGTCCGGAACCAAGTGGCGAATGTGCCGGGCGCATCGGTCCCGCAGCCGTTCGGCGGCCGGTATCGCCAAATCATGGTGTATGTCGACCCGCTCAAACTCGAAGCACACCAATTGAGCGTCATGGACGTGGTGCGCGCGGTCAACGATTCCAATTTGATTCTGCCCGCGGGCGACGTCCGGATCGGCCCGTTCGATTACAACATCTATGCGAACAGCCAGCTGCGGGACATCGATGACATCAACCGGCTGCCGCTGAAAACAATCGAGAATGCGTCCGTGCTCGTCGCGGACGTGGGCGAAGCCAAAGACGCCGCGCAAATCCAAAGCTCGATTGTGCGCGTGGATGGGCAGCGGTCCGTTTATTTGCCGGTGTTGAAACAGGGCGGCAGCACCATCTCAGTCGTCAACGGAATCAAAAGCGCGGTCGGGCATTTGCTCGATGTGCCAGACCAATTGATCACGCGCGTGGTGTTCGACCAATCGGTCTTTGTGAAAAGCGCCATCAAAAACCTCCTGCTCGTCGGCGTGATCGGATTGATCCTCACCGGCCTGCTCATCCAGGTTTTTTTCACGAATATCCGGGCGACGTTCGCGGTTTTCCTGTCGATTCCGATTTCAGTTCTGGCCACGTTTGTCGCGCTTTCGCTCGGCGATAATTCGATCAATTCGATGGTGCTCGGAGGATTGGCCCTGGCCTTCTCGCGCCTGATCAACAACTCGGTGGTTGTGCTGGAAAACATCTTCCGCCATTTGGAAATGGGCGAAGCGCCCGCTGCCGCCGCGGAAAAAGGAGGAAGAGAAGTGGCGCTGCCGGTGCTGGCGGCGACGCTGGCAACGGCCGTCGTCTTTTTTCCGGTCATTTTCCTCTATGGCGTGAGCAAGTTTCTGTTCACCGCGCTGGCCTTGGCCGTGGTGCTGTCGCTGTTCGCTTCCTACGTCGTCGCGCTGACGGTGGTGCCATTGTTCTGCGCCAAATTGGTGAAATATCGCCCCGCAGCTCCGGCGGGCCCGGGTCAGCCGCAAGGTTCCGGACTCGCCCTTTATGCCTGGTTCAATCGCCAATTCGCCCGGCTGCTCGCCCGTTACGAAGCGGGCCTCAAAAGATTCCTGGAACGGCCGCGCCGGAACGTGCTGGCGGTGCTTGGATTATTTGTGGCGAGCCTGGCGCTGCTCCCGTTCATCGGCCTCTCTTATTTTCCAAAAACGGATCCGGGCCAGTTTGTGATCAATCTGAAAGCGCCAACCGGCACGCGGCTCGAGGTGACGGAGAAAGGGGTCGAGCAGATTGAGAAAATCATCCGGGAAGAAGTGCCGGCTGCCGAACTGGCGGTTGTGCTTTCGAATATCGGAGTCACGCCCGGTTTCTCTTCGATTTATACGAGCAATTCGGCCCAGCACACCGCCACCGTCCAAGCGAGCCTCAAGGAAAATCATCGGCTCAGCAGCTATGAATACATGGAACGCGTCCGAGAGCGTGTGCGCAAGGAACTGCCTCAGCTCAGCACTTATTTTCAAACGGGCGGGCTGGTGGATGCCATTCTCAACCTCGGGTTCCCTGCGCCCATTGACATCCAAGTGAGCGGTTCCAACCTGGAACGCGCTCATGGCACGGCCGTCGAGATCGCCCGCCAGATCCGGGAATTGCCCGGCGTCAGTGATGTGCTCGTGCCGCAGGACATCGACTATCCCGCGCTGCAATTGGACGTCAACCGGCTGCACGCGGGTGAGCTTGGGCTGAGCTCGAAGGAGGTCGTGCACAACGTCATCACCGCGCTGACTTCGGACCAGATGATCGCGCCGAGCTATTGGGTCGACCCGAAGAGCGGCAACGATTATTTGCTGACCGTTCAATATCCCGAAGGCCGCGTGAAAACGCTCGGCGATTTGGAAGCGATCCCCATCCGCGCCACCGGCCAGCGCAGGTCAACCCGGCTGGATACGGTCAGTGCGCTTCGCCACATCCATGCTCCGACGGAAGTGGACCATTACCAACTCCGGCGCGTGGTCGATATTTTCGTTTCGCCCAAAGCGGAAGATCTCCGCCGGCTCGCGTCGGCCATCGAAAAAATCGTCGCGCAAACCCGGATTCCGGAAGGGGTGCGGATTGACATGCGCGGCACGGTGCAAGGCATGCGCGTGTCGTTCCGGAGTTTTGGGCTGGGGCTGATTTTGGCGGTGGTGCTGGTTTATTTGATTCTCGTGGCGCAGTTCAAATCGTTTCTGGATCCGCTCTTGATTTTGCTGGCGGTGCCCACCGGGCTGACGGGAGTGCTGCTGATCCTCGCGGTGACGGGCACGACACTCAACGTCATGTCGCTTATGGGCGTGGTGATGGTGGTCGGCATCGTGGTCTCGAACAGCATTTTGATTGTGGAATTCATCGCCCGTTTGCGCGAAGACGGCACGCCTTTGGCCGATGCGGTTCAACTCGCTTGCCGGGTCCGCTTGCGTCCCGTGCTGATTACATCGCTGGCCACGTTGGTCGGGCTGGCGCCGATGGCTGCCAAATTCGGCACTGGCAGCGAAGCGTATGCGCCGCTGGCGCTGTCGATCATTGGGGGTTTGGCGTGCTCATTCATTCTGACGATTTTTGTAGTGCCAGCAGCGTACTTGCTGGCCTACCGCAAAACATCGGCCGAACAGGGCTCGACCGTCCAACCGCTCGTTTCGTAATCCCAAGCTTGCATGTCGCGTTTCGCCATTCGAAATCCATTTCTGGTGATCGTGCTGTGCCTGATCACGTGCGTGGTCGGCGCGACCTGCTTGTTTCGCCTGCCGGTCGACCTTTTCCCCGCCATTAAAATTCCGGTCGTGGTCGTCGCGACATTTTATTCGGGCATGCCGCCCGAACAGATTGAAAACGACATCACCGGCCGGTTCGAACGGTTCTTCACGCTCGGCAGCGGCATCGATCACATCGAGTCTCGGTCCTTGCCAGGGGTGAGTCTGATCAAAGTCTATTTTCAACCGGGCACCGATCCGGATTCGGCCGTCACGACCATCGCGAATCTCGCCTCGGCCAACTTGCGGCGGCTGCCGCCGGGCACGCTTCCGCCAGTAGTGCTGAAATTCGACGCGTCGAGCTTGCCCGTCTGTTTGATCACGCTGAAAGGGGAAGGGCTCAATGAAACGCAGTTGCGCGACCAGGCTCAGTACACCGTGCGCAACCAAGTGGCGAATGTCCCGGGCGCATCCGTGCCGCAGCCCTTCGGCGGCCGTTACCGCCAAATCATGGTTTACGTCGATCCACTCAAACTCGAGGCGCACCAGATGAGCGTCATGGACGTGGTCCGCTCGGTCAACGATTCCAACCTGATCTTGCCGGCAGGGGATGTCCGGATCGGTTCGGTCGACTACAACATTTACGCGAACAGCCAGCTGCGGGACATCGCGGAAATCAATCGCTTGCCCCTCAAGCACGCCGGGGCCGCGCCGGTGCTTGTGGCGGATGTGGGCGAAGCCAAGGACGCATCCCAGATTCAAACGTCCATCGTGCGAGTCGATGGCCAGCCGTCCGTTTATCTGCCGGTGCTCAAGCAAGGCGGCGACGCCAACACCATCTCGGTCGTGAGCGGGATCAAAGCAGCCGTGGCCAAGCTGCTGGATGTCCCGAAGCAACTGGTGACCCGGGTCGTGTTCGACCAATCCGTTTTCGTCAAGAATGCCATTGAGAATTTGGTTCACGAAGGCGCCATCGGCTTGATCTTAACCGGGCTGATGATCCTGGTTTTTCTCGGCAGCGTGCGCGCCACCCTGGCCGTCTTTTTGTCCATCCCGCTCTCGGCGCTCGCCACGTTCATTGCGCTTTCTTTCGGCGACAATTCGATCAATGCCATGATTCTCGGCGGACTGGCTTTGGCCTTTTCACGCCTCATTGATAATTCCGTGGTGGTGTTGGAAAACATTTTCCGCCACCTCGAGCTGGGCGCGACACCGGAAGTCGCCGCCGAAAAAGGGGGCGCTGAAGTTGCCCTGCCCGTGCTGGCCGCGACGCTGACGACGGTGGTGGTTTTCTTCCCCGTTACGTTTTTGTACGGGGTGAGCAAGTTTCTCTTTGCGGCGTTGGCGCTGGCCGTGGTGCTTTCTCTCTTCGCCTCGTATTTCGTGGCCATGACGGTCGTGCCGCTCTTTTGCGCGAAGCTCATTCGCAACCCGCACCAGCACGATACGCCAGAGTCCGGGGTGCATTCGAGTTTCGGCCAGCGGTTCAATGCCGCGTTCAATCGCGCCTTTGGCAAGATGCTGGATGGTTACGGCGGATTGCTCAACTGGTCCCTGGCGCGGCCGCTCGCGACGGTGCTGGGATTAATCGGCATATTCGTCGCCAGCTTCGGCTTGTTTCCATTCGTGGGCGTTTCTTACTTTCCGAAAACGGACCCGGCGCAATTCGTCATCAATGTGAAGGCGCCGACGGGGCTGCGCTTGGAGAACACCGAGAAGCTGGTGCAGCGGGTTGAAACAATCATACGCGAGGAGGTGCTGCCGGAGGATTTGGCTGTGGTCGTTTCGAACATCGGAGTCACGCCGGGCTTCTCGTCGATTTACACGAGCAATTCCGCGCAGCACACCGCCACGGTGCAAGCCAGCCTCAAGCAGGAACACAAAATCGGCAGCTACGTTTACATGGATCGCGTGCGGCGGCGTCTGCGCGCGGAGCTGCCGGAGTTGAGCGCGTATTTTCAATCGGGCGGGTTGGTGGATGCGGTGCTCAACCTCGGGCTGCCCGCGCCGATCGATATTCAAATCAGCGGGTCGAACCTCGAACTGGCCCATGCCACCGCCACTGAAATCGCCCGCCAGGTTCAAGCGATCCCCGGCGTCAGCGACGTGCTGGTTCCGCAGGACATCGATTATCCCGCGCTCCAATTGGATGTGGACCGGCAGAAAGCGGCCCAGCTCGGCCTGACCTCGAAGGAGGTGGTTCACAATGTCATCACCGCCCTGGCGTCCGATCAAATGATTGCGCCGAGCTATTGGGTCGATCCCAAAAGCGGCAACGATTATCTCCTGACCGTGCAGTATCCCGAAAGCCGTGTGCGAACCACCGCGGATCTCCAAGCGATTCCCATCCGCGCCACCAAGCACAAACGCCCTGCTCGCCTCGACGCCGTGAGCAGCTTGCGATTGATCCACGCCCCGACCGAGGTGGACCACTATCAGTTGCGGCGCGTCATGGATGTTTACGTGGCTCCCGCCGGGGAAGATTTGGGAAAGCTCGCCGCGGCCATCGACCGCATTGTCGCGGGAACCAAGTTGCCGCCCGGCATTCAGGTTGCGCTGCGCGGAATGGTTCAGGGAATGCGCGTTTCGTTCCGCAGTTTTGGGCTGGGGCTCATTCTGGCGGTGCTGCTGGTTTATTTGATTTTGGTCGCCCAATTCGAATCGTTCATCGATCCGCTGTTGATCTTGCTGGCGGTGCCAACCGGGCTGACGGGAGTGCTGCTCATCCTTTGGCTGACCGGCACAACCATCAATGTGATGTCGCTCATGGGCGTGGTGATGATGGTCGGCATCGTCGTCTCGAACAGCATTCTCATCGTCGAGTTCACGCGGCGCTTGCGCGAGGATGGAAAGTCCGTGCGCGAAGCGGTGGCGCTGGCCTGTCGTGTCCGGCTCCGTCCCGTGCTGATGACCTCGCTGGCCACTTTGATTGGATTGATTCCGATGGCGGCAAAACTCGGCACTGGCAGTGAAGCGTACGCCCCGCTCGCCCGTGCCATTATTGGCGGATTAACTGTGTCGGTCGTGCTGACGGTGTTCATTGTCCCGGCGGCTTACCTGCTCGTTTACGGAAGAGCAGACGCGGGCAAGCCGAGCCAGGCTGCCGCAGGAGGCGCAACTTTATGAGAATCTTCGCTTGGTTTTGTCTCGCATGGGTCGGTGCTTTCTCCATCTCCGGCAGCGAAGCGGCGGACGCTCCGAAAGCAGCGGTGTTGACGCTGGCCGAGGCGCAACAACTCGCCTTGAAACAACACCCCAAAATCAGCGTGGCCCAATTGCAAGCGCTCGCCGCGGGCCAAAACGTCCGGCAAGTCCAAGCCGCGTATTTCCCGACTTTGTCCGCGAACGCCACAGCCGTCGGCGCCGCGGATGACAACACCAGAATTGCGGCGGGCGGTTTGAACAATCCGGCGATTTTCGATCGCAATGCCGAAGGGGTGACGCTCAGCCAGATCGTCACGGATTTTGGGCGCACCGCGAACTTGAGCGCCAGCGCGAAGCTCCGCCAGCGAGCAGCCGAAGAAAACACGATCGCCACTCGCGCCCAAATTCTGCTCCAGGTTGACACCGCATATTTCCTGGCGTTGCAAGCCAACGCCGTGAAACAAGTGGCGGAACAAACGATTAAAACACGGCAACTGCTGCTCGACCAGGTCAGCGCGCTGGCCTCGAACAAACTGAAATCCGAGTTGGACGTCAGTTTCGCCCGTGTGGCCTTCGAGGAGGGAAATCTGCTTTTGGCGAAGGCGCAAAATGATTTGCAAGCCTCGCATTCGGCCTTGGCGACGATGATTGGCGAACCGCGGCATGAACCATTCGCGTTGGCCGAGCAACCGTTGCCGCCGCCGGCCGAGACAAACATGTCGCAGCTTATCCAAAGCGCGTTGCAACATCGGCCGGAGCTGGCCCAGCTTCGATTGGAACGCGATGCCGCCTTCCGTTTGGCCAAAGCGGAGAAGGCATTGAATTATCCGACGCTCAGTGTCGTGGGCAGCGCCGGCGTGATTCCAGTGCGGGACGAGCGGTTGGAAAAAGATTACGCCGCCGCGGGAATCAATTTGAATTTCCCGCTTTTCGCGGGGGGCCTCTATTCCGCGCGCCAAAAAGAAGCTCGGCTGCGATTCGAGGCGGCGGGGGAGCGTTTGAGGGACCAGGAAAACTCGGTCGTGCAGGAAGTCCAAACCGCCAGCTTCAATGCGAGCTACGCACGGGAACGGCTCGGGTTGACCGCGCGGCTGCTCGAACAAGCGAACAAGGCGTTCGAACTGGCGCAGATCCGCTACAAAGTCGGGGGCGCATCGATCGTCGAGCTGAGCCAGGCGCAACTGAATCAAACGTCCGCTGAGATCGCGCAATCGGCGGCGCGGTACGACTACGAAATCGCTCAAGCCCGGCTCGGATATCAGCTCGGCGAATTGCAGGGACCCTCGACGGGCAAGCTGAAGTAAAACGTGGTGCCCTGGCCCGGCTTGCTCTCGAGCCACACTTTGCCGCCGTGACTCTGCACGATATGTTTCACGATCGACAATCCCAAACCGGTCCCGCCTTGGTCGCGCGAGCGCGCGCGATCGACCCGATAAAACCGTTCAAACACGCGTTCCTGCGCTTCGAGGGGAATCCCAGGGCCGTCATCGCGCACCCAAACTTCAACCTGATTGTCCCGCAGCCGCGCGCCCACTCCGGCGAAACCTTCCGGCCGTCCGTACTTCACCGCGTTGTCGACCAGATTCCACAAGACCTGCTGAATCCGGTCCGGGTCCGCCAAGGCGCTCATCTCTTCCGGGATTTCGTTCACCATCACGATTTTTTTTTCCTGCGCTCGAGGTTGCAGTTCTTCCAGGATGTGACCGGCCAGTTCGCGCAGCAAAACCGGCGCGCGATTCAAACGCACCTGGCCGGATTCCAACTGGGAAATGGTTAAGAGATCTTCGATCAGAAAAATCAAACGGTCGGTGTGCCGCTGCACGACCCGCAGGAACTTTGAGGACAACTCCGAATTCTCCAGGTCGAGCAACGTTTCGAGGTACCCTTTAATGATCGAGAGCGGCGTCCGCAGCTCGTGGCTGACGTTCGCCACGAATTCCGAGCGAATGTTTTCCAACTGCTTTAACCGGGTCAGATCATGGAAAACGATCAGCACTCCTTGCGTTTTCTTTTGCCGGTCGAGAATGGCCGCGGCGTTGACTTCAACCGTGCGCGGTTTTGGCCCTGAAATTTCGAGTTCGAATTGGGCGACCTGGCCGTCCTCGGCCGCTTTTTTGGCCAGCTCAGCGAGTTCGTGGCGGCGAAACGCTTCCAAGATGGTTTGGCCACGAATCACGTGCTGCGTGCCGAACAGTTCCCCGATGGCCGGGTTGGCGATTTGGATTCTGAATTGCGAGTCGAGCAGGAGCACGCCTTCCACCATGCTGTCGAACAGCGCCTCTTGCCGCGCGTGCGCCTGTTCGGTCGACTGCACTTGAAGTTCGCGCGCGTGGGCGAGATCGCGCTGGCAGCGTTTAATTTCCTGCTGAGCGGCCGCTTCACGCCGGCGCCCGGTCCAATAAACTCCGCCCAACAGGACGACTGACAAAACAAACAGGAATGGCCACATGCGACTAGACAATGCCCCGATGGTTCAATGAGCGCGGGGCTAGGGAGCCAAGTTTCCCTTTTTTCGGTCGGTAATCAATCCACAAACCGATATCCGACTCCTCGCAGAGTTTCGATGTACTCCCCAGCCGGCCCGAGTTTCTCGCGCAACCGCCGCACGTGCGTGTCAACCGTGCGAGTGTCAATCGCGGCGTCATAAGCCCAGACGTCCTCGAGCAGTTTCTCCCGGGTTTGAACGCGGCCGCGGCGCTGGGCCAATGTCGCCAGTAATTTGAATTCCGTCGCCGTTAATGTGACCGGCTCTCCTCCCACCGTCACGCGATGCCCCGCGAACTCGATTTCCAACTCGCCCGCGCGCAGCTTCTCGATCTCCTCAGCCGGCTGGGTTCGCCGCAAAAGATTTTTTACCCGCAAGACGAGTTCGCGCGGACTGAACGGTTTCGTCACGTAATCGTCTGCTCCAACTTCCAGCCCGACCACTCGATCAATCTCGGAAGCTTTCGCTGTCAGCATGAGAATCGGAATGCCGGCGGTGTTCCTGTCCCGGCGCAGAATTTTGCACAGCTCGATTCCGTCCAACTCCGGCAGCATCAAATCGAGAATGATGAGGTTGGGAATTTCCGAGCGAGCTTTCTGCAAGCCCTGCTTCCCGTCGACCGCTTGAATGGTTGAGAAACCGGCCGCCTCCAGATTAAAGGCCAGCAGCTCCATGGCGTCGGGCTCATCTTCGACAATTAAGACTCTCTGTTTCATCCCGCGGATTCCACCTTGCCCGCCGCCGTTTTCTTGAGATGCCGGATGTCTCGTCCTTCATACAGGAACACGACTTCTTCCGCGATGTTGGTCGCGTGATCGGCGATTCGTTCGAGGCTTTTCGCCACGCGCATCAAGCTCAGGCAGCGATTGATCGTGTCCGGCTTTTCAGTCATGCACTCCAGAAACTCGCGATTCAGCTGTTTGTTCAGAGCGTCGACTTCTTTGTCGCGCGGCACCACCGCTCGAGCCTTGGCGGTGTCGCGGTGAACGAACGCATCCAACGCGGCCTTCAGCATGGCCAGGGCGATTTCGGCCATGCGCGGGATGTCGAGGTACGGTTTCAAAGGCGGTTCATGGTTCAATTCGAGAGCGCGCCGCGCAATGGTGGTGGCCTCATCGCCGACACGTTCGAGGTCGTGGGAAATTTTCATTCCGACCGTAATCAGCCGGAGATCCGACGCGAGCGGCGCCTTGGCGAGCAAATGAATGGCGAGATCGTCAATCTCGATTTCGAACTGGTCGAGGACATTGTCATCCTCTTTGACCTTTCGCGCCACATCGTCGATCCGGTCGACGAGAGCTTTCACCGCGCGGATGACGGCATTTTCAGCGTGGCTCCCCATCAAGAGGAGCTTTTCCTTAAAACCGTTCAGTTCAGCCTCAAAGTGAGTCATAAGGGGAATCACCAATCAGGACAAATGACTAATCACGAATAACGAATCACCAACCACGAATAACGAATAACGAATAACGAATCACTAAATAATGCCCAAGGACGGGTGGCCACACGGCCGCAAGGGACGCGTTTCGGATTTGAATTAGCCATTATTTGGTCCTCGTTATTGGTTATTGGTTATTGGTTATTGGTTATTCGTGATTCGTGATTTTGAACCCTTTCACCCAAACCGGCCGGTCACGTAATCTTCCGTCTGTTTCTTCTTTGGGTTCGTAAAGATGTTGCTCGTGGTATCGAATTCGATCAGTTCGCCCATGTAAAAAAACGCCGTGTAATCCGAGATCCTCGTCGCTTGTTGCATGTTGTGCGTGACGATGACCAGCGTCAGGCTCTGCTTGAGGCTGATGATCAAGTCCTCGATTTTGGACGTGGCAATCGGATCGAGCGCGCTGCAAGGCTCGTCCATGAGCAGCAACTCCGGTTCGACCGCCAGCGCCCGCGCGATGCAAAGCCGCTGCTGCTGGCCTCCTGAAAGCGCCGTGGCCGGGCGGTCCAATCGATCCTTCACTTCGTCCCAAAGGGCGGCCATGCGCAAGCTCTTTTCGGTTTGCTCGACGAGGCGCGCCCGCTCTTTCATGCCATTCAACCGCAGGCCAACCGTCACGTTCTCCGCGATCGACATGGTCGGGAACGGATTATACTTCTGAAAAACCATTCCCACACGGCGCCGGACCGAGGCCGCCTCGACGTTGGGACCGTAAATGTTCTCGCCGAACAATCGAACCTCGCCTTTGATCGCGGCGCCCCGCACGAGTTCGTGCATTCGATTCAAACAACGGATGAACGTCGACTTCCCGCACCCGCTCGGTCCGATGATCGCCGTTGCCGCTTTTCCGGGTATCTCCAGATCGATTCCTTGGAGCGCTTGCCGCTTGCCGAACCAGGCGGATAATTCGCGCACCTGAAAAGCAGCCGGTGGGATCTCCGGACGAGTCGCGGCGGCCGTGAAAGCCACAGTGGCCGGCCCCGCAACGGAGGCGTCGGCGGCGGGATTCTGTGCTTCGGACTGCATTCTATTTTCTGTCATCATTTTCCCAGAGAATCAAACCGGCTCCGCGCAATCAGGCGCACCGCAATATTCAGCAGCAGCACCAACGCAATCAAAACCAGCGCTCCGGCCCAGGCTTGCTGATGGAGTTCGTCGTAGGGCGAAATCGCATAATTAAAAATCTGGAGCGGAAGCGCGGCGATCGGTTCGGCCAGGTCGCGGTTCCAAAAGCCGTTTCCCAGCGCGGTGAAGAGGAGCGGCGCGGTTTCGCCGGCGATGCGCGCTTGGGCCAGCAACACGCCGGTTAAAATTCCGCGCAAGCCAGTCTTCATGACGATGTGGACGATCACTTTCCACTGGGGGATCCCGAGGGCCAGGCCCGCCTCGCGGTATCCTTGCGGGACCAGCCGCAGCACTTCTTCGGTCGTTCGCAGGATCAATGGAACCATGATAAAACCGAGGGCAGCCCCGCCCGCATACGCGGAAAACGTTTTCATCGGCACGACGAATAAGGCATAGGCGACGATGCCCCAAACGATCGACGGTACGCCATTGAGAATATCCGCGGTGAACCGGATCCAGCCATTGGCTTTTTCGTTGCCATATTCGGAAAGGTACACGCCGCCCAAAACGCCCAGTGGCGTGCCCAGCAACGAAGCCAGCCCGAGGAGAATCAACGTTCCGACAATCGCATTGGCCATTCCGCCGCCTGTCTCGCCGATCGGTTTGGGGAGATGAGTTAAAAAGGCCAGGTTGAATGAACCCGCCCCCGACTTGATGAGGTAAGCCAAAATGAGGACCAGCGGCGTCACCGCGGCCAGGGTGCAGGCCACGCAAACCGCCGCAGCCAAGCCGCTCTTGAATTTGCGCCAGCGATGATGGGAGCTGCTTGAGTTCATTGGACTCGTCCCGTTTCAGCAGGCCCAAAAGTATGAATTAACAGACGCGCCAGAACATTCGCCAGCAGCGTCACTCCCAAAAGGACCAACCCGATTTCAAACAGCGCCGAAAGGTACAGGTCCGTTGTCGCTTCGGTGAATTCGTTCGCGATAACGCTCGCCAAACTATATCCCGGCGCGAACAGAGACGCCGCGATGGCCGGACGGTTGCCAATGACCATCGTGACGGCCATCGTTTCGCCTAAAGCCCGCCCCAGCCCCAAGACGGCGGCGCCGAAAATTCCGCGGCCTGCGTAACTCAACACCGCAATGCGGATGACTTCCCATTTGGTCGCGCCCAAGGCATAGGCCGCCTCCCGCTGCAAATCGGGCACCGATCGCAAAATCTCGCGGGAGACAGACGTCACAATCGGGAGAATCATGATTGCCAAAACCATTCCCGCGGACAGCATTCCCACCCCGTAGATCGGTCCCTGGAATAAAGGCAAAAAGCCGAACGCCCCTTGGAGCCAGGGAAAGAAGTGAACGCGCAGCCACGGCACCAGCATGAAAATCGCCCACAACCCAAAAATCACGCTGGGAACCGCCGCCAGCATCTCGACAACGGAAACGATCGGCTGGCGGAGACGAACCGGGGCAAACTCAGTGAGGAACACAGCTGTGCCCACGCTCAGCGGAACCGCGATAACCAAAGCGATCACGGAGGAAACCACCGTGCCGAAGATAAAGGGCAGTGCCCCGAACTGTTCTTTGACCGGGTCCCAATGTGAACTGGCCAGAAATCCAAAACCAAATTTGGCAATCGCGAGACGGGAGCCTTTAAGGAGTTCGGCCGCGACGATTAAGAACAGCACAATGACCGACGCAGCCATCCCCAGCGTCAGCGCCTTAAAAAGCTTGTCGCCGATGCGCGAAGTGCGAATGGCTGGGTGATTCATAAAGGGACGCTTATCGGAACGCGGGCTTTAGCCTGCAGCCGTCGAGTAATCACCTGGCTGGTGCAACGCCTTGGCTGCAGCGTAAACGCTGCGTTCCGGACGTGACCGGCGAGCGCACCTATCGGAACGCGGGCTTTAGCTGATTCTTCTTTCGACATTCTCGTCGCAAAACCTTTCAGATTTAGATCAATCAAATCCGAAATTCGAAGCTCGGAATTCGAAACAAATTCAAAGAACAAAAATTCAAAGGCTCAAAACGAACAGGGGCTTTCCATGAAAGGCCATGGTCAGCGATGGTTTTGTTTTGGGTTTTGGATTTCAAGGTTTGGGAATTGTTTCGGATTTCGGATTTCGGATTTAGTGCTTCGGATTTAAGTATCCTCATTTCGAATTTCAAATTCCTTTGGCTAGGTTTTGGCCTGCAGGAGTGGAATAGTGATCGATTGGGTGCAACGCCTTGGCTGCAGCGTAAACGCTGCGTTCCGGACGTGACCGGCGAGCGCACCTGTCGGAACGCGGGCTTCAGCCTGCAGCCGGAGAGTAATCACATGAGCATTGGTGCAATGCCTTGCCTGCAGCGTAAACGCTGCGTTCCGGACGTGACCGGCGAGCGCACCTGTCGGAACGCGGGCTTCAGCCTGTCCACCCTCCGCAGTAAGTCGCCCGCTTAACGAGATCAGCCAAGGGGAAAGATCTATCCGCAGCAGCATGCCTTCCGCTTGGGGGCTACGGAGGACGGGCAGCCGGAGAGTAATCACCTGGCTTGTGTAATGCCTTGGCTGCAGCGTAAACGCTGCGTTCCAGACGTGAGGAGCGAAACGCTGCGTTCCTGCGCGAGAGACAAACATTTTCAAAATTTGATTTGTTTGATCCTTTCCGAAATTCGTTTTTTTAAAGAGTCAGGCAGCGGCGCGTAATCGAGTTTGGAAGCCAGGGCTTGGCCTTCCGACAATTCCCAATTCAAAAACTCGACGAGCTTCTTGCCGATGACTGCGTTCTTCTGATTTTCATAAACCAACAACCAGGTCGCGCCGGCAATCGGATAGGCGTCCGCTCCCGGCGCGTTGACAATCGAAAACCTGAAATCGTCCGGAATCTGCGCCGTGTTCATGGCTGCGGTGACGCTTTCCAACGAGCCTTTCACATATTTGCCCTCGCGGTTCTTTAGATCCGCGAACGGGAGTTTGTTCTGCAGCGCATAAATCAATTCGACGTAGCCGATGGCGCCGGGCGACTGTTTGACCTGACCGGAGACGCCTTCATTCCCCTTGCCGCCCAGACCCACCGGCCATTGCACGGATGTGTTCGCTCCCGCTTTTTGTTTCCACTCCGGGCTCACCTCGTTCAGATAACTCGTGAAAATGAAACTCGTGCCGCTGCCGTCCGAGCGGTGCACCACCAAAATATCCTGGGCGGGCAAGGCTGTTCCCGCGTTTTGGCGGGCGATTTTCGGATCGTTCCATTTCGTAATTTTGCCCAAGAAAATTTCGGCCAGCGCGGGGCCGTCCAAGTTGACTTTCAGGTTTCCGGGCAAGTTGTAGACCACCACAACGGCGCCGGCGACCGTGGGAATGTGCAGCAATTTTCCGGGGGCCTTCGCCAGGTTCTCATCGCTCATCGGCGCATCACTCGCGCCGAAATCGACTGTCTGCGCCAGGATTTGCTTTTGGCCTCCGCCCGAGCCGATCGATTGGTAATTGAATTGCACGGTTGGATCGACCTTGGTGTATTCGGCAAACCATTTTGAATAGAGCGGATACGGAAACGTTGCGCCGGCCCCGTTGATCAGAATGGGCGCGCCGCCGCTCGGAGCGTTGGCCTTGGACGTGATCTGGTTGGGTGTGGACGCCGTTTGATCTTCGCTAGCGCGCTTGCACACAGTCAATGCGGCAGCCAGCGCGGCGAATGAAACGAGGAGACGAAGAGATTTCATGGTTGAGCAAAATTAAAACCGCCAATTTAAATCCGCGTAGAAATGGCCGGCGGAAGATTCTTCTCCCGGCGCTTTCGTGATCAGGTCGTTCACGTAATAAACAAACGTGAAGTTCATATAATCCGTGAACGAATACGTGAAGCTGGCCAGGTGCCCTTTGACGTTGGTGCCGCCGAACCAGCCGCTGGCTTTGCCCGTGCCCACCAGTTGGGGATTTCCCGCCGCGTAGTACGCCCCATTGTCGTCGTCCACCAGCGCGTCGAACCAAGCGTCCGCTTCCAATCGTTGGTATCGATAATTGAGTTCCCACGCGCGTTTCTTGCCCGCTTTGCCAATCCCCACGCCCGCGTTCCAACCGACATTCTTGTCAGGAGCGCCGGGGTTATACATGTATTCCCCCAGAAGCCGGACGGGAAATGGGCCCGGATACAGCGGGAAGCCATCGAACTTGTAGCCGGCCGAAGCTGTCGCGATGATCGGATTGTAATTATATTTTAGGATGCCAGTCGCATCGTCGCGGGTGTTGCCCGAATTATAAAATGGTTGAGCTTTTGAACTGAGCGATTCCCGTTCACCCACGTTGAAGGCGGCGATCCCGAGGGAGGTGTCGAATTTTGGCGTCCATTTCGCGTCCCACAAGATCTGCCCGCCCGCGAGATACGGATCGTGGCTCGCGCCGATCGAGGGCACAGTTCCGACGCCTTGGTCGATTTCATCCAGGACGAAGAACCCGCCGATCATCCGCAAGCTCTGTTCTTTGGTCAGGTCATACTTCACTTGCAACGCTGCTCCTTCAGGATTGATGTCGTAATCCCACACCATCCTCGAAAACTGAAAGGGATTGTCCATTTTCCCGATGGTGCTGCTGACGGTCCATTCCTCGTTCTTGATCGGGGTCCATTTCGCATAGGCTGCATCGATCCAGATGAACTTGCGCGATTCGAGCGAACCGAGCGTCTGATTGGCCGTGATCGGCTTGCCGCCAACGAGTGTGCCGCCGGGATTCGTCTGGGCATCCCCCGAGGCCAAGCGCAATCCGATGTCGAAATTGTCCAGGAGCGAGGCGACCGCCCCGACGCGCAGCCGATAACGAAAACGATTGCGATCGGTGTACGCCTCATTTTCGGCGTTGTTCTGTTCGAAACGGCCTCGGAAGTCGCCGCCGAACTTGAAGTCAGTCACCCAATCCGCCATCGCTTTTTGTTTTTCGAGTTTTTTGGCGGCGTCATTTTTGGTTTCCTCCTGGAGTTCGTTCGCTTCTTTCACTGTGAGCACGCCTTTTTGAACGAGCTTGTTCAGGAGAGCATCAGACGTCTGGGCAAATCCGTTCGCGCAAAAGGCGACAGAGGCCAGCGCGCCGGCGGTCATGAGAAGAGATTTGTTTGGGGTAGTCATGTTCTTTGGTTGATGGTTTCCGTCGTCAATCCGCGGCCCACTTTCACCCCGTTTTGTGACGGTTTGGTGAAGGGATTGTGACGAATGTGTGACAATGCTGCTCGGATTTTTGTCACAGAATTGTCACCGTCCTGTAACAGAGCCGCTACCACATGGGGATATGTTCACCCGAGCGGGCCGTAGCTCAAGACGTGAGTCTTCAGCCGTGGCATGGCAATGCGAGAATCCGAACTCTGAGGAGTTCATCCACGTGGCGATTGAATGAATGAGAATTATGGACGCGAAAAAGTTCCACCTTGCGTCGAACGGCGGCGATGGATTGAAGGCTTTTCCGAAACCGGCTGAAGCGACCGACGCAAGCAGCCGCGTCGTAGCTTTTATGCTGCGCCAGGCCAATCTGATGCTCGGAGCAAAAACTGGGGTTCAGCGCCCGCTCACCAGCCAGACTGTTCATGAGATGCGCGTGGCGTCGCGCCGGCTTCAGGCGGGGCTGGATTTGTTCGACCGGTTCTTCCCGGAAGCCGAACTCGGTGAGGCTGTCCGGGAGATTGGGCGAATTCGTCGCAAATTGGGGAAGATTCGCACGATCGATGTTAATTTAGAGCTGATGAACCAGTTCATGGAAGCGGGAGGCGGGGCTGCCAGAGCGGCGGCATGGGCCCGGCATCCACTTTCTGAACGGCGAACAAAACGCGAACTCGATTTGGACGAGCTGTTCGAGAAGCTCGAAACCGCCGGTTTCCTGGCTGAGCTGCGGCTTTTGATCTTGCGCCTGAAACCCGGGTTGCGGCGCCCTGAGCTCGTTCGACACGCTTGCAGAGAGCTGGCCCGGAATCAAAAGAAATTCCGGAAAGGCTATCAGCGTTTTGTCCGAAAAAAAGGAGCCGCTTCTTTGCACCGGTTCCGCATTGCGGCAAAAAAATACCGCTACGCGCTCGAGGTTTGCCAATCCGCCTTCCAGCTCGAATTGAAAAAGGAAATCCGCGCCGCGTCGAAGCTGCAAAGCCTGGCTGGAAAGATTCACGACGAGGAGATGGCCGCAGACGCTTTGAGACGAGTGGCGTTCCCGAAGGATGAGCGCGAATTGAAGAAAGGTTGCGATGATCTAATCCGGCGATGCGAGAGGAAAGCGGCTGGCCGTCTGCGAAAGTTTCGCCGGCGCGTTCGTAAGTCTCCTTTGGCGAAGCATAAATTTCAGTTTTCGTCTGGCAGATGAACATTTGCGCCCGTCCATGAATCTTGAACCAACAACCCGATCCGTGCGTTCGGCCCTTCCGCCTTCGATGAGCAAATCGTTCCCTGGAAAACTCATCGCGGTCGAGGGGCTTGATGGCTCCGGGAAATCGACGCAGGTTTATCTCCTGAAACGGTGGATGGAGATGCAAAACTTGAAGGTGTTCTTCACGGAATGGAACTCATCCGTGCTCGTTCGTGAAGCCACTCGCAAAGGAAAGAAACGCCAACTCCTGACGCCGACGACATTCTGTCTGGTGCATGCGACCGATTTCGCCGACCGCTACGAGCGCCAGATGCTGCCGCTCCTTCGGGCGGGTTACATCGTGCTGGCAGATCGTTATGTCTACACCGCGTTTGCCCGGGACATCGTCCGAGGCTGCAGCCCGCGTTGGGTGCGCAATCTTTACAGCTTCGCCGCCGCGCCCGACATCACGTTCTTCTTTGACACGCCGCTCGAAGTGGCGCTGGATCGGATTCTGAGCGGCCGTCCCAAGCTGAAGTATTTTGAGGCGGGCATGGACCTCGGGTTGTCGCAGGATCCTTACGAAAGCTTCCGCCTGTTCCAGGGGAAAATTTACGCCGAGTACAAAAAGATGGTTTCGACGGAAAACCTCATGGCGATCAATGGCGTGTTGCCCGTGGAAAAACAACAAGCCATGGTCCGAAAATTCGTCGAACAGAAACTCGACCTGCCCGCCTTTCGATGGCGAACCAAACGATGAGCCCGTCGCCGCAGAAAAAGAAATTCTATGGCACCTCCCTTCCCGGGAGCGAGCCGGCGCGCTGGTCAGGCAAACTGATCGTTCTGGAAGGGGCGGATGGCTCCGGACGCTCGACCCAAATCCAACTGCTCAATAATTGGCTCGAGAATCTCGGTTTCGGCGCCGTCAACGTCGGAATCAAACGGAGCACGCTCGTGGCGGAGGAACTCGAAAAAGCCCAGGAAGGGAATATTCTCAGCCACACGACGCGCAGTCTTTTCTATGCCACCGATTTTGCCGACCAACTCGAAAACACAATCATCCCTGCGCTCCGCGGCGGGTTTGTGGTCATTGCCGACCGGTACATTTACACGCTGATGGCGCGCGACATTGTCCGCGGGGCGGATCGGGACTGGGTGAAATCGCTATACTCGATCGCGGTCGTTCCCGACGTGGTTTTGTATTTCCGGGTCAACCCGCAGCAGCTTGTGGAACGGAATTTCAGGAAGAACACAACGCTGAGTTTTTGGGAAAGCGGGATGGACATCGGCCTCTCGCGGGACATGTTCGAAAGCTTCATCCGGTATCAAAAATTAATCCAGGCAGAGTTCCGGCGGATGCAAACCGAGTATGGCTTTGAAAGCATCAACGGCAATCGGTCTCCCAGGACAATCGCCAACGAACTCCGCGCAAAGGTGCAAACTATTTTGGGCGTCGTTTCTCCATGAAAGCCAAACCAACTGGCAAATATGAGCGTGCGCAAAAGGAGGTCCTGGCTGAGCTCCGGACGCTGCGCCTGCTCATCCGCGAGGTTGGCGGAATTTACCTGGCCGGGTTGCAAGCCGAAGCGGCCCGCGTGGCTCGATCGGTGGAAGCCGCCGGCTTGGAAAAAAAACCTACCCGCAAGCAATCCCATCAGATGCACGCCATCCAGCGCATGCTCCAGAGCCTGGACGTGGAACCGACCAAAGGCCGCCGGCGTGATCTGAAAGAAATGGAGAAGCTCATCAAACGTCTCGGCGAAATGATCGACACGTGGTGAGACAAACACATGGCTGCCACCGAAACCTCCAAGCCTTTTGTCGTCGGCGTCGATCTCGGCGCCACCAAAATCCTCGCCTCTGTCTTCGATGCCAAACACCGGATCGTCGGCCAGAAAAAAAGGAACACGCGCGCTGAGGAAGGCGCAAAAATCGTGATCGAGCGAGTCGCCGGCTGCATCCAGGAGGCGCTCGCTTTCGCCCGTATTTCACTCTCCCAAGTTCATTCGATCGGCATTGGCATTCCTGGGACGGTGGATGCGCGGCGCGGCTTCGTTCATCAAGCGCCGAATCTCAAATGGAAAAACATCCCTTTCTCGAAGGAATTTCGGCGCCACCTGAAAGCCAAGGTGACACTCATGAACGACGTTCAAGCTGGAACTCTCGCGGTTCAAAAGATCGGCGCGGGCCGCCCATTCCAGTCGTTTGGCTGCATCTTCATCGGCACTGGCATTGGCGGTGGGTTGGTGCTCGACAACAAGCTGTATCGCGGCGCCGGCGGATTGGCCGGTGAAATCGGCCATACCATTGTCATGGCGAAGGACGGCCCAAAGTGTTCTTGCGGAAATCACGGATGCCTCGAATCACTCGCCAGCCGAAGAACGATCGCTCAACGCATCGCCTCAGCCGCAGCTAAAGGCCGAAAAACAATCCTCCAATACGGCTTCTCGAACGATTTCTCTCAGGTCCGCAGCCGCGATTTGGCCGAGGCCTACCGGTCAGGTGACAAATTGGTCGTCGAAATTATCAACGACGCTTGCGAAGCAATCGGAGTCGGCGCAGCCAATCTCATCAATCTCCTGAACGTCGAGGCCGTGATCCTGGGCGGGGGGATGATCGAAGCGCTCGGCGATAAAATGCTGCCACGGATCGCCAAGTCCGCTCGAGCGCATGCGTTGAAGGCGAACGCGCAGAACGTCCATATCATCGACACTGGCCTGGGGGACATGGCCGGCGTCCTCGGCGCAGGTCTGGCGGCGCGAGAAGGCTGCTTGACCTCACCATTCGCATACTCGCGGTCGCCTCGCCCCACCGGATGATTTGGATGCATGAAGGCAGTGCAGGTGGGGCGAGCCAGGCTCCGCCTGAATCAAAGAGGGCGCGCAGCGCCCCTCGCGAGCCGCAACCCTCATGGAAAAAGATACAACGATGAATGAACTATATATTTTGCGCCATGCGCCAGCTGTGCCGCGCGGCTCGCCAGAGTATCCGCTCGATGCGGATCGGCCTTTGACGCGCGAAGGCATCGCGAAAATGGAATTGATCGCCCAGGCGCTCGCCGCGTTTGATCTCGGCCTCGAGTTTATCCTTTCGAGTCCTTATGTGCGCGCCAAACAGACCGCGCAGATCGCCGCTGACGCACTCGGCCTTCGCAAGCAGCTTGGCTTTTCAGAACACCTCGCTTCGGAAGGCCCACCTCAGAAATTAATCGAGGAACTTCAGCGCGATCATCGCACGCGCGCCAGCGTCATGCTCGTTGGGCACGAACCGTATCTCAGCGAATTCGTCGCGCTGCTCATGAGCGGAGATCCGCAGACTGGTCTCCGCCTGAAGAAAGGCGGGGTCTGCAAACTGAGCTTAACAGAGTTGCGCTTTGGCCGTTGCGCGACGCTCGAATGGCTGCTCACGCCCAAGCAGCTAACCGGTCTTGCTGGCAGATGAACCCGTCAGGAGGTCGAGTCAATCATCGAAATCCATCGTGTCGAACAGAACCGCGCGGTTGACGCGTTCTTCGGCCGCCCGAGCAAACTCCGATTGATCGAGCAGCCCAGCCGAGCTGCGGTTGGTCCGGGCGCTTTCCATGGCTGCTCTGCTCAAGAGCGCGGCCAGGCTTTCCTGCAATGGTTGCTTGTGATGCCGGCGGAAATTCCTGATTTGCGCGGAATCCACCAGCCAAGCCGGCGCTGACCTGCTGAGTGCGTGATCCGAAAGAATGAGCCGCTCGATTTGACGCGAGAAAAAAATACCTCGCGCGTAGGAGTAAACCAGCAGCCCAAGAAGAATCCGCCCTTGCGCGGCGGCGAGCGCGTTCCGCGACAATGGTGGCTGCTCATCGACAACCTCGATGACCGCGCGGATCAAGCGGTCCGAACCGAGCCACTCTCCCAAATCTGGCGCGATCACCCCTGTGGTCTGAACCTGAACATCATCTCGAATCAGCATATGATCTTCTTTCCTTGCCAGAGAAGATCGCACGCCTTCGTGACGAACAGGTGACGCGAAAGCAACAACTGGACGACATTCCGGAATCCCGTCGGGATTCGATTGCCCGCCGGGGGCCGGGCTTCACTGCCATTGAATTAAGGAATGCACCAGAGTTGTCTTCTCCCTCTCCGTCACTGATGGAGGAGAGGGCTGGGGAGAGGAGGCCGATTTTCGTGGGATTCCCCTCTCCTCGATCCTTATAGCTCTTCCGTTCGCGGGGCGAGGAAGAAGAAGGAGCCACTAATTCAATGGCAGTGGGGCCGGGCTGCGGGTTATTCCCCGGGAAATCCGTCGACGGCCGGCCCTGAACCGGGTTCACGAAAGTTTTTGACGCGCAGATTGGCGGGACGAATCGCGTCGACGTGGCTGTCATAAAAAAGCCCGAGCATCCGGCCACCATGCCGCGGCGGGTAATGATTTTCCGCGGAAAACGGAACCCACGGCGCGCGTGGCGGAGAACTGACACGGCTGTCAGAGCACCCGGGGCTGCGTCGATGATCCCAAATGATCAAGCGCTCGGAAGGTTCCGTCACGGATGAATCCCGTTCGGCCATCGGGCTGCCGGTCGAGTAGTTCATTCCGTAACCGCATTGCCACCTGGCTTCCTCCGGGCACTTAAAAATATTGGTTGCGCCGATGTAGCGAGCGAGCAGGCCGCGTTTGAAGCCGGTGCCTGGCGGGCCGTCGGGAACTTGCGTCGGGTCGTACGGCGCCCACCATTGCTCGTTGGGACCGGTCGGCGGCGGAGTATTCGGGCCATTGCCGCTGGGCACGCCGGCCGAAAGGCCGAAAGGGTCAGAGGGCGTGTCTGGGCAGGAGCGATACGGGACGTTTCTATCGTCGAAGTCCGAACGGTAGAGGGCGCAGGCCACGCCGATTTCCCTGAGGTTATTCAGGCACTTGGTTTGGCGGGCTTTCGCTTTGGCAGTGGCGAGGACGGGCAGCAGGAGCGCGGCGAGAATGGCAATGATGCCGATAACGACGAGCAACTCGATCAAGGTGAAGGCGGTTCGTGGCGCGGGTTTGGACGCAACGGAGCAGCGCATTGTTTGTCGGAGCAAACCTATTTGGAAACTGGCCAAAGTGCGACGATAAGATTCTTTACAGTTTGAAATAATTTTTTCTTGCCTTGAATGCTCAATTTGCTATCACTCACCTGCGCTTTGCGGAGAGGACCTTTTTGAAACACAAACTTGCTCTGCTTATCCTGCTCGCGAGCTTGGCTTCCGTCCAAGCTCAAAACTTCACGATCTCGATGAACGCGGCCCAAGAAGTGCCGCCGAATTCGAGCACCGCTATCGGGAATGGCACCGCCACCGTCAGTGGATCCCAGGTAACGTACAACATTAGTTATTCGGGACTCACCTTGGCGCCGACGGGAGCCCACGTTCATGGACCCGCTCTTCCAGGGGCGAACGCTCCGGTCGTTCATCCGTTCACGGTCACCGGCTTGGGGACCTCCGGCTCCTTTTCGGCCACGTTCACGTATACCGCCGCCGAGTTGGCGGACCTGCAGAGCGGAAAGGAATACGCGAATATCCACACCGCCAATTTTCCGGGCGGTGAGATTCGCGGCCAGATCCTTCCCGTGCCCGAACCGGCCACGCTTGCGTTATTTGGGTTGGGGGCTTCTGCGCTCCTCTGGAGAATCTCGCGAAAGCGGGGTTAAGGATTTAACGCCACGAACGGCAACAGTCCGAGTTTCTCAGAGGAACTCGGGCGGTTGTTATTTTTTGCCGAAGAGCGATCCCCAGAACGATTTTCCCTTTGCGTCCTGCTGATGGACTTTCAATTGGCCGAGGAGCGACTGCCAGGCGATGTAAATCTTGTGCCATTGGTTTTCCAGCGCGCGCAAGGCGCCTTCGTTTAACTCCCCGAGATACCGCAAGGACGGCGCGCCGCTGATAAGCGTGTGGATCTCCTCTTTGGTGGGCGAGGTGCAGTCCATGGCGGCCATGATTATTTCCAATTCCTGAGCGATCACGCTCTTGACTTCGAGGAACTGCGATTCGTCTTCCGGCGTAAATTTCTTCGAACGGGCCAGGTTGAGGTAGTGATTGAATTGCTTCCAGCACTCCAAATGGTTTTCCATTTGGAGAATCAGCTGGTCGAGTTTCTTGTTGACCATAAGTCAGGCTGTGTCACGGCACAATCTTGGGGCTAATCGGGCCGGTCGAAAGAAAAATCATCGCTCCTCCGCGCAATTCGCGAGCGGTCAATTTGAAGGCCGCGAAGTCCACGGCGAGCTCCTTGAGCGGAAGGTTTGCTTTGGCAGCGCCGCGAAAGGTGGACAGCACGATATCGCCGATCTGTTGCAGCCGGGCGGCTGGAAAGCTTTGCGGCAGGGTCGAAGCGACCACCCGGCCGTTGGGATCGATTGTGAAGCTGCCCGAGGGCAAGCGCACGAGATCGCCTGAGTTCTTCTTCGAGAATATGCTTAAGAGGCCCATTGCGATTGGATTTGTTTCACTGTTTCGCGCATTTCCTCGCGGCTGGTTGCCCGATGAAATCCGACCACAAACTGCCGATCTCCCGATGTGCCGAGCGCGACGTTGCGCTGCAGGCCATAGCCTTCCACCCGGTTTACGTTGCCCGCCAAAAGATCGTCCCCCAATTTGCTGAAACGTTCGAGGGTTTCGCGAGCCCACACGGCAATTTGCTCGGGATTCTCCAGGCCCCATGCGTCCGCTTTTTCCTTTTGGCGCGCGGCCAGAATGAATTCGACTCCTTTTAAACCGGTGAGTCCAGCAAACATCGAGCCCGGCGGCCCATCCGGTTGGGCCGCGGTTGGGGCGCTGCCAGCTTGTTGCTCGTCGAGCGCCTGAGCGGTTTCGAGGAGCAGCCCTTGGTACGAGCCGTGAATCGTTCGCGGATGCTTCGGGTCGGGCGGCAAAATCTGAAAGTTGCCGGTTTTCCAGCCGAGAATACGGCGGAACGCCTCCTCACCGGTCAATTCCTGCACGGTCGCGTCGATGATTTCGCCGCCTTGAATCCAGATCTGGCCTTCCAAATGACTGTTTGTGATTCGCAACACGGAAGAGCTCTGGGACAAACACTCGATCTGGATAATGTCCACGAGGCTTTTGCTTTGGACGCCCCGAAATCCGCCAATCTCCTCGCGGCCGAGCAACGATTCGATGCAGTCCAGAAAGAACTGAACCTCTTGTGCGGTTTGTGGTTTCTCCAAGAATAGATCGATTCCAACCGCGTAGGCTCTTGCTCGAAAAGATTCATCAACGACCGAGGTCATCACCGCCGTCCGCAGCTGCGGGAACTTGCGCCGAACAATCGTCAGCACTTGCAAACCGTCCATTTTCGGCATGTTCAAATCGGAAATCAGCAGCGAGAACGGTTCGGATTCCAACAAGCTCAAGGCGCGAGCGCCCGAGGTTGCGGTGTGGATCTCCGGTTTGCTCGGGAGGCGGCTCAAAATGTCTCGATACAGTTCAAGCACGTCCTGATCATCATCCAATAGGAGGAGCTTGTGGCGGGTCGGCATAGGGGCGCGAGCAAAGCGTTGCTGGCTTTATTAGAGCCTAGTCGGACGCAAAATTGCAAGCGGAGTCGAATTCTGTCGACGGTAAAAGCTTTTTTTGATATCCCCACCACTGCGGGATGTTAGGCTTCCTCAAAAAATTTTTCGATAAAGAGCCAGCGCCGGGCGCTCCTTCCCCGCCAAGCGCAAGGCCACTTCCGCAGGAAACGCCAAAACCAGCTTCACCTCAAAAACCCGCAGTTCCAGCAAAGCCAGCCGCTCGACCTACCGGCGAAACGATCAATCTCCCGATCGACCTGATTCTCAAAAATCTGCCGCCTGAGCTCAAAAGCCAGACGAAATCAGGCGGTCGCAAAGAGATCGTGATTCCCCTGGAAATCATCACCGATCAGTTGCCTCGCGGCCGCGTCCGCATCAGCCTCGCGGAGCTTCGCTCCTCAGCGCCGGAGATTTTCAATGGAATGCGAATTGACGACGCGAATGCTCAAGTCGACATTCCGCTCCCGGATATCCTCCCGCGATTAAAGCCGGGTTCGTTGGCGCGCCGTTCGGATCAGAAGACGCTCACGGTTTCCGAGGAGATCATTCCGCTGTTTGGACCGAATGGAGAAAGCACAGCCCCTCCGGCCCCGGAAGCGCGGTCGACTCCCCCGCAAAAGCCGGCGCCCTCTGTCGCAGCTCCTGCTCGACCTGCCACCGCGGCCCCGGCCACGCCCGCGATTCCTCCAGCTGCGCCGACCGCAACTCCAACTGCCCACCCAGCACCGACGCCCCCCCCGCGGGTGGCACCGACGCCCAAGATCAGCCAGGCCGCTCCAGTCGAGCCGGCAGCTATTCCCTTTCAAGCTCCAACTCCGTCAGCTCCCGCTGTTGGGGCGCAGCCCGCGAGCGGTGTGCTCAGCCTGGCTGTCAACGCGGCAAGCAGCAGTTGGCCAGCGGCGTTGCGGGACCAGTTTGCCGCGCCTCGCGCAAAGGATTTGACGCTCGAAATTCCGCGGACCGAAGTCGAGCCGGGCGTGAAGCGGGGAAAAATTCAATTTCCTTGGGCGAAAATTCGCGACTGGATCAAACCTGCGCCGCCTGCGATTGAAACACCCGTGGCGCCGGAAACGTTGCTCGAGCTCCCATTGGCTCTGATCGTGCCGCAGTTCATGGCGAAGCAGCAGCCGTTCCGGCAACAAAAACAATTCGTCCTCGACGAAAAAATTCCAGCGCTGTTTTCCTCATCGGGCACGCCGCTCTCGGGCAACGCGGCTGCGGCTGCCCCGGCAAGTTCTGCGGCGACGGCTGTGTCCGCGCCGGCCTCCCCGAAACCTCGGCCAGAACCAGCGCTCAAGCAGGTGGCCCCGATTCCGATGCCCTCCGCGCCATCTGCGCCAAGCGTCGCGCCGTCCGTCCCGCCCAGCACGGCTCCGCGTCCGGCCCAGCCGGCGGTTGCGGCTGCGCCCGTGAGCGGACCTGCTCCGGTTGGGCCGAAGCCAATCCTCGATTTCGGAGAAATTTTCGGGCAGCCCGCCAAACGGGACTGGACGCCCAAGGAGATCGTGACCGAGACAGCGCGGTTCAAAGGAGTGGCTGGCGCGTTGTTGGCGACTCCGGATGGGCTGCTGGTGACTGCGCAATTGCCGGGCGAGATTCAAGCGGACATGCTGGCCGCGTTCGTCCCCCAGCTTTTCACGCGCATGGTTCAATGCGCCAAGGAATTGAAGTTCCGCGCGCCCGCTCACTGTTTGTTTCACTTGGAGAATTTGCCGCTGCAAATTTTTCAGGCGGGCCGGCTTTACTTTGTGGTTCTCGGGAAAGCGGGTGAAGCGTTGCCAAAAATTCAACTCGGCGCCATCGCGGCGCAGCTCGAACGGAAATCCTCCGGTTAATTATGGCCATCATCAACCAAGCCGCCAAAGAACTGCAGGTCAAAATCGTCTATTACGGTCCGGCGCTTTGCGGCAAGACAACCAATCTCATCAAGGTCCACGAGAACGTTCAGGCGGTGCAGGAAAAGGGAAAACTCGTGTCGCTCGCCACCAGCTCGGACCGGACGTTGTTCTTTGATTTTTTGCCGATCGAGGCGACCTCGATCAAAGGATTCAAAACGAAGTTCCAGCTCTACACCGTCCCGGGCCAGGTGATTTATAACACCACGCGGCAGCTGGTTCTGCGAGGCGTGGATGGGCTGGTTTTCGTGGCCGATTCGCAATATGAGAAGATGGAGGAAAACGTCGAGAGCTTTGCGAATCTCGAAGAAAATCTAAAGACGCAAAAGCTCAATTTGGATGAGATCCCGTACGTGCTGCAGTACAACAAACGGGACCTTCCCAACGTCGCGCCGGTCGATTTCATGGAGTATCTGCTCAACAACCGGGAAGTCCGCGTGCCTTCGTTCGAAGCATCGGCCCATCGCTGCGAGGGTGTTTTCGAAACACTCAATATGATTAGCCGGATGCTGCTCCAGAAATTCATCAAAGAAGGCGCTTCCAGGACGGCCGACCCTAAACCCGCGTAGTGCTATGGCCGCTCTCCCTCAACTGCTGGAAGAAGATGTTCGGGAACTCAACGCTGCCCTCACGGACCTGCTCACCAACAGCGAAGCAAGCTTCGCGTTAGTCACGGACAAGGCCGGTTTCCGCCTGGCTGAACAGGGCCAAATCGAGGAAATCGACACCACCTCGCTCGCCTCCCTGGCTTCCGGCTCATTTCTCGCCACGCAAGAAATCGCCCGCTTGATTAACGAGCCGAACTTTAACAGCGTTTATCAGCAGGGCGAAAAATACAGCATGCTCGTCTTTGACATCGACGAGTTCAGCGTGCTGATTGTGATTTTCCGGGCGCAACAGAGCGTCGGCCTGGTGAAGTACTACGCCGGAGAAGCGATCCGGAAAATCGCCGCCCAATTAAAAGAGGCGAAGGGACGAGCCCCATCGGAAGGAATCGATCCTGCGATGTTGAACCTCGTCGAAACCGCTGACCTCTTTAAAAAGAAGAGCTCCTGACGCGTCGAACGTCAGAACTCAGCTGCGCGTCTTCTTTTTTCCACCGGATTTTTTCGTCGGCAGTTTTTTACGTTTCGTTTTTGCGACATCCTTGAGCTGCTTCTCGCTCATCGACGAATACATGCTCTTGGAAGCCCCCCGCAGCGATGACTTCCCTTTCTTTCCCCGCTTGGCAGCCAGTGCTGCTCCCGCGGCCATCTGCTGTTTTTTCGATTTCGCAGGCATCTGAAAATAACGCCTACCTAAGGCCAGAATGCAACCGCCATCATTTCACCGCGTCCGTCCGGAGCTGAAAATATTTTTGCGGGTCCTGCGGGAGCAAATCGATCGTGACTCGCGTTTCGGTCCCATCGACTGATCCAGCCACAGTTTTCAACAATTCCCAGCGCCCGGCGAAAAGGTCGCTTGTTTGCCAGATCGAATAGGCGCGGCCCGGGGCGCTATCAAAACCCAACGTCAGTTGGTTCGCCGCAGCCGAAAAATTTCGAATGACCAATCCTGCCAATGGATCGCTCCCAGGCGATCCGCCGAGCGACGAGCTCGCCCGCCAGCTCGCCGGGTCGCCAGGACTGAGGGCGGCATCGCGAATCTCGAGCGAACGCCCAGCCCCATCCGCGAGCGGTTGCCAGCTGTCCGCATAGGCGAACTCGAACACCACTTCGCCAACGCTGTCCTCCAGCCGCAAGGTTTCGCCATGATTCTCGAGCGTGCCCGTGTATTCGCCGCTCACCGTCACGCCAGGGCCATACCGTGAAGCAAAGGCGGCTGCGTTCTTGCACAAAACCAGCAGCTGCCCGGGCGCGAGCCGCAAGGTTTTCGAATCGCGAAAATCAAATGAAATTCCTTTGGTGAATCGCAGTCCGGTCAAATCGAGTTCAGCCAGTCCGATGTTTTTCAATTCAACAAACTCAAAATCCTCCGGCACAAACGGGCTTCCCGCCGGCGGAGGCGCGGGATGAAACATAAGCTCTGTGAGCTTCAAAAATTTCTGGGCCGCGGTTGGATTGCCAGGATAATTCGTCGAAGCCATCAGCCGTCCGGCAGTGTTTGACAGATTTAAAGTTTCGCCGCGCGCGGAGAGCTGGCCGGCATAATCGCCTTGGACGAGCAAATTTTGATTTCCGTGAGGGGCAACGGCTCGTTTCCGAAACGCGCTCACGTTTGGGGAGACGAAAATGCGGCCATTGGCAGGAACAACCGTGCCGGGCCGGAAAGTCAATGCGATGCCGCCTTGGAGTTTCCATCCCGAAATATCGAGCGCGAAGGCATTCGGATTGACGAGCTCGACAAATTCGTCCTGTTGGTTGCCCGAAGCCGGGTTGAAATCGATCGCGCCAATTTCGAGCCCGGCATCCGGGTCCTGCGCTGGCGGAATCGAATCGCCATTCAAGGTGGCGGCTGCGCTTCCGAATAAAAAGGTTCGGCGGCCTGGCAAGTGGACGTCCAAGATCCGCTGGGCTTCCGCTCGCATTTGGTTGCGGTTTCCCCACGATCCCCACTTGGCGTAATCCAAATCGGCATCGGATGTCCCAACCTCCGGCGGGTCCATCTGATCGAGCATCTGGCGGATCCGCTGTTCGATCCGCAGCTCCGCCGTGGGTGTGCCAGGCGCTTGCAGGAGCGTGTCCATCACAGTTCGCAACCGCCGAAGGTACATCTGCCGAAAGTCCGGATGATTGAAAATCAGGTCGTAGAGCCGGTTGGACGGTTTGCCTTGCTGAGCCGCGTTATAGAAGTTCAACACGTTGTTCTGATAAAGCGTGTCCGTGAAGTAGCCGCCCGCATCGATCCAGTTGCGGCCCCAGCTCAAATCGATGTCCCATGGAAAGATCGTCCATTCCCCCGAACGATCGCTGTCGCGGTACAGATAAAAATTCTTGTGCCCATGGTCCTGGCTGCTGATCAGCGCCATGCCGACGAAGTAACTGATCGTTTGCGGCAGATCGATGTTGTCATACGCGTAGAGCACCCGCGCCGCGAGCGGTTTCGACTCGTTCAGATTGTCGATCAACGCTTGCAGATCGCCAAAACTTTCGTTGCGGCGGGTTTTCTTTTCGTTGCCGCTCGCGCTGCTCATCGAATTGTACATCTTGTAAAGCGCGCCGTTCGGGTTGCGCCCCACTCGCTCGAGCCACCGATCGTCGCCGTCCTCGACCATATCGAGAATGCCGTGGAATTGGGCGTTCCGCTGCACTCGCACTTGAAACGCAAAATGGCCGACCGAGCCAGCCTCTCGAATCATTTCGTACCCGAGCGCATTGTGGGTCCGAGATTTGTCGCCCCAGTTGGTCAGCAGCTTGATGTCTTTGACGCGAGAGCTGTTCGTCGCATACCGGAACCGCGCGCCCCGATTGAAATCGAAATTAGAGCTTTTCTTGGGAAACCCGCTCGAGCTTTGCCCGTGCAAACTGATCAACACATTGTCGTAAAACTCGCCTAAATAAAAAATCGAGCACCGCGTTCCGGTCCGGGTTTCCGATGCGCCGGCGTTTTCCACAAACAAGTGCACGACGGGCAAGCGTGACTGAATCGAGGCGTCGTCCACCATCGTTCCGGCGTATTGCGCGGAATCTGCCGGATCCAGAAACAACGGAAACCGGGAGTCGCGTCCGGCCGTGTCTTGAGCGGTGACGAAATACCGGATCATCTGGCCTGGAGCCAAACCGGCCGTGGGAATCGTGGCGCCGTAAATTCCGTCCCCAGGCGAGCCATCGCCGTGCGCGCCATCGTCGAACATTGGCAGACCCGTTTCAGCCCCGAACATCGCACGATAATGAAGCGTCACGGACCGCACCGGATCGAATGCCGGCGACGCATTCACAGTGACTGCGAGCGGCTGATTGGGCTGGGGCGAATTGGGGGCATGCTGAACCTCGCGCAGAATAGGGCCGAGCTTTTCCACGCCGCCCGCGTTGGCCGCGCCCGGTGTCGGACTTGGAAAATAGACGAACGCTGGCGCGGCGGACCCGTTCTTTGGGCGCGCCTCGATGACCGGCAGAATCAGGAGATCGCTGCTGCTCGCGGAGGTGTTCAGTCCCTGAATTGCGACAACGTTCGTTCCCGAATGGATCAAACTCTCGACGGCAGCCAAATCGAATTGCTCCGGGATGACCGCTTCGGCATCGGGATGGTTCGCGGTGGCGATCGAATTCCACGCGGGCAGCTCCGGAGCATTGCGCCGGGCGATTTCCTGGCCATTTAAATAAGCGACGAAGCCATCGTCATACTGCATCAACATCCGCCAATCGGTGAAGTCAGCGGGATTGCTGACCACGAAAGGAAGCCGGACGTAACAGGAGGTCCCGCCGTTATACATGAGCGATCGCAGGTCGGTTTTTATGAATGAAGCGTATTCGGCAGGCGACGTTTCATAGCCGACCCCGGTTTTTCCTTCCCCCCAATTCGAATCGTCGAATTCCGAAAGCATCCAGCGATCGTCGAGCGTTCCATCTTTCGGAACCAGCCAGCGGACGGATGCTCCCGGCGCAACTATCGGAGTAAGCCCGGCGAGTTGAGGCATGCCGAAGGAGATGTTCGCGACTTGCGGCGGGTAAGTTGGGGAGAATGCGGAAACGAGATTCGTTCCGTCAGGCGCGACGAGCGCGAGGAACTCGCCGGACGAATCGAGCTTGAAATTCGTGTGCAGCGGCGACCCGGGCGTCCGGCGGTCCTTGCCGGAAGCGAACACGAGCAGGTAACTATTCGCCGCGAGATTTGTGCTGGGGAACCGCCACTTGGTGAGGTTGGTCGAGAGGTCGGTCAGCGACCAATTCAGCAAATTAATCGGATCAACGCCTGGGTTGTGGATCTCGATCCAATCGGATGAATCGCCATCTTCGTCGGAGATGAGCCCTTGATTGCTGGCCAGGAACTCGGTGATTTGGAGTTGGGCGATCGAGGGGATTTCGGAATAAGAAACTGCCGTTAACAGGCAGAGCCAACCAAGTTTGCGCGCGAGCTGAAGAGACATTTACCGTAGTTTATGACATATCCCGCGCCAGCGGACAACCCTTGCGGCGGGAATTCTGAAGCGCCGCCCCTAATCCGCCAACGGTGATCCCGTCGCACCGTCGCGCTTCAATTCCAATGAACGCTCTCGACGCTGCCGTTTCTGTCGAATCGCAAATAAAGGATATGATAAGGCCACGGATTTCGTCGGCCCGTTTCAGAGGCCGGATCGCCGCTGGAACCTGTCGGATTGTACACAAATTCCATCGGCACGTTCAGCGGCAGCGCGCTCTCGACTGAAACAGGTTCCCATACGATCAGGTTGGCTGTCGGCTGAGTCATTACAATGACACGGTTTGGCGCCCCGACTAACCTGAGCACGTCGTGAACGGAGGTCCCCACTTTTATTCCACCTCGTCGTTGCTGCAGTTCGAGCCACCGTTTCCTGACCTCCGGCTTGCGAGGGTGCTCGGCGTCCCAAAGGATGAGCTGTTCTCTTTCACGCTCCAACCGGACGAGATCAATGCTGATGATGTCGGGCACGACGACTTGAACATTCGTCAAATAGGCAACCACGTTGGAACCATTTGGCAGATTCTTGATCTCCGCGAGCCGTCGAGGCACGACATTCGTTTTGTACGTCACGGTGGTGGCTTTGGCTTCAATACAAGTCCCAGGATAGGCCTTCCCATGAGGGTCGGGCATCAGCGGCGATAGATCAGCTGAAAGAAGGTTGCGATCAAGCGCTATTAGAGAAATGCCCAACAGGACGACCGGCGCCGCTTTCATGCGAATAGCGTGTTCACTCGTTGCGTGAAGGACCAATCATTTGAATTTGGTGATTCGGATTTGTTTAGGATTTCGTGCTTCGAACTTCGAATTTTCTCCACGTCGCACCGTCCCACCGTCTACTGTCTACCGGACGCGAGCCATTGCACTGCATTGGCGACGATCTTGAGCGGGATTGGCTCTAAGTACACCCCGTACGTTTCGTGTCCTGGCCGGAAGTAAAAAACTTTTCCTTTCCCGACTTTCCAAACACAGCCGCTTCGGAAATGTTCCCCGCGGTCCCAGCGTTCTTCGAAAATCACCGCGTCGGGTTTTGGCACATGAAACGGTTCGCTGTACATCTCGGTGTGCGGAATGTCGAAAGCCTGGGGGACGCCCCGGGCGATCGGGTGGGCCGGCAACAACGTGGTGACGTGGCTCGGCGCGCCATCCGCGCGAAAGGCGGGAAACACGCACATTGGAAACACCACACGCAGGACGTTTGTATTTTTGATGTCTTTCGTCATCTGAAAGCTCGGGGTCAGCGGCTCATCCGCTTTGGGCACACGAAAGCGTTCCGGCGTGATGAACTCAAACCGGGTCTTGTCCTGCAGATCGCTCGGCAAGCCCAATCTTGCCTCTTGTTTGGTTCGTTCGCGCATGGCCTGGACGAACGGCTCGGACCAATGCGCCGAATGCAGCGCGATCAACGAGAGTTTCCCTTCGCGAATGCGTTGCACGAGCAGGGCGGCTTTTTTCGGGTCGACCGCGCCGTTTTTCACGTGTCCCCACCAGACCACGACCTCGGCCCACTCGATGTTTTCGTTTGTTAACCCTTGCTCCTCGTCGGCCAATCGGACGGAGCGCACCTCCAAGCCCGGTTGTGTGCGCAAGTGCGCCGCGATTTGTTCGCCGAGGTAATGCGGGTAAACCTTGAGCTGTTCGGGTTGCTGCTCGTCCCAAACGAGCACATGAATTTCAGCCGCGTGGGCCGCCCCGCAGAGGCAAAGAAAAACCCAAAAGCAAACGGATTTCATATCGGCAACCGTTGCACAGAATCTCCGAGGATTCCATGGATTAGTGGCCTGTGTCGCCGGATCTGTCGCCAAACAAGCTGAAAAATCTCGCGTCCAACAGGGCGAAAGTGCTCTGATCACGCCGCCTGAAATTTGGTTTATGGAAATTGAAACAATGACTCGGGACGCCTGCCAGGTGATCGCGTTGCGCGGGCGACTCGATTCGTTCGCCGCAAAAATTTGGCAAGCATTCCTGGAGAAAAACCCGCCGCAGTTCGAACAGGGCATCGTTTTGGATTTGGCAGAGGTGAATTACATCAGCAGCGCCGGAATCCGAATTCTGCTCGGGCTGCACAAGTTGGCCTTGGCTCGCGGCGCTGTGCTGGCTCTCGCGAACCTTCAGCCTTACTGCCAAAGCGTCCTCGAGATTGCAGGCATGGCGGCCGGTTGGCCATCGTTTGGCAGCCTCGAGAACGCATTGGCCCATTGCCGGGAAACATTTCAGGAAAACAATTTGCTGGCCCGCTGGGCCGCGCTTGAAACCGCGGAGTTGGCCTGCGGCCAGGTCCGCATTATTCCCGGGTCGAACGACTCGGGCGAAATTCGCGTGCTGGGGCACATTCAAAATGTGCTCAAAGCCTGCATCACCCGCGAGGACATCCGGTCGAAGCGATTTTCGCACACGGAATATTCGCTGGGCCTGGGCGGGTTAGGCGACCGCATCGACGATTACTTCACGATCATGGGAGAAATGATCACCGTCGGCGGAACGATGGTGTGGCTTCCCACCGACGGCAACGACACGCCTGATTTCCTGATCCCCAGCCGGGACAGGGGCGAAGTGATGATTCGCACCGGATTCAACGCGTCGATCGGCGGTCAGTTCAACGAATACTTCGTCTTCGAAAGCGCAGAGCCCCGCGGAACTACCATGAGCAGGTTGTACCGGGAATTGTTCAATCTGAGCCAAAGCCGGCGCAGCGATTTTCACGGCGTGCTGGGGTTCGCCGCCCGGTGCGAATTCGGCGAAGTTTACGGCGCTGGCGTGCGCAAGGCGACCGTGGCTGACTTTGCTCCGGCCAATGGCGAACTCATTACCCATCCCTCCAATTACGCCGAATGGTTCGAGTTCGATCGCGAGCCACGGCTGCGGAACGTGACGGGGTTGATCTCCGGGTTGGGCGCAGATCTGGCCCATGGTTTGAACTTTTACGATCCGGCGCAGCTGGGCGCTTGTTTTTATCTTAATCCCGCGAATGCCGGCACCGCCACGGAGATGCTGCACAATCACGGCGTCTTTTTTAGCCCGCTTCCGTTAGCCGAGCGCCCGGTGAGTTTGGAAAAGGAAATCCGCAGCGTTGTGGATCGAGGAGATTTTGTGGACATGCGTCATCTGCTCGACTCGTCGACCATTCGGCGTGGAATTCTCGGTATCTCTTACATCCAAGAATTCAAGCCCGACAGCGAAGGGGTCGCCGCGGAGCCGAGGCGCTAATGAGGAGAAACGCTCACGAGGAATGGCTCTCATCCCACAGATTCAGGGCGCCGGGGATTAAAGAAGACTCTCCACAGATTCAGGGCGCACCGGGATTAAAGAGGAGAAATCTGCGGCCGGTCTGAATCCGTGGGGAGTTCTTCCCTTTTGCCCGCAGACATCGTCGAGAGGAGCACCGGCGTCAGTCGCGAAATTCTTTGGCGAATTTCTCGTCGTTGAGGAGCCGGTCGAAAAACGGGCGGAACCCTTCCGGAAGTTTGGTTTGTTCGACCCAAGCGCGCGCCGCGGTTTTATCTCGAAACGAGATCATCCGCGGCGCGTTGAGGGTCATGCTTGGCCAGCGCGGGAAGGACCCATTCGGCGGCTTTTACCCGGTCATCATTGTTGCGCGCGGCGGTGATTTGTTGGAGCGCTGCTTCTGGATCTCTGGCAGCGAGAGCAGCGCCGGCAGCGAACCCGATCCGATTGCGGATGTCGTTGTCACGTTCGCGCTGCGCGGCGGAGAACGCTTCCATCGGGTCGAGTTCGGCCCAACGCCGAGCCAAAGCGTCAATCATCGGCCGGATGTTTTCACCTGATGTGCGCCGCACGATTTGCAGCGCCGCTTTGCAGTCCGAAGCGGGAAGCGCTCGAATCAGCGAGAGCGCTTCAAGCAGATCGATTGGGGTGCGGGAGGTGACTAACGTGCGAAGCTGGTTCAAGGCCGAAGCTGCGTCGGGCGCGGCGTCGGACTTGGGATGCGCGTTGAGGCGGGCGCTTGCGCCGAGCGGGCTGGCGGTCGTTTGCGCGAAAGCTTTTGGTTCTTGCCGGGATGTCGAGGTGGCGTCTCGTGAATGGAGCAGAAGGCCGAGGACAAGTCCGGCACAAAAGGTCGCGGCCGCGGCAAGGGCGGCGCGAAGAAACCCGGCACGGTTTTTCAGATGTAAATTTCTTCTCATAAGCGTGCCGGCTCGCGACCCCATCCGGTGGGGCGAGGCTACTGACGAGCCGCAAAGCTCATTCACCAACCCCATCGAGGTGGGGCGAGGCTACTGACGAGCCTAAGCCACGATTCCTTTGACGACTTCGCCCGCAACATCTGTCAGCCGGTAATCTCGCCCTTGGAATCGGAACGTGAGCCGCTCGTGATTGAACCCGAGCAGGTGCAGAATGGTGGCTTGCAAATCGTGCACGTGAACCTTGTCCTCGGCCACGCTGAAGCCGAGTTCGTCCGACGCGCCGTAAGTGAAGCCGCCTTTCACGCCGCCGCCAGCCATCACCATCGTGTAACAATCGGGATAATGATCGCGGCCGAGGATTGCGCCTTTCGCGGTGCGCCCCTCGCGGAAGGGCGTGCGGCCGAATTCGCCGCCCAGAATAATGAGCGTTTCGTCGAGCAACCCGCGCTGCTGGAGATCTTTGATCAGCGCGGCCACAGGCTTGTCCATGGTGGCGCATTTCTTCGTGAGCCCATCGCGAATATCTTCTCCCGGGCTGGTGCCATGAAAGTCCCAGCCCCAATCGAACAATTGCACGTACCGGACCCCTTGCTCCACCAATCGCCGCGCGAGCAGACAATTATTGGCGAAACTCGATTCACCCGGCTTGGCCCCGTAAGCGTCGATTGTTTCGGGCGATTCGCGGGTGATGTCCATCACTTCGGGAACGGACATCTGCATGCGAAAGGCGAGTTCATACTGCGCGATGCGGGTTTGGGTTTCGGGATGGCCGAGCTCAGCCCCTTGGATTTCGTTCAAGTCTCGCAGAGTGTCGAGGCTCATGCGGCGAACATCACGATCGATCCCGGGCGGATCAGAAGCGTACAGGACCGGATCGCCTTTCGAACGGCACTGCACGCCTTGATAAACCGAGGGCAAAAAGCCGCAGCCGTACGAATTCTTGCCCCCGTTCGGCTGGACACCGCTCGAGATCAACACGACGAAGCCGGGCAGATTTTGGTTTTCCGTGCCTAATCCGTAAGTGGCCCAGGCCCCGAGCGACGGCCGCCCGGAACGAGGCGAACCGGTATAAACCAACAACTCTGCCGGAGCGTGATTGAACTGGTCGGTGTTCATCGAATGAATCACGCACAATTCGTCCGCGACTTTGTGCAAATGCGGAATTGCGTCGGAGAGCCAAACGCCGCCTTTGCCGTATTGGGCAAAACTGCGCGGCGTGCCGAGCAGCTTGGGAACGCCGGAAGTGAAAGCGAATCGTTTGCCTTTGAGAAATTCGTCCGGGCAATCCTGGCCGTTGCGCTTCACCAACTCGGGCTTGTAATCGAACAAATCCAGGTGCGGCGGTGAACCGGTCAAGTGCAGGTAAATCACACGAGTGGCGCGCGGCGCGAAATGGGGCGCTTTGGGCGCGAGCGGATCGAGCACGCGAGCGACGGCAGCGGCCGTGTCGTTTTTGAGCAACGATGACAGCGCGATGGCGCCGAGTCCCGTGGCCGAGTGTTGGAGGAAATGCCGGCGGGTGAGCTGTTGCAGTTTTTGAAATTCCAAATTCATAGTCATCGTTTCATGAAGATTTCATCGAGGTTCAACAGCACGTTCCCGACGACGGTCCACGCCGCCATCTCGGCCGCATTGGGCCGCGCGCTCTGAGACGCATCACTTTCCGAGCCCCCGCCTTCGGTGGGGATTTGCGCCACGACACGCGCTTCCGGATCACGGACGCTCCCATTGACCGCGGTGGTTCCAGCGACGTGGCGGGCTTTCTCGGGGTCGCGGGCGAAGCGCTCAGCCGTCTTCTCATAGAGCTGAAGGATGTCCGTGAGCTCTTTGTCGCTGGGCGGCCTGCAGAGGGAAACATAAAAGCCGTAACGCGCTTTGTCAGCGGGTGAGCTGCCCGCCTGAATCATGCGCCGAGCGAGCGCCTGCGCCGCCTCGACGTAGACCGGATCGTTCAACGTGACCAACGCTTGCAATGGAGTGTTCGAACGTTCACGCCGGACCGTGCAAACTTCCCGGTTTGGCGCGTCAAAGGTGGCCATGGAAGGATAAGGATTGGACCGGCGCCACATGGTATAGAGCGCCCGCCGGTAACGGTCCTCACCGGAACTCGTTTCCCAATCAATCCCGCTGCCGAACGCCGCGCTCACTCCCATCTTCGGTTGCAGCGGTTTGACGGGAGGCCCGTACATTTTTGGGCTGAGCAACCCGCTGACAAACATGGCCTGGTCGCGAATCGTTTCCGCGGAAAGCCGGAAGCGCGGTCCGCGCGCCAGCAGCCGGTTGTCCGGATCGAGCGCGATCAATTCCGGAGTCACCCGAGAAGATTGGCGATACGTCGCGGATGTCACCATCAGCTTGGGGAGGTGCTTCATGTCCCAATTTGTTTCCATGAACTCCGTCGCCAACCAATCAAGCAGCTCGGGATGGGACGGCCGTTCGCCTTGCGCGCCGAATTCTTCGCTCGTTCGAACGATGCCAATGCCGAAGATCGATTCCCAAAACCGGTTCGCCGCCACCCGAGCGGTCAACGGATTTTCCGGGCTGACCAGCCACTTGGCGAGCGTGAGACGGTTCGGCAGGTTGGCGCCTGAGCCGGTCGGATTAAACGCGGCGGGCAACCCCGCGGTGACTTCCTTGCCGAGATCAAGAAAGTTTCCACGTCGTTGGATATTTGTTTTGCGGCGTTGCTCCCCCCGCAATTCGTGCAGGACCGGCACGGTTGTGTACGGCTTCAAATCGTTCAACTGCTTCTTTAAGGACGCGAGTTGGTCGCGCTCCGCTTTCAAAGCGGGGGTGATGGAAAGATAAAACCGTTTGAGCTCGTCCTGTTGCGCGGTTGTCCGGTGGTCAGGCGCAGTGCGGATGATCGCGAGCAAGGCCGGGGGCGTGCGAGCGAACTCAGTCGCTTGGGAATCCGGCGAGCTGGATAAGCGCACTTGAGCGACGGTGGCGTATTCGTGTTTGGAAAGCTGTTCGATCGTGAGCGTGAGTTTGGAACCGGCTGCGGCTTGCCAGGGCGATTTGAGAGACAAGGTCAGAGTGTGGGTGGCGCCGA